>Ga0157375_10003790_pt1 | contig 13103 bp, 10 predicted proteins | sample M35metaG_FD_115311 | JGI IMG/M metagenome (GOLD analysis project Ga0157375, IMG submission 115311) | Miscanthus rhizosphere microbial communities from Kellogg Biological Station, Michigan, USA - M3-5 metaG | ecosystem: Host-associated > Plants > Roots > Rhizosphere > Soil | place: USA: Michigan...
CAGGCGCAGGAGCGGGCGCCGGTGCAGGAGCGGGCGCGGGCGCGGGCGCAGGTGCAGGGGCGGGCGCAGGCGCAGGCGTAGGAGCGGGCGCAGGCGCAGGAGCGGGCGCAGGCGCAGGAGCGGGCGCAGGTGCAGGAGCGGGCGCAGGTGCAGGTGCCGGCGCAGGTGCGGGTGCCGGTGCGGGCGCGGGTGCGGGTGCAGCCGCGAGTTGAACGTCGCAGTGCTTCACCGTTCCCGGGACGGGATCGCCGAAGATTTCGTTGCTGCAAGCGATGTCGCCTCGCACGCCACGGACGGCGAACACGTCCCCCACACCGTAGCGCACAAAGGCCGGAAGTGCGAGCTTGCAGACGCCGCCTTCGGGGGCGCAGAAGCTCCAGGAAAGATGGCCTTTGCGGCGCAAAGACTCGGTCAGCGCCTTGCTTTCAGTCTCGGAAAGCACGCCACTCACCTCCGAGTCGCTCACCGAGGGCGTCCCGTTGTCGATCGGGGAGGAACCCCCGCAAGCTGCGAGCAACAGGCTCGCAGCGATCTCAGTCAGCACGAAGCCGTTCCGCTTGACGTTGATTCTCATCATCTCTTGTCTGCTCTCAGCGCTCCAGTGGTCCGGATCGGACGTGCCGATGTCTCTTGTCGTGCTGATCGGGGTGGAGCGCTCGGTGGCCTGAATGGCCCTCTTCGGGCCGGCGGAATGAACGTTGCGTTCAATGGAGCCGGAGCCTAACGGCGATCAGCGCGCGCACCCCCCAGATGAAGGGGTCGAGTTGTAACCAAGCCTAAGCGCGGACGGGGACCACGCCCCTCCGTCCTCACCTCGGTCGGAGCGACCGGGAGGCGGCTCGCGTCGTCAAGTTTCTGGCAGCTGCGCCGTTACTGGGGGACACCCGGAAAACATTTCTCGCCGCGAGAGCCCTCGCCGCGACTGGCGCGCTTCGCGCGCCTGCCTCAGACGAGCACTTCGAGTGGCGTCGGATGGCTCAGGAACCCGAGCGGGCTGGCGCTGCGTCCGTAGGCGCCCGACTGGAAGACGACGACCAAGTCGCCCGGCTCGGCCCGCGCAAGCGTCATCCGGTCGGCGATGACGTCGAGAGGCGTGCACAGGGGCCCCACGACCGACACGACCTCGTCTTCCGCCGCCGATGCACGCGTGCCGATCGCGACCGGATAGTTCTTCCTGATCACCTGCCCGAAGTTGCCCGACGCCGCAAGATGATGGTGGAGGCCGCCGTCGGTGACGAGAAACACCTCGCCGCGAGAAACCTTGCGATCGACGACGCGTGCGACGTAGATGCCGGCCTCGCCGACGAGGTAGCGACCGAGCTCGAGCACGAGTCGTGCGTGCGGCAATTGCGCTCGCGAGGAGGCGACGATCCGCCGCATGTGCTCGCCGATGGGGGCGAGATCGAGCGGCTTCTCGCCAGGGAAATACGGGATGCCGAACCCGCCACCCAGGTTGAGCCTGGTCACCCGTGCGGGCGCATCCGCCGCGAGGCGCACGGCGAGTTCCAACGCTTGCGTCTGCGCGGCGCAGATCGCCTCGTGGTGCAGGTTCTGCGAGCCGCAGAAGATATGGAAGCCCTCGAACGACAGCCCGCACTGACGGATGGCGGCGAGCGCCGACGGCACTGCCTCGGCGTCGATGCCGAAAGGCTTCGGACCGCCACCCATCTTCATGCCGGCGGACTTGAGCTCGAAGCCGGGATTGACGCGCACGGCCACCCGCCCCGCGCGGCCGATGCGCTCGGAGGCGGCCGCCAGCGCCTGAATCTCGCGCAGCGATTCCACGTTGAGCAACACGCCCGACGCCACCGCCTGCTCGAGTTCGGAATCCGTCTTGCCCGGGCCCGCGAAGCTGGTCTCGTTCGGACTCACACCGGCATCGAGCGCGACCCGGAGCTCGGCCCCCGACGCGACGTCCATGCCGTCGACTCGCCCGGCGAGAAAGCCGACGACGGCGGGCATCGGATTCGCCTTGATCGCGTAGTGCAGTTCGATCTCGGCGGGAAGGACCCGGCGCAGCAGTGCGACGCGCTCGTCGATGATCGCGCGGTCGTAGGCGTAGAAGGGCGTGCGGCCGACCCTTGCCGCGAGAAGAGACAGGGGGATTTCACCGACCGTCAGTTCGCCCTTCACCACCGGGAAGCGCGATCGGGCACGAGGATCGACGTGGCTCATGGGGTCGCCGGTCGGCCGGACGCAGTCCGATACTCGTTGGCGATTGACTTGCGATCGATCTTGCCGTTCGCGTTGCGCGGCAACGGCGCGGCTCTCAGTTCGATCGCGTGCGGCACCATGTAGGCAGGCAGCTTCTCGCGGCAAACGGTCTGCAGAAACGAGGAATCCGGCGCATCGTGATCCTCGCGTGCCGTGACGATGGCGACGACGGCCTCGCCCAACGCGGGATGCGGCACGCCGAAGGCGGCGCATTCGGCGATGACGCCGCTGGCGTGGAGCACTTCCTCGACCTCCGTCGGACTGATGCGGTAGCCGGACGACTTGATCATTTCGTCCTGTCGACCGATGAAGTAGAGATACCCTTCGGCATCGCGACGAACGGTGTCGCCCGAGAAGACGGCGATCTCGGCCAGCACGAGACCGGGGTCGCGACGGGGCAGCGGACGAAAGCGCTCGGCCGTCTTCTCGGGGTCGTTCCAGTAGCCCTGGGCGACCAGCGCACCGCGTTGCACCAGCTCGCCGGGTTCGTCGACATCGCACTCGCTGCCGTCGGGCCGGAGCACGAGAATCTCGCTGTTCGGAATGGCCTTGCCGATGGAGTCGGGACGACGGTCCGCCTCCTCGGGCGGCAGGTAGGTCGCACGGAACGCCTCCGTCAACCCGTACATGAGGAAAGGCTTGGCGCGGGGCAGCAGGCGACGCAGGGTAGTCAAGGTCTGCAGCGGCATCCTCCCGCCGGTGTTCGCGAAGTAGCGGAGATGAGAGGCAACGGGTTCCGGCCATCGCACCTGCGTGAGCTGCATCCACAGCGGCGGCACCGCGGTCAGGCCGGTCGCGTGATGCTCGGCGACCGCGTTGACCACGTCCTTGGGCAACAGGTAGTCGAGCAGAACCACCGCGGCGCCGGCGTGAAACGCCGTCGTGAGCTGGCTGAAGCCGGCGTCGAAGGACAGCGGAAGCGCCGCGATCAGGACGTCATCGCTGTCATTCTCGAGATAGGAGGCGACGCTCTTGGCGCCCGCCACCATGTTGCGGTGGGACAGTACGACACCCTTCGGCTTGCCGGTGCTGCCCGACGTGTACAGAATGGCCGCCATGTCGTTGTCGATCACTCGACGGCCCGTTCCGCGGCCAGTGCTCAGGGCTTCGGCCCAGAGATGCACGGCGACGCCGCCATCCAGCGTGACGTCAGAGCGGTCGACGACGATGACGTGCTCCAGTGCGCTGCATCCCCTCAGGCTTTGTGCCAGGCGGTCGAGTCGATCTGCGGAGGTCACGAGCACGCGGACACCGCAGTCCTGCAGGATGTAGGCGACCTGTTCGGGCTTGAGGAGCGGGTTCACCGGAACGAAGGCCGCGCCGTGCGCCGGCGCCCCGAACGAGGCAATGACGGTTTCCGCGCGCTTCTCAAGATAGATCGCGACCCGGTCACCGCGATCCAGGCCGAGGGACGACAAGACAGCGGCGAAGCGGCGGATGTCGTGCGCGAGAGCTTCGTAGAGGATTGCCGTTCCAGCGTCATGGAGCGCGATCGCGCTCGGACTGCGCTCGGCAGCGAGCCACGGCAATTCGTGCAGTAGAGTGGCGTCTCGATTCATCGCTGCATCATCTCGCATCGACGCGCGAGCGACGCATTGCAGCTGGAACGGCCCATCGCAGATCCTTCGTGCACTCGAGTCGGTCGAGTCGCTGACCGACTCAGCCCTCGATCGCACTGGACCGCAGGTTCAGCCGAACCCGGTTGTCCTTGCGCAGCGAGAGGTGGAGATATGGAAAGAGCGTCGCGCACATGAGCTCAAGCTGCCAGGCTCTCAGGAAGATCGCGCGGCCCACCGGTCTCCAGCCGAGGCGGTGGTGCGCGCGTAACGTCGCAAGATTGAATCGCGTCATCCGGCTGAAGGTGTAGCGAACGCCGCGCCGGGTGAGAAACTCGTTGGCGCCGTCCCACAAGGCCGCAAAGCCCAACCCCAGCCGGTGCTCCGGGAAGAGGTAGAAGTCGAAATCGAACACGGCTTGGTCGACGGGCGAGACGGAGTATGTGCAGCGCACTTCATCCTCGTCGTAGGTCGGGCCGCACAACCACATATAGCCGACGAAAGAGGCTTCACGGAACGCGCCCAGACACGTCGCGTTTCGACGCAGACGCTGGGCGATCACCTCGGGTCGCACCGGCATCAGCGCGATCTCCGGGTCGTCTCCTTTGATCTCCCGGATCGCGAGCTGCCTTCGCATGCTGGCGGGCAGCAACGGTTTGACGAAGATCGGCTGTACACCAAACTCGTAGGCATAGAGCCGCAGGTGCACGCTGAGCCTCGAGAGCACGCGGTCGATCGCGTACAGCAAACCCACGACCGGTCCGAATTCTCGAAACGGGCTTGCGACAGTCTGGAGCATCGTCTGGAATGCCGTCATCCTTTCGAAATCCCCAGCATGACGCATCTCGGGCCGATCACCGATCCCGGGACCGGGGGGTCACGCCGCCTCGGCAGGCGCGACCGTCCGTACTTCCTCCAGCAACGTCGCCAGCTGGCGCGCGCGCCCGTGCCTGGACATCGACTCGACGCGCTCGTCCGACGTCAATGTCGTCTGGTTCGCGCGTACTGCATCGATGAACGCCGCCAGGACCTCCTCGACGAGGAGGGTGTCCTCCAGCGGCGCGACATGACGAACGCCATGCTCGAGCAGAGCCCGGCCGGTATCGCCCTCGGGGGTCGCCAGTCCGAGGAGCGGTCGGCGGGCCCGGAAGTACTCGTAGAGCTTGGCCGGTATCTGCTCGTTGCAGTTTGCCGCCTGTAGCAAGATCAGCCCGTCGGCGCTCAGCATTTCCGCCAGCGCCTGGCGATAGCCGATGGAAGGCAGGATCTCGATGATGTCCTCGACGCCGTGTTCGACCGCGAGCCGTCGCAGCAGATCGTCGTGCACGGGCGCCCTGAAGCGCATGGACAGACGACTGGCGCTGACGCGGCCAGCGCGCTTCAGGCGGCCGAGCGCGGCCATCAGTGCAGACGGATCTCGTTCGGACGGATAGACGATGCCGCTGTGAACGAGCGTCAGCCGCCCCGGGTTGAGAGCTCTCCCGGGACGGTCGCGCTCCGCAGCGGCGAACGATTCCTCGTCGTAGCCGTTCTCGATGAGCGCAAAGTGTTCGCCCGGAACCTTCGGGTAGCGCGCGCGGTACGATTCCCGAGCGCTCGGCGTCACGAACACCAGCCGCGCTGCATCGCGCGCAACGGCACGCTCGATGCGATCGAAAGCCCGCCAAGTGCGTCGATCTTCAGGGTAGCCCTCTTGCGCCATCGGGTCGCGGAAGTCGGCGATCAGGGGAACTCCCGAGAGACGATGCAGTTGATGAGCGATCAGATGGGCCGTCGCAATGGGGTAGGTCGACCAGATCACGTCCGGCCGGTGCTTGCGAATCAGGCGAAGCCCCGCCGGGATCGCTCCAAGGACCCACGGGAGCCATCGATCGGGGCGTGCGAGGAAGGCAGGATAGTGGCCGCGGACCGAAAGGTGACGCGCCGTGTCGAAGGCAAAGGCTCGAGCCACGATCGTGTCGGCCGGAACGTCTGCTAGAAGGTCGTCGGAGGTTGCCCAGTATGCGCGCGGATGCGCGGTCAGGACCAGCGGTCGCCAGCCGTATGAGGGCAGGTGTTGTACGAAGCGCAGGGTGCGCTGAATGCCGCTGGAGACGGCGAGCGGCGGGAAGTGGAATGCGATCATCAGCACACGGCGCTGTTCCACCGCGGCAGCCTCATGCGCACACGGCAACGCGCGTGAAACAGCGGTCGCGAATCGGGGGCCGGGAGCAAGCATGAGTCGCCGTGGGAGATTGCACGCGAGGGCGCTGGCTGTGGTGTCCGGGGCTGTGCTGGTGACGATCATGGCGCGGGCAGGCACCGGAGACATTGTCGGATACCCGGCGCACGTCGAGGCATACGACCCCCGCGAAGTGGCCCTGCTGCCGCGCTACTGCACCTACACCCAGCTCTTTCGCGACCACGTACCCGGCGGAAACGACAAGGCGACCATCGACAGTTGGTACGCGCGCCTCGGTCCCACGTTCCATCAGTTGCATCACTTCTGCTGGGGCATCATGCAGACGAATCGGGCCATGCTGCTCGCGACCGATCGGCAAACCCGCGAGTTCTACCTCGCTGCAGCCAATGGCAACTTCGACTACGTGATCGAGCGCTCGCCCCCCGAGTTCATTCTGCTTCCCGAGATCCTCGCGAAGAAGGGTGAGAATCTGATCCGGTTGGGCAAGGGGCAGCTCGCGTTGGTCGAGCTTCAGCGGGCGGCAGAACTGAAGCCCGACTACTGGCCGCCGTACGCCTACATGAGCGACTACTACCGGGAGATCGGTGACCGGGCGAAAGCGCGCGAGGTGCTCGAGGCTGGCCTTCAGCGGATTCCCGAGTCGCAGGGTCTGCGGACGCGCCTTGCCGAGCTCGATTCGAAGCCGAAGACCAAGAAGGGCAGCCGCTGATCGACGGGTCCGCCTGGCGCACGCTGGTCTGCCGGGATGCAACGCCCGCATAAAATCCGGGTCGTCATCGAACGGCGGCTCCTCTCGACGGCCGCAGCCAGCGCTCGGGAGGGGCGGCCTGATGGATATCGAGCAGGAAGTCGTCAAGACCCTGAGGGCGGTGTTGAGCCTCGACGCGCGCAAGCATCCGCTCGCCGCCAGTTCGCCGCTGTTGGGCAGCGTCGCCGAGCTCGATTCGATGGCGGTGGTGTCGATCCTCACCGCGTTCGAGGAACGCTTCGGCATCGCGATCGCCGACGACGAGATCGACGGGCGCACCTTCGCATCGGTCGGCAGCTTGACGCGGTTCGTTCAGGGCAAGCTGGAGTCGTGAGCGCGCGCGAGCGGATCGAGCAATCCGGGTCCTTCCTTCGCGTCGGCGCTGGCTACCGGCTGCGCGTGCTCTCGTCTCCTGCACTAGGGCGCGCGGCGCGCGGCAGCGTCGTGTTCGTCCATGGCTTTGCCGAGGAGATGAACAAGTCGCGCCGCATGGTCGCGCGCATGGCACGTCTGTTGGCAACCGACGGCTGGTGCGTGGTGCAGCGCGACCTCGAGGGCTGCGGCGATTCATCGGGAGATTTCGGCCAGGCTTCATGGAGTGCCTGGGTCGAGGACGTATGCGACGAGCTGGCGCAGGTACCGACGGGGCGACCCGTTTGGCTGTGGTGCATGCGTGCCGGCGCGTTGCTGGCAGCTTCCGCAATCGCTACGCGTCCGGATGCCAACCTGCTGCTCTGGCAGCCAGTGCTCTCGGGCGCACAGCATCTGCAACAGTTCCTGCGCCTGCAGGTGGCGGCGCGCATCGCTGGCTCGGAGTCGGCGCCGGCCGGACCTTCCGCCATGGAAACCTTGCGCTCGGGCGGCGCCGTGTGGGCGGGCGGCTACCACGTCAACGCTGCACTGGCGCACGGTCTGGAGCACGCCAGCTTCGGCGTGCCGGACGGGCATCGCGGACGCATCGTCTGGTTGGAGGTGTCACAGGACGACGCGCCGGCGATGTCGCCGGCCGCTGTGCGCGCGATCGCCGGCTTGAGAGCGCGCGGCCTGACCGTCGAGGCGAGCGCCGTTGCCGGGCCGCCCTTCTGGCAGACGCAGGAGATCGAGGATTGCGAGCCGCTGCTCACCACGACGCTCGCGGCGATCGACGATGAGCGCGCTGCCGCGCTCGCCGCGGTCGAGTGCGCAAGTGCTCCGTCACACGACGGACGGACAGGACGGTCGACAGAGGGATGTGTCGAAGAGGTGGTCACCTTCGCAGGCTCGCAAGGACGACTCTGGGGCGTTCTGTCGCGGCCACACGCAGGCGTTGTGGAATCGTCGATCGCAGTGCTCGTCGTAGTGGGCGGGCCGCAGTATCGGGTCGGAAGCCATCGCCAGTTCGTCCTGCTCGCGCGGCGACTGGCCAGTGACGGCTTCGCGGCACTGCGTTTCGACTATTCCGGAATGGGCGACAGCGAAGGCGAGAAGCCTGATTTCCTCGCCTGCGGTCCTGACCTGCAGGCGGCGCTCGCCGCGCTGGCTCAAGCGTGCCCGGGAGCGACGAGATTCGCGGTCTGGGGCTTGTGCGATGCGGCGTCGGCCGCGTTGATGTTCGCCACCTCCGACGCGCGGGTTTGCGCGATCATCGCGGCCAACCCTTGGGTCCGCAGCGCCACGTCGTTGGCAGCGGCGCGCGTGAAGCACTACTACCTCGCGCGCATCGCCGAGGGCGAATTCTGGGCCAGGCTCGTCCGCGGCCGGCTGGACTGGCGCGCGTCGCTCGGCTCCCTGGTCGACAACCTGCGCGGAACGCGGTCCCATCGCCGCGACACTGCGCGTTCCGGCGCGGACGATTCGTACCAGACGCAGATGGCCCAAGGCTTGGCGCGCTTTCGCGGGCGAACGTTGCTGATCGTGAGTGGCCGCGATATCACCGCGCAGGAGTTCCTCGATCACGTCCAGGTGGCACCGACGTGGAAGGACCTGCTCATCGCACCTCGTGTGACCCGCGTGAATCTGCCGGAAGCCGACCACACCTTCTCGCGCGCCGCGTCGCGGCAGGCGGTCGAGGATCATACGGTCGCCTGGCTGCGCGGCTTCGATGCAGACGCACCGGCGCCCTGCGTAGCCGCCGCGGCCGGGGCGCCATGAGCGGGCTGTGCGGGTCGATCTCGGACGCTCCGGAGGAGATTGCGAGGGCCATCCTGGCCGACATGCTCGTTGCCGGCGGTCCGGCCGTCCAGTCGAGCCAGAGCCGGTTCGCCGGGGGTGCGGGGATCGCGGTCTACGGGACAACGTCGCCCGTCCAGGTCCTGGCCGACGACGGGTTCCTCCTTGCCTTCGTCGGCCATCCGCGTCTCCGTGACGCGGGGCGCGACCGCGACGCGCCATTCCAGCTCGCGCGCGCACTGCGCGCCCGCGGGCGGGCGGCTCTCGCGGACATCGGTGGCGACTTCGCGCTCGCCGCCTGGGACGCGACGGCTCGGCGAGGCTTCGTCGCGATCGATCGGTTCGGCGTGCACCAGGTCGTCTACGGCCACCACGCCGAAGGGATCAGCTTCGCGTCGACGCTGGACATGCTCGGCGGTGATCGGCGCATCCGCCGCGAGCTTTCGAATCAGGGGCTCTACGACTACCTCTTCTATCACGTGAGCCCGGGGCCCGCGACCGTGTTCGCCGACGTCATGCGTATCCCCGCCGGACACTGCATCGAGTTCGGCCCCGGCGCCGGGCGGGAGCCGTCGGCGTACTGGACCCTGCGCTACACCGAGGACGACCCGCGCAATCTCGATGCCCTCAAGGAAGAGTTCGTCGCGGTCCTCCAGGCAGCCGTCGCCGACGCCGCCGCAGGAGGGCGCTGCGGCGCATTCCTGTCGGGCGGCACTGACAGCTCGACCGTGAGCGGAATGCTGATGCGCGCCGGCGAGCCGGCCCAGACTTTCTCGATCGGCTTCGACGTCGCGGGTTACGACGAGATGGTGTACGCGCGGATCGCCGCGCGCCATTTCGGCTGCGTCCATCACGAGTACTACGTGACGCCCGCGGACGTGGTCGACGCGGTGCCCGACATCGCGGCCGCCTATGACCAGCCGTTCGGCAATGCGTCGGCCGTTCCCACCTACTATTGCGCGCGCCTCGCGCGCCGCCACGATGTCTCGCGGCTGCTGGCCGGCGACGGAGGCGACGAGCTCTTCGGCGGCAACGAGCGTTACGCGAAGCAGCAGTTGCTCGGCCTCTATGCGCACCTGCCGCCGGCGGTCAGGAGTGCGCTGATCGAACCGCTGCTCGACGCCGTGCCCAGCATGCGACGCCTGCCGCTGGTGCGCAAGATCCACAGCTACGTCGAGCAGGCACGCCCGCCGATGCCGTTGCGTTATGCAACGTACAACCTGCTGATGCATTTCGGTCACGAGAACGTCTTCACGCCGGAGTTCCTGGACGCCGTGAACACCGCTCATCCGCACGCCATGATGGCTGAGGCGCACGCTCCCCACGCGGGCGCGAGCCTCGTCAACCAGATGCAGGCGGTCGATCTGCGCTTCGTCCTCGCCGACGGCGACCTGCCGAAGGTGACGCGAATGTGCGAGCTCGCCGGCGTCGACGTCGCGTTCCCGATGCTCGACGAGCGTGTGCTCGAGTTCTCGTTGGGCCTGCCCGGGCACCTCAAGCTTCGCGGAACGACGTTGCGCTGGTTTTTCAAGCAGGCGTTGCGCGACTTCCTTCCGCGCGAGGTGATCGCCAAGCGCAAGCATGGCTTCGGCCTCCCGGTGGGCGCCTGGCTGGTCGGCCACCCACCCTTGCTCGATCTCGCGGTGACCGCCATCGGGCCTCTCAAGCGACGCGGAATCGTGCAGGCCGGCTTCATCGACTCGCTTCTCGCCGCGCGGTTGCGCGAGCACCCGGCCTACTACGGGACGATGGTGTGGGTGTTGATGATGCTGGGGCTGTGGCTCGAGTCGCGCCGGCTCTAGGCGGTCAAACGGCAAGCGGCTGGGGCCTCGCGAGGTTGACGACCAACCTCGCGCCATAGCGCAGCCGCGTACGGTCCCAGGGGGTGAAGCGGGGGATCTGGAAACGATCGGTGCGCATCGACGCCGAGCCGCGGGCAGTCGAGACGGCAGCACTGAAACCGCATTCGCGTGCCATCCGTGCGTGCTCGATGGTGTAGTCCTGGCCGGGCACGCCATTGGGGTAGGCGAACAACTGCACCGGCTCGCCGAGAATGCGCTGGAGCTCCTCTTTGGCGCCGGCGATCTCGTCGCGCGCCGCGCCCGGCGCGAGCCGCGTCAGGATCGGATGGGTGATCGTGTGCGCGCCGACGTCCATGCCGAGCTTGCGCAGGTTTCGCACTTGCTCCGGCCGCATCATCGGCCGAGGCGCCGGGCCGGCGCGGGCGGTGCGCTCGATCGCCTCGGCAATCTCCTCGCGTTGCGTCTGCTCGAGATGCATGATCCGGCGAGGGATCGTCCAGACGGCGCTGCGGCGCTCGGCGAGGTCGCGAAGCGGATAGCGCTCGAGCCCGTGCGCGCTGAGATCGAGCATTTCGGCCTCGCAACGTCTGACGGCCTCGACCACACGGTCGTTCCACATGCATCCACCGTGCAGGAATCCGGGAGCGACGAAGAAGGTGGCCGTCATGCCGAGGCGACTCAGGATGGGCGCCGCCAGCTCCTCGTTGTCGGCATAGCCGTCGTCGAAAGTGACTGCCAGGGCGCGTGGCGGAATGCGGCCGTCGTACAGCATGTCGATCGCGCGGTCCAGTGGCAGCACGTTGAACCAGACCTTCACCCATCGCATCTGCGCCTCGAATTCACGCGCGTCCGGAATGTCGGGACAGAGCGGGTCTGGCGCAGGCCTGACGCGATGGAAGATCAGAACACTCAAGCGGCCGCGTCGACCGCCGGGCGAAAGCAGGCTCAGGGAGGCGCGCAGCATCATGCGACTGCCCGGACCGGCTCGTCGATCGTGCTGTCGGCGTGGACGGCGGGCTGCGCTTGCTGCGCGAGTTGCAGCATCGAGACCAGCGCCGCAAGCAACCAGAACTGGTTCTCCGCGAGCAGATAGTCGGTGCTGTTGCCGCTCGCGAAGATGACGATCAGCGCAGCGCACGCGCTCCCGCCCAGCGTCAGCAGCTCGGGATCGTCGACACTCCCGTTCAGCCTGCGGATCCGATAGCCAGCGACGAGCACCCAGCACACGAGCGCGACGAACAGGAAGGCGCCGAAGAAGCCCTGCTCCACGAGCGTCGTCAGGAACGTGTTGTGCGACGAGCGTTGGCGGATGAAATCGTCGCCCTGCGACATGAACCTGTCCTCGAGGTACTCCGGGCTGAGCGCGGCAGTGCCACGGTGGCCGACGCCCATGGGATGGTCCTTGAACATCTTGATCTGCGCCGGGGCGAGCGCCGCGCGCGACAGGGCGCTGTTGTCGGCGTCCTTGTCATTCAGATCCGCGGTGATGTCTTGGATTGTGAAGAGGCGATCGATGAAGGCCTGGTCGACGATCGTTGCCTGGCCGATGGCCGCTGCCGCCGCGAACGCCCAGAAGAGTCTCCGATGAGCCCGTGCCTTGACGATCATCAGGGCGAGGAAGCCGGCTGCCAAGCCGATCACCGAGCCACGGCTGTTCGCGAGAACGACGCCGTTGGCGATGATGACCAGAGCGGCCAAGGTCACATAGCGCAACCAGCCGCGCTGAGAAAGCACAAGTCCGACGGCGACGATGGCTCCGGTCGCGAGATACATGCCCAGGGAGTTCGCGTCGTCGATGCCGGGTCCCCCGACGCCGTCGAGACGGTTGCCCTCGCGGCCCGTGAACTGGGCGTAGAGACCCAGCACCGCGCAACCGAGCACGAGGGCGAACAGCAGATCCCGAAGTCGTTCCTTGGAGTCGACGATGCGGTAAACCATCCAGAAGGTCAGCAGAGACTTCGCGTAGATCGTGCTGCCGAACAGATGTTCGTCGGGGGCCAGGGCCCATGGCGTCTGCAACCACATCAAGATCGCATAGGTGGTCAGGATGACGGCCGGAGTGCTGGTCAGCCAGAGCGGCTTCGGCCGCAGCCTGCCCATGTGCAGCACGATCGCGAGCGTCGTCACGATGGCCGCGAGCAGCGCCGGCCGCACTTCCGCGAAGGCGTGTCCCCAATAGCGGCCCTGCGGATAGACGAAGGTCGTCGAGAGATAGAAGTAGAAGGCGTAGATCGGGTGCCGCCTGAACGCGAGAACGACGCAGGCGATGCAGAACAGCAGGTAGACGACGGCCAAGTACATCCGGGTCGCTCAGCCGAAGATGACGTCAGCGATCTTCCATTCGGATCGCATTGTGATCGCGCGGGCTGCCGGAGACCGGTTGCGCCGGCGTGCGCGCGGCGGAGGGCGGGCGGGACTCGAGCAGCGCATCCCACTCGGCGAGCACCTGCGCG
>Ga0157375_10003795_pt1 | contig 13097 bp, 7 predicted proteins | sample M35metaG_FD_115311 | JGI IMG/M metagenome (GOLD analysis project Ga0157375, IMG submission 115311) | Miscanthus rhizosphere microbial communities from Kellogg Biological Station, Michigan, USA - M3-5 metaG | ecosystem: Host-associated > Plants > Roots > Rhizosphere > Soil | place: USA: Michigan...
CCGATTCGCCGCGCGCCTGGTTGATCCAGGTCGCCTCTCGTCGTCTCACCGATCACATCCGCACCGAGACTGCGCGGCGACGGCGGCAGGGCGTCATCGCGTCTGAGGCGCCTCCCGCGGAGCAGCCACCGCCGGGCGATCTGCCGCCGGGCGATCGCGACGACACGCTGGCGCTCCTGTTCATGTGCTGTCACCCGGCGCTGTCGCCGGCGTCGGCCACGGCGCTCACGTTGCGTGCGGTCGGCGGCCTCACCACCGCCGAGATCGCGGCCGCGTTCATGGTGCCGGAAGCGACGATGGCGCAGCGCATCAGCCGGGCGAAGCAGTCAATCAAGACGTCCGGGGTGCCGTTCCGTCTGCCGACGAATCGAGAGTGGCCGACGCGGCTCGCGGCGGTGATGCACGTGCTCTACCTGATCTTCAACGAGGGCTACGCGTCGACCAGCGGAGAGGCGCTCGTGCGAACCGACCTTTCGAGCGATGCCATCCGCCTGACGCGTGCGCTCCTCCACTCGGTGCCAGACGCTGCCGAAATCATGGGGCTGCTGGCACTGATGCTGCTCACCGACGCGCGACGCCCCGCGCGCGTGAACGAACACGGCGACCTGGTCCCACTCGCCGAGCAGGATCGCGCGAGATGGAACGTGGCCTTGATCCAGGAAGGGATCGCCCTCGTGACCAGCGCGCTGCCGCGCGGGGCCGTTGGCCCCTACCAGCTGCAGGCGGCAATTGCCGCGGTGCACGACGAGGCGGCGAACACCGAGGACACCGACTGGCCGCAGATCCGCGCCCTGTATACCGTGCTCGAGCGGATGACCGACAACCCGATGGTCGCGCTCAATCGCGCGATTGCCGACGCGATGGTCGATGGGCCAGCCGAGGGCTTGAGACGTCTTGACGCGCTCGAGGCCGACGCGCGTCTTCGTGGCCATCATCGTCTGCACGCCGTGCGCGCCCATCTACTTGAAATGCAGGGCGATCGCGCGCAGGCGCGGACGGAGTACCTCGACGCAGCCACCCGGACCACGAGCATCCCGGAGCAAAGATATCTGCTGATGAAAGCGGCGAAGCTCGGCGACACTGAAGCGAAGAAATGACGCGGGTGTGCCGGGGCAACACACCCGGTGCTGCCCCGGCCGAGAGCAGTGCTGCTAGTTCGTGCCGCGACCGTACCAGTCGTGGTAGTGGTGGCCGTCGCGCGTCACGCCAAGGTCCGAGACGTCAACGTCGAGCGGCTGGTCGAGCCTGAACCCGATCTGCGTACCCGGCTGCAGGCGGACGAATCGCCCGTGATCGCCGTTGATCGCGCCGACGATCTGGCCGATCAGGTTGTTGTCGTTGTACCCGTTGTTGCCGGAATCCACCCGCTGACGATTCGCCCTCACCGCGTAACGATGACCGTTGATGGTCACCGACTCGAGGTCGAGGATCAGGTCGTTGTCGCGCGCCGACCGCACGATCAGCTCTGCGGTCGCGCCGCGCGGAATCGCCAGGTCGCCGTTGTCGCCGCGGACACCGCGATCGACCGTCGCCGTGTAGACGCGGTAGTCGGTGCGCGAGGAATCAATCGGCTCGTTGGTGCGAACGGTAATCGTCGTGCCCGGATCAAGTCGGGCCACGTCGTTCCAACGCCCTCTCTCCTGGGCTCCCGCCATCAACGGGGCGCCAAGCGCAAGCGCCAGCACGACTGCTCCAGTTCTCGATACACGCATGAGTTCACTCCCTTTAGCCGCTGTCACGATGGCAGAGGCTGTCTAATGCCGACTATCCGATCGGCTACCTGAGAGAGTGCAAGCCACGTGCCCCGCGCGACGCTTGGAGGAATGGGCCACACCTCACGAACAGCTGAGTCAGTTGCAAAGAATTTACATGCCGCCTGTATTCAGGGCCCGCCTCAGCCGGCAAGTGCGGTTAGGATCTGCTGCATGTTCAACGACGAAGACGACGACGCACCGGTCGCGGTTGATCCGGAACTCGACAACGAGCTCGCGGACGCCGAGGGCGCCGACGAGGACGACGAGGCGGACGTCAGAGCTGCAGCGCGAAAGCCGAAGCGCGCGGGAGCGAAGAAGGGCGCCGCGAAAGCGGCGGCAAAGGCGATGGCGCAAAAGCCGGCCAGGTCCGTCGCGAAGGCAGCGCCGATCAAGGCCGCGTCCAAGCCCGCAAAGAAATCCGCGAAGGCGCCGAAGAAGCGAGCCGTGAAGAAGGCGGCCAAGGTTGCCGCGCCGCCGGCAGACCTCAGGGGCGTCAAGGCAGGCGCGCACACGCTCTGGGTCTCGAAGGACCTGGCCGGCGCACTGACGTCGAAGGATCGCCGCAAGCTGAAGGCGCTGTTGAAGCGCGCCGAGAAGCGGCGGAAGGCGCAGAAGAAGTAGCGGCCTAGCCCCGGTCCGCGGCGGGCTCTTCGAGCCAGCGCTCGCCGAGCGCTTCGGCGACGTCACGGACCAGCCGCTCTTCCTCGGGCCCGAACGCCGCGTGTTCGTGGCTGTCGATGTCGATCTGCCCGACGATGCGGCGGTCCTGGCTGCGGATGAGCACCACGAGCTCCGACTTGGTCTCGAGGCTGCACGCCAGATAGTTGTCCGTCGCCGTGACGTCAGGGACGTTCATGTCCTCGTTGCGCGCGACTGCGGTTCCGCAGACGCCGACGCCCACCTCGATGCGGGTGTGCTCCGTCGGCGCGCCGATGTAGGGACCGAGCTCCAGCGTCGACCCGTTGAGCACGTACACACCCACCCAGTTGAACTTCGACGAGCAGGATGCCAGGTGCGCCACGGCCGACCTGAGCGGCTGGTCGACGTCGTACCAGTCTGGCGTCATCGACGCGGCCGAATCGTTGAACGCGTGGTCTTCCACGGGATCGGTCTCCACAGTGCGGCTGGTTTCAATGCGCACGGAACCTCGGAACCCAGGAACCCAGGGAACCCAGGAAGATCGATCATCGGCCCTGGCGGACGGCGAAGATCCCACGAATGAGCAGCGCGACGGCGAACCACCCGGCGATCACCGCGATCGGATACGCGATGCCGCGCGGGTAGTACCACGTGAGGAACGCCAGCAGCGCCAGCAGTCCGCCCGCCATCAGCGCGATGTGCGCCTCGACGGCCTCAAGCACGCGGCGGTTCGTCATCGCGGCGGTCACCGTGCTGCCAATGCGCGCGGCGCCGCTCATCACGCGGCCTCCGCTGCCGCCGCCGCTGCGATGCCGGCTCACGACGTGCGACGCCGGTGGCCGCGGTTCAAGCCCCGGCGCACTGGCTGATGGTGCCCGAACGCGATGGCGCGGGTCCAGCACGATTTCGGTCGCGCGCTCGAGGTCCGCGACGAACATCGCTTCCATCTGCACCGCAAACCCCGCGTCCTCGACGACGACGTCGAGCTCGCGATTGCCGATCCAGCTCGCGATGTTCAGGTTCGTCGATCCGACGCGCGCCCAGCGGCCGTCGGCGACCGCCGTCTTCGCATGCAGCATGGACCCGTTCCACTCGAACACGCGGATGCCGCCCTCGAGCAGCGGCCGGTACCCCGAACGAGAGATCGGCCCCAGCGCGGGAATGTCGGACGCCCCTGGCACGAGCAGTCGCACGTCCACGCCGTCGGCCGCCGCCGCCCGCAGCGCCTGCACGTAGGACGTCGTCCCTGCGTAATACGCGTCGGTGAGCCACAGCGTCTTCTGCGCCATCGCCGCGACGAGCTGATCCACGCGCAGGAGGCCGGCCGTGTTGGGCGTGCCGGCGACGACACGAAGCGCGACGTCTCCCACGGGAGCCGGCGCGGCGCTCGTGCGTTCGGCGTCAGGCAGCGGTTCCCCGACGGCCGCCCACGAGTCGGCGAAGGCGTCCACCAGATCCGCGACGGCGGGTCCGCGTATCTCGAGCCCGGTGTCGCGCCACGGCTCGACACCACGGGCCGGATCGCCCACCCACGCCTTGCCGATGCACAACCCGGTCACGAAACCGACGGTGTCGTCCACGACGATCGACTTGCGGTGATCGCGAAAGAGCCAGCCAAGCGGCTGGTCGAGGCGCGGCCGGTTGTAGACGCGGACTTCGGCGCCGGCGGCGCGGAGGGGCCGCCAGAAGAACGGCGACGTCTTGCCGAAGCCGCCCAGCCAGTCGTAGAGCACGCGCACCCTCACCCCCTCGCGCGCCTTTCGGGCGAGCGCCTCGGCGAAGCGCTCGCCTTCTGCGTCGCCGTGCACGATGTACATCTCGAGGCTGATGCGCTCGCGAGCCGCGTCGATCGCCTCGAGCCAGGCCGGATAGTTCTCGGCAGCGTCTATCAGCAGTCGAATGGCGTTGCCTCACGCAGCGGCGCGCCGGACGCGCGCGAGAACGCCTGGTTGGCGAGCTGACGGAGCGGCGCGAGACCGAATGTCTCGTGGGGACGGGCGGAACTGGCCACTGGCTGGACTAGACGCCTTCGGTGACGTCCTGCATCGCGTCGAGCACCGCGCGCAGCTGCTCGACGTCGACGGGTTTGACGAGATGGGCAACAAATCCCGCGCGCGCGGATTGCGCGCGATCCTGTACCTGGCCGTACCCGGTGACGGCGACGAGCCGGGTCCGCCGCAGCCGCGGGTTGTCCGCGAAGCGTCGCGCCACCTCGAAGCCGTCGATCACCGGCAGGCCAAGATCGAGCAGCGCGATGTGCGGCTGGAATTGCTCGGCCACGATGAACGCGCTGGGACCGTCGTGCACGAAGCGCGTCTCGTATCCGAAGGCGGACAGCATTTCGGCGAGCATGGCCGCGCCGTCGCGGTTGTCGTCGACGATGAGCACGCGGCCGGTCGTCCGGCCGCGCCGGCGTGGGAGCTGCAGCCGTGCAACGGGCTCTCCACTCTTCAGCGCCGACTCTGCGAGCGGCAGGCGGATCGCGAACTCCGAGCCCGCGCCTCGACCGCCACTGGTGGCCGACACGCTGCCGCCGTGCAGCTCGACGAGACTCCGCACGATCGCCAGCCCGAGGCCCAGACCGCCGCGCGATCGCTCGAGCGTCTGCGGCTGCTGCACGAAGAGGTCGAAGATCCGCGGCAGCATGTCCGCCTCGATGCCGCTGCCGGTGTCGGTGACGCGGAGCACGGCCTCGCCGTCCTCGGCAGCTGCCGTGACCGAGATCGCACCGCCGGGCTCGGTGTATTTCGCGGCGTTCGTGAGCAGGTTCGACACGACCTGCGCCAGTCGGGCCGCGTCGCCATCCACGATCAACCCGGCGCTGGGCACGTCGATACTCAAATCGTGGCGCTGCTGCTCGAGCAGGGGGCTCGCCATCTCGATCGCGCGCGCGACCACGTCGGCCATCTCCACGGGCTGGCGCCGCAGGTCGATCTTGCCGCGGGTGATCCGTGACACGTCGAGCAAATCGTCGACGAGCGAAACCAGGTGTCGCACCTGCCGCTCGATGATGTCGCGCTCCCGCTCGCCGGCCTGAATGCCGCGCAGCTTCAGCAGCTGCAGCGCGGTCAGGATTGGCGCCAGCGGGTTCCTCAGCTCGTGACCGAGCATCGCGAGGAACTCGTCCTTGGCGCGGTTGGCGGATTCTGCGGTCACACGCAGGCCGTCCACGTCGCGCCGCGCGACGACCTGGGCGGTGACGTCGTTGCCCACGACCAGGATGCCGGCCACCTCGCCGTGCACTTCGCGCAGCGGGGTGTAGACGTAGTCGAAGTAGTAGGTCTCGGGGCCGCGGTCGGAACGCTCGAACTCGGCCGGAATGTCGTGGCCGATCGACGTTTCCCCTGACCTGAAGACGCCGTCGAGCAACGTCTCGAAACCCTGCTGGCGAAGCTCCGGCACGGCCTCGCCGATGGGCCGCCCGAGCAGCTGTTCGAGCGGGCGCCCGAGCAGCCGGCAGGTCAAGTCATTCGCCAGTTCCACCACGTGCGTCGGGCCCCGAAGAACGGTGATGGGAATCGGCGCCGCCATGAACAGCGAGAAGAGGTGCTGCTTCTGGAGCTCGGCATCGCGGCGTGCCTCCTGCTCGCGCGCCAGCAGCTCGTCGCGCTCCCGGGACGTCTGCGACAGCCGGAGCAGCGCCGTGACACGCGCGACCAGCTCTCGCGCGGAGAACGGCTTCACGAGGTAGTCGTCGGCGCCGGCATCAACGCCCGCCACGCGCTCTTCCTCGCCGGCGCGGGCCGACAGGAGCATGATCGGGATCGCAGCCAGGGAGGAATCGGCCCGCACGGCGCGAAGCAGCTGGAAGCCGTCGAGCCCGGGCATCATGACGTCGCTCACCAGCAAATCGAACCGACGTTCCTTCATCGCCTCGAGCGCCGTGGCGCCGTCGGCGACCGCTTCGACTGTCCATCGACGCTGCAGCAGGCGCGTGACGTAGTCGCGCATGTCGGCGTTGTCGTCGGCCAGCAGGATGTGCCCGGGCGGGGCATCCGCCGGGATCGCGACGACCTGCTCTTCCTGCGTGGCCTGGGGCGCACCCGGCAGCCAGCGAAGCGCTTCGGACACGTATGCGTTGGCGCGCGGCGAGAACGCGGGCTGCTGATGGGTGGCAATTCTGCCGGGCTCGCGCCCGTCGTGCACTTTCGGGATCGTCACCGTGAGCGTGGTGCCCTCGCCGGGCGCGCTCGTCACCTCGCACACGCCGCCATGCAACCGGACGAGGTCGTTCACGAGCGCCAGTCCGATGCCGGAGCCTTCGTGCGTTCGCGCCTTCGCGCCCTCGACGCGGTGGAACCGGTCGAAGATCCGCGACACATCGGCAGCCGCGATGCCAACGCCCGTGTCGCGCACGGAGAGGGATACGCTGTCGCCGAGATCCGACAGCCGGACCTCGACGCCCCCCTGAAACGTGAATTTCAGCGCGTTCGAGAGCAGGTTGAAGACGACCTTCTCCCACATCGCCCGATCGACGGCGATGGCCTCTGGAATCGCATCGCACCGGACGTCGAAGGTGAGCCCCGCGCGCTCGAACGCCGAGCGGAACGAGCTGGCGAGGTCGGTCGTGAGAGTCGCCAGATCCGTCGGCTCGAACGCCGCTCGCATCCTGCCGGCTTCAATCGTCGAGAAGTCGAGCAGCGTGTTCACGAGCTTGAGCAGGCGCAGCTCGTTGCGATAGACCGTCTCGAGGCTCTCGCCGCGCAGCGTGCGATCGGGCGACGACAGCGCGTCCTCCGTCGGCCCGAGCATCAGCGTCAACGGCGTGCGGAACTCGTGGCTCACGTTTGAGAAGAACGTGGTCTTGGCCCGGTCCAGCTCCGCCAGCGCCTCGGCGCGGCGCCGCTCCTCTTCGAATCCGCGAACGTTGCTCAGGCCCGCCGCGATCTGCCCTGCCAGGAGCCGGAGAAATCCCCGATATCCGTCGTCCAGCAGCCGGAACGGGTTGATGCCGGCGATGAACACGCCCGCGGGCCGGACCTGCCCCTGCAGCGTGATGGGCACCAGGAACGCTTGCACCGGTGGCCGCTGCCACTCCCCTCGCGGGAGATCGCCGAAGCGGCGCTCGAGCGCGTCGACGACCACCGGCCCGTCGGCCATCGCACCGGCGATGGGCCACGGCGCGTCGCCCGCGTCGATGTCGAACGACGGAAGGGCCGCGGCGTGGGTCGTCGAGAGTCCCGTGGACGCCGCGAGCGTGGCCTGCCGCGTGCCGCGATCGACCAGGTACGTCATCGTGAACGGCAGGGATGGGTGCGCGTCGAGTGTCCGCTCGATCGCGGTGGTGAGCTCGAGCTCGCTCTGCGTCGCGCTGAGACCCGTCGCGAGATCGCGCAGCGTCGCCAGCCGGCGCGCGCCGATGACTCGCTCGGTCTCCTCGGTCACGACGCACAGGTGACCTCGAATGGCGCCGTCATCGTCGGCGATCGGGCTGTACGAGAACGTGTGGTAGGTCTCCTCCGGGTAGCCGTTGCGCTCGAGGAAAAGCAGCAGCGCTTCGTCCCAGGTGGCCTCGCCGGTCTGGAGCACCTTGTGAATGCGCGGACCGATTTGCGGCCAGATCTCGGACCACACCTGGCGGGAAGGACGGCCAAGCGCCCAGGGATGCTTGGCCCCGAGCGTCATCTGTCCGTAGGTGTCGTTGTAGAGGAACGTGAGCTCGGGTCCCCATCCCATCCACATCGCGTAGCGCGAGGTGAGGAGGACCTGAACCACCGTACGAAGGCTGGTCGGCCACGCGGCGACGGGGCCAAGAGGCGTGCCTTGCCAGTCGAAGGCCCGCATGCGCTCGGCCATCTCGCTCGTGCCCACGAACGGGTTGCCGGGTTGCGCCATGCGGTCTGTCCCATCCTGCCACAGAGCCGGGCGCGGAGTACCTCAGCCGTCAAAGAAAAAAGCCTCGCCGCAGCCCGAAGGTCGCAGCGAGGCTCGTCGTCGCGCGCGCGTTGACGCGCTACGGCAGGGGCGAGATCGCGCTGCCGAGCGTCTCGGGCCGAGGCGTGCTTCCCACCCAGAGATTCCGGAGCGTCATGCCCTCGCGGGTGCCGTCAAACCCCGTGTAGTTGGCGTTGTTGGTACCGACGAACGCGTACATCGCCGGCGGGTTCCAGTCGGTGGTGCCCGAATCAGCGGTGTCCTGGAAGTCGTAGAGCACGGAACCCGTCGCGCCGCCCTCCTTCACGACGACCCTGACCGAGGTTGGCGTCCAGAAGGCCTGCCAGAGGTACACCTTTGACGGGTCGAGGATGTACACCGATCGATAGCGCTGGGTCGTGTTTGGCTCGACGGAGTTATTGTTATCTCCAAGGATCGCCTTCCATGCGATGCAGTTGTCGGGTGCGCCACCGACGCCGCGGTACTGCACGTTGATCGAGTGGTGGGCCGAGGACGCCAGTACGCCCAGGCGGTCGAGAATCGAGAAGATCCTGCCCTTCCCTGGCGATCCACCCGGACCAAGCCCGGTGACCTCGGCCGAAATCTCGCCGCTGCTGTAGACCTGCGGCAGCGTGTAGACCACGTAGGCGCGTTGGTCGTTCATCCGGATGCCCTGTCCGGGCACCCACGTGATGTTGCCAGACCCGCCAATCGAGCCGATCGTCTCGCCGTTGACGAGCGGATCGTAGAGGGCGCCCGGCTTGTTGTAGCCCACGAGCTTGGTCTTGAACGACCGCACCTCGGACCAGTCGGACTTCGAGCTGCCCTGCACCGTGCGCGCGTGCCAGTAGTACTTCGTCGTCGGCTGGAGGTCCTGGCCGACGGTGTACTTCGTCTTGCCGCTCGCGTCCTCGGCGACGTCGGGGCTCGAGACCGTGCTCGCGAACGCCGCGTTCGCGCCGGCCGTAAACGTCGTGTTGTCGGAGATCTCGAACTCGTAGGTCTTGGCGCCGGCCTGGTTCGACGTGCCGTTGACGATCGTCAGCGTCGGCCGCACGTTGTCCAGCTGTGCGCCGTCGGCCGGGGAATCCAGTCCGGGCTTGGTCAACGTCGCCGGGCCCGTGGGCGTCGGCGTGGGGCTCGTGGAGGACTTGCCGCCTCCACAGCCAGCCATGAGGGCGGCGAGTGCGAGAGCGGGCAGAATGCGCAGGAATTTCACGTCGTGATGTCTCCAATGGTCTTGCGTCGTACAGATTTCGCGCGCGGCAGCGCCGACGGCCGCGCAGTGGTTTCGAAGACGATGATGCTGCGTTCGCTGAGGCGCACGTTGCGCGATCGACGCGCGGAGCGCAGCAGGTCGCCGAGCAGTTGCAGCGACGCCCGCTCGTCCGGGGTCACAGAATCGCCGTCGAGCGCGTCGCGCACGAGCACCTCGAACTCGGCGATGCTCGTGCCTGACTCGAGCGAAACGAGCGCCCGGCCGTCAGGCAGCGGGACGAGCGCGACGCCGTCGAGTTGCTCGATCGCGCGGTTCGGCGTGAGCACGATGACCGCGCGGTGACCGTAGCGGCTCAGCGCGACGGCCGGCCCTTCCGGGCGCACGCCCGCCGTCTCGGAGAGATGCACGATGGCGCGGCTCAGATCCGGATCCACCGCGCGAAACGCCGTGACGACGTCGTCGGGAAGCGTGACGGTGACCGGGTGGGACGGGCGGCCAAACTTGGACGGACGGCCCCGGCGGGGCCTGGCAATCGGCATCAAACTCAGCGGTACAACCGAGAATACCCCGGAACAATAATTATTTTCAATGAGAATAATCGGCGCGGCCGGCAATCGGGCCCGCGCCCGGCGGCGGTTATCTCGTCGAGGCGCCCTGGAAGACGAAGTGGTAGGCGCCCGAAGCGCCGTCCGCGGAGTTGATCACCAGCTTGTAGTTGCCTGACTCGGGGACCTTGTAGTCGGTCCCCTCTCGGCAGCCCGGGCCGAGCCGGTCGGCGCCCGTCGGCACGATCACGCCGATGACGAGCCGACCCACGTCGCATCCCAATCCCGCGATTCGGAGCAAATCGCCCGCCTTCGCGGTGAACGTGTAGACGTCGTGCGCGCCGGGCGTCTCGATGTTGCCGAAGACCACGTCGCCATACGCGATGGGCTTCACGCGATCCGGACGAACGATCAGAATGGGCACGTGGTACACGCCAAGGGGGTTGCTCGTCCGGTAGCCGCGCAGCGTGTAAGTGCCGCTCGCCGGTAGAACCCGTCGTCCGATCGTGCACGGCGGGCCGCCGCTCATTCCCTTGCCGGCCGGGTCTACGAGACCAACCTCGATGTAGCGATCGGTGCAGTCTGGTTGCCCGATCCAGACGACGTCGCCGGCCTGCGCCGTGAACTGCATCCGTGGAGTCGCCTGCGGCGTGGTGACCGCGCCCGTCATCAGCATGGTGCGCAGCACGCCGTGCGCCGGTGCAGGAACCGACGCCGCGCGCGCCGCCTGCGCCTGCTGCTCGTGGCTGTAGGAGCTGGCGAACACGAAGTCGCTCGTCACGGCGAAGTCGACGATGCAGTTGTCGAGCAGATGCCGATCGGTGATTCCCATTTCGCGGCAGTTCTTTTCGGCGGTCTCGCGATTGGGAACGTTGGCCGCGTTCGCGCTGTTGTCCGGGAAGGTGGGATCCGTGAAAGTGGCGGTGGACTGTTCCGGCTGGTAGTCGAAGAGCGAGTCGGCTTGCGCGATGCGCCAGGTGTCCGCGAACCCGTGCGTCAGCTCCTGCGCAGGCGGTTGCACCCCGAGCTTGGCGCCGCCCGCGCCCACGAGATCGTTTTCCGGCGACCCGTCGAAGTCGCCGAGCAGCCCGGCCAGAGCTCCAGCTCGCGCTGCCGCGGGCTCGACGGTGACGTTCAACGTGCTCGCGCCGAGTTGTGCGACCCGCGCGTGCGTGCCGTCGGCCCACGTGAACTGGAACGTCGGGCCGTACGTGGTCTCCGAACGGATAATCGTCCCGGCAGGCAACCGGACGACCTCGTCGTTGGCCGGCACGCCGGCGACGCGCAACGTCGCCGCCCCGTTCTCGATCTGCACGGTGACGCGGCGGTCGCCCATCCTGGTGGCCATCGCCTGATTCACGCTGACGTTCCGCGCTCCCCTCGGCGGCACCTGGCGCGTCTGGATCAGGAAGTCGTCCCTCGTGGACTTGACGAGCGTGTACTCGCCGATCGCCTGGAAGTCGTACTTCAGGCCGTCGAACGTCGTAATGTGCGTGTCGCCGCCGCTCCCGCCGGGACCCGGCGCCGGATCAGGCTGGTCGTCCGGGCCACCCGCGCCGCCGCCACCGCCCCCGCCGCCGCCCGGCGGTGCAGGCGGCTTCTTATCCGGCTCCTTGCAGAAATCGTCGAGCGAGGTGCCGACCAGAAAGATCTGCGATGAGCTTGCCCCGCTCTCGATGCCGAGCACGATCGGTGCCTTCGCTGGCTTCGTCACGAGAGAGGCGCCTGCCGAGCCGTCCGGGCACTTGCATCCCCCGGACTTGACGCAGAGCTTCAGCGGTCCGCTCGTGTCCATCGAAGTATCGATGCCGTAGCCGTCATCGTGAAGGCGCCCATAGCCGACCAGCAGCGCGGCCGAGACGATGTCCGCGTTGCCCACGACCTTCACGACGTGCGCGTTCCAGGGGTTGTAGACGTACGTCTCCTTGTCGCCGGCGTTGATCGTGACGGACTGCACGGCGCCGCCGGAATCCGGCGGATGTCCCGGGCCGGTCATCGACCAGAGCTTTCGACCGCCGGTGAGCTCGTAGCTCGAGCCCCACGAATTCAGGTACTCGGTTTCGTTTCCCTGAATGAGATATCCGAACGCGGCGCCGTCGTCCCCGCCAACCGCGCGGGTGACGACAGGCAGCAGCCGCGGGATGACGGCTTGATCTCCGAGCATGTCGCTCAGGTGTCCGAAGACGCCGATGGCGTCGTAGCTGCGATCGACGTACGCCGTGCTGGGATACTTCGCGTACTGGTCCCAGTAACCCGCAAGGGCCGCCTCACCCTTGGGGTCGATGTCGGCCATGACCCAGTCGGCCGTTCCCTCCGTGACCCAGTTGTGCACGCTGAGCAACTGCCCTGCGTCCCCAATCGCCCGCTGCTGATAGCAGTGGAACATCTCGTGGGTCATCACGGCTTGCGCGTTGAGGCGGTCGACACCCTCCAATCGCTGATCGAAGACGCTGATGTGGCACGCGTTGTTCACGTACGCATGCCAGTCGCTTAGCTGCTTCCCGTCGTACTCGACCCGCCACCACGACAGGGTTGCGGCCCACGTCTTGCCGTTGTTCGGCGGCAGGTCGTAGTCCACGTCCACAAGGAAGTTGATCTCGGGCAGGCCGAACCGCGAGGCGATCGCGTCGTCGGCGTCCTGGAGAAGTGCCTTGTAGTCGTACTGCGGGTGGGGCTCCAGCGGAGTCCGGAGGAACAAGGCACGAATGGCGTCGCTGCCCGGAAGATCGTCAGCGACCGGCGGCGCGGTCGCAGACCGCTGAGTCCAATGGGCGGCCGCATGCCGTTGTTCCGGAGTCAGGAACTCCCAGACCTTGTACAGGTAACCGACCGCGAGAGTGCCATCGAATTCCGTTCGGTCGCGCACGACATCAGGCGGGACCGTGACGCCGGGCAGGGGCGCGATCGCGATGCTGAACAGCAGCTTTGCTTTTTCCGGGGTGACGCCGTTGACGGCGATGTCGGTTTCGAGCGCCGCCTGGGACGCCACGAGCGCAGAAGACGTCGCGGCCGCCGACGACGGCGATGGTGGCGAGACGGCGGCAGCAGATTGAGGGGACGTCGCCG
>Ga0157375_10003797_pt1 | contig 13096 bp, 9 predicted proteins | sample M35metaG_FD_115311 | JGI IMG/M metagenome (GOLD analysis project Ga0157375, IMG submission 115311) | Miscanthus rhizosphere microbial communities from Kellogg Biological Station, Michigan, USA - M3-5 metaG | ecosystem: Host-associated > Plants > Roots > Rhizosphere > Soil | place: USA: Michigan...
AGGTCGACGCCGGCGGGCTCGACCGCTCCGACCGCGGGCTGCTCGAAACCATCGCCGACAAGTTCGGCGGCGGCCCGGTTGGGCTCTCGACGCTGGCGGTCGCGATCGGGGAGGAGCAGGACACGATCGAGGACGTGCTCGAGCCCTACCTGCTCCAGCAGGGCATGTTGAAGCGCACGCCGCGCGGTCGGGTCCTGACCGAGCGGGCCTACCAGCACCTCGGGATCCCGATGCCGGACCGAGCGCGCAGTCTGTTCTGAGCGGACTCTCAGTAGCCTGTGGGGGGATGCCTTTCTTCATCTGCCCCAACTGCGGGAACAGGGAGCTGAGCGCCGACCGGACAGCCGGTTTCAGCAGCCGCCCGAAGGGCTGCTCGAAGTGCGGCTTCGGCTTCGTCTTCGAGCTGCTCGACGACTACTACCCGGCGCCCAATGCGGCTTTCTTCGTCTGCGATCAGCAGGCCCGCGTGATCGATGCCGGGCGGGGAAGCTTCGAGCTCACCGGCCTGACCGACGAGGACGTGATCGGCCGCCCGGTGAAAGAGGTCCTCGGCCTGCAGTGGGAAGCCGAGGACAACGGCGACCCGATCGAGACCTCGCTCGAGTGGGGGGTGCGCTCGCTGGGCAAGAAGGTCTCCGTCAACGCCGAGGGCGATCTTCCCGCCGAAGCCGTCGCCGACGTCTTCCCCGCCTACGACGACGACGGCGGCCTGCTGATCGTGCTCACGCCGGAGAGCTGAGTCGATGAAACGGCGCAGAAACCTCTTCATCCTGCTCTTCGTGCTGGGGCTGATCCTCGTTTCCGCGCTGGTCATCGCCAGCAAGCCGACCAAGCTCGGCCTCGATCTCAAGGGCGGCGTCCAGCTCGTCCTGCAGGGGCGGCCGACTCCCCAGCAGCCGACCATCGACAACAGCTCGATGGAAAGGGCCGTGGACATCATCCGCGCGGGCTGCGATCAGCTCGGCGTCTCCGAGATCGAAGTCGCCCGGGTCGGCAGCGACCAGATCCAGGTCGGCATTCCGGGAGCGACGAGCGTCGGCAAGGCGACCGAATGCGCGACCAAGCCCGCTCGTCTCTATTTCTTCGACTGGGAACCGAACCTGATCGGGCGCGAGAAGGCGATCGGCGGAAACCCCAGTCGCGAAGCGCCGCCGGGGGCAATCGAAGAAGCGAGCAAGGAATGGGAAGCGGCGGGGCGCAGTATCGCCAAAGAAGAAAACAAACAACTGATCGCGGCGGGCGCCTTTGCGTCCGAGTACAACGCGGCAAAGCTCGCCTCCGAACAGAAGCCGGTCCCCGACTGCGAAAACTGCAGCCAGCCGACCACCTACTACCTCTTCTCCAAGCTGCCGCCGCACAAGCTGATCGACGGCCCCGAGTTCACCCGGGAAGACCTCTACGTCGATCCCAACGGCAAGAAGCGCCCCCAGAACGCGGGCGCCGTCGTCAAGGTGCCGCAGGGGACGATCGTGATCTCCGAAAAGCCGAGCGATTCCAGCGGCCAGGTGATCGAAGATGCCCAGCCCGGCTGGTACGCGTTCAAGGACGACCCCGCGCTCTCGGGCACGGAAATCACCAACCCGAAGGCCGAACAGCAGGAAACCGGGGCCGCCGTCACGTTCCAGTTCAGCGGGCAGGGTCGCGAAGCCTTCCAGGAAGTCACCCGCCAGATCGCCCAGCGCGGCCAGGCGCGGGCGATCGGCCCGGCCTCCGGCGAACAGGCCGCGGCGCTCTCAGGCCACTTCGCCGCGATCCTCGACAACGAAGTCAAGACGCGGCCGATCATCAACTTCTCCGAAAACCCGGACGGGATCGACGGCCGCACCGGGGCGCAGATCTCCGGCGGCTTCAACGGTCTCACGGATGCGCAGGACCTGGCCAGCTTCCTGCAGCGCGGCGCGCTGCCGATCAACCTCAACCTGATCAGCCAATCCCAGGTCTCGGCGACGCTGGGAAGCGAAGCCCTGCACCAGGGCATCAAGGCCGGCATCATCGGCCTCGCCCTCGTCGTCATCTTCCTGCTCTTCTTCTATCGCTTCCTCGGGCTGATCGCGGCGCTCGCCCTGGGCGCCTACGGGGTGATCTTCTTCGCCCTGATCAAACTGATCCCGATCACCCTGACCCTGCCGGGGATCGCGGGGCTGATCCTGACGATCGGGGTCGCGGCCGACTCGAACATCGTCATCTTCGAGCGGATCAAGGAGGAGGTGCGCGCCGGGCGTCCGATGGCGGCGGCGATCGCAGCCGGCTATCGCCGCGGGATAGCGACGATCGTCGACGCCAACGTCGTCACCCTGCTCACCGCGTTCATCCTCTTCGTCCTGGCCACCGCCGGCGTCAAGGGCTTCGCCTTCACCCTCGGGGTCGGCACGATCGTCTCGCTGCTCACCGCCGTCGTCTTCACCCAGGCGCTGCTGCTCAGCATGAGCCGCTCGCGACTGCTGCGCTCGCCGAGTGTGCTCGGCGCGGCGGGCGGTCAGCGCGTGCGCTGGCACTTCGACTTCATGGGGGCCAGCCGCTGGTTCTTCACCCTCTCGGGATGCATCCTGATCGTCGGCGCTCTCGCGCTGGCGACCAAGCAGCTCAACCTCGGGATCGATTTCGAGTCCGGCACGCGGGTCGAGGTGGCGCTGACGAAGCAGACCGACGAGGAAGGCGTGCGGGAAGCCCTCGACAAGGCCGGGGTCTCCGGCGCCGAGGTGCAGCGCGAGAGCAACCCCGGCCTCGGCGACAACGTCTTCCTGATCCAGTCGAGCACGTTGAAGCCGAGCCAGATCAACTCCCTGCAGCGCGAGCTCGAACGCGAATACGGGATCGTGGCGGACGGATTCGACAGCACCAGCGTGGGGCCGACCTTCGGCGCCACGGTCGCCAACAGCGCCCGCAACGCGCTGATCTTCTCGCTGCTGGTGATCTGCGCCTACATCGCCTTCCGCTTCGACCCGAAATTCGCGGTGCCCGTGCTGATCGCGCTCTTCCACGACATCCTGATCACCGCGGGTGTCTACGCGCTCACCGGCCGGGAGGTGACGAGCGGAACGGTCGCCGCTTTCCTCACGATTCTGGGCTACTCGCTCTACGACACGATCATCGTCTTCGACCGAATACGCGAGAACATGCCGCGGATGCCCCGGGCTGCGTTCTCGCAGATCGTCAACCGCTCGATGAGCGAGGTTCTGACCCGTTCGCTGGCGACGAGCTTCACCACCCTGCTGGCCGTCGTCTCGCTGCTCGTCTTCGGCGGCGCCACGCTGCAGGACTTCGCCTTCGCGATGATGGTCGGGATCGTCTCGGGCACCTACTCGTCGATCTTCATCGCCTCGCCGGTGCTGACCGCGTGGAAGGAACGCGAGCCGGGTTACGCGCGGCGCCGCATTCGGATCGCCGAGGTCGACGGCGTCGTTCCCGCCTTCGCCGACGACGTCGCGCTGGCCAAGCTCAGCGACGACAGCGAGTCCGAAGCCGAGATCGAAGAGGAGCTCGCCGCGGTGGCGGTGGCGGATCCGCCGGCCATCGACGGGGGCGATCCCTCCTCGAACGGCGAGCCCGCGGCCCCGGTCGATCCGGAGACGGCGGCGCGGCAGGAGCGCAACGCACAGCGGCGTGAGCGCCGCAAGCAGCGCCGCAAGCACGGGAGGAACAGGTAGGCCATGGCCCTGCTCGTCTGGTTCACGATGGGGATCGCCCTCTGGCACTTCACGGTCTTCCTGCCCGACCGCTTCTGGCAGGGCATCGTCGGCGCCTTCCTCGGCGCTGTGATCGGCGCGGTCGTCTTCGGCGCGGTCGTCGAGATCGCCTCCGGCCGCGGCCTCGGCACGACCGACGTTGCCACCGCGCTCACCGCGATCCCGGGCGTAGCGATCGGGCTCGCGGTGGTCTGGGCGATCGGCGTTCGCACGGAGCGGGCACAGGCCTGAATCCGCTCCATCTTGCGGACACCCCGGCCCTGCTTTGCCGCCGCGTCACGGCCTAGCTTGATCGTGTGGCAGAGACCATCCATGCCTACAGGGCCGAGCCGTACGACTATGCGGAGGCACGTGCTCTTTCGGAGCAACTCGGACTAAGCGAGCCCGTTGCGATAACGCTGGTTCGTCGCGGCTACCGAACTCCTGAGGACGCCCGGGCCTTTCTCGAGGCGGATGAGTCGCACGCTCCAGGCGAGTTCAAATCGATGGGCGCCGTCGCCGAGAAGGTTCTCGGGGCGATCGATGCCGGCAGGCGGATCACCGTTCACGGCGACTTCGACGTAGACGGGGTCTGCGCGACCGCCATCCTGGTTTCGACCTTGCGGAAGCTTGGATCGGAATGCGACTGGCTGATCCCAGACAGGATCGCCGACGGCTATGGGCTCAGCGCCGAGAACCTCCAGAAGCTGGCCGAGCGAGGCACCCAGCTTCTGATCACCGTCGACTGCGGGATCACCTCTGTCGAGGAGGTGAAGCTGGCCCGCTCACTTGGGATGGACGTCGTGGTCACCGATCACCACCAGCCGGGGCCAGAGCTGCCCGATTGCCCGATTCTGCATCCAGCTGTCGACGGGTACCCCTTTGAGCAACTGTGTGGGACGGCGGTGGCTTGGAAGTTGAGTTGTGCGTTGAGAGGGGAGTCGGGGGCGGGGTCCCCAGGCTCGCGTTCGCGAGGAGTTCCTGGGGACCCCGCCCCCGACTCCCCGGCGAACGCCGATCTGGATCTGGTCGCGCTGGCTACCGTCGCCGACGTGGTGCCGCTGGTGGGGGAGAACAGATCGCTGGTGCGAAAAGGCCTGGCTGAGGTTCGGCGGGCGCGCAGGCCGGGGATGCGGGCGCTGCTGGAGGCCGCCAAATGCGAGCCGACTCAGATGGATGAGGGGGATCTGGCTTTTCGGCTGGCGCCGCGGATCAATGCTGCCGGGAGGCTGTACCGGGCTGACGCGGGGGTTGAGCTGTTTCTCACTGATGACGCGGAGCGGGCTGCGGAGATCGCGCGGGAGCTGAGCAGGGCCAACAGCGAGCGTAGGTCCAGGGAGCGGGAGGTCGATACGGCTGCTGAGGCCGCGCGGCGGGAGCTGCCTGATGAGCTGCGCGATGGGATGGGGCTGGTCTTGGCCGGCGAGTGCTGGCACCCCGGCGTGATCGGGATCGTCGCCTCGCGCTTGGTCGAGCGGCATCACAGGCCGGTCGTGGTGATCTCGCTCGACGGCGAGGGGGGAGGGCGGGGGTCGGGGCGGAGCATTCCTGGATTCGATCTGCTTGCGGCGCTCGAGGCCTGCAGTGAGCATTTGGAGAGCTTCGGGGGACACCGGGCGGCTGCCGGGATGCAGTTGCGGGCGGAGAACCTGGAGCCTTTTCGTGCTGCCTTTGCCGCTCATGCGGCCTCGGTTCTCGGCCCTGAGGACCTGCGGCGGACCGAGCGGGTCGATGCGATGGTCGGGGGGGCCGGGCTGGGGCTCGAGCTGGCCGAGGAGCTGCAGCAGCTTGCTCCATTTGGGATGGGCAACCCCGGGGTGCGCCTGCTGGTCCCCTCGGCGCGGGTGCGCGACGTGCGGGCGATGGGCGAAGGCAAGCACGCGCGATTCAGCCTGCACAGCGGCGCCCACCGGGCGCTCGGGGTCGCCTTCGGTCGCTCGAAGCTCGGGGTGGGGGAGGACGATCCGGTCGACGCCACGGTGCGGTTGGAGGTCAATCGCTGGAACGGCTCGGTCGAGCCGCGGGTGGTCCTGCGCGAGCTCTATCCGCGCGAGTCCGCGGCGGCCGCGGCCACCGCGGACGAGCAATGGTGGCAGCGCTTCGAGGCCGAGCTGGCCACGGACCCAGCCGCCACTCCCTGGCCGCCGACGGGCCTAAATGTCGACCCGGAGTCGGCAAATCGGCCCGTCGGCAGGGAGGAGGTGCGGCCGCGGAGCTCGCCCGCGGCGGTGGTGGCGGAGCTGGCTTCGTCCGGGGCCGGGGAGGTGCTTGCTGTGGTTGCGGATCGTGAGCGGCGCGTGGCGCTCGCCGGCGCCGGAGTTGTGCTGGCCGATGGCGCGACGCTCGAGGCCGAACCCGAGCTGGCGGCCGGCTTCGAGCATGTGGTGCTCGTCGATCCTCCGGCCTTTGCCCACCACGAGGATCTCGCCGCCTTGCCCACTGCCGACGGCGGTTATGTACACCTGGCGTGGGGGGAGGCCGAGCATCGCTTCGCGCTGGCGATGCTCGACGAGCAACTGGCTCGGCGGGCTGTTCTGATCGCCATGTTCAGGGACCTGCGCGAGGCTGGCGATGTGAGTGGGCCCGAGTTGCTGGCGGCTCTGAAGGGAAGCGGCCCGCATCCCCGCAGCGCCGAGGTTGCAGCCCGCTGCCTGCGGGTTCTCGACGAGCTCGCTCTGGTGCGGGGATCGGCCGCGGCGGATGGCGGCAGCGTCGGCGTCGTATCCTCAGAAGGGACAGAGCTGGAGCGCTCGGCCGCGTTCCGCGCCTACGGCGTTCGCCACCAGGAGGGCCTGAAATACCTCAAACGACGCAAACAGCCCTAGAGCAGCGAGAGCTCCTCGCCGATCTCTTCGCCGTCGTCGAGGAGTTCGATTCCGCGCCTGCGGGCGGCCCGGGGTCGAACGGGGGCGCTGCCGTCGCGGTGGCGACGATCGACCGTGCGGCACTGACCCGGGCCTTCGACTTCGCCTGCGACCGTCACGCCGACCAGATGCGCCGCTCGGGAGACGAGTTCATCACCCATCCGGTCGGCGTCGCGCAGATCTGCGCCGGGATGCGGCTCGACACCGCGACCCTCTGTGCGGCGTTGCTGCACGACACGGTCGAGGACACGAGCGCCAGCCTCGAGGAGATCCGCGGCGAGTTCGGCGAGGAGATCGCCCAGCTCGTCGACGGCGTGACCAAGCTGACCGGGATGACCTTCGAGAGCCGCGACGAGCGGCAGGCCGAGAACTACCGGAGGATGATGGTGGCGATGGCCACCGACGTCAGGGTGATCCTGATCAAGTTGGCCGACCGCCTCCACAACATGCGCACGCTCGGCGCGCTGCCCAAGCAGAAGCAGATGGCGAAGGCGCGCGAGACGCTCGAGATCTATGCACCGCTCGCCCACCGGTTGGGTATCCACGCGATCAAATGGGAGCTCGAGGACCTCTCCTTCGCCACCCTGCACCCGCGCAAGTACAAGGAGATCAAACAGCTGGTCGCCCAGCAGCGCGACGAGCGCGAGGTCTACGTCAACCAGGCCGGTGCGTTCCTCGGCGAGGAGCTGGAGGCCGTCGGCATCGAGGCCGAGATCTCCGGCCGCGCCAAGCACTTCTACTCGATATATACGAAGATGACCAAGAAGGGCCGTGAGTTCAACGAGATCTTCGACCTGACCGCGATGCGCGTGATCGTCGGCTCGGTCAAGGACTGCTACGGCGCGATCGGGGTCATCCACTCGCTGTGGAAGCCGCTGCCCGGGCGCTTCAAGGACTTCGTCGCGATGCCGAAGGCCAACATGTACCAGGCGCTGCACACGACCGTGATCGGGCCGGAGGGAAAGCCGCTCGAGATCCAGATCCGCACCGGCGAGATGCACGGCCTGGCCGAGTACGGGATTGCCGCCCACGTCGCCTACAAAGAGGGCGGCAGCGACGATCCCAAGCGCGAGAAGATGACCTGGCTGCGGCAGCTGGTCGAGGCCGAGGGCGAGCAGGACCCGGCCGAGTTCCTCGAGTCGCTCAAGGTCGACCTGTTCGAGGACGAGGTCTTCGTCTTCACCCCGCGCGGCGAGGTGAAGAACCTCTCGGCCGGCTCTACCCCTCTCGACTTCGCCTACGCGGTCCACACCGACGTCGGCCACCGCTGCGTCGGCGCCAAGGTCAACGGCTCGATCGTGCCGCTGCACTACCAGCTGCGCTCGGGCGACATCGTCGAGGTGCTGACGGCGAAGCAGAACCGCGGGCCCTCGCGCGACTGGCTGAAGCTGGTGCGGACGAGCCGCGCCCGCAACAAGATCCGCGCCTTCTTCCAGCAGGAACGCCGCGAGGACGCCGAGAAGAAGGGCCGCGAGGCGCTCGAGGAGGCTCTGCGCAAGCGCGGCCTGCCGATGCAGAAGCTGGCGATGTCGCCGCTGCTCGCGCAGGTGATCCGCGAGATGGGCTTCCACAAGGCGACCGAGTTCTACATCGCCCTCGGCCAGGGCAAGATCGCGACCAAGGCGGTCGCCAACAAGCTGATGCAGCGGCTCAAAGAGGGCGAGGCTGTCGAGGACGAGCAGCCGATCGGCCTCGAGGGAGCGCGCGAGGACAAGGCGCGGCGGACCAAGGACGCCTCCAACTACGGCATCCGGGTCAAGGGCGCCGACAACGTGGCGGTGCGCCTCGCCAAGTGCTGCCGGCCAGTGCCCGGCGACACGATCGCCGGCTACGTCTCGCTCGGCCGCGGGATCACCATCCACCGCGCCGACTGCAAGAACGTGAAGGCGCTGATGAAGTCGCCGGAACGCTTCGTCGAGGTCGCCTGGGAGGGGGAGAACGAGTCCTCCTACCGGGTCGAACTGCAGATCGATGCCTACGACCGCACCCGCCTACTCGAGGACCTCTCGCGCACCTTCTCCGAGGCCGGGATCAACATCCTCGGCGCCAGCTGCATGACCAGGCACCCGATGGTTAAGAACCGCTTCGTCGTCGAGGTCGGTGACACCGAGCAGATCAAGCAGTGCATCTCCCGCCTGCGCAACGTCGAGAGCGTCTTCGACGCCTACCGCATAACGCCGAAGAGTTAGCTCTCCGCTCAGGCGACGAATGTGAGCGCGCCCGCCGCGACGCTCAACTCCAGCCGGGTCTTCTCGCCGATGTAGTCGCCGTCGACCTGGATCGGGAAGGGACGGTCGATGCCGTCCTTGGTCTGGGAGATCGAGGTCACGGCGGCCGCGGTGACGCCCTCGAAGTGCTCAATCTGGCGGTGGCGCGCGGCCGGCCGCTTCTCACTGAACAGGCGCGGGATCAGGGTCGGCATGTCGCGCTGCGCGGCTCGCCTGAGGACGCCCAGCGAGAGGCTGCCGTCGTCGATCTCGACCCCCTCGCAGACCCTGATCGGGCGGCTGGCGAAGTAGGTGAAGGGGTCGGAGTTCTGGGCAAGGGCGGTGACGCCCTCGGTCGTCTCGCCGTCGACCGCGACCCGCAGCCGTACCGGGTTGACGATGTACTGGCGGTAGAGGGCGGAGATCGCCGCCCAGCTGAAGTAATAGGGCCCGGCGGCCGACTTGAGCCGCGGGTGAGCGTCGACGCGTTTGACCACCGTCGCATCGATGCCGGCGCCGCAGGAGAAGACGAAGTAGCGCTCGTCGACGCGGCCGAGGTCGATCCGGCGCGGCTGCCACTCGTCCACCAGGGCCAGCAGGTGCTCGGTCGCGTCGACGACGTCGTTGGGGATGCCGAGCGTGCGGCAGACGACGTTGGTCGAGCCCCCCGGCAGGACCGAGACCGGCACGTCGGTGCCGGCGAGCCCGTTGGCGACCTCGTTCAGCGTGCCGTCGCCGCCGAAGGCGACGACGATGTCGTAACCGTGGTCGCGCACCTCGCGGCCGATCTCGGTGGCGTGGTTCTGCGCCTCGGTGGCGACCATCTCGACCTCGTAGCGGCCCTCCAGCGCATAGACGACGAGGTTCTTGAGCCGGTCTGAGACCGTCGTCGCGTAGGGGTTGACGATCAACAGCATCCGCTTCTTGCTCGTGCGCCTACCCGGTCGTCTCATAGCGGACCACCTCTCCCTCTTCGACTTCGCGCACCCGGCCCTCGTTGAGCAGCAGGTCGGCGTGGCCGATCACCTCCGAGAGGGTGAGGAAGGCCTGCGTGACGGCGACGTCGCCCCAGATCGCCTGGGCGATCTCATAGCCGCTGCGCGGCTGCTCGGCGATCAGTCCGTAGATCTTCTCCTTGCGGCGCTCGTGCTTGGCGATGCGGTCGTCGATCAGGGCCACGTGGTCGACGATCGGCTCGCCGTGACCCGAGAGGACGATCTCGGCCGGCATCTCACGCGTCTTCTTCATCGACTCGATGTAGGTGACGAGCGCCTGCGTGCGGCGCGAGGAGCCGTCCAGCGGCGGGGTGATCAGCGGGTTGGAGGAGATGTGGGCGATCAGGTGGTCGGCGGCGATCAGGATGCGCCGCCGCTCGTCCCAGAAGACCGTGTCGGAGGGGCTGTGCCCGGGCCGGTGCAGCGCCTGCAGGACGCGGTCGCGGAACGGCATCGACTGGCCGTCCTCCAGCGGCCGCGTAACCTCGGCCTTGGCGCCCCAGCCGCGGAAGCTGCGCGAGACGCTCTGCAGCGCGAACGCGACCTCCTGCGGGATGCCGTTGCGCAGCATCAGCTCGACCGCGAAGGCGTCCTCACGCTCGGAGTCCTCGCCGAAGTTGGCCAGCCGCTCGGCGGCGAGCCCGAGCGCCGCAACCTCCGCGCCGGAATGCTCGACGACGATCTCGACCAGGCCGAGGTGGTCGATGTGCTGGTGGGTGAGGATGACCAGGTCGAGGTCGTCGATCGAGTGGCCCCGCTCGGCCAGCTGGCCCTGCAGCTCGTCGAGCGCCTTGCCCGAGTTGGGGCCGGTGTCGATCAGGGTCAGCGGCTCGTCCTCGAGCAGGTAGCAGTTGACCCTGCCCACCGCGAAGGGGGTCGGTATCCGAAGCCGGTGGATGCCGGAGAGCGCCGCCTGCTCCAGCGCTTGTTCTGGGCTGAGCGTCACGCTCGGATCAGGGCAAGGATCTCGTCCCGCTTCGCCTCCATGTCGGCCTGCGAGACGAGCGACTCGAGGTTGAGGCGGAGCAGCGGCTCGGTGTTGGAGGGGCGGACGTTGAAGTGCCAGTCCGGATAGTCGATCGAGATCCCGTCCAGGCGGGTCAGCTCGCCGTCGGAATAGCGCGCGGCGATCTCCTCCATCTTCGCCTCCTGGTCGGCGACCCCGGAGTTGATCTCACCGGAGATGAAGTAGCGCGAGCGGAACTCGGCCATCAGCTCGGCCAGCGAGCGGCCCTCTTCGGAGAGCAGCTCGAGCACCAGCAGCGCCGGGATCGTGCCCGAGTCGGCGCACCAGAAGTCGCGAAAGTAATAGTGGCCGGAGACCTCGCCGCCGAACACGGCCTCCTCCTCGCGCATGCGGACCTTGAAGAAGGCGTGGCCGACGCGGGAGAGCTCGGAGCGACCGCCGTCGGCGGCGACCAGGTCCGGCACCGCGCGGCTCGAGCGCGGGTCGTAGAGGATCGTCGCGCCGGGATTCTTGGCCAGCGCGGCGCGGGCGAGCAGGGCGCAGACGAAGTCCCCGTCGCAGAAGGCGCCCCCGCCGTCGATGAAGAAGCAGCGGTCGGCGTCGCCGTCCCAGGCGATGCCGAGGTCGGCGTCGGCGGAGCGGACCCGCTCTTCGATCAGCTTGCGGTTCTCCGCCAGCAGCGGGTTCGGCTCGTGGTCGGGGAACTCCCCGTCGGGCTCGAAGTACATCTCGTCCAGCTCCAGCCCGAGGCCGCGCAGGGTGGGGCCCACCATCGGCCCCGCCATGCCGTTGCCGCCGTCGACGACGACTTTCAGCGGCTTGACCGCTGCCGGATCGATGAAGGAGAGCGCGTGCTTCCTGTATTCGTCCCAGACGTCGACCTCCTCGAAGGAGCCGCCGCCCGGGGCAGGCCCGAGTCCGGCTTCGATCTCGCGTCGCATGTCGCCGATGCCGGCTTCCCCCGATAGCGCCAACGCCCCCTCGCGGACGAGCTTGACCCCGGTGTAGGCCTTCGGGTTGTGCGAGGCGGTCACCATGGCGCCGCCGTCCAGCTCCCGCGAGCCGACCAGGTGGTAGAGCATCTCGGTCGCGACCATGCCCGCGTCGAGCACCGCCGCGCCCTCGAAGATCAGGCCGTCGCGCAGCTCGGCAGCCATCGCCGGCGACGTCAGCCGCATGTCGCGGCCGAGGCCGACTCGAAGCTCGCTCGGCTGCTTGCCGCGCAGCCGCGCCAGCACGCGAGCGAAGGCGCGGCCGACGGCATGCGCCGTCGCCTCGTCCATCTCCTCGCCGTAGAGGCCGCGGATGTCGTAGGCCTTGAAGATGTCCGGATTCAAAACGCTCCCTTCAGCGCTGCGTAGCTTTCGTCCAGCGTCTGCGGCATCACTTTGGTGTCGGCGATGACCGGCATGAAATTCGTATCGCCGCCCCAGCGGGGGACGACATGGAGGTGGATGTGGTGCTCCACCCCGGCGCCCGCGACGCGACCCTGGTTGAAGCCGACGTTGTAGCCGTGCGGGTCGTAGACCTCCTCGAGGCGGCTCATCGCCCGCTGCGCCAGCGACATCATCTCCGCGACGGTCTCGCCGGGCAGGTCCTGGATGCGGCCGATGTGCTCGTAGGGCGCCACCATCAGGTGCCCGTTGGTGTAGGGGAAGAGGTTGAGGATCACGAAGCAGCTCTCGCCACGATGGACGATCAGGGTCGCCGCGTCATCGTCCGCCGCCGGCTTGGCGCAGAAGATGCACTCCTCCTCGTTGTCCTTGGACGCGTCCTTCACATAGGCGAGGCGCCAGGGCGCCCAGATGCGGAAATTTGCCACGGACGCTGGAGGCTATAGCCAACCACGCCGCCGGAAGTAGGCGACCATGCCGACGAGCAGGCCGGCCATCACGCCGACGATGATCCAGAAGGCGGTCAGGTCCTGCTCGCCGGGCACGCCGGAGTTCATTCCCCAGATGCTCGCGATCAGGGTCAGCGGCAGGACGATGACGCTGATCGAGGTGAGCACGCGGAGGATGTCGTTGACCCGGTGGGAGATCACCGACTCGTTGGTCTCGGCCAGCGAGTCGACAACCTCCTTGTAGTTCTCGAGCATGTCCCAGATCCGCTCGTGGGCGTCGACTATGTCGTCGAAGTAGATCTCGAGGTCGAGGTCGGTGGCGAGGTAGCGCTGCTTGACCTTCTCGAGGTCGCGCAGGACAGGGCGCTGCGGCCGGATCACCTTGCGGAAGTTGATGATCTCCTGCTTGACGTTGGAGATGTCGCGCACGACCTCCTCGGAGCGGCCCTCGAAGATGTCGTCCTCGAGCGCGTCGAGCTTGTTGCCGATCTTGCGCAGCATCGGGAAGCAGTAGTCGAAGCTGTCGTCGACGAGGCGGTAGAGCAGGTAGCCCGA
>Ga0157375_10003801_pt1 | contig 13091 bp, 10 predicted proteins | sample M35metaG_FD_115311 | JGI IMG/M metagenome (GOLD analysis project Ga0157375, IMG submission 115311) | Miscanthus rhizosphere microbial communities from Kellogg Biological Station, Michigan, USA - M3-5 metaG | ecosystem: Host-associated > Plants > Roots > Rhizosphere > Soil | place: USA: Michigan...
GACGATATTGGAAAAAATCGGACCTTGTTGGAACTGTAAGAATTTTGCTCCAGTGGCATCTTCCTGGACGATGTTGGTACCAGTGATGTCTGCGGGCATCAGGTCCGGAGTGAACTGAATGCGCGAGAACTTCAGGTGCACGACTTCCGATAGTGTGGAGACCAGCTTGGTCTTGCCAAGACCCGGCACGCCTTCGAGGAGGACATGACCGCTGGCGAGAAGGCTCATGATCGCGGATTCAATAATGTCGTCGTAACCGACGATCACTTTCGCGATTTCCTGCTTAACGGCGGTGAATTGTTTCTGGAAACCCTCGACCTGCTGTTCGATTGCTGTGCTCATTATTTTGTCGGCGCGCTGGTTGTCGCTCTGGGCCGTATCTCCTCAAAGTAGTATTTGACGATTTCTCGTTGTTCGCGCGGAAGCCGGTTCTGATTGAGCGCATCCTTCTGCGCCGGACTCAACTGGGATGGCACATTGCGATAATCCATGGCGGAACGCTCCTGCTTGCTGGCTTCTTCGACGTCCTCAAGCTGTTCGCCTTTGCCCGCCTGGCCTTTAAGGCCTTCCATTTTCAATTGCACGTCCAGCTTCGTCAACTCCCCGGGCTTTAGATCCTCGGGCGAGCCGAACGCCGTCGAATTGGATGAATTTGCGCCTTTCGACCCCTGGCCATTTCCAGAGGAATTGCCGGCAGAGGGTGTGCCATTCGGAGAGGAGTCTCCGCTCTCTCCACCTCCACTCTGTCCCTGCGAGGGAATCGGAGACAGCTGCGCTTCTCCGGCCGCATCGGATGCCGCCTCCTGCTGAAGCGAGTTCTGAAGATCCGCCAGCTGCTGGCCGGCCTGGCTCTGTTGTTGCTGAGCTTTCATTTTCTTAGCCAGCTGGTCGAGTGCCTGCGCAAGACTATCGAGCGCGATCTTTCCGGCCTGGGGATCTTCGTTCCTCAGTGCGTCGGCGGCTTCCTTCATGCTTTTGGATAAATCCTGAAGAGATGCCGGTGATTTATTCGCGGCCAGCGACATGTTTTTCTGCATTTCGCCAATCACATCTTCCGGAGTGACGCCCAGTTTTTCGGCGATGCTCCGAATCTGATCGGCGGCGTCTGCCGGATCGCCGTTCGCCATGGCTTCGGCTGTCGAAGTAAGTGCCTCCGACTGTCCCAGCTGATTGGCGATGGAAGTAAGTCCATCAAGGATGTTATTCAACTCCAGGTTTCCGCCATCGATTTGCTGGCGAAGATCCGAAAGCTGCTGCTGTGCAGTGTCCGATGAGATCTTTCCCTGTTGAAGCTCAGTGATGATCTTCTCGAGTTCTTTTGCAGCGTCGGTTTTTTCGAGCAATTTCCTTGCACGGTCCACCAGCGCCTGGTCCGTGTGTGAAAGTTGAAAAGGCGGAGCACCCTGAAGGTAGAACCAGTTGTGGTTCCGCGACTGAGGCAGGAAATTCAGAATTACGAATACGGCGATGAGCGCGAACGCTCGGTGGAAGGTGTTCGGAATCTTTCCGGGATAAAGTGCTTCAATTTTCAGGCTCTCGGCATTCTGCACGGCCTTACGTATTTGAACGTCGACCCACTCCGACGACGAGGATTGCGACGACGGATGACGGATGAACCAGTACGCCGTCTTCATCTGGTCCTGAAGACGAGCCACACGGTCCAGATTTGCAGCCGCCTGGCTCAATGTTTCCCGTCCCCGAGTCCGCCACAGAAGCCACGCAGTCGTTGCAATGGTCCATAAAATCAGGAAAACGACGACAATCGTGCCCCGAAACGGTGAAATCAGATCAATCACTTTGAAAACCAGCGGGACAATCAATGCGATGGAGAGAATCGAGTAGATCGTTTTGAAGCGGCGTTCGGAACGCACACGTCGGCGGACTCTTTCCAACAGACCAATAATGAGATCTTTGTCTGCCATTTCCCCGCGATTCGTCCTGTGATCCGATTCGGCAGTGAGCCTACCACACCCAAAAGGCTGTCCCAAGCGATTCACAGGGAGGGGCATTTTTCGATTTTCGAAATACAATGGATGACTTCACGAGCCAGCGTTGAATTCCGCGAAGACCGGAGGGTCCATGTTCAAGAAGAATATTAGTGTCACCGCTTGTTTCGTCCTGATGTTCCTGATGTCGGCTGGAACCGTCATCGGGCAGGATGCAAAAAGCCTCGTCCAGGCTGCATCGAAAGCCATGGGCATCGAAAACGTCAATTCCGTCATGTTCTACGGATCGGGTGCCAACTTTAACCTTGGTCAGTCGAACCGGGCGAACGGACCCTGGCCGCGAACCAATCTGAATGATTACACCCGTGCGATCGATTTCTCACAGTCCGCATCGCGCGCAACGGCAGTGACATGGTCGGCTCCGGTGACCGGCGGAGCGGCCGCGCGGGGGGCTTTCACTCAGAACATCACGGCGGAGAACGTCACCTGGGCTCAGCAACTGGAGATATGGATCACGCCCTGGGGTTTCCTGAAAGGCGCAGCCGCCAACGGCGCGACCGTCAAAGACGATTCACTGGGACTCAAGAAATACAAAGTTGTGACATGGAAAACCACGCAGAAATCCCCATCCGGTAAGACATACACCATCGAGGGATTCATCAACTCCGATAACCTCGTGGATCGAGTGAATACCTGGATCGAGAATCCAATTTTTGGCGACATGCTCGTGCAGACCCTTTACACGGACTACAGAGACAACAATGGATTCAAGTTTCCGGCCTCCATCGAACAAAAGAGAGGAGGTTGGGCGACGTTCGAGGCGCAAATTCTCTGGGCCAATCCCAATCCGGCGAATATTCAACAACTGCTGACGCCACCGGCGCCCCAGCCTGCAACAGGCGGAACTGCGGTTGCCGCGGTGCCTGTTGCCGCACCGACGGCCCCTGCAGTGAAGTCTGAAAAGCTTTCTGATGGCGTTTATCGCATCAACGGGGCATATAACGCGATGGCCATCGAGTTTAAAGACTACATTGTTCTCTTTGAAGGTGGAGCGCAGAGCGAGACGCGCGCACAGGAGATCATTGCGGAAGCGAAGCGAGTGATTCCAAACAAGCCGATCCGGTACTCCATTCTGACGCACCACCACTTTGATCATTCCAGCGGTCTCCCCGCGATCGTGGCGGAAGGCGCGACGATCATTACTCATGACGTCAACAAGTCGTTCCTTGAAAAAGCGCTGAGCGCACGGAGGACACTGGCTCCGGATTCGATGTCTGAATCCAGGAAGAAGCCGAAGATCGAGGCTGTTACCGAGAAGCGCGTGCTGGAGGATGAAATGCGGACCGTGGAAATTCATCACGTGGTCGGACTTCCGCATGCGGATGGCATGCTAATGATCTATCTGCCTAAGGAAAAGATTCTCGCGTATGCCGATATGTTCAATCTGCCACCCGCCAGCGATCCGGTCCCGAACCCTCCCGTCGTTGGAACGATAGTCTTTTTAGAAAATATTGAACGATTGAAACTCGAACCTGAAAGAATCATGTCGGTGCATTCGCTAAACCCCGATCGGCTGGCGACCCGAGCCGACATTCTGAAGTCGCTGGGAAGGACCGATTAGTCAGGCAGGGTCAGCTGCAGGACCGCGTCTGCGATCGCTCCGTTGTGCGATTTTCGTTATCGAATCCAGCCATGCGGTTCGTCGCTGGCCATCGTGAAGGAGGCCAATCGCACTCTTTGCGAGCGTTGTGCAACGGCGCGAACGAACCGGGGTAGGGGACGATTTATCTCAACGAATATCGAACATGGTGAGATTCGGCTCCGCTTTCTGTATCATGCCCGGGCCGAGACATTATGAGCCCAAGGGGGAAGCCGTGAGCAAGACCGCAACAGATCCGCGTGAGGTAATCGACCAGTCCGCAATGACCGCAGCACAGGTGATTGTCGTGGCGATCACCGTTCTGCTGAATGCCATGGACGGGTTCGACATCCTGTCTATCGCATTTGCGAGTAATGGAATAGCCGCCGAATGGAAAATTAACCCTTCCAATCTGGGCCTGGTGCTGTCGATGGAATTGATCGGCATGGCCATTGGTTCTGTGCTGCTGGGCGGCCTCGCGGACAGAATTGGCCGACGACCAACCTTGCTGGCATGCCTGACAACAATGATCTTCGGGATGTTCATGGCGACGACGTCCGCGAGTCCTGTTCAACTGTCCATCTGGCGCGTCGTCACCGGCCTTGGCATCGGCGGGATGCTCTCGTGCACCAACGCGGTTGTTGCGGAGTTTACGAACAAAAAATGGCGCAGCTTGTGCATCTCCATCATGGTGATTGGGTATCCGCTTGGAGGCGGCATCGGGGGCCTATGGGCGTCAGGGCTCATTAATGCATATGGCTGGCGGTCCGTCTTTTATCTGGGGGCAGCGCTGACAGCGCTGCTCTTGCCGACCGCATTCTTTCTTGTGCCCGAATCCGTGCATTGGCTGACGCGCAAGCAGCCCGCCAACGCCTTGGCTCGCATCAATGGTTCGCTATCCAAACTCCGGAAAGCTGCTGTCGGCGCGCTTCCCGAGATACACACCGACGACCGCAAAAAGTCGCTGGCCGACATCTTCTCACCAGCGTTGATCGGCATCACACTCATCGTAACCGCGGGATACTTCCTTCATATCATCAGCTTCTACTTTCTTGCGAAGTGGCTCCCACGGATTGTCGGCACAATCTATCCGACACTTCCGCCGGGCACGGGGCCTCGCGTCCTGGCGCTGACGAACTTTGGAGGTGCGGCGGGAGGCGCTCTTTTTGGATTGCTGGCCGGACGTGTCGGACTGAAGCGGCTTACGATTATCATCATGGCACTGAACGCCATCACCATTTGGATCTTCGGCCGGATCACTGCGGACCTGAACACACTGACATGGGTCGCCATTGCGGTTGGATTCTTCGGCAATGCTGCCATTTCCGGCATGTACTCCATTGTCGCCTACGCGTTTCCCACCCATGTCCGCGCCACCGGGACGGGCTTCGTCATCGGCATCGGACGTGGGGGCGCAGTTCTTTCGCCCTGGCTTGCAGGCACTCTGTTGACGGTTGCGGGAAGCACTGCCGTTCATGTTGAAAAGCTGCCTTCGGTTGCCCTCGTGATGGGTATGGGGTCCCTGCTATCCGCCTTGGTGCTGTTGTTTCTGAAGCTGCAGGTGGAGCGACCCCTGGCGGATCAAAAGACACGAAAGGCGGCCTGACCTGCGGGATCAGGGCAACCGAGCTTAATTCAAAATTCGGCTGGAATGGAGCGCGAATCGCATCGTTGCGCTGCGGACTCTGACCTTCTTCCAGGAATTCATCCAACGCTTTCCTACGGGATCGCCTCGATCGGGATGGTCCGGCGGGAGCCGGCGTCGATGTGGACGGGCTTCCCAAGACCTTCGTAATCCTTCATGAAGTTCGAATTCATCCAGGCCGTGGGTTCGACGTCTTCCCAGGAGTATACAAAGTAGTCACCGGGTGGGACGTGTTCAAACTGGAAATGCCCCTCTTGATCGGCGCGGACGTTTTGATACAAATCGACTCTCCGAAGTCGGCCCCCGGCCGGTACGAGCGCGACCACGACGTTAGGTTCGACATGCTGCTGCGCATTTTCGACGACTCCTTCAAGAGTACCCATATCGGCGGCCACGACGATTTCAAGCGGACCCTGCACCGAAGAATCCAGGTGCAGGCCATCAATCAAGACATCGATATTTCCCAAACGTATGGATTGAACATATGCATTTGGAGGAATCACGACAGCCCGCATCCGATAATCGGACGGAGCGAGATGAATCGTAAAGGGATTGTCCTTACCCGGACCGTAAGTGACTTCGGGTAAACCTGGAACGTCGGAGTCCCAACGGAACGCAAACCGAAGGTCCGAAATATCAATACCGCTCGAAGCCGCACTCGCGTCCAGAGATACGTGCGCACGTATTTCAACCGCCGACGGAATGGCGACCCGAACATCCAGAACACGCGCGTTTCCCACTTCAACTGAAGTCTGGGTCGAAACTCCGTCGGACATAGCCGTCAGAATGTAGCTGCCGGGAGAAACCTGTGCTATCGAAAACTGACCTGTACGGGAATCCACGGGAACCGCGAGCGTGCCTTCATTCGCGACAGGAATTCGGGGTGTCAATTGCGCGGTGGCCCCCGAGTAGGGAGAACTGATGGTTCCGCGTATCTCGCGTCTTGGCTCGGGCCGATAGGTGATGTTGATTCCACCGGCCATCGAGCCCTCGGCGAGAGTGATCCGTCCTGCGGCGCGGACGTCTGTCACATTCGGATAGAAGAATGGTGCGTTGTTATCGGTAGTTCGAATAACCGTACTCACGTAGTAATTTCCAGGAGCAAGAGAAAACAAGCGGTAGTCACCCATATCGTCGGTGGAAACCGTAGTGACCAATCTTAATGCGCGCTGACCTTCGACAAATGTTTCCTGCCAGGCCCGAACGATGGCTGCAGCGACCGGCTCTCCTTCTGCATCTGTCACTCGTCCAAAAATAGCACCGGATGAAATCATATGGATTTCAATGCTGCGGATTGGTCGATTCGGGTCGACTGCGAGAATGAGCGGGGGATCGGACGTTCGGCGGCGTCCGTAATCCGCACGCACATACCCGCTGCCGACGGCAACAAGAGTGTAGTTACCGTTTGGAATATTTCTAAACTGAAACCGACCGTCATTTCCGGTTTGGACCTCGTACGCTTCAGATCGGCCCGCCGGCTGAAGCTGCACCGACACGCCCGGCATCGGTGAGTTGGCTACTGATCGCAGGACGACGCCTTCCACGGTGTTCTGTTGAGTTTGTTGCGAGAGGGAAAGGCCTGCAAATATTCCAAACACGATGCAACAACAAAGAAACCGGTGAATGATTCGATTCACTACTTCAGCACTCCCGAAATGAATGGGATATCCACGGTTCGGTCGTTGCCGGCGGTGACTCGGATGTCACGGCCATAGACTTCATGCGCAGCCACGAATTCCGGATCTTGCCACGAATCGTAATCGTTAAGTCCAGAGGCAAAGAGTTTGTAATCGCCAGGTGCAACGTCCTTGAAGTGAAAATCACCTGTCGCGTCGACTCCGGTCATCTTGTACCGGGCACGATCATTCCGGATGCTGGGAAAGAGCAGTACGACCGCCTCAGTAAACTGGGAGGAACTTCCGGTTACACGTCCGGATACGCTGCCGAAATCATTGCGTACCACAATGCGAAGGGGCTGGTCGAAGCTGCTGTCCACATGCAGCCCGCTCAGCAGAACATCCTGCCCTCCGGCTCGTATCGATTCGATGTAGGCTGGAGATGAAACGGAATTGCCGGGGACTTCAAGCCTCGCTGAAAATGAGTCTATCGAGTAGTCATCGGCAGGAACATTTTCAAACGTCAACACCGAGTTGACAATGAAGCCCGGGAAGAACTCCGTGTCCGATGTTTTCGACCTCAGCTGAAGCTGAGCGGAAACCCCGGACGACCTGTCGTCATTGCTGTCGCTTTCAATAAGAAAACTTCCGACGATTCGAACTTTCGGAGTCGGCGTAATAACCAGATCGTTCACATCGGTATTGCGGACATCAATTGTTGTTCGAGCGGACATCGCCGTTCCATTGCGATGAAGGTCCACGAGGACTGCGTAGCTGCCCGGAGGCACGCCGCCGATATCAAAGCTGTTTTCTTCGATCAGGCTCTCCAGATCCAGGAAATCGTCGGGAACGGTTACCTGCGCGCTGTTCGCGTTGAACGGAACGAGTCTGACGGTGCTTCCGCTGCCGCTTTCCACCGAACCTCCCGCGATTCGCCCACGGACCCGGTGTACAGAAACACGTGAGGATTGAAAATCGATTCGCGCCGTCTGTCCCGGATGGATATCCACGGCGACGGCCTGTGAGGATTCCGGCGTACCCGGGTAATAAATCGGCAGCACCGCTTCATCTGACGTGGATCCATCATTCGCCAAACTGCGAATGAGTACCGGCGGCTGGACATCGAGTTTTTCATCGATGTTCGTTTGCTGCATCGGAAGATTGATCGAAGTCGCGACAGTATCGCCCTGCACCGTTCGAATGAAGTAGCGCCCAGGGTTGAGCCAGAAAAGCCGGTATTCCCCGAGATCATTTGTAGGCCGCGCCTCCACGACTCTCCATTGTTTCTTTCCGCTCATATAGGACAACTGCACCGCCTGTACGGCGATATTCCTCACTGGATCGCCCTGCTGGTTTACGATGCGACCGGTGATTGTTGCCGTGAGGGTCAGTTCGATTCGGATATCGGTCAGCTTCTGATTCGCGGTCCAGACCATTCGACCGTTCCCTGCCCCTCTATAGATTTCGGACACATATCCTGGAGCCATGATCCCCAGCTGGCCATCGCCAGCCTTCAGGTTGGCGAGCGTGAACGTTCCATCGCCCCCGGACCTGGTGATAAATTGCAAGGGGGCCGGATTTGGACCTGAAGAATTGGCGGCCAGTTGAATGGTCGCGTTCGCGACAGGTCTCCCCGTTCCGGCCTCGACCACGATTCCCGAAATGGACGCGGTTTGCAGAGGCGGCGGCAACGTGTTTTGAACCAGGATTAACGCCAAGGCCATGCGACGAAAGTTCATAGCACCCTCGAGCGTAGTCTACCCTGCGAAATGATTGGACAGATATTCAACCTTGACTGAAAATCGCACCGTCGAAACGTCCTCCGATTAAGTCTGAAGGAGTTCTGAATGAAGAAGAGTTTTGTAACCCTGTTACTGACGTTTGCCCTCCTGCTCACCGCGGGAAGCATGCTTTTAATGGCAACGGACAATGATTCGCTTCATGGGAAGCCCGAGCCTCAGGCTGCGGGAATTCACTGGGCCAAAGGAAATGGGCCTGGCCAGGGGGGAAGATCGCCAAAGACCCCCAACCTGAGCTGGCATGGCGGACCCATCATGGTTAGCGCCGAGGTCACGGCAATATTCTGGGGCCCGAGCTGGGCGACGAATCCTGGTGACAAGATCAGCGGGCTGGACACATTCTACCGCGGGATGGGCGGCACGGCGTATGCCGAAACGTCGGGCGAGTACACCGACGCGACCCGGAAGGTCACAAATACGATTTCCTATAACACGCCCATCATCGATACGTCGCAGGCAGCTGGAGGCAGCAGCACATCGGCAATCCTGAGTGAAGTCTGCAAGGTGATCTCAACAAATGCGGTTTCCAACGGATACTACCCGGTCTATGTCGATATTGGCCGTGGAAACGCCGGCTACTGCGCCTGGCACAGTGCTGGGACGTGTGGTGGCGTGATCGTGCAATTTGCGTTCTTCTTCAACCTCGACGGCGACGTTGGATGCGATCCGAATGACAATACCTCTGGTCATTCCGAGGGTTTGGCGGCGCTGGCTAATGTCTCAGGGCACGAGTTATCTGAGGCTCGCACCGATCCACATCTGGATGCGTGGTACGACAACCAGGGGCAGGAAAATTCGGATAAGTGTGCATGGTCCTTTGGTCCGACGCTCGTACCGTTCAATGGCTCGTCGTGGAAGCTGCAAGGGAACTGGTCGAACAGTGCATACAATTCCACCACCCGGGGCTATAACAACCGCAGTGGGCAAAAGGGTTGTATCGACGGCGGTACATACCCATAAGAAGACTCTCTTCCAAACGGTTTTCGAAAATGGCGGCCAGTCAGGCCGTCATTTTCGTTTCAGTAGAAGACGTCGCGATTCGATTGGGAATTGTTCACGGATCTGCGTGACGGAAAATATCGCCGCTGTGTTCCTTGTTCTGATCAAGCTCGGCAACTCCTACTTCGTTCGTACCTGTGAGTTCTGACAGTACTCCACCGAGGGTTCTCTCTATAAGATGCCAGAAAAATGGCTGGGCAAGTGTTCAGTCGTCAGACACGGTTCGAAGGAAAGGGAGAAAACCATGGGTCAGATTGCCAAAGGTGTCCAGACTGCCGGCCGCCGAATGACGGCGTTCGGAATTATTAGCATTGTCGTCGGTATCGCTTCCATCGCGGCTCCGCTCGTCACCGGCGTATCGATCGTGGTGACAGTCGGCATCTTCGTGATTGCCGCCGGAATTCTCAGAATGATGTGGGCTTTCAGCGCCGGCAGCTTCGGCAGCGGCGTATTGGCATTAGCGATTGGCGGTTTGACACTGCTTTGTGGCCTCTCGCTGGTGTCCAACCCCATATTCGCATTTGGTTTTCTTTCAGTGCTCATCGCGATTTATTTGCTCGCCGATGGCGTGGCCGAGATTGCCGGAGCGTTCCGGCTCGCTCCTGAATCCGGCCGGCTGTGGATGTTAGTTGGAGGCGTCATTTCCATCCTTCTCGGGATAATGATGTGGGAGCAGTATCCGTTGTCGGGTGGCTGGGCGATCGGAATTTTCCTTGGCATCAAACTGGTGTCCATTGGTTTTGCGATCCTCACGGTCGGAACCGGCGTGCGAATCGTCGCAAAGGGGGCTCAGGCGTTGGCGCATAAATAGGCTTCTACGTGCTTGATGCCTGCTTGATTCCGCTTCGCAACGATCTGGTCTGGGAGGATAAAGATATCTATCGACGACAGCAAAGCTCGACGCGATATAACTCGAAGTTCTAATTGCATTCCAACCATTGGACTCTTATCCTTCGTGCATTCTTCAAAACACCAGTGCATCGCAGGAGATGTTTGATGACAGCGGGCAGGTCGATTATTGCGGCGGCACTCCTGTTCTCCAGCCTTCTTTGCATCGCGCAGAACAGTCGTATCCAACTGGATGTCCGGCTTGTGCTCGTCACATTAACCGTCACCGACAGCCGCAATCGATTCGTGCAGGGACTGCAGAAGGAAAATTTCCAGATCTGGGAGGACAAGATCGAGCAGGCGCCGGTTACGTTTTTCAATGAAACGACTCCGGTGACTTTGGGAATCATTCTCGACAAGAGTGGAAGTATGGGCGGCCGTCATCTGTCCAGCGGAGCGGCCATTCCGACATTCCAGGATCAAATGATAATGACGGCGACCTCGTGTCTCCGGGATAGTACTCGCGAGGATGAGTACTTCCTGGTCGAGTTTTCCAATCGCCCGATGGTTACTGCGGATTTCACCAATGACATTTCCAAACTGGGCCAGCAACTGGCGTTCATGGATGCGGGAGGTTCGACGGCATTGTGGGACGCGATATATCTGGGCGTCCGCAAGATCGAACATGCGTCGAATTCACGGAAAGCACTATTGGTTCTGACCGATGGAATCGAAAACCATAGCCGCTATACGCTGGGGGAATTGAAAGGCATACTCCGCGAACAGGATGTGCGGATCTACAGTATGGACCGGGTACAGGTTCAGTTCAGCGGTATCGATCAATTGGCCGATCTCACCGGTGGTCGAGTGTTTCGCAGCAGCAACCCCTGCAAGGAATTGTCCGCAGATCTCCGGAATCAGTATGTCATCGGATACAACCCGACGAATCGGGCCGCGGATGGCGCCTGGCGAAACATCCGTGTACGCATCAGGCCCGAAGGTCTTCCGAAAGAGATGTCGAATCTTTCCGTGCGTGCACGCCAGGGCTACTACACGGAACAAGCAAAACCCTGAGGACGCCAAACTTCGTGGCAAGCGTCAGGTTCGCAAGTCTTCATTTATCCCTTAAGATACGCAATCAGCAGAACGAGCGTGACCGGACTCAGAAGCGTGGATACAAAAACAACGCTCGTCACGAATGCGGAATCCAGATTGAATTCCAGCGCCAGGACAGTGGTTACGACTGCAGCCGGCATTGCGGAAACAACGATCGCGACGCTGCGGGCCACACCGGTCATACCCAGTGCGGTGCTGAGCCCGAGGCCGATGACCGGGGCGACAAACAGCGAAAGGGCTACCGCAACCAGAACTGCCACAGGGCGTTCTGGAAACGTCGCGCGCTGAAGCTGCATTCCCAGAACGAGAAGCATCGTCGGAATCGCTGCGTCGCTCAGCATCCCGATGGGACGCATGATCGCAATCGGGACTTCCGTACGGGTGATCAGAAAGATGAACGCCGCCGCCAGGGCGTACAGAGATGGAACACGAACAATTCCGGCCATCGCTTTTTGAAATCCATGTCCGCCATGAACTGCGATGAACACTCCCGCTGTATAGATGACCACTGCGCTGGTGACGAAATAAATACTGGCGTGCGCGAGACCTTCACGACCGAACGCAAACAGAATGACGGGCAATGCAAAATTTCCGCTGTTGGAGAACATGACTGTGAGAAGAAAGCTGGTACGCGTCTTCGCTTCCAGCTGTAGAGAGCCCGCCACCACACGTGCGGCTAAACCCATAATCGACGTCAGCAACAGGCAAAAGGCAGCCATCCGGCCAGCATCCGCGGCGCTCATCGAGGAACCCACGAGCTGGCTGAATACCAGGCAGGGCGACAATGCATGGAACGAAACCGAGGACAGGAACTTCACGCTGCCACCCAGCCGCCGTTCCAGAAGAAATCCGATCGCGGCAATGGCGAAGATCGGAACGACATCGGAAATCAGTATGGATAAGAGTGTAGTCACGCACTACAGAGTAATCAGTTCCGCATCGGACATCGTGGGAATATTTGCAGAAAGGGTCGTGACGAAACTATGCTTGCGGAAAACCACCGGGAACTTCGAAAACAAAACCACAATGGAGAGCTGAAATGATGAAGTCCATCGTAGTGCCGCAAGCCGGGAGAAGCGAATCCATTCGACACTACTTCCTGTCCGCAATAGTGTTGGCAGTTATTTCGGTGACCCTTCTCGGTCAAGGGCAGACGATCCCGTACGACAAGATTGAAATTCTGACCGAGAAGATTGCGCCGAACCTGTACATGCTGTCGGGATCCGAGAATGTGGATCCCGGACACCCGGATGGTGCGGGAGGGAGGATTGGCGTGCTTGCCGGTCCGGACGGCATCTTCATGGTGGATGCGCAGTATCTTCAGATCGGCGACAAGGTGATATCCGCCGTGAGAAAGATTGACCCGGGGCCGATCCGGTTCCTGGTGAATACGCATATTCATCCCGACCATACCGCCGGCAATGCGACGTTTGCCAAACTTGGGGCCGTGATTTTCGCTCGGGAAGAACTTCGCGAAGGGATGTTGCGGACACAGGGAGGGGA
>Ga0157375_10003804_pt1 | contig 13082 bp, 10 predicted proteins | sample M35metaG_FD_115311 | JGI IMG/M metagenome (GOLD analysis project Ga0157375, IMG submission 115311) | Miscanthus rhizosphere microbial communities from Kellogg Biological Station, Michigan, USA - M3-5 metaG | ecosystem: Host-associated > Plants > Roots > Rhizosphere > Soil | place: USA: Michigan...
CAGCTTTTCCGAAGCTGCCTCCCAAACTTAGGCGATGTCTGGAGTCTGTCAAAAATGTGTCCGTTACAGGATGTGAAACAATCAGGGTTCGAGGCGACGTTGCTGGTAGATCCAGTCAACGATTTCGCCGTCGGGGGTGTAGCCGCTGACGGTTTCGCGCAGGAGCTGACGCACCTGAGAATATTCATCGCGCTCAACAGCCGATAACAATTCACTCAGCCTTACCTTGAGCACGTCCCAGTTTAAATAGTCTTCGTTTGCAGTCATGATCATCGGGTGCTGCGTTGCCGCTACGTTATCTCCAATCAGCAACTCTTCGTAAAGCTTTTCGCCTGGACGAAGCCCCGTGAACTCAATGGAGATATCGCCGTGCGGAGTTTTTTCCGATCGCACACTAAAGCCGGAAAGATGAATCATCTTCTCGGCAAGCTCGACAATTTTGACAGGCTCCCCCATATCCAGCACAAACACATCCCCCCCCTGCCCCATTGAACCGGCCTGAATCACCAACTGTGCAGCTTCCGGAATGGTCATGAAATAGCGGGTGATTTTGGGATGAGTGACTGTCAACGGCCCACCCGATTTGATCTGTTTGTGAAACAACGGGATGACCGAACCGGAAGACCCGAGCACATTACCGAAGCGCACCATCGTGAACCGAGTTTTATTGACCCGGGATACATTGGTCTTGTCACCAAACATCACTGGCGCCGGTTCTCGACTCAATGCCTGCAACGTCAACTCAGCCAGGCGTTTGGTGCTCCCCATCACATTCGTAGGACGAACAGCCTTGTCCGTGGAAATCAGCACGAAGTTAGACACTCCGGCTTGAAGCGCGGCCTGCGCCGTATTCAACGTGCCAATCACATTATTCAGCACACCTTCGGCGATATTATGCTCAACCATTGGTACATGCTTGTAAGCAGCGGCGTGATAAACAGTATCTACATGCCAAGTCTTCATCACGTCCATCAGCTTGTCCTGATTGCGCACTGATCCGAGGATTGGTAACAGACGCACGGACAGGGACTCACGAGTAATTCGTTGCTCCAGCTCCGACAGAATACTGTAGAGATTAAATTCGCTATGTTCGAACAACAAAAGCGTAGTCGGGTGCAACGACAGGATCTGACGACATAGCTCTGAGCCGATGGACCCGCCCGCACCCGTGACCAGAACTGACTGCCCCTTGATGCAATGCTCAAGCAAATCGCCTTGTGCCGGCACTGTATCGCGACCAAGCAAATCGGCAATGTCCACTTCCTGAATATCGTCAACCTTGACCCGCCCGCTGGCCAAGTCCATGAAGCCAGGAACGCTACGCACGTGTAACGGGAAGGCTTCTAGAAAATTGAGTATCTCTCGGCGCCTGGCTCGGGTTGCCGAGGGCACCGCCAGTAAAATCTCCTGCGCGCCCGTCTCGTCAATCATCTGTTGAATATGCTTTGGTGTATAAACCTGCAGCCCGGAAATAACCCTGTGGGCAATACTACGGTCATCATCGATAAACGCTACCGGGCGCATCAGACGGCCCATTCGCAAAGCTACTGCCAATTGATTACCGGCAGACCCCGCTCCGTAAATCGCCACTTTCGGCAAGCCGTCATTCCGATTGGTGAAGGGCACATGTTGAGCAGCAGTAAACCAGTCGCCCAAAAAGTATTGGCGCATGGCCAAACGCAACCCACCAATCAATACCAGGCTCAGCCACCAATAGTTGAAAATGATCGACCGAGGAACGACCGGATCATGATTGCTATACCAATAAACGACAACCGCGAGTAACAACGAAGAAAGGCTGACAGCCTTGATGATAGCGATCAGTGCATCGTTCCCAAAATAACGCATCACAGCACGATACATACCAAACCGGACAAACAAGGGAATTGCCACAATCGGAGCACTGATAAACAGCCAGCGTTGCGCTTCCAAGGGATTGACCAGATCATCAATGCCAAGGCGCACGAGAAATGCCATCCATAGTGCAAGCCAGACCAGCAGCACGTCGCAAGCGACCTGAATCATCCGTTTTTTTCTGCGCGATAGCCCTAGCAAGAATGCTCGTGCGTTTTCCATAATTCCCTCGTAAACATGGACCGTTCTTGAACCGAATAGCACCCTCAAGACCACCAACGCCAAGTCAAAAGATACGCTATTGCGGTCCGGCCTCTATTCAAATTATGTCTGCCGCAGATTCATCCTGAACGGCGCTGCTCTTGAAAGCGCTTTCGCTTTAAACAAGTCTCACGATTCCAGACAAGCTCCGTATAACAATAGGTGTGATTCAACGCTCAACCGGCTACCGCTTCCTGCATGACGTCACGCAAAACCTGACACGTCTTGTCAATTTCCGAGGATGTCAGTGTCGGATGCACCATGAACATCAAACTTGTTTCACCCAACTCCTTGGCGACCGGCAGACGCTCCGCCGGTCGCCATGGCGTATTATCGAATGCCTTCTCCAAATAGACCTCAGAACACGAACCTGAAAAACAGGGAACTCCACGCGCAGCAATTTCATTGAGAATGCGGTCCCGGGTCCAATCTGCTTTCAATGCCTTGGGCTCGACGAATACGTAGCACTTGTAAGCGGCATGCACGCAATCCGCAGGAATGACTGGCACTCGCAAACCGATTAATTGATCCGCGGTATCCCAGATTCTTCGGGCATTGGCCAAACGCACTTCCTGCCACTGCTCCATGCGTCGCAGTTGAATACGCCCCAATACGCCTTGCGCTTCCAGCATCCGCCAGTTAGTACCAAAACTTTCGTGCAACCAACGAAAACCGGGGGCGTGCTCTCTTTCGTATACGGCTTCCCAGCTCTTGCCATGATCCTTGTAAGACCACATGCTCGACCACAAATCACGATCATTAGTCGTGACCATTCCGCCTTCGCCACCCGTGGTCATTATCTTGTCTTGGCAGAACGACCATGCACTGACATGCCCAATCGAGCCGACCGAACGCCCTTTGTACTTCGCGCCATGGGCTTGGGCACAATCTTCAATTACCTTGAGATCATGCTTCTCGGCGAGGGCCATGATCGGGTCCATGTCGCAAGGCCAGCCGGCGAGATGAACACAGACAATTGCGCGGGTACGCGGTGTCAGTACTGCGGCGATGGTCTGCGCAGTGATGTTCTGCGAGTCAGGGTCCACATCGGCAAAAACAGGCACCGCACCAGCATTAACGATGCTGGACACCGAGGCAAGGAAAGTTCGGGATGTCACGATGACCTCGTCACCCACTCCGATGCCCAGCGCCTGAAACGCGAGATCCAGGGCAACGGTACCGTTGGCCAAGGCGATTGCATGATGAGTTCCGCTCCATGCAGCGAACTCTTTCTCGAACTCACGACATTCCTGCCCGGTCCAGTAATTGACTTTGTTGGAAAGAATGACGTCACGTACTGCGTTGGCTTCTTCTTCGGAAAAAGAAGGCCAAGGAGAAAAAGGAGAGTTCAACACAGCCCATACCCACTATTTAAAGATGGAAATTCAGAAAAATAACGCATTTACATACAGTTCGACCATGGTTTCCAGCGAAGTCGACATCTGCTTGAGCCTTTAGATAGCCCTGGCCGGCACACCAACAACCACTGCGCCATCAGGTACGTTGCTCACCACCGCAGCGCCAGCCCCGACAACGACATCACTACCGATCCTGACCAACTGCTTGACACTGGCACCTATTCCGACCCAGCTCCGGTCTCCTACGCTAACAGCACCGGCCAATCTGGCGCCTGGGCTGACATGAACAGCGGTCCCTAAAACGCAATCATGGTCGACACTGCAACCGGTATTGAGGATTGCTCCAAGTCCAACTTTGGCGTCGGCATTGACCACGACCCCAGCAAAAACAACCGAGCCGGGACCAATGCTGGCATATTGACTAACGACCGCCATTGGATGTATCAATGCCACAACAGGAGCCGATGCGTCGATCAGTGCAGTGAGCTTCCTGTGCCGAACGGCGTTATTGCCAATGGCCACCACAACACCTTGATAGTCCCGCAGTCGAGTGTACATGGCCGCTGAGTCCCCCACCACGAGCCAACTGCCATTGCGCTCGCAGCTTGGCCATGCATCATCATAAAAGTCGACCTGGTCCCAACCACAACACTGCGCTGTATCGGCCACGACTTTCCCGTGCCCGCTTGCCCCGAGAACAGCCAGTTTTTTCATTGCTTACTTCCGGTGAATTTGGACATGGTGGCTTCACCGTCTGCGCTGATGCCCTCTTTGACAACCACCTTCTTCACTGTCATGAAAATGACCTTGAGATCAAGACGCAAGGATTGGTTATCGACATACCAAACATCCAGCTTGAACTTTTCGTCCCAACTCAAAGCATTGCGACCATTAATCTGGGCCCAACCGGTCACACCGGGTCGTACATCATGACGACGGTTCTGTTCCGGGCTATACAGCGGCAGATACTCCATCAGCAATGGCCGAGGCCCCACCAGACTCATGTCTCCTTTAAGGACATTCCATAGCTCTGGCAACTCATCCAGGCTGCTGGCACGGAGAAAGCTTCCGAATGGGGTCATTCGCTCCGAATCGGCCAGCAGAGTGCCGTCGGCATCTACCGCGTCGCGCATTGTCCGAAACTTCACCATCTCGAAAGGTTTGCCACCGCGCCCAGGGCGAACCTGCCTGAAAAGAACCGGCGAACCAAGCTTTTTGCGGATATTCCAGGCGACGATAGCCATCACTGGCGCCAGAAGTATAAGTGCGCACAATGAAGCGCTTATGTCTATGAACCGCTTGAACATTTATTGACCCGAATGTTGATTGGATGAGCACTAGGAACCAATGCCGAATATGCCTACGACTGAGTCTCTTCCCATCGAGTGGCCACAACGCTGCTTCTCGTACAAGGCACGTCGATTCACCATTTACAACCACCGATAGCGATAATCTAAGTGGTCATAGGCATCATATTCCCAAAAGCAAGCACAGTAATCGAAATCGGATTCCGCGAGCAGGATGCCGCGATAGCGACAAAAATCGAACCGATAACTCTCGACTTCAATATTACCGACAGAACCGCGAGTCAAACCAATTGCCGGACTCGTCAAGCCACTTCCTGCACCTTCGCCCAGACGATCGGAAGATGTCCACAAAAAAAAAGCGAGAAATTTTGACAACCATCATTTCCCGCGTCAAGCGGTGAATCCGGCCACCTCACCAGTCGACACTGTCCATGCTGGCCCGCTTCAGTCACCGATTTTCTTGATCCCTTGAATGCAGACACCCACCCGACCGTATCGATTATGCCGATGCCCCCCTCCATGCATGCGGCCTGAAAGGCCGACACCGACTCATGCCACTTGCCAGAACAGCTCTATCCAGTATCATCCCACACCATCAAAACCATGTTGCCTTACTGCTAGCGGCCACGCGCGGATCCTCCAAGATCTTGGAGCCCTGCCCGGCGATCGCCGGCACGCACATAGATGACAGTCAAGCAAGAAAAAACTCTTCCAATGCTCCATAGATCACAACATGATTTGCGATCCAGACCATTTCCAGATGGAAACCGGAACGTTGATAATTTTACGTAGTCGGCATAGGGAAATGAGATTGAAAATCTTGCTGAAAAACATTCCTTGCGCTGTATTCAGCCAATGGCCCGAGTTTCCTGTTAAACATTTTGATTATCCCAATCCTTATTCATTACATCGGCCCCCAAGATTATGGATGTCCGTTGCAGGCACTGAGTGCAACACGGTTATTGAATTGAAACAGGTTGAACGTGCTACGGGCAGGGCGCTTTGGCTACGTACAATTTCAATTATGTATCCAATTAAGTCGCTTCTTTACGGCAGCGATGGTTGCCACCACGACACACCAGATCGAGTGGGCACTGGCCACCTTTGTATTTAGAAAGATCCCCTACTACTTTATTCTGTGGCTGTTTTTGCGCAAATAGAGAAACAGAACGCCGCGCCCCTCCTGTGTCGTGGTCCCTGGTGACCACCCCCTACCGACAGGCGGCGCCAATCATTGGAGTTGCTCTCCTGCAAGTGTTCGCAACCGAGTTCATATCCATTTATGTCAGTCATGCCGACGGCGCTGAACCTTGGGTAAATACAAATCCGCCTACAGTCCAGGCGCGTTTTCCTATTTTGACGATCAGGAAAACAAGCAGGAAGCCCACAACCTTGGCTTCGAGATGCTGACCCAGGCCGGTATCGTGGGAGTGTTGTTGATTGGCGCCTTGTATCTATGGCTTCTGGTCACAGCGTATCGAGCCAGATACCCTTATTCGCTGGCAGCGCTGATCGTCCTGATGATTTTCTCCAGAGAGCACTTCATGCTCCGCCAGTTCGTATTCAATCTGTATATGATCATTTGCGCGCTAGCGGTCAAGAATGGCAGTTTCACTACCTCGCGCGAAAAGCCTCAGCCCAACTAATTTACAACGAGATTGCTCCATGTGCGGTATTGCTGGGTTCTGGCACCCTAACAGCCAAGGCAGGTACGACGGGCCAACAGTCCTCACCCGCATGACCAACGCCATTCTCCACCGCGGCCCCGATGACTCTGGCGCCTGGCACAACGGCGCCGGCTTGTTTCTTGGCCACCGTCGACTGGCGATTGTCGACCTGTCTTCAGCTGGGCACCAGCCAATGGCATCGCCAACCGGTCGCTATGTCATTGTCTTCAACGGTGAGATTTACAATTTCCAGGCACTGCGCAAGTCGCTCGATGCGGCACACCGGAGCCCACTGCCGTGGCGCGGCCACTCGGACACCGAGGTGATGCTGGCGGCATTCGAACATTGGGGCATCAAAGAAACCTTAAGCAGGCTGGTCGGTATGTTCGCGCTGGCGGTATGGGACCGCACTCGCGAAACCCTCACTCTTGCGCGTGACCGGATTGGTGAAAAACCACTCTATTACGGCCTGAAGAAAGGCGCGCTGCTCTTCGCCTCGGAGCTGCAGTCACTCGATGCGCACCCAAGCTTTGACGCGGAAGTTTCGCGCGACAGCCTCGCTCTGCTCCTGAAGTATGCGTACGTGCCATCGCCACATTCCATTTATGAAGGCATTCACAAATTGCCGCCCGGCACATGGATCGATCTCGATCGTGCCGCACTGGAGAGTGGCACCATTGGAGTGCCGCAGACCTATTGGGAGCTGCCTGTCGTACAACCCGGGAGCCGACCAGCGATTTCCGACGCAGAGGCGATCGACCAACTTGACGAGCTGATGCGCACAACAATCAGCGAGCAAATGATGGCCGATGTGCCCCTCGGCGCATTCCTGTCTGGAGGCATAGACTCAAGCCTGATCGTCGGCTTGATGCAATCGCTATCCTCCCAGCAGGTCAAGACCTTTACCATCGGCTTCGACAATCCTGGTTACAACGAGGCCGAGCACGCAAAAGCAGTGGCCCGTCATCTCGGCACCGACCACACCGAACTCTACGTTTCAGGCGACGACGCGCTGAACGTAATACCGAAATTACCCTACATCTACGGCGAACCATTCGCCGACTCATCACAGATCCCGACTTATCTCGTTTCTCAGTTGGCGCGCAGCCAGGTTACTGTGAGCCTGTCTGGCGATGCGGGTGATGAATTGTTCGGCGGATACAATCGCTATCAGTTCCTGCCTAATGTCTGGCGCAATCTCAGTCGTGTACCCGGACCTGCCCGCAGGCTGGCCGCGCGAATGATTGAGTGTGCCTCCCCAAGTCTCTGGGACTCCATCGCTAGCGGATTAACGCCGATTACCCCGACCAGTCTTCGCGTCAGACTACCTGGAGACAAGCTCCACAAACTCGCCAGCGTCATGCGACACGACTCTCCTGGCTTAATGTATGATCGCGTGGTTTCACAGTGGCCAAATGCGAGCGACGTAGTCATTGGCGCAAACCGTATGCCCAACGCGGCGTCCGTTGGGGACAGTGATTTCGCCTCCTGGATGATGCGCCAGGACACGCTGACCTACCTGCCTGACGACATACTGGCCAAAGTGGATCGCGCAGCAATGGCGGTCAGTCTGGAAACCCGCGTTCCGTTCCTGGACCATCGGATCGTCGAATTCGCGTCAGCATTGCCGATGTCGCTCAAAGTACGCAACGGCAGCACCAAGTGGATTCTGCGCCAGCTACTCTATCGCTACGTTCCACGAGAACTTATCGAGCGCCCTAAAATGGGCTTCGGTATCCCGTTACACGATTGGCTCCGCGGCCCATTGCGTGACTGGGCTGAGTCCTTGTTGGACCCACAAAGATTGGCAAGCGAAGGTTATTTCGCACCTGGCCCAATCCGGGCCATCTGGGAAAGACACCTTCGAGGACAGGAAAACAACCAGCATAAGCTTTGGCCTGTGCTGATGTTCCAAGCATGGCTCGATCGAAAACCAGCCATCTGAATAAAAGATTTCATTTATTAGAGGAAAATCCATGTATCTCAGAAAGATATCAGTGGTCGGGCTGGGCTATGTAGGCCTGCCTGTGGCAGTGGCATTTGGCAAACACGGGCCTGTAATCGGATTCGACATTAACGAAAGCCGCCTGCAGGAACTACGCGCGGGACAAGACCGCACAAATGAAATCACCCGCGAAGAGCTGTTGCAGACGCAGATTGAATTCACCAGCAAGACCGAAGTTCTTGCTCAGGCGGACTTCCATATCGTCGCCGTGCCCACGCCGATTGATGACGCCCACCAACCGGACCTGACCCCGGTACTCAAGGCCTCCGAAACGGTTGGTAAAGCGCTCAAGCAGGGCGATATTGTGGTGTATGAATCGACTGTTTACCCTGGTGTGACAGAGGACATCTGCGTGCCAATCCTCGAACGCGTATCGGGATTAAAATGCGGCATCGACTTCACTGTTGGTTACAGCCCGGAGCGCATTAACCCGGGTGATAAAGAGCACACGTTCACCAAGATCAAAAAGGTGGTATCCGGACAGGACGCCGCCACACTTGAAATCGTGGCAGACGTGTACAGCTCCGTGGTCACGGCCGGCGTTTACAAAGCTGCTTCCATCAAAGTAGCCGAAGCCGCCAAAGTAATCGAAAACACACAGCGCGATCTGAACATCGCCCTGATGAATGAGCTCGCACTGATCTTCGACCGTATGGACATCGACACTCTCGACGTCCTGGAAGCGGCAGGCACCAAGTGGAACTTCCTGAAATTCAAGCCAGGGCTGGTAGGCGGACATTGCATTGGCGTGGATCCTTACTATCTAACCCACAAGGCCGAGAAGCTTGGCTACATCCCCCAGGTAATTCTTGCTGGTCGTCGCATCAATGACAGCATGGGGGCTTTTATTGCCCAGCAAACGATCAAGCAAATGATCCATGCCGGCCATCCGATTGCTGGCGCCGTAGTCACCGTGCTTGGATTGACCTTCAAAGAGAACTGCCCTGATCTGCGCAACTCTCGCGTTATTGACATCATTCGTGAACTCGAGGACTTCGGTGTCAAGGTACAAGTCTTCGACCCAGAAGCCGAGGCTGCAGAAGCCCTGCACGAATATGGTGTCTCGCTGCTCAAGCTCGACGAACTCCAGCCTGCCGCTGCAGTTGTGATTGCCGTCGCACACGATGCTTATGCGCGCTGGACAAACGATGAATACCTGAAGCTAATGCACACCGCCCCGGTTGTCATCGATGTCAAAGGTATTTGCGACGGTCCTGCGCTGCAAAGTGCCGGAGCGCGTTTCTGGCGCCTTTAATGGAGAATCGCATGAATACTTACGAAACTTTGCGTCAAGAGCTAGTGGCTTCGCCGCGCACTTGGCTCGTTACTGGTGTGGCCGGCTTCATTGGTTCGAATTTGCTTGAGACGCTACTTCAGCTCAATCAGAACGTGATTGGTCTGGACAACTTCGAGACCGGCCACCAACGCAACCTTGACCTGGTGCAGCAGGCCGTTTCCGATACAGCCTGGGCACAATTCAAGTTTGTGCAAGGTGACATCCGTAAACTGGAAGACTGCCAACGCGCGCTGGCAGGAGGCGTTGACTACGTTCTTCACCAGGCAGCACTGGGCAGCGTACCCCGCTCGCTGGAAGACCCGATCCGCACCAACAGCACGAATATCGATGGCTTCCTGAACATGCTCGTTGCCAGCCGGGACGCTGGCGCCAAGCGCTTCGTCTATGCTGCATCAAGCTCTACGTACGGCGATCATCCCGGCCTGCCTAAGGTCGAGGATCGGATTGGTCGGCCACTCTCGCCTTATGCAGTCACCAAATATGTAAATGAGTTGTACGCAGACGTGTTTGCGCGCTGCTATGGACTGGGGACCATCGGACTGCGTTACTTCAACGTATTCGGCCCAAGACAGGATCCGGATGGTGCGTATGCAGCAGTTATTCCAAAATGGTTTGGCGCCCTGCTCCGCGACGAACCCATTCATATCAACGGAGACGGCGAAACCAGCCGTGACTTCTGCTACGTGGCCAATGCTGTGCAAGCCAATATCCTGGCGGCTACGACAAAAGAAACCGAAGCTGTGAACCAAGTGTTCAACGTGGCTGTAGGCGACCGCACCACATTGAACGACCTGTTTGCCCATATCCGTGAACTTGCCAGTGCAAAAAAGCCTGAGCTCAAGGATGTGAGCCCTGTGTACCGTGATTTTAGAGCTGCCGATGTGCGTCACTCCCAGGCGGATATCAGCAAGGCGCAATCCTTGCTCGGTTACGCACCAACACATCGTATCGCCGCGGGCCTGCAGGACTCTGCTACCTATTACACAACTCACGTAGGCAAGCATGTCTAAGATTGTCGTCATTGCCGGGCTCGCCGAATCGCTGATTCGTTTTCGCGGGGAACTTCTGGATGCGATGCGGGCTAATGGCCACGAAGTTACTGCCATAGCACCCGAAGATGATGATTCAGTGCGAACGCGACTTGCCGAAAAAGGGATTGCATACCATGTTGTGCCAATGGCACGTGCCGGGATGAATCCATTTGCCGATCTACACTACCTGCTGCGGCTCAGCCGGTGTCTGCGCGAAATAAAGCCCGACGTGGCGCTCGCCTATACAATCAAGCCGGTGATCTACGGCTTGCCTGCGGCGCGCCTGGCGGGAGTCAAGCGGCGCTACGCGCTCATTACCGGCCTTGGTTATGCGTTTACCGAAGTCGATGCAAGCTTCAGTCGCCGCCTCTTGAATCGCGTCGCATCGGGCTTGTACCGGTTTGGACTGCTCTTTGCCAATGGTCTGTTTTTCCAGAACCCGGATGACCAGCAGCTCTTCAAAGACCAAGGACTTTTCAAGGCAGCCATTCCGGCCTGGATCGTCAATGGCTCTGGAGTCGACACTGATCGCTTCCCCGTAGCCCCCCTCCCGGCCCAGCCAATTTTTTTGTTTGTGGGCAGACTGCTACGCGATAAAGGCGTAATTGAGTATGTGGAGGCCGCTCGCGCACTGAAATCTACTCACCCGCAAGTGGTTTTCCATTTAGTCGGACCACTGGACTCAAACCCATCGGGCATTAATGCAAGTGTTGTTGCCGGCTGGGAAAAAGAAGGGATTGTCCAGTATCACGGTGCGGTCAGCGATGTGAAGCCTTACCTCGCTGCCTGTAGCGTATTTGTGCTGCCTTCATACCGTGAAGGCACACCACGCTCAGTGCTCGAAGCAATGTCCAGCGGGCGAGCAATCATCACTACCGATGCACCGGGATGTCGTGAAACGGTACAAGACGGGGTCAATGGCATACTTGTTAGGCCCGGCGACTCGACCGATCTGGCAAAAGCGATGGCCCGCCTGGCAGACTCAAGCGAGCTGCGCGAGCAGATGGGGCGTATAAGTCGCGAACTTGCGGAGCAAAAGTATGATGTACATCGAGTGAACGCTGCCATGATCGGAGCGATGGAGTTGGAGAACTGATAAATGGCCTGGTCCGGCGTCACGCTAGCATCCGACGCCGTCGCGCCTGCTCGAAGGTTATCGCGGCTACCTGATGACCGATGATGACGCTGGCTATAACGCCTTGAGCGCGTAATCCGGTGTCGAACATTTAGACTGGTGGGCACACGCACGACGCGGGTTCGTCGAACTGGCTGTTCAACGACACGCCCAAAGGCGCGATGGCCAGCGCTCAACTTAACAGTTTTGTCGAGACGGCTAAACCCAACGGCCATGAACCCTATGCGTGGCTGCGCCACGCACCTAAGCGCCTGCCATAGGCAACCTCGGTTGAAGATTACGAAGCCTTGCTTCCTTGGAACTGCTCGCTCGCATCGCCTCACTAAGCGTGCCGCGTATTTTAGAATAGGTGGGTTCATGGATCGCTTACAGTCGGACTCGTAACTGGAGGCCGATCGGTACCGTATTGGTAAACTCGGATCGATAGCAAAAGCTCTAAAAAGAGTGGCATAGTTAGACGGTGGACGCGACAATCACCCTGAAAAGCGCCGAGCTAACCCAACCAATAAAATGCATTTATCATTCGACCCTTGAGTTTAAACTATAAATACTCAAGGTACACTCAAGGTCTGACATGCCAGCAGAAACGGAACACGGAAACAATAGACTAATCCCTCTTGAAGCCTACCGAGGAATAGCTGCATTTATTGTGCTTATTCACCACTTTTTCTTGGGATTCTCCCCATACACAACAGGGCTGATGGAGAAAACAAGAAATAAAGACAGCCTAATAGGACAGCCCTTTTTTGCACTCTTTAACGGCACAGCGGCTGTCGCATTTTTCTTTACACTTTCCGGGTTTGTTTTGTGCTGGTCTTATTTCAATCATGAAAACCCACAAAAACTTTTTTTGGCGTTCATTAAAAGATTTCCGAGACTGGCCGCTACTGTAACGATCACCACTATCGCAAGTTATATTTTATTTAAACTTAACCTGTATTATTTTCATGAAGCCTCACAACTTAGTTCGAGCCTATGGCTTGAAGCGTTTGCTAATGGGTTGACTCCAGAGTTTGAACCAAGATTTCTCGACGCCCTAGCACAAGGAATTACAACCTTTTTCACAGGAGAAAACAACTACAACAGCAATCTCTGGACCATGAAACCAGAGTTCTTCGGCAGCATCTTTGTCTATATGCTTGCATGCTTTATCTCTTTAATACTCGG
>Ga0157375_10003805_pt1 | contig 13081 bp, 12 predicted proteins | sample M35metaG_FD_115311 | JGI IMG/M metagenome (GOLD analysis project Ga0157375, IMG submission 115311) | Miscanthus rhizosphere microbial communities from Kellogg Biological Station, Michigan, USA - M3-5 metaG | ecosystem: Host-associated > Plants > Roots > Rhizosphere > Soil | place: USA: Michigan...
CGTGCTGCTCGACGAGATCGAGAAGGCCCATCCCGACGTCTTCAACACGCTGCTGCAGATCATGGACGACGGCCGCCTGACCGACGGCCAGGGCCGCACCGTCAGCTTCACCAACACCGTGCTGATCATGACCTCCAACGTCGGCAGCGACCGGATCGTCGGCGATCAGGTCGACGAGGCGATCCGCGAGCAGATCGAAGAGGTGCTCGCGACGACGTTCAAGCCCGAGTTCCTCAACCGGATCGACGACACGGTGATCTTCCACCGCCTCTCCAAGGCCGACATCGGCCGCATCGTCGAGCTGCAGGTGGACCTGCTGGTCGGCCGGGTGCGCGAGCGTGGGATCGAGGTCGAGCTGACCGACGACGCACGCACGCTGCTCGGCAACCTCGGCTACGACCCGACCTACGGCGCGCGGCCGCTGAAGCGGGTTATCCAGAAGCAGCTCGTCGACAAGCTGGCGCTGAAGCTGCTCGAGGGCGAGTTCGGCGAAGGCGACACGGTGCGGGTCGACGCGGGTGACGGCGAGCTGGTCTTTGAAAAGGCAGGCGAACGTACGGGGGCCGCGGCCTGAGACCATCCGGCAGGGGTTCCACTTAACTTTTTCGGTGTGGTGCGGTTGGCTGACGCCCGAGGCCGACACCGAAGAAGTACAAGACGTTCCACCCCTACCGGATGGTCTCAGGCGTAGACGTGACGGGGTTCGACTGCCAGGAGGTCGGGGTGCCGGACGTTGACCTGAGCGGCGGAAGCTAAGACGAGCTTGGCGTCGGGGGCGGCGAGCAGGTCTCTGATGTGGAGCAGGCGCTCGAGATCTGGGGCTCCCAGCGCACGCAGCTTGGACTCGCCGATCGCGACCACCTTCTTGCCGCGCATCGCGATCAGGTCCACCTCGTGGCTCTGGCGGTGCGGCCGGTCTGAGACCGTGGTCGCGCCGACCAGGTCGACGGGGCCCAGCTCCTCCGCCCCGCCCCTGGCGAGGTGATCGCGGACGACCGCCTCCCAGCGCGGGCCCAGCACCTGCGAAGGCCAGGTCGTCGCGCCGACCCGGCTCCACACGTCGGCGGCCGCGCCGGCCTGCAGGCGCGAGCGGTTGGGCGCGATGATCGAGAGCCAGAGGCGCAGGTGGGGGTCGGCGAGCTCGTAGCGGTCGCGCCGCCCCCGCAGCGGATCCTGGACGCGCTCGAGGAGGCCGGCTCGCTGGAGTGTGGCGAGCGGCCGGCTGAGCGCGCCGGACGGCAGGCCGGCCACCCGCGAGATCGCGCTGAAGGTCCGCTCGCCGGCGGCGATCGCGGTAAGGACTGCCCGGTAGATGCCGCGCAGCGCCGGCAGCTCGGGCACGTTCGCCAGGTCCGCTTCGGCGGCGTCGAGCAGCGGCGACCCGGGCGCCAGCACCTCCTCGACCATCCATGCGTCGCGGTCGGCGCCGGGAGGCTCGACCAGCGGCCGGTAGCCGGGCAGCCCGCCAAGTGCCGCATCGACCCAGAGAGTGCCGAGCGGGTCGCGTGCCCCCCAGAGGGCGCTCAGGTCCCCCCCGGCGAGGGGCGCGGGAACGACCACCGCGGCCGCGCGGCCGTAGAGCGGCGCCCGCGCCTCGACCAGGTCGCTCATCACCGAGAGGGCGCTGCCGGAGAGGATCAGCGACGGGCCCTCGCCTGCATCGACGTAGCGCTGCAGCAGGCTGGGCAGCTCGGGCGTGACCTCGCTCAGGTAGGGCAACTCGTCGAGCGCCACGAAGGGGATCTCGACGCGAGCGAGACGGTCGAGGGCGTCGGCCCAGCCGTCGATGCTCAGCGGCCCGGCGCCGAGCCAATCGCCCAGCGCGCGCCCGAAGTCGGCCAGCTGGGTGGCGGCGACTCCGGTGATCGCCTGATAGCGGTGTCCGCCGGCCGCCTTGCACACCGCGTCAAGCAGGAAAGACTTGCCGACGCGGCGCGGCCCATAGACGACCGCGAGGCGCTGGCGCCGGTCGGCAAACCGTTCGAAGGTCGACCATTCGAGGTCCCGGTCGATCATCGTCCCTGGCTTTACGAGCATATATGTATCATACATATATGCTCGCTAATTAAGGGAAGGCATTTAGTCGGGCCTCAAGCACCGCTGCTAAACATCGGCCGACAGGTTCTCTGGGATACGCAATCCAGCTAGCCGGGCTTCAGGAATATGGAGGAGATTCCGACGTAAGCTGTGTGCGCTTCAAACAGATGTTGAGACGAGGTCACATCAACGGAGATCCGAGGGGGCGCAGCCTGCGCTTTCTCAGTGCCCTTGCCGACATCGGCCGCTGGCCGTTCGAGCGTGCCGCCTGGGCGATCGAGCGGGCCGTGCTCTGGCCCCTCGGCGAGCGCTTCGCGGGTTTGCGCCTGTCCCGTCGCGGCGCCGGCGCGGCTGCGCTCGGCTCACTCGCGGTCGCGGCGATCCTGCTCGGAGCGATCCTCTTGCCGAAAGGCAGTGACACGCCGCCGGACCGGACGGCGGCGCCCGCGCAGGTGGCGGACGTGCCGGCGCAGCCCCAGCCACCGGCCGAGCAGCCGCGCGGACCGGTGCTGCGGGGGGCCACGCCGGACTTCCGGGTCGGCAGCGAGACCGCGGTCTCGAAGACCTCTGACGCGGGCGAAAAACCCAGCGCGGGCGACTCCGCAGCCTCGCCGAGCGAAGCGGACCCCGCTTCCAAAACGCCGGCGCCCTCCGGAGACGGCGCCGGCGCGGCGACGACTTCGAGCGCCAGACCGGTGCCGGCCGGGCCGGCCGCGATGAAGGTCGCGCGCCGTTTCTCCGAGGCGTTCGTCTTCTACGAGGTCGGCGAGCGGCCAGCGCGCGCCAAGACGGTTTTTGGCGAAACCGCCACGCCGGAGCTCGCCGCCGCGCTTCGCGAACGTCCACCGCGGCTGCCGGCCGACGCCAGGGTCCCGAAGGCGCGCGTCGTCAACCTCGTCCCCGGGCCCCGCGACGGCAAGGCCTACACGGTCAGCGTCTCGCTGCTGCGGGTCGGCCTGACCAGCGAGCTGCGGCTCAGCCTGCAGGCCGACGCGAGCGGCAACTGGAAAGTCGTGGACGTGCTGGGATGAAGCGGGCCCTCCTCATTCTGTCTTTCGGATTGGCGATCGGGGCGCCGGCCGCGAGCGCCGAAAGCGCACCTGAAGAACCCGCCAGCACGACGGTGGTGCCCGCTCCGGTCGTACAGGGCGACTCCATCGTTGCGCCACCGGCCGAACCGTCGGCGCCAAAATCAACCGGCGGCACCTCCGCGGGCAATCCCACCGAGCAGAAGTCCGAACCCCCTCCCAGCTCTCCTCCAGCCGCCGTCACGCCCGTCTCACCCGAAACGCCGTCCTTCGTCCCCTCCATCCCCTCCTCCAGCTGTGCGGCCGCCGGCGTTCCCCCGATCCTGATCCCGATCTACCAGCGGGCCGCCGCCGCCTACGGCCTCGGCCCTCAGGGACCGGCCGTGCTCGCCGGGATCAACGAGGTCGAGACGGCGTTCGGCACCAACCTCAACGTCTCCTCGGCCGGAGCCGTCGGCTGGATGCAGTTCATGCCGGAAACCTGGGCCGGCTACGGCGTCGATGCCAACGGCGACGGCGTCAAGGATCCCTTCAACCCCGAAGACGCGATCTACGCCGCCGCCGGCTACCTGAGCGCCGCCGGGATGCCGGCCGACACCTACGGCGCGATCTACGCCTACAACCACGCCGACTGGTACGTGGCCGAGGTCCTGGCGAACGCCAGCTGCTACGCGCCGCAGCTCGGCGGCGACGCCGGGTCGCTGATCGCGGCGCCGCAGCTTCAGGTGCTCAGCTGCCAAGCGGCCCGGCCCTGGCGCCGCAGGATCCCCACCGGATACCTCAGCGCCTTCGAGGGAGCGGCGGCGCGGTACGACCTCGGCAGCCGCGGCGTCTGGGCGCTGGCCGCGGTCGCCCGCCTCGAGTCCGACTTCGGCCGCGGGATGACCAAAGCGCAGCTGCGTCAGGCCGGCCCGCTCGGGCTCGAACCGAGCGAGTGGCGGCGCTTCGCGGTCGACGGCGACGAAGACGGTCGCATACGCCACACCGACCCGGCCGACTCGGCGGCGACCCTGGCGCGGCTGATCTGGTCGCGGGGCAGCCTCCGCGCCGGCCTCTTCGCCCACAACCACGCGGCCTGGTACGTGCAGGCCGTGCTCGGCGAAGCCGAACGGCTGAAGGGCGCCTGCCAGGTCGACTACGTCGACTGGTCGGTCGCGCTCCCCGCCGCCGCAGGCAGCTACGTCAACCCCTTCGCGCTCAGCACCGGACTGGTGACCGGGCGGATCGACCAGGGGGTCGACTTCACCGGCGGCGGTCCGATCGTCGCGATCGGCGAAGCCCTGGTCCTGGCCACGGAAGCCCCGGGCTGGCCCGAAGGCGGCGGCGTCCTCTACCAGCTGCTCGACGGGCCGCTCAAGGGCCAGTCGATCTTCGTCTACGAGGGGGTCGACGCAACGGTGCGGGTCGGGCAGACGGTCAGCGCCGGCCAGCAGGTCGCGACCTTCAGGCCGGGCGGCTCGATCGAGATCGGTCTCGCCGACAGCTCTGGCACGCCGATCAGCCATGCCGAATACTTCGAGGGCAAGGTCACCCAGGGCGGCCTCGAGATGTTCTCGCTGCTGCAGGCGCTCGGCGTCTGACGTAGGCTCGAAGCTTCCCGCCGAGAGCGCAAAGAGGAGGAAGCGATGCCCACCTACGTGATGCTGACCAACTTGACTTCCGAGGGAGTTCGGACGCTCAAGAACAACCCCGGGCGGGTTGCCGAGGTCAACAAGGAGGTCGAACAGATCGGGGCCAAAGTCCAGGCGCAGTACGCGACCTTGGGGCAGTACGACTTCGTCACGATCGTCGAGGCGCCCGACGAGAAGACGATGGCCAAGGTCTCCGTGGAGCTCGGCTCGCGCGGGACGATGACCAGCCAGACGCTGGCGGCGATGCCGGCGGACGAGCTTTCGGACTCGCTGTAGAGCGCCGCCTCCTCTGCGCCCGCGAATGACTATAAAGGCCGATATGGAGGGGGATTGGCCCCCGCGTCCGGGGACGGCTTAGCTTGAAGGTCCTGGTCATAGGCGGAGGCGGTCGTGAGCATGCGATGGTGCGGGCGCTCGCACGGTCGTCCCGCTCCCCCGAACTGCTCTGCGCGCCGGGCAATGCCGGCATCGCGGCTGACGCCGAGTGCCTGCCGGACCTCGGCGCGGGCGACGTCGAGGCGATCGTCGCGGCGGCGCGCGGGCGTGCAGTCGATTTGGTCGCGGTCGGGCCGGAGGCGCCGCTGGTCGCGGGCGTGGTCGATGCCCTGGAGGAGGCCGGCGTCGCCGCCTTCGGGCCGAGCGCCGCCGCCGCCGCGCTGGAGGGGTCGAAGGCGTTCGCCAAGCAGGTGATGGCGGAGGCCGGGGTGCCGACCGCCTCCTACGCCGTCCTCACCAACCGCGAGGAGGCGCTCGAGCAGCTTGCCGGCGCCTCCTATCCGGCGGTGCTCAAGGCCGACGGCCTGGCGGCCGGCAAGGGCGTGATCGTCTGCGCCTCGGAGGCGGAGGCGCGCGAAGCGATCGAGGTCTTCTTCGGCGAGCGGCGCTTCGGCGAGACGACTGTCGTGCTGGAGGAGTTCCTCGACGGCGAAGAGCTCTCGCTGCTGGCGCTCTGCGACGGCGAGAACGTGGTGCCGCTGGCGCCGGCGCAGGACTACAAGCGGATCTTCGACGGCGACGAGGGGCCGAACACCGGCGGCATGGGCAGCTACTCGCCGGTGCCGGGCTTCGGCCCGGCCGAGGTAGGGGAGATCGTCGATGCGGTGCACCGACCGGCGCTCGCCGCGATGGCGGCGCGCGGGGCGCCCTTCCACGGCGTCCTCTACGCCGGCCTGATGGTCGGCGCGGACGGGCCGAGGGTGCTCGAGTTCAACACCCGCTTCGGCGATCCCGAGACGCAGGCGGTGCTGCCGCGCCTGCGCTCCGACCTGCTCGAGCTCTGCCTGGCGGCGCGCGAGCCGGGCGGGCTGGCCGGAGTCGAGGCGGAGTTCGGCGAGGACTGGGCGGTCACGCTGGTCCTCGCCTCGGCCGGGTATCCGGAGTCCTCCTCCTACGGGGACGTCATCCGCGGCCTCGCCGCGGCGGCGGAGCTTGCCGAGGTGACCCACGCCGGCACGGCGGAGCGTGACGGGGAGGTGGTCACCGCCGGCGGCCGCGTGCTCAACGTGACCGCGCTCGGCGCGACGCCGGCCGAGGCGCGCGATCGTGCATACGATGCGGCTGGCAGGATCGCCTTCGACGGAATGCAGATCCGCTCCGACATCGCCGCCCGCGCGGTCGAGCGGGTGCCCAGTTAGACGACCAGAGAGGAACAGATGAGCGAGATCTCAGAGGAGCCGCGACCGAGCGCCGGAGCGACCGCGATGCCCGCGGTCGAGAAAGCGTTCGAGGAGATCGAGGTCGACGAGCCCCATGTCGGGATCATCATGGGCTCGAAGAACGACAAGCCCAAGATGCAACCGGCGGGCGCGGCCCTGCACGAGGCCGGGATCAGCTACGAGGTGCGGGTGATGAGCGCCCACCGCGACCCCGAGCTGGTCCGCGAGTACTGCCACAGCGCGCGCATGCGCGGGCTGCGGGTGATCATCGCCGGAGCGGGCATGTCCGCCGCGCTGCCCGGCGTCGCCGCCGCCCACACCGACCTGCCGGTGATCGGCGTGCCGATTCTCGGCAAGAGTCTGGGCGGGCTCGATGCGCTCCTCTCGGCGGTGCAGATGCCGCCTGGGGTGCCGGTCGCCTGCGTCGCTGTCGACGGGGCGAAAAACGCCGGGCTCTTGGCCGTGCGGATCATCAATGCGTGACGCTTCTGGCGCGCGGGTCCTGTCACGGCGGCCCTCCCCCATGTGCTCGGACTCGCTTCGCGAGCCCTCCGCTATGGGGGACCCCCGCCGCCGCGCCACCCGCGCGAGAGGAGAATCCAATTGATCTCCCGATACACGCGACCGGAGATCGGCGAGGTCTGGTCCCAGCAGCGCAAGCTGGAGTGCTGGCTCGAGGTTGAGCTGGCGGCTACTGAGGCGTGGGCTGAAGAGGGCGTCGTTCCTTTGGAAGCTGCTGAGGCGGCGCGGGCGCGGGCTGCTTTCACGGTCGAGGCGGTCAACGAGCGGGAGAGGGTGACCGACCATGACGTGGCTGCGTTCGTCGATGTGGTGGCGCAGTCTGTGGGCGAGCACGGGCGCTGGATCCACTACGGGTTGACCTCGTCCGATGTGCTTGACACGGCGCTGGCGCTGCAGCTGCGGCAGGCCGGTGAGGTCGTGCTGGCGTCGGCCCGCGCCTACCGCGACGCGCTGATCGAGCGGGCGCTGGAGCAGCGCGACACGCTCTGCGTCGGGCGGACGCACGGGGTCCATGCGGAGCCGACGACGTTCGGGCTGCGGCTCGCCGGATTCGCCTTCGAGGCCGACCGCAACCTCTTCCGGCTGACTGACGCCTTCGAGCAGCTGCGCTTCGGCAAGCTCTCCGGCGCGGTCGGCACCTACGCCTCGGTGCCCCCGGCGGTCGAGGCGCGGGTGATGGAGCGGCTGGGGCTGCAGCGCGAGGACGTCGCCACCCAGGTCATCCCGCGCGACCGCCACGCGGTCCTGACCTCGCGGATCGCGATCGCCGGCGCCGGCCTCGAGCGCTTCGCGACCGAGGTCCGCAACCTGCAGCGCACCGAGGTGCGCGAGGTCGAGGAGCCGTTCGCCGCCGGCCAGAAGGGCTCCTCGGCGATGCCGCACAAGCGCAACCCGATCCGCACCGAGCGGATCACCGGCCTGGCCCGGGTGCTGCGCGGCTACGCCCAGACCGGCCTCGAGAACGTCGCCCTCTGGCACGAGCGGGACATCTCCCACTCCGGCGCCGAGCGGGTGATCCTGCCCGACGCGACGATCGGCCTCGACTACATGCAGAGCCTGGCCGCCGGGGTCGCGGCGGAGATGACGATCCGCGCCGAGCGGATGAAGGAGAACCTCGAGCTGACCCACGGCGCCCTCTTCAGCCAGCGCGCCCTGACCGCCCTGGTCGAGTCGGGCCTCAGCCGCGACGACGCATACCGCGTCGTCCAGGAGAACGCCCAGCGCGCCTGGGACACCGGCACCCACTTCCGCGAGCTGCTCGCGACGGCGGCGCCCGACCTCGATCTCGACGCGGTCTTCGACTACGACGCCTACCTCGGCCACGTCCCGGCGATCTTCGAGCGGCTCGAAGCGCTGCGCGGCTGAACCGGTCGCCCGCTCCGGGCGTCAGAGGATCTGGCCGGCGACGAAGCCGGCGACCAGGACGAGCCAACCGCTGATCTCGGTGACGATCAGGGCGAACATGAAGGCGTGGGCGCCGCGGACCGGATCGCGGAACTGGTTGTCGGTGTCGCGCCGCCGGCCGTGGATCGCGTAGCCGACCACCGCGGCGAAGAAGTAGAAGGCCATCGCCCCGGCGGCCAGCAGGTTGACGACGACGCCCCACCCGCTCAGCTCGACGAAGGTCGCCACGAGCAGCAGGGCAAAGCTGTAGAGCAGCGCCGCCCGGTGCGCGGTGTCGACATAGGGATGAGCCAGGCCATCCGGGGACTCGCTCATCTGCCGGTACTTCCACACGCCGAGCAGCAGGGCGAGCAGGAACATCGCCGCTGCGGCGAGCAGCACGGCCTTGGTGTCTCCCCCCAGCTCCACCATCCGATCCTAAGCGACGCCAGGCTCAGGGCGTCATCGCCCGCTGGGCGGGCGAGCACCGGCGGGCACGGATGTCTAGGCAGTCGCCAGCTGCCGTGCCGGATGGCGATCGGTCAAGACCACGGGAGTGCCGGCTTTGGGTGAGAGGGTGATGTTGCGGCGGCCGATCTTCTCCGGCCTCGGGTTGGCCTTGCGAAGCTCGCAGCGGGTCAGGACCTCGCGCAGGACGACCCGCATCTCGAACTCGGCGAAGGCGGCGCCGAGGCAGCGGCGGATGCCGCCGCCGAACGGCACCCAGGCGTAGGTGTCCGGCTGTTCCCGGAGGAAGCGCTCGGGACGGAAGGCGAAGGGCTCGGGGTAGGAGTCGGCGCGGGTGTGGGCGAGCCAGATCGCCGGGGTCACGTCGGTACCGGCGGGGAGCGTGAGGCCGTCGGCGACGAGCTCGGTCGCAAGGCGGCGGCCGGCAAGCGGCACGACCGGCCGCAGGCGCAGCGACTCGCTGATCGTCGCCCGCAGGTAGTCGTCCTCACCGGCCTCGAGCGATTCGCGCAGGCGGGTCAGCTCGCGGGGGTGGCGCAGCAGCAGGTCGAAGGTCCAGGCGAGCGCGGTCGCGGTCGTCTCGTGGCCGGCGAGCAGCAGGGTCATCAGCTGGTCGCGCAGATCCTCGTCGCTCATCCCCTCGCCGTCCTCGAAGCGGGCCCGGATCAGCTGCGAGAGCATGTCGTCGCGCTCCTCGAGGTCGTCGCGGGTGCGGTGCTCGGCGATCTCGGCGTAGAGCAGCTCGTCGACCGACCTCAGCTGCGCCTCGAACTTGGCCCAGGGGCCGCGACCGCCGAACCGACGCGCCACGAGGCCGATCAGCTGGGTGAAGGGCGAGGAGGTTTCCTCGAGTACCTTCGTCAGCACGACCCGCAGCCGCTCCAGCCGCGGTCCCTCGGCGACACCGAAGACGACGCGCAGGATCACCTCCAACGTCATCGCCTGCATGTGCGGGTGGATCGCGAACTCCTCGCCCAACGGCCAGGAATCGATCTCGCGGTCGACGATCTCGGTGACGACCGGCTCGTAGGAGCGCATCCGCTCGCCGTGGAAGGGCGGCAGCATCACCTTGCGATGCGCGAGGTGGTCGGCGCCCTCGATCACCAGCACCGAGCGCGGCCCGACGACCGGGGTGAGGACGATCTCGCGCCCGGGCGGGAGCCCGTGCGAGCGCTCCGTGTAGAGCGCCTTGATCGCGGCCGGGTCGGAGATCATCACCATCGGCCGCTCGAAGGTCGCGAATTTGACGCTGAACGAGTCGCCGTACTTCTCGCGGCACTCCTGCATGAAGGGCAAGGGCCGAAAGCTCCACCTCAACGTCTGGGAAAGCGGCGAGTACTTGGGTTCAGGCGGCAACATGTAGTGCAGAAGAATCGCAGACGCCAGATTAAGGAGGGGTTGGGGTGTTCCTCTCGCGCGGCGACAGGCATCGATGAGGAGAGGTCGAGGGTGTCCCTCCGGGCAACCTCTCCTCCCCGCCGGCCTCCCCCTCGCTAGCATCGCGTCCATGCCCACCTCAGTCGCAGATTTGAAGCTCCACTCCTCCGGCAAGGTCCGCGAGATCTACGAGTGGGAGGACGACCTGCTGATGGTCGCCTCGGACCGGATCTCGATCTACGACGTGGTGATGCCGACGCCGATCCCCGACAAGGGCAAGGTGCTCAACCGGATGTCCGAATTCTGGTTCGAGCTGACCGCCGACATCGTCCCCAACCACTTCCTCTCCGCCGACGTGCCCGAGGAGGCGATGGAACGGGGGATGCGGGTGCGGCGGCTGGAGATGTACCCGGTCGAGTGCGTCGTGCGCGGCTACCTCTCCGGGTCGGGCTGGAAGGAATACAAGGCCGGCGGCGCGGTCTGCGGGATCGAGCTGCCGCCCGACCTGCTCGAGTCCGACAGGCTGCCGGAGCCGATCTTCACCCCGGCGACCAAGGCCGAGATCGGCGACCACGACGAGAACGTCGACTTCGAGCGGGCGGCCGAGATCGTCGGCGACCGGGCGCTGCTGGAGGAGCTGCGGCGGATCTCGATCGAGGTCTACCGGCGCGGCGCCGAGCACGCGGCCGAGCGGGGGATCGTCCTCGCCGACACCAAGTTCGAGTTCGGCCGCCACGCCGGCGCCGAGATCGTCCTCGGCGACGAGGTCCTCACCCCGGACTCCTCGCGCTTCTGGCCCGCCGACCGCTACGAGCCCGGCAGGACGCAGCCGTCCTTCGACAAGCAGTTCGTCCGCGACTGGGCCGACGCCGCCGGCTGGGACCACAAGCCGCCGGCGCCCGAGCTGCCTGCCGACGTGATCGAGCAGACGCGGGCCAAGTACGTCGAGGCCTACGAGCGGATCACGGAGCGCTCCTTCTAGTGACCAAGGCTCGGGTCCTGATCCGGCCGAAGGAGGGGATCCTCGACCCGCAGGGCAAGGCGGTGGAGCGGGCGCTGCCGGCGCTCGGCTTCGAGGGGATCGAGCACGTGCGGGTCGGGCGCATGGTCGAGCTGGAGGCCGACGACCCGGCGCGCATCCCCGAGCTCTGCGAGAAGCTGCTCGCCAACCCGTTGATCGAGGACTTCGAGATCGAGAGCATCGACGGCGGCTGATGCTCTGGGGCGTCGTCCAGTTCCCCGGCTCCTGCGACGAGCGGGACGCCCTGCACGCCTGCGAGCTGAGCGGCGGCGAGGCGCGGCTGATCTGGCACGAGGAGCGCGACCTGAGCAACGTCGATGCGGTGGTCGTTCCCGGCGGCTTCTCCTACGGCGACTACCTGCGCGCCGGGGCGATCGCGCGCTTCTCGCCGGCGATGGAGGCGGTGGCCGAGTTCGCCGCGGCGGGCGGCCCCGTGCTGGGCATCTGCAACGGCTTCCAGGTCCTCTGCGAGACCGGCCTCCTCCCCGGCGCCCTGCTCCTCAACGAGAGCATGCGCTTCGTCTGCCGCCAGGTCGAGCTGCAAGTTGCAGGGTTTTCCCCACAGGAGTGGGGACAATCGTTCAACTTGCCCGGGGAGACGCTGTCGATCCCGGCCAAGCACGGGGAAGGGCGGTACTGGGCGCCCGAGGAGATGCTCGATTCGCTGGAGGCGAACGGGCAGGTGGCGTTTCGCTACGCGCCCGGGCAGAACCCGAACGGGTCGGCGCGCGACATCGCCGGGGTGCGCAACGAGGCCGGCAACGTGCTCGGCCTGATGCCCCACCCCGAGCACGCGGTCGACGCGATGACCGGGTCGACCGACGGCTTGAAGGTATTCGAGGCCGTCGCCGGGAGCGCAGCATGACCCTGCCGACAACGCTCCGCTGTGCCTTATGTCGGAATAGCGCACAAGAGGAACAGCGAAAGGGGGTGGGTCGTGGGGGCTGCTGAGGCCGGGCCCGCGGAGCACGAGCTGCTGGGGCTGACCGACGCCGAGTTCGATCTCATCGTGGAAAAGCTCGGCCGCGAGCCGAACGGGGTCGAGCTGGCGATGTTCAGCCTGCTCTGGTCCGAGCACTGCGCCTACAAGCACTCGCGCAAGCTGCTGCGACGGCTGCCGACCGAGGGCGAGCGGGTGGTGATGGGGCCCGGTGAGAACGCCGGCGCCGTCGACGTCGGCGAGGGCTACGCGATCGCATTCAAGGTCGAGTCGCACAATCACCCCAGCGCGGTCGAACCGTTCGAGGGGGCGGCGACCGGGGTCGGCGGCATCCTCCGCGACGTCTTCGCGCTCGGCGCGCGGCCGATCGCGATCCTCGACTCGCTGCGCTTCGGCGAGCTCGACTCGGTCCGCTCGACCCACCTGCTCGACGGCGCGGTGCGCGGGATCGGCCACTACGGCAACTCGATCGGCGTGCCCAACGTCGGCGGCGAGATCTACTTCGAGGCCCCCTACGAGCACAACTGCCTGGTCAACGCGATGTGCGTCGGGATCGCCAGGCAGGACGAGATGGTGCGCGCCGCGGCGGCCGGGATCGGCAACGCCGTCGTGCTGATCGGCGCCTCTACCGGGCGCGACGGGATCGGCGGCGCCTCGGTCCTCGCCTCGGCCGAGCTCGGCGAGGGCGATGAGGCGAAGCGGCCGACGGTGCAGATCGGCGACCCGTTCGAGGAGTCGAAGGTGCTCGAGTGCTGCCTGGAGCTGCTCGGCAGCGGGCTGCTGGTCTCGCTGCAGGACCTCGGCGCCGCCGGACTCACCTCCTCGGCGAGCGAGATGGCCTCGGCGGGCGGGGTCGGGATCGACCTCGACGTGGCGCGGGTGCCGCTGCGCGAGGCCGACATGGAGCCCTTCGAGATCATGGTCTCCGAGTCGCAGGAGCGGATGCTCGCGGTGGTCGAGCCGGGCAGGGTCGGCGAGGTGATCGCGGTCTGCGAGAAATGGCAGACCGGCGCGGCCGA
>Ga0157375_10003807_pt1 | contig 13077 bp, 8 predicted proteins | sample M35metaG_FD_115311 | JGI IMG/M metagenome (GOLD analysis project Ga0157375, IMG submission 115311) | Miscanthus rhizosphere microbial communities from Kellogg Biological Station, Michigan, USA - M3-5 metaG | ecosystem: Host-associated > Plants > Roots > Rhizosphere > Soil | place: USA: Michigan...
ATCGGAGCCGTCGCGCATGCCCTCGGTCTCCCGGTTCGGCGAGGCGACGGAGCCCGAATCGAGGTGATCCCGGCCAATGACGATCGGGCCGCGGACGCGGCCGTCGCGCACGAGCTCGTTGAAGAGCAGCCCCGCGCGGTGACGTTCGCCGTAGCCCAGCCAGCAGATGCGGGCCGGAAGGCCCTGGAACGCGATGCGCTCCGCAGCGAGCCCGAGCCAGCGCTCCAGCGCGCGATCCGAGGGGAAAAGCTCGAGAAGCGCGCGGTCGGTCGTCCGAATGTCTTCCGGATCGCCCGAAAGCGCGGCCCACCGGAAAGGCCCCTTCCCTTCGCAGAAGAGCGGCCGGATGTACAGCGGCACGAAGCCGCCGATCGCAAAGGCGTCGGCGACGCCGGCCTTCTGCGCCTGCCCCCGGAGATTGTTGCCGTAGTCGAAGACGATCGCGCCGCGCCGCCGGAGCTCGAGGAGAGCGCGCACGTGATCGGCCATGGTCGAGTAGCACCGCTCGATGTACCGTTTCGGGTCCGCCGTGCGCAGGCGCGTCAGCTCCTCGAGCGAGCCGCCTCTCGGAACGTAGCCGTGGAGCTCGTCGTGGGCGGACGTCTGATCGGTGACGAGATCGGGCAGGATGTTGCGCGCGAGCAGCCGCTCGAGCAGATCCACGGCATTCGCCTCGACGCCGATCGAGACCGCCTGCCGCGCGTCCTTCGCCGCGAGGGCCCGATCGATGGCACGATCGATCTGGGTCTCCTTCTCGTCCAGGTAGCGGGTCTTCAGCCGCTTCTCGATCCGCTCGGGATCCACCTCGGCCACCAGCGCGACCGCTCCGTTCATCGTCGCGGCCAGCGGCTGCGCGCCGCCCATCCCGCCGAGACCGGCCGTCACGACCAGCCGGCCCGCGAGATCGCCCCCGAAGTCCCGGGCCGCGGACGCGAACGTCTCGAACGTCCCCTGGACGATGCCCTGGCTGCCGATGTAGATCCAAGAGCCCGCCGTCATCTGGCCGTACATCGTCAGGCCGAGGCCCTCCAGGCGGCGGAACTCGTCGCCCGTCGCCCAGGCGGGAACGAGCATGGAGTTCGAGATGAGGACCCGCGGGGCGTCTTCGTGGGTTTCGAACACGCCGACGGCCTTGCCGGACTGGACGAGCATCGTCTCGTTGGCCTTCAGGCGCTTCAGCGTCGCGACGATGGTGTCGAACGCTTGCCAGCTGCGCGCGGCCCGGCCGGTGCCGCCATAGACGATCAGCTCTTCGGGCTTTTCCGCCACGTCCGGATCGAGGTTGTTCTCGAGCATCCGGAGGGCGGCTTCCTGCGGCCAGCCGAGGCACCGGAGCTGCGCTCCACGGGCCGCGCGAATCGTGCGGGAGGGCGCCAGAACGGTCGCGCTCATGGCCGGATTATATGGCGCGGCGGTTGGGCCGCCGGCCTCCCTGCGAGCCTACTGCAGGCGGGCGATCTCTTCCGTCACCGCCTCGCTCGAGAGAAACAGCCTCGCGTTCTCCAGATCCGGATGGAGCTCCCGGTCGGCGGTCCAGGCGCGCACTTTCCGGCGGAAGAGTCGCCGCACGCGCTCCAGCGGCCGGGAGGAGGTCAGGGGCCGCAGGAATTCCATCGCCTGAAATGCCGCGATGAGCTCGATGGCGAGCACGCGCTCGAGGTTCTCCACGATCGCCGTGAGCTTGCGCGCCGCGATCGGCGACATCGAGACGTGGTCCTCTTTGGCCGCCGAGGTCGGGATCGAATCGACCGAGGCGGGATGCGCGAGCACCTTGCATTCCGAGACCAGCGCGGCGGCCGTGACCTGCGCCATCATGAGCCCCGAGTTCAGGCCACCCTCGCGTACCAGGAACGCCGGAAGGTCCGAAAGCGCCGGGTTGACGAGCTTCTCGATGCGGCGCTCCGAGATCGACGCGAGATCCGTGGCCGCGATCGCGGCGTAGTCCAGGACGAATCCGACGGGAGCGCCATGAAAGTTTCCGCCCGAAACGATGTCGCCCCGCGCCGCGAACACCAGAGGGTTGTCCGTCGCGCTGTTCATCTCCCGCTCGAGCACCTCGCGAGCGTGAACGAACGCGTCGCGCGCCGCGCCGTGCACCTGGGGCATGCAGCGGAGCGCGTAGTTGTCCTGCACCCGGCCGCAGCCGCGATGGGACTCCCGGATCGCGCTTCCGCGCAGGAGACCGCGCAGGTTGGCCGCGCTCTTCAGCGCTCCGGGATGCGGGCGCGCCGCCACGATGCGGCTGTCGAACGCGGCGTCGGACCCGCGGGAGGCGTCCAGGGACGCCGCGCCGATGAGGTCGGCGGTCTTCACCAGATCGATTGCGCGGCTCAGCGCGAGGCCGCCGACCGCGACCGACATCTGCACTCCGTTGATCAGTGCGAGCCCTTCCTTCGCTCCCAGTGCCGCCGGCCGGATCCGCGCGCGCCGCAACGCCTCCGCCGCCGCCCGCTCCCGGCCACGCACCCGCGCGCGCCCTTCGCCCATGAGGCCGAGCGCCAGATGCGCGAGCGGAGCGAGATCGCCCGACGCCCCCACCGAACCCTGCGCCGGAACGATCGGCAGGACGTCGGCCGCGAGCATCGCGATGAGCGTCTCGACGGTCGCGACGCGAATGCCGGAGTTTCCGCGCGCCAGCGCGTTGGCGCGCAGCGCCATCATCGCCCTCACGACGGGATCCGGCAGAGCGGATCCCACGCCCGCGGCGTGGCTTCGAATCAGGTTGCGCTGGAGCGTCTCGATCTCTCCCGGCGGGATGGGCACGTCGGCGAACTTGCCGAAACCCGTCGTCACGCCATAGACCGTCTCCCCCGAGCGCACCGCGCGGTCGACCACGCGGCGCGACGCCCCGATTGCACGGCGGGCTTTGGGAGACAGCGTCACGCGCGCGCGGCGTTCCGCCACCGCGACGAGATCGGCGAGCGTCAGGCCTTCGCCGGAGAGCCGTATGATCCTCATCGGGGCCCGATTCTAAGCTGACAGGGCGGCTGGACTCTGTTAGCCTGCGCTGCTTTTCCGCCGGCGAGCGAATCGAGCAAGAGGAGAGGAAAGCGTGAAGGTCCTGGCCGTCCTGGGCGGGCAATGGGGAGACGAGGGCAAGGGAAAGCTCGTCGACCTGTTCTCGAACCGCTTCGACATCGTGGCGCGCTACCACGGCGGCCACAATGCCGGCCACACGGTCAAGTTCGGAACGCAACACTTCGCCCTCCACCTGCTCCCTGCCGGCATCGTGCGCGGCCGCCCGTCCGTCATCGGACCGGGAGTCGTCGTCGACCTCGAGGCGCTCCTGTCGGAGATGGACAAGGTGCGGGAAGCCGGCGTGGAGATCGGCGAGAACCTCCGGCTCTCCGACCGGGCGACCGTCATCCTTCCGTACCACCGCCTGCTGGACGCCGCCCGAGAGCGGGCCGCCGGCGATGCCAAGATCGGGACGACGCTCCGCGGAATCGGGCCGGCCTACGAGTCCCTCGCCGCCCGGCGCGCCGTCCGCGTCGCGGAGCTCTACCGGCCCGCCACGCTCGCGGCCCGGGTCGAGGCCATCGCCAAAGAGACGGGCGGGCTCCTCCGCGCCCTCGGGGAGTCGGACGTCCCGTCGGCCGACGCCGTGCTGGCGGAGCTCGCGCCGCGGGCCGAGCGCATCCGACCGCACGTCGCCGACACCGGCCGATACCTGCGCAACCAGCTCAAGGCCGGAGCGACGCTGCTCGCGGAAGGCGCGCACGGCGCGATGCTGGACTTGTCCGCGGGCACGTATCCGTTCGTCACGTCGTCCCACTGCACGGCCGGCTCGGTCGCGTGCGGACTCGAGATCTCGCCGCGGGCCCTCGACGCGAGCCTCCTCGTGATCAAGGCCTACACGACGCGGGTCGGTGAGGGCCCTTTCCCGACCGAGCTGAAAGACGATACCGGCGAATTTCTCCGCAAGCGCGGGAACGAGTACGGGACATCGACCGGACGTCCGAGGCGGACGGGCTGGTTCGACGCCGTCGTCGCTCGCACGGCAGTCGAGCTCTCCGGCGCGGCCGCGTTCGCCCTCACGAAGCTGGATTGCCTCGACGAGCTCGAAGAGATCCCCGTCTGTCTGGGCTATCGCCTGGATGGAAAGCCGGTCTCCGACCTGCCGGCGCTCGCCGAGGATGTCGCGCGGCTCGAGCCCGAGTACGAGAAGCTTCCGGGCTGGAAGGCCACGACGACCGGCGTGACCCGCTACGAAGAGCTCCCCTCCGCCGCGCAGCGTTACGTGCGTGCCCTGGAAGACGCGGTCGGCGCTCCCGCCGTGATCATCTCCACCGGCCCCCGCCGCGAAGAGACCGTCTGGCGCAGCGATACCCAGTTCCTTTCCGCGCTCCCTCCCGCCCGGTGAGGCCCGCGGAGGCATAGAATCTCCGCATGCCGTGGCGCGCAGGCGGTGACGGAGTCCGCAGCGACGAAGAGGTCCGACAGCTCTACCTCGACAACTACGGCACTCGTCGGACCGACGTCGATGAACGCATGAGAAACCGCGAACCCATCGAGATCCCCTTCGGCGACGGCCTCCTCACCCTCACCTGGGAACCCGGGCCCGACGACACGCTGTCCTGACGGCCCGCGTTCGTCTCGCGGAGGACGAAGTGTGGCCCGGCGCGTGACGACGACAGGTTTCGGTGAAGGTCGAGCAACCCACAACAGGCGGAGGAGTGTCGCCATGAATGAGTTCACGACGAGAGAGCCGGCCAACGATCCCCAGGATTTGGAGCGATTGTTGGTCGCGAGAGAGAACGCGGGAGATGTTGCTGGCATGACGGCGCTGTTCGAGCCAGACGCGGTCATCGACATTGGCGGTGGAACGTTCCTGCGTGGCAAAGAGGCCATTCACGAGTTTTTTACCAAACTCCAGGTTACGGGGTTTGGACCGGAAAAACGAAAATTCGAGTTCGGAGAACAGCGACCAGCGCTCATTTGCGGTGATCTGGCCCTCACCTCGACGCGCAGCCGCAACGGTACCGTGACCTCGGAAGTTGCGCGGCGCCAGAAAGACGGAACGTGGCTATGGGTGATTGACAGGTACTCCGTCTCTTGGTGATTGGCAGGACGCCGAGCATTTCGGCGATCAGCGCTCCGAGTTGAGGCCCACACGTCGCATTCGGTGGCCCAGTCGCAGATCGGAGCCAGCTCCCGCAGCAATTCAAAGATGCGCACCTCGATCCCGTAGTCGAAGCCGCCTTCCTCACGGAAGCGATGGCGCACGCATACGCCTACGAGAACACCGAAGCGTGCAACGGGAGGCGATCAAACTCGACGCTCACTCGGCAAGCTCCAAGCTCGGGGAGCTCGCGTGACGCTTTCGGAACCGTTGTATCCTCTTGCGCCGCTAACGGATGGGCCGTTAGCTCAGTTGGTTAGAGCATCGGCCTTTTAAGCCGGTGGTCCTGGGTTCGAGTCCCAGACGGCCCACCAGATTTGGAGCGGCGTGATGCGACATCGGTGGCTTGGCCTTGCCCTCCTGACCGGCCTCTCTCTTCCTCTTTCTGTTTCCGCGGGCGTCAATCGATGGACGAGCGGAGGCCCCAGCGCCGGCTGGGTGCACGGACTCGCCGTGGATCCCTCCAATCCGGACGTGGTCTATGCCGCGACCAACGCAGGCGGAGTGCTGCGCAGCTCCGACGGAGGCGCGCACTGGTCGCCGTCCTCCGAGGGGTGGACGTTCTTCGAAGGCTTCTACTGGGCACTGGCCATCGCGCTGGATCCCGCTCGGCCCTCGACGGTCTACGCCGGCGTTGACGGGGCCGGCGTGTTCCAGTCCACCGACGGAGGTCGGACCTGGCGCACGCGCCGCGATGGCCTAGACACCTACGGCACTGTCATCAACGGGCTTGTCATCGACCCTTCGGACTCGTCCCGGATGTTCGCGGCGACGCTCAAGGGCGTCTACCGCAGCCTGGACGCGGGCTGCACGTGGGTCGAAACGAACACCGGCCTTCCGGTCGTGAACGATCTCTACTTCTACACGAATGGGATCGTCATCGACCCGACGAACCTGCAGGTTCTTTACCTTTCCACCGACGCGAACAGCCTGTGGAAGAGCGTCGACGGCGGCGACACGTGGTTTCCCTCGGGCCAGGGTCTCTCCTATCCGATCGCACGGGTTCCGGCCATCGATCCGACCAATCCGTCGCATCTGCTGATGGGGAACAATCTCTTCTACACCGACGTCGGGGGCGGGCTCGGCACGATCGCGGAAAGCGACGACGGCGGAGCGAGCTGGCATCCGGCCAGCGCGAATCTGCCGGTCGCGTTCTATTCGACGGTCGTCTTCGATCCGGGATCCCCGGGCACGGTGTGGGCCGCGAGCGAGGGACAGGGAGTCCTGCGGAGCGACGACTCCGGCGGAACCTGGGTCCCGGCGCAACAGGGGCTGACGGATCTTCGCATCGAAACGCTCGTGCTCGCGCCGGGCGGGCGGTTGTTCGCGGGAACGCACTCCGCGGGTGTGGCGCGCAGCGAGAACGGCGGCTCCAGCTGGGACCCGGCCTCCGAGGGATTGGCCGCCTCGAGGCCCGGTCAGCTCGCGGCCGGAGTTTCCAATGCCAGTGTTCTGTTCGTCTCGGGCCTCACGCCAACGGAGGGGGTTTTCCACACGAGCGACGGAGGGCAGACCTGGATCGGCGGCGGAACCGGACTTCAGCCGGGCGCGGAAGGCCGGGGCATCGCCGTCGATCCCAACGACGCGTCCGTGGCCTATTTCGGCCAGTTCGTCTTCGGCAACGAGACGACGCTGGTCTACAAGACGGTGGACGGCGGCGCGACCTGGACGTTGAGTTCGACCGGCATGATCCCCGGGGACGGGGTTCTGTCGTTCGGGGTCGATCCCGGCAACTCGCAAAATGTCTTCGCCGGCGGCTACACCAAGTTCTATCGCTCTTCCGATGGTGGAATGAACTGGACGCCAGCGACCCAAACGGTCCAGCTGGCGAACCCGATCCTCGTCCGTGGCGGGGGCCTGCCGCTCGTCGCGCTCGGCGCGATTTCGATACCTCGGCGCCCTACATCAGCGAGGACGGCGGCGACACGTGGACGCCCTCCGCGGCGGGCCTTCCGCCGACCATCTATACGCTGGCCGCCGATCCTTCGAACGGCTTGCGGCTCTTTGCCGGGACGGTCGGACTGGGTGTGTTCGTTTCGACCGACGGCGCCGCGAGCTGGAGCCCGACGGGCGGAGCGCTGCCCACAGTGACCATCGGGTCGCTCGCGGTGGATCCGGGCGATTCCACGCACCTCGTGGCCGGGACACGCAGTGTCGCTTACGGATCCGATATCTATCCGGCCGAGGGTGTCCTGGAGAGCCACGACTCCGGGGTGACCTGGGCGCCGCTCAACCGCGGCCTCGACAACCCGCCGGCGTTCGAAGTTGCCGGCCTCGTCTTCACGCCGGACGGCGGGACTCTGCGAATGGCGGCGATCGACGGTGTCCACAGTTACACGTTTTCGGCAACCCCATGACCGGCGCCGGCCGACGCGGCACCCTTCGACGGGCCCACCGCCGGAGGAAATTCGATCACCCTCCACGGAGTCGGTTTTCTCGCCGGCGCCGCAGTCCTGGTCGGTCCCGTGCCGGCGAGCAACGTCATCGTGGTGGACGGCAGCACGATCACGGCGACCGTGCCGCCGGGGTCTTCGGGCGCGGCGGACATTCGGGTGACCAACTCCGACGGTCAGTACGAGATTTTGCGCCGCGGCTTCGTCTACGACTTCGACGATGTGCCGCCCGGGTCGTTCTTCTACGACTCGGTCGCGGCCCTCGCTCGGGCGGGCGTCACGGTGGGGTGCGCCAAGGGACTCTTCTGTCCCGATGATCCGCTCACGCGGTCACAGATGGCCGTCTTCCTCGAGAAGGCGATCCACGGCGCCGACACCGTTCTGCCCGACCCGCCCGGCGGTTTCGAAGACGTCCTGCGCTGCTCTCCGGAAGGGCATGACATCCTCCAGCTCGCATTCGAAGGCATCACCGTCGGCTGCGGCGACGACATCTATTGCCCCGATGAACCCAACACCCGTGCCCAGGGAGCGGTGTTCATCCTCAAGGCTGAGCACGGCGCGAGCTATGTCCCCCCTCCGGCCACCGGCCAGCTCTTTTCGGACGTCCCACTGGATGGCTTTGCCGCCGCCTACATCGAGCAACTCGCCGCCGAAGGCATCACGGTCGGATGCGGCGGAACGCTCTTCTGCCCGGAGAATCCTCTGACCCGTGGCCAGGCCGCCGCGTACATCACGCAGGCGCTGCTGGGCCCGTGACGAACGGATGGGGGCTGTCTACAGCGCGGTGACGAAGTCGCGGCAGCCCCCGACGCCGCTCGGGCAGTCGACCTCGATCGACGTGGCGACGTTCGAGGAGTTCGGTGGAATTGCCGTCGTAAAGCCCCCTCGGTGCCGCCGATGACGCCCCGCCCGTCCAGGGGCGTCGCCGTCGCCTCGAAGCGCGACTGGTCGGCATCTTTCCCGGACGGCCCACGAAACCTGCGCTACTTCGCCTCGATGTAGTACTTGCACCCTCCGCGGACATCGCCCGGGCAATCGACCTCGATGAAGGTCTCGACGTTGGAGGAGTTCGGCCCGATGGGCGCCTGGAAGCTGCCGGTGGCGCGGCCGGAGATGCCCTGGCCATTCGCGGGCATCGCGGTGATCTCGAACCACGACTCCTCCGGAGGGATCCAGAAGCCGCACGCATTGCGGACACGGACCTTGACGCGCTTGGATTCGCCGAACGTCTCGCGCTCCACGGTGTACGAGAGGCATTTCGCGCGGCGCTCCGCCGCACTCCCCGGTGTCGGCTCCGCGGGGCGGTCGAAGTTGGGGATCGTGGAGGTGTCGACCGGGGTGGGCGTGAGGACGCGAACTTCGATGACGTTCGTCTCCATCGATTCGGTCGGAGTCGCAGCCGCCACTTCGGAGGTCGCCGCGGGAGTCTCGACCGGGACGGAGGGCAGAGGTTCGGCGGCGGGAACGGCAACCTCCCTGCGGCCGCAGCCGAGGCAGAGGAAGAGGAGAAGGAACAGCCGCCGCACGCTCGCCCGATTGTAGCGCTCGCCCAACTGCGTGGGCGTAGACACGCGCTCCGCGCCATGCCAGAGTCCGCCGCATGAAATTGCGATTCGTCCGGGTCGGTCCGCTATGCGCTGCCGCTCTGCTCGCCATCTGCGGGAGCGTTCCCGCCCGCGCCGAGCGCGAGCCGGTCCTGAAGCAGATCCAGGTTCCGCACTCCTACTACTACCGCGAGATGTATCTGCCTCAGGTGACGAGCGGACCGGCCGCCGCCGCGTGGTCACCCGACGGAACCGAGCTCGTCTACGCGATGCAGGGCTCGCTGTGGCGGCAGAAGCTGGGTTCGACGGAGGCGGTGCAGCTCACGGACGGGCCGGGCTACGACAACGAGCCGGACTGGTCGCCCGACGGAAAGCGAATCCTCTACACGTCTTATCGCAACGACGCGCTGGAGCTCTGGGTGTTGGAGCTCGCGACGGGGCGGACGCAGGCCCTCGTGGCGAACGGGGCCGCGAACCTGGATGCGCGCTGGTCGCCGGACGGATCGAAGGTCGCGTTTGTGTCCACGGCGTTCCACGGCCGCTTTCACGTCTTCGTCGTCCCGGTCGCGAATGCGAATGGCAGCCCGTCGGGCGAGCCCGTGCGCATCACCGAAGAGCACGACAGCGGGCTGCCGCGCTACTACTACTCGAAGTTCGACCAGTACCTCTCCCCCACCTGGTCCCCGGACGGGAAGGAGCTGATCCTGATCTCCAACCGGGGCGACGTCTGGGGCTCGGGCGATCTCTGGCGGATGGAGGCGAGGCCCGGCGCCGCGATGCGCATGGTGCGCAAGGAAGAGACCAACTGGAAGGCCCGCCCGGACTGGGCCCGCGACGGAAAGCGGGTCGTGTACAGCTCGTACCTCGGCCGCCAGCGCAACCAGCTCTGGCTCACGACCGCCGAGGGCGGAGACCCCTTCGAGCTGACCTACTGCGAGTGCGACCACACCCGGCCGCGCTGGTCTCCGGACGGGCGCCGCATCGCGTTCGTCAGCAACGAGGCCGGAAACGTCTCGCTGCGCGTCGTCACGATCCCGGGAGGAGCCGTCGAGACGATCGCTCCGGCCTCGCGGCGCCGGCTCCGGCCGACGGGGACGCTGCGGATCACGGTGACCGACGGCTCGGGCGCCCCCCTGTCCTCGCGGCTCTCCGTCACCGGCGAGGATGGCCGCGGATGGGCGCCCGACAACGAGTGGCGGCACGCCGACGACGGCTTCGATCGCAAGATCCGCCCGTTCGAGATCACGTACTTCCACTCGAACGGAGCGGCCACGCTCACGCTGCCCGCCGGAAAGTACAAGGTCCTGGCGACCCGCGGACTCGAATATGCCGCCGTGACGCTTGCCGTGACCGTCATGCCGGATGTCGAGGCCAGCGCCGGCGCGCGCCTCGAGCGCCTCCTCGACCTCCCGGGCTCGGGATGGTGGAGCGGCGATCTCCACGTCCACATGAACTACGGGGGCACGTACCGGGCGGATCCTGCGACCCTGCGCGCCCAGGGCGAAGCCGAGGACCTGCACGTCGTCGAGAACCTGATCGTCAACAAGGAGCAGCGCATCCCGGACATCGCCATGTTCCGCGCGGACCTCGACCCGGTGTCGACGCCGACGCTCCTGCTGAAACACGACGAGGAGTACCACACGAGCTGGTGGGGCCACACCGGTCACCTGGGTCTGACCAGTCACGTGATCCTTCCCAACTACGCCGGCTACGCGAACACCCCCGCGGCGAGCCTCTTCCCGGACAACGCCACGATCGCCGGGCTGACCGGGGCGCAGGGCGGCCTCTCCGGCTACGTTCACCCCTTCGATCCGCCCTTGCCCGATCCGAGCGGAGCGGATCCCCTCACGAATGGACTTCCGATCGACGTGGCTCTAGGGAAAGTCGACTATGTCGAAGTCGTCGGTTTCAGCGACCACAAGACCACCGCGGAAGTCTGGTATCGCCTGCTCAACTGCGGCTTCCGCCTCCCGGCCGGCGCGGGCACGGACGCCATGACCAACTACGCGTCGCTGCGCGGGCCCGTGGGCATGAACCGCGTGTTCGTGCATTCGGGAGCGAAGCTCGATTACCGCCAGTGGCTGGCCGCCCTGAAGGCCGGCCGGACGTTCGTGTCGAACGGCCCCGTGCTCTCCTTCTCGATCGACGGCAAGATGCCGGGCGACGAGATCTCCCTCCCGGCAGGCCCGCGACGGCTCACGGCGAAGGTGAGCCTGCGTTCGATCGTCCCGATCGAGAAGCTCGAGATCGTGTCCAACGGAGTCGTGGTCGCGACGATCCCGACGCGGGATCACGGGACGAACGCCGACGCCGAGGTGCCGCTTCCGATCGCCGGGAGCGCCTGGTTCACGCTCCGCGCGTGGTCTTCTCACGCCGAGGAGCCGATTCTCGACATCTACCCCTTCGCCACGACGAGTCCGATCTACGTGACGGTCGACGGCCGACCCGTGCGGAATTCCGCCGACGCCCGATACTTCCAGAAGTGGATCGAGCGGGTCGAAGGGGCGGCCACGGCCCATCCGGGATGGAATGACGCCCGCGAGAAGGACGAGGTCCTCGCGCGACTGGCGGAGGCAAAAGCCGTTTACGCGAAACGGGCGGCCGAAGCCGCCCGTTGATCGCGAGTCACCGAAGCCCCGATTCGCCTACTGCCCGTAGAGTTGGAGCTTGAAGGTCTTCACCAGGAAGGCGGCCATCTGGCCGCGGTTGTTCGGGTTGTCCGGACAGTAGTTGTTCCCGCCGCAGCCACCGGTGATGCCTTCCTCCGCGAGCTGCTCGATCCAGTTTGCGAACTGGCTGGGACAAGCGACGTCGTCGAAGACGCCGGTGCACCCAGGCGGGACATATGCCGAGCCGTGCTCGGACTTCATGAGGAAGACCGCCATCTGCGCGCGCGTGACCGGGTTCTCCGGGCAGTAGTTCCCGCTGCCGCAGCCTCCGGTGACTTTGAAGCCGGCCAAGGACTCGATCCAGGCCGCGAACGGATGCGAGGCCGGCACGTCGTTGAAGACGGTTCCGGTGGCCGGTGGCGGCACGAAGGAGCTGCCGAATCGGCTCTTCAGCAGGAACACCGCCATCTGTCCGCGGGTGACGGAGTTGCTGGGACAGTAGTTGCCGAGTCCGCAGCCTCCCGTGACGCCGTTGTGGAAGAGGTTTTCGATGAGGGCATAAAACTGGTTGCTCCTGGGAACATCGGGAAAGCTCTCTCCGATGTGGATGGACCAGGCTTTCGTGGCGCCGCCGGGGCTCACCGCTTCGTTGAATGTCGCGTCCCAGTGGGGAGCCGGCCTGGCGCCGGAGACCGTAAGGAGATAACAGTCTCCCGTCGAGTCGTTGCAGTCATTGGTCGCTTCCGCGGCGACGTTGCCGTAGTCGGCGGAAGAGTCCGCGATCGTGTAGCTCGCCCCGCCCGGTCCCGTGAAGCTGTTGCCGGTTCCCGTCAGACTCGCCGCGGAGAGCAGCGTGTTCGTCCAGGACGGATCGACCTGGACCGTTTCCCCGGATTCGAGGACGCCGTTGTTGTCCGAGACGGACCCGGTGACGGATCGCGCGTCGACCTCCATCGGCTTTGGGATCGCCGGACCCGTCGTGATTCGCGCGACGCGGTTGCCCGAAAACTCCATGAACCAGATCGCCCCGTCCGGTCCGGCCGTGACGCCGTACGGGTTGTCGGAGGTATCCGGCAGCGGGAAGTCGGTGATCACGCCCGCGGGAGTGATTCGGCCGATCCTGCCGCCGTGATAGATCGAGAACCAGACGTTCCCGTCCGCGCCGAGCGCCAGGTAGTCGGGCGTTCCGATGTTCGGGAGCGGGAACTCCGTAATGGTCCCCGTCGGAGTGATCCTCCCGATCTGGTTAGCCGTCCCTTCCGAGAACCAGAGGTTCCCGTCCGCGCCCACGGTGATGTTCCAGGGGTCGGCGGCGGGCGTCGGAAGCGGCCACTGGGTGACAACGCCCTGCGTCGTGATGCGGCCGATGCGGTTCCCTGTCTGCTGCACGAACCAGAGGGCGCCGTCGG
>Ga0157375_10003808_pt1 | contig 13076 bp, 20 predicted proteins | sample M35metaG_FD_115311 | JGI IMG/M metagenome (GOLD analysis project Ga0157375, IMG submission 115311) | Miscanthus rhizosphere microbial communities from Kellogg Biological Station, Michigan, USA - M3-5 metaG | ecosystem: Host-associated > Plants > Roots > Rhizosphere > Soil | place: USA: Michigan...
CTATTAGCCGGTCCCGATAATAATATCTTGGCATCGGCCACCGGACCGGATGCGTCAGAAACATAACCTCCAATGGATGATTCCCGTTGATTTTGCTTGTCCTGCGCCCTATCAGATGGATTCTGGGATATAGGCTGCTGACATAGTAGCGAGGTACTTAAAAGTATGTACAGAGTGGATTTCTTCATTTTCTGCACCAAATCCCCGCCGGCCACACAAGGAATCAAAGCCACCGGGCTTTCGGTTCTGTTTATAACAATAACCGGGACTGTGAGGCGTTCAAGCGTATAGTGAAAGGGACTCCGTCATTACAGCGCCGATGTAGAGCGTCATGTCGGTGACTTATGAACTTGGCAATTAGAGTAAAAAGCCCCCGCCCCGAGTGTCGCGACACGGAAACCGATTCGTTGTAATCCCTCGATGGCTCGACTACACTCTGTCAGAGGAATCACCGAACAATCTATGACTTGCGCGTGGGCATGATTCAATTCCAGCGGAGCACGCGTGGCGAGTTCCAATAAAGGCATCTTGGTGACGTCAGTCTTTGCTCCCACGCCGATCGCTGGCCGGTCCCTCTCACGAACGTCGATAAGATCGAGCGAAGCGAGGGATTGCTCAATTGCCGTGCGGGAGTAATAATTCACTATTCGGCCGTGTATTTCCCGGTCAGTGGAATAAAGACCATTCGGCGCATTGACCAAAGCTAGCAAACTAGTCTCTTCGTTACTCGGAAGACGACCAAGCCACAATCGCCTTACGGTGGCAGACGAATCCACCGCAACTATCGTTGGCGTCCCTTCTGCTTGCGCACTCATGTCTCGCCATTCGCTCGTTACTAGCCCAGCAAGGCCAGCTTTTTTCAAGTAATCTCCTGCCTGACGGGTGTTAGGAACGGTTACATATACAGGGATTTTGTTCCGCTGCGCTTCGGCCCGTAGCCTTGCATGAAATGGCTCACTGGCGATGCAGTATGTGCACTGAGGCGAAGTCACTAGCACTAAGGACATCAAATGGCCTTTAAACTCAACCCCTGGCACGGCCAACTCAGATCCAATCGCAATCGAAGGTCCGCTCACGATTTCTGTCCCTGAACTGGGCTGCTCTGGGTGTAAATAGTTCCAACCTCTAATCAAAAGAACGGCCCCCATTGCAGCTAGCGAAAGCGATAGGATTTCGATACTTACCCGCCTAATCACCATCTTGACATTTTTATTCACACTCATAATCGCCTTCCCGCCGTTAGGCTCCACATGACACGCCTCCAAAGCAGTGGAGGCCCCATGAATTACTAATCGGGTTTGCGAGCGCCATTTCCCTCATCGATCACGAAAGGCTTGCCATCGACGATCCTAAAGTAAAACACTACACGGCTTATAACCTCAACCGCCCTTCCTGCAACCGAAAACGGATGGAATCGCCATTTTTGTACTGCGCTGGATACGCTCTCAGCAATCGCTTGATCCGGCGCCTCGAGCATTCGAATATGAGCTACTTTGCCGTCAATTGAGACGCGCACTTCCGCGACGGCCGGCCCCTTGTGACCATCTACGAACGATACGGACGGGTACTCCGGCATCACCACACGCTCAGCTTCGTGGCGAAGTACTCCGATACCCACCAAAACCTGCGCCGGAGTAGCTGCGATAACCAAAGCCGGCAAAAATACGAATTCGATAATTCTTGGCCACATAAACAAGCCCGCACCAAGACGCTATAGACTGATATTGACGTCGGGCGTCAGGAGTAACAATAAACACCGCCAAAAGTACATGCTGCGCCCACAACGCATTCGTTCGCAGGCTCGCACGATATATCCCCAACGGTAGTGTATTGGCAAGCACAAACACCACCGCAAGTTTGGATGGTAACGCCCTGCCAGCAGGCTTCAGTTTGGGTTTGTATCTGTGTTGCCGCCGCGCCTGCTACGATTGCGACGCGCGCCGCTATATGTGGAAATTTATTCAAAAGCCCTTTGAAATGCATTTTTCCCTCTCCTTTCTTACTAACATCCGTCGGTTCATGTGTCGAAACCGAATCGCACTTTTTGCAGCACACCTTGATCGTCCGGGCGATCTACTGACCCTTAAGTGGGTGTACAAGGCGAATACCAGCCACTTTCCAGCCTCCGTTGTTAACAACAAAGACGTAGTCCCCAGCTTGGAAAGTTTGATATTCCGCAATGTAAGCTACGCGATATATGCCTCCCTTTGCGGTCACGCCGTCAAAAGAACGGGCCTTAGGCGTCCCAAGTTTGCTATGGACTGTTGCTTCGTACGCAACCCATTCAGCTTTGGTGCGCGACCCTTGCAGCTCTGGGATAAACAAGTCATAGATTTGACCGTAGTTACCGCGGTCTTTGAGTTGCAAAATTGAGTCAGCGAATAGGCGCGCCTGTTCATTGTCAGACGCCGATTGACCCAAGGTCAATCCCGCAGCAATCAAGGTTAGTCCCAGCACAGTGATCATTTTCGATTTCATAGTAATCCTCCCGAACTAGACGCGGCTAGTGTAGCACCTGAATAGCGGCTTTTCAATCGATATTCGAAAACATTCGGGATAATGTGTCGGCTGTAAGAAGAGCACTTGATATTTATCAACAGGACCTGCCGGACCAGATTAAAAGCGAGGATCTTAAGGTCGAACTCGTCCCTCTTTCGTCTGATATCGCATATGAAGTAGTTGCGATGTCAACGTTCACCATTCAGGGAATAGTTTGTACGGCTGCTGTGACTAGCAACCCGCCGACTTCGCGCCAACTTCCTTGAATGGAGCCGCTAGAAAAGCTTTCGCCCTCGATCTTCATTTCGACCTCAACAAAATCCAGAAAGCGTGCATGATACTTTGACGTAACTTTAATCGTCGATTCTTTCGCACCAAACAATAAGACTGCGGGGTGGGCACGCCAGCCCTGAGCGTGGACAACATCTTTGGAACCCATAATAAAAGCGGCCGCTTGTTCCATGACGAGTGACGCTTCGTCAATATTTAGAATGTCAATTCCAATCGCCAAAAACGTAGGGGTTTTGGTAACTGCAACTGCACACAACCCTGAACTGTGAGTAATACTGCCAACACTACCCTCCGGCCAAATGGGTTCTCGCAACCTCCCGATTGGAATCTCTTGTGGCTGTATACCAATAGTCGCGAGCGCTTTCCTTGCGAGATATCGGCCGCAGGAGAATTCGGCGATTCTATTCGCTGCGGCTCCAATTACGTACTGTTCCTCCAAGGGATACAAAGGTCGCTTTTGAATCGCTTCTGCCAACACACAGACGCCCGAGCCAAGCATATGCTCAAGGACTTGTGCGACTTCACCGCAGACCTTCATTATCTGCTCCATCACTTAAAATAGACAAATGCTGAACTGGAAATCGGGGACTGGTTCACAATGCGAACAAGCACAATTAAGCCTTTGCTGGAAAATACGCTCAACGGTTGCGCTTGATCAGGGCTTCCGTAGCTCGGCCGCAGTCAACGATCGACCGACTTGTGCCAGGAGCACGTTTCTTCACTGAAGATTCGGCGCTTCGCCCCTCGCTTTCATTGGCCGCCGCGGAATGTTAGTTTACGGTTAACTGTGCCCATGAAGCAAATCATGTATGGTCACAGCAAGAGATGATACAGTTGCGGGCTCGATGAAAAAAGTTAGTAAGGGAACGTCGACGCCGAATTCCTTTCGTATTCGGGATATGCATAACATTGCTGAAAGGGAATCGCCGCCCTGTTCGAGAAAGTCATCCGCGCGACGCGTCGTGTGATTCAATACTTCAGTCCAGATCTCAACCAACCTTTCTTCACACTCAGCTAGAAAAAGACCTTTTTCTGTTTCATCCATAAAAAAATATTAGCCCCTCCTATGAACAAGCGCAATGGCGGTGGAAAAAGGCCCAAGTCATCTGCCGCCGTGGTTTCGATCCCAATACTTGTCGCGGTTGTGCGGAGCTCTGTACAAAAAGTAGGTGCCTAGATAAGCGCTATGTCAATATCTGGAGCACTTGTAAGGGGCTTTACCAGATCCCGAAGTCAGTCATTGACAAATATCAAGCCACAATTATGCGTTTACTCGTCGAGACTCGCGTTCGCTTCGGACTGTATCGCGATCCAGCCCTTCAACCTTCAAATAGCACCGCCTCTCACCCTGGGGGCTAGGACTCCAGAGAAGTGTTCAGGGGTGAACCGACAGATTATAGGGCGACGTGACGTTCCACGTACACGCAAGGGTTTTTGCTGGGTTACACGGTGTAATTGGGGACCGCGTTAGCGACTTGCAGCATCTGGAGCTACAGCATCCGCAGTTCAGCCTCCTCTATCACGAGCGCGGTTATGTTAATGACTTTGCGGGATGCGCCACGAGCGATTGAAGCTTTTCTGCGATGCGTGGACATTAACCCGGCGCTGGCAGCGAGTGGAGTAGGCTCGGTGCCGCATCGCGGGAGATGCAAAAAATGCGGCGGCTGTAGCAGAGCGGGTCGACGCCCTGAAGCTCCGGCCACCCAAGATTATGCAGGCCGGGAGCCCGCTCTCGGACGGCGATTTCTCGGCTGAGAAGAACGTCCTTCGGGCATACCTGGTCAAGTCAGGCACCACGGCGAGGCCCTGCGGCTCCTGGCTCGAATAGAGTATCGACGCGATTTGCTTAATTACGCGGAATTGCTAACTCGAAGTTGGTCTGAAGCTCGCACCAGATTAGCAACCTGAAGCAGTTGTTTGCCAGCGGGCAGGAGTTCACCTATAGCATCGAGAATCGCCCGTTACTTCCGGACTATTTCGAGCTCATGCGACACTGGGACGTGGTTCTTCAGGGCGGATACTGCTACTCTGTTGCAAGGACGTTGCGGAGAATCTCGAGGCAAATGTGCGGCGCATTGTGGAGTTCTGCGGCCTTGAATTCCAACCGCTCTGCGTCGAGTTCTGTTAGACGGAACGTAGCGACCGCATGGCGAGTTCAGAACAGGTCCATAAGCCGATTTTCCGTGACGGGCTCTGCCAACGGCGGGACTAAGAGCCCCTGGCTCGGCGCCTTCAAAAACAGTTTAGGCGATGCATTTATCAGATACCGTGAATAGCCGTCGCGCAACGAATTAGGTCCAGCGCTCCTGGTTCCAGCGAATTCAGAGCAACAATTTGAAATGTGAGTGAGTCGTCGTTTCTTGGAAAATTTGCGCCGAGATCAATACATGCATAAGGGTTTTACAATCTGGCTAACCGGTTTGTCTGGCGCCGGAAAGAGTACAACATCTCGGTTGCTCGCGCAGCGCTTGCGCGCGTTGGGCGCAAGAGTAGAGGTATTGGATGGTGATGTCGTGCGTAGAGATTTCTCTAAGGAGCTTGGTTTTAGCAGGAGGGACCGTGATGAGAACATTCGACGCATTGGATTCATCTGCGAGTTGTTGTCGAGAAACGGAGTGATTGCAATTGCTGCAGCGATCTCCCCATATCGGGCCGGTCGAGATGAGGTCAGGGCGCGTATAGAGAATTTCGTGGAGATCTACATCGAATGTCCCCTTCCGGTACTAATTGATCGCGATGTTAAAGGTCTCTATAAGAAGGCGCTTGCTGGAAGTCTTCTGCAATTCACAGGCATATCTGATCCCTACGAGCCGCCACTTTCTCCCGAAGTAATCATTCACTCAGATCGAGAGACACCAGAACAGAGCCTTAACATAATCTGGAATGCACTCCGCAGCCTTAAACTCGTGCCGTATGATTGATTTCCATTTTTGCGCGAATGAAATCGGACCTGACTCAGCTTCACAGCAGATGGCGTGGGAGACAGGATTTCCTAGTGTGGCGCCAAGCGGCTCCGTCAAGGCTAATCGGAACGTCTACTTTTGCTAAGACGCCGAGCACAGTCAAGGACAACTTGTCAGTAAAGATTTCATCTGCTCGCAACTCTATAGTGACGTGATGGTGTGGACCCGGCTCGGTGAAACGTAGTCTGCTTCACTGGTTGGGAGGTATACCGGATGGCATTGAAGACGATCGGACTGGATACAGCGAAGCATGTCTTCCAGGTGCATGGTTTGGATGAACAAGGGCGTGCGGTTCTGCGCAAGCGCCTAAGACGAGCTCAGATTTCTGATTTCTTCGGGAGTCTGGCAAGGTGTGCGGTTGGACTGAAAGCGACGCAGGGTTCGCACTACTGGGCTCGTGTGATTGGATCGCATGGGCATGAGGTTCGATTGATCGCCCCGCAGTTGTGAAGCCGTATCTGAAAGGGCAGAAGAACGATGCCCGCGATGCGGCGGCGATCTGTGAAGCAGGGAGCCGGCCCGAGATGCGCCTCGTTCCGAAGAAGTCGGTCGAGCAATGAGACTTGCAGATGCTAAACAGGATTCGGAGTCGGCTAGTCGGCAGCCGGACGCAATTGGGGCAATCAGATCCGTCGCTTGCTGCCCGAGTATCGCATCATTTTGCCGCTTCATTTAACCCAGGTTCGACAGCAGTTGCCGGTGTTGTTTTCCGAAGAGCATCCCTTGTTGACCTCCTTTAGCCGTGAGCTTTTTGCCTTTCTCTACGAACAGTTGTGCGCGCTCGATGTATACATTGAAGGCATGGAACAACGGATGCAGCGGGTTTTCGCGGGCAACGAACGCTGTCAGAGGATCGCGGCCGTCGCGGGCTTGGGACTGGTTATCTTCGGGCAAACGGCGAGCTCAAGGGCGGGCTCGGCCGACGAAGCGAACCTTTGACGCGGGTGCTGTTCGTCTGTTTCGCGTGGAACAGGGCGAAGCGCTTCTCCTGTATACCGAGCACACGGGCAAACACTGCGGGCGACCGGTCGTCTAAGCCGCTGTGCGGCCGCCGGTGGTTGTAGTGATCTCGCCATAGCGCCGATCCAAGGCGCGCTTCTTCGAGCGATGTGAACCATTCGACGATAAGACCTTCCTCCCGCAACCGACCGTTGAAGCTTTCGAAGCCATTCTCCACGGGTCTCCCTGCCGGATAAAGCAGAGCTGCATGCCGACTTGCATCGCCTAGGCTTCCACCGCTCGTCCGCCAAACTCGCTGCCGTTGTTCAGTGCCATGCTGCGTGTCCGCGCACCTCGTTCCATGATGGCCTGTGTTAAGGCGGCGACGACTTTAGGGCAGTTCATCGAACGATCCGCTTCCAGCCAAACACATTCGCACGTGAACTGATCGATCACGGTGAATGCCGAATGGTCCGTCCATCCGTCAGCCTATCGCTCACGAAATCCGGCGACCAGCATTGATTCGGGGCCGGAAGCTTGTGCGTGCGGAACTCGCTGGCGCCGCGCGATCTTCTTCCGCTCCACACTGCGCACGTTCAGCTCCTCTTCGTCGTAGAGGCGGTAGAGCCGCTTGGAGCGCCTGAGACGCGCGCCCCAATCTGGCGTGCCTCGCCCACCTCGCCAGCGGGCACCGCTGGCGAAACTTTATAGCTTTTTTGGGATGATCTCCTGCAGGATCTGCCGGTCGAACGAGAGATCGGTCACCAGCCGTTTCAGTCTGCCGTTCTCCTCCCGCAGCTCTTGCACTCCCAGTCCCGTATACTGCTTCTTCCACGTGTAGAATGTGGCGTCGCTCACGCCTAGCTCACGGCAGATGTCGGCCACTTTGTCCCCGTTCTCGTACTGCTTCAGCGCCGCGATGATCTTTTCCTCGTTGGCAATATGGCATACCGATCGACTACTTCCCGAGTACCCTAAGAACATCCGTAGCATTCCCTAGGCCCGCGCCTAAACTGAAAGCTTCTTGCGATAAGGCAAACAGAATCTGACTTCCAGGACGCCTAGATTATATTGCCAGTAGGTAATTGATGTTCGCCGCCAGAAAGTTACCTCAAACCACTCTATCTGGTAGAGAAAAGAATAGGCCTAGTTGGTACGAATGCTTAAGCGTGAAACTTGCCGATCGCTAGTCACCCATTTGCCTGATGAGGCTGAGGGGCCTCATATCAGACCAATTGGCATCGATCCAGCCCAAACAATTTTCCCGGCTGCCACGTGGACCTGTTGCATTCCACCCGGGGGGAGCCTGACGAGAAGCTGGCCATAAGGAATACTGGCCTTCATCGTTAACCAGAACTAGATACTCGCCTTTTTCGTTCTCAAACGGATTTGTCAACTCAGCCCTCCTCGAAAGCGAAGAACCACGCCTTAAACAATATCCGACTTGTTGGACTGAAATCAAGAATCCTAAAAGCGATCGGGCGGCATTGTTTGGCTTTTTGGGGACTATCGCCGCCCAGCCGGGGGTACCTCACAGACAATGGAAGACTTTATGCTTCATCCGACGCATTGGAGAGCGGAGTTAACAGATCCACCTGACGCACATGTTCGCATTTTTTGCCCTCTTTGAGATGGTTTTGCGGGCGGGCGGCCGATTCAAGCCGCGCTACTGCTCGTTGCTGCGGTGATAACTCGTCGCTAATTGGGAGATTCTTCTCCGACTCAATGAACCGCCGTCTTCGCACCGGCGGTACGACGAATCGAAAAGATTTAAGCTCGACCATCAAGGATTCAGTCTCAGAACTCAAGATCTTGCTTAGTCACTCCGGCGCCGTCTCGTCGGAAACACGAGCAATGTCGGTCGCCGACTTTCAGGTGTTCCGACCAAGGAGAGCATTAACCAGTAAGAAGCTCGTATTTACCATTGTGACGAAAACGGCAACTGGGTAATCCGGACAGTCGTGGGAAGTACGAGAACATCGCTATTCCGGTGTCGAGCTTCGGGGATCACAAGAGGAATGAGTAAAAAGGAGACCTTGACATAGATACTTGTAGTGACGTATATATAGTATTAAACATACTGACACCATCTCTTTGGAATCAAGGCGTCCACAATCGGATAAGCCCTCAATTTGGAAGGAGAAAATAAAGAGCACCGTATGATGCCAGCAGCGACTCGAAAATCTGAATCTTATCAGGTCCAGGTTGACACGACGTTTGAGGTCCACTACGCCATCGGCGATCTTGCTAGGCAGTGGCGATTGGGACGCGAAACCGTTCGTCTGCTGGTGAAGGATGAGCCGGGGGTACTGAAGATACGTATGGGGGCGCGCAAGGCAATCACTCGATACAGTGTCCCAGAATCAGTCGCTCGGCGCGTACACACCAAATTGTTCAATCCTGCCGCTTGATGGGTCAGTATCACCTGGGACTCTACCATGCGAAGGCCGATCTGTGGCGTTGCTTCAGGTCATCGACGCCCGGATTCACCGCTGAAACAAGGACCTTCTCTCTACTGTCGATGAAATTATTCGGAAGTGCTGATCTGTGCAGCCAGTTCCGGGGGCCTTGGTGGGCAAATCCCGGACGGCAGCGACGTCTCAATCCCAATTGAGGGTTCGAATGCGACCCTTACCCTTACCGCCAGAATAGAATCAACTTACGACGTAACACCAAAATGGTGGGCACTCGTGGTAGTTACAACCTAGCCCAGTTTCTGTCGGGCAATATCGGGCAAGGAGCCGTGGCAGTGTTGGCGTTCACGGTATGCGCGGCAATGTGGAATCGGCAAGTTACCAATGGCATTTAGGCGGTCACGTATCGAATCCCCCCCTCTCCGCCAGAAAAGCTAAAAGCCGATTCCCACCAGCACAGTGGCCTGATTGCGGTTGGAATGCAGGTTGCCAAAAGGGCTGGAGAAGCTCCGGAACGCCCATCCGTTGTAGCGGATCTCCGGCGCCACCCTGATCCCGCCCAAATGCAGCGAAACTCCAGCGCCCAAAACGATCCCGTAGTTGTTTCGGTGGTTGAGTTCTAACACATCGTCCACCGACAGGTGGCTCAGCGCAACGCCTCCTTCGATGTAGGGTTGAAAGGGGCCGCCGAGCAGGCTTTTTTTCGCCAGCAAAGGGAACTCCCAGGCGCCCGTCGACACAGTTGGCGCCGCTGACAACGCCTGGCGGAAAGAGTAGCTCCGGTAGAGCGCGTCTAACTCGACCGAAAACCCCGACGGCAGCCTAAATTCAGCGTAGGGGCCAATGGTGTAGCGGTGCGTACTCTGAAAATAATTGATCGCGCCGCCGGGCGTGGTCGACAGCGCATCGCTCAATGGGACACCCGCTTTGAGCCCAAATCCGAAAGGCGACTGGGCCAGTGCAGCACCAGTCGCCACTACAAACAATATGAGTTTCTTCACTACTATTCAGTGTACGATCGGACTCGCTGCGGAATTAGAATCCGATTCCAAGCATCAGCGCCGCCGTATTGCGATTCGATTGGAGCAAAGTGCCAGGGCTGTCAAAGTGCCGCGAGGTCCATCCGGTGTAACGGACTTCCGGAGTGATGTGCACTGGCCCGACTTTCACGTCAATGCCGCCTCCCAGCACGAAACCCCAGGTGTTTCGATCATGCAGCTCCAGCACATCATGAACACTCAGGTGACTGAACGCGGCGCCGGCTTCGATGTAAGGTTTCACCGGACCAGGAAGAAATCTATACTTGGCAACCAGCGGAAATTGCCAGTCGTGTGAGTTTTGATTCCGCGTGAAAGCGGGAACCACTTGGCGGTACTCATAGGTCTGGTAAAGTGCGTCAAGCTCGACTCCGAATCCGCCCGGAAGGCGCAGTTCGACGTATGGCCCCACAAGGTAGCGATGGGTATCCGCGATGTACCGAATGGGATTCTGCTCCCTCACGGAAAATGCATCATTTAATGGTATGCCGCCCTTCACTCCAATCCCGATGGGCGATTCTTCGGCGCGGCCGGAAACCGCGAAACACGTAGCGAGAAGTAAACCTAAGCTCAGATAGCGCATGAAATTATCCCCTGCCAGTTGGATCGTTCTCGACTGAAATTGTTTCGGGCAGGGGGCTTTAAGCGGGCGAAGGCTCAGGTTTGCTCGCGCGCCGCCCGCGTGGCTAACTCGTCGCAGCGGTTGTTGTCCTCGTGATTGGCGTGGCCCTTGGTCCAGGTCCACTGGATGTCATGGCCGGCGGTAGCCTCTTCCAGTTCCATCCACAAATCCTGATTCACCACCGGCTTTTTCGCGGCTGTCTTCCAGCCGTTACGCTTCCAGCCGTGGATCCAGGTGGTAATTCCATTTTTCAGATATTCGGAATCGGTGACCACTTCCACCCTGCAGTGCTCCTTGAGCGAGCGTAGACCTTCGATCGCGGCGGTGAGCTCCATGCGATTGTTGGTGGTGTGTGGGACCGATCCGGACATCTCGCGAGTATGGTTCCCGAATCGCAAAACATACGCCCACCCGCCTGGACCTGGATTGCCCAGGCAGGCGCCATCCGTAATTAAGTGCACCTGTTTCATGTTCCTTTATCATAGGAGCAGTGAACGATCCCGAAAACAAATCTTCACCAATTGCGGGAGCGGCAAAGGCGTTCCCGAAACCTCCGGTCATGATTCCGGTGACCGCCGAGGATGTGGCGCGAGAGCGGCGCCGCAGACTGCTCAAGTGGCTGGCGGCCGCGCTGGTGGTGTTGTTAGCCGGGGGAATCATCTATAAGCGCATCAGCGACCCGCGCAACGCTCGCGAAGCGTTCGACGCCGGCATGCGCCTGGTGAAGGCCACTCGCTATGACCAGGCCATCCTAAATTTCAATCGCACCGTGGATTTGCAGCCGGATTTTGCGGAAGCCTATCGCATGCGCGGCCGCGCCTATGTGCAGGAGTCGAATCCGGACCAGGCGATTCTCGATTTCACGCGGCTGAACGAGCTGCTGCCCGGAGACACACTGGCGCTGGTAGAGCGGGGATTCGCGCACCTGGACAAGAAAGATTATGCCAACGCGATCGCCGACGCCGGCCGCGCCCTTGCGCTGGATCCAAAACTGGCGCGAGCTTACAACCTCCGGGGCATGGCCAGGAGGGCGGCCGGAGATCCGCGCATGGCAATCGAGGACTTCAGCAAGGCCGTGGAATACGAGCCCAATCTGGACAATTATTTCCAAAGGGCGTCCACGTATCAGAGTATCGGCGACCACGCGAGGGCGCTCGCCGACTTCGATAAAGCACTTGAAGAGGATCCCATGCAGCCCCACATTCACTATGCCCGGGCGGCGTCCAGAACCGCGGTGGGCGATCGAACCGGCGCCGCGGAAGACGTCGCGATAGGCCACAAGATCGACGGATATTGACTGACGTCAGCCCACAGACATGCAGCGCAAACTGTGTACCACGCTTCTCGTACTATCGGCACTCACATTGACCGGCGCCGATCAAGCTTGGAAGAACAAGCAGTATCCGGAATGGACGGAGGATGACGCTAAAGAGGTAATGACCAATTCTCCGTGGGCGAAGACTGTGGTGGCTACCCCGATTAAGCCCGATGACCGGGAGAAGCAGGCAGGAAGTCATCGACCGCGCATCGGAATCGGCGGTTTTGGAATTGGCCGCTCGCGCCCAGGAGGAACGGGACGGCAGGGCGGTGACGATGGAGGCAAGGCGACGAGTCCCGACCAGCCAGCCACGCTGACGCTCCGCTGGGAGAGCGCCCTCCCCATGCGCGAAGCGGAACTCAAGGCTCGCGACACCGGGGCTCCAGACATTGGCGACGATTACTACGCCATTGCCGTTTACGGGATTCCACGCGGCGCCCTCACCGACGATTCCAAGGAACGCCAGGACGAGCTGAAGAAACTCGCCGCTCTAAAACGCGAGGGAAAGAAAGACCTCCGGCCCACCCAAGTGGACATCCTGCTGCGCGAGAGCGGGCCGGTAGTGGTGTATTTATTTGCGAAGTCGGCGGAGTTCACCTGGCGGGATCACGGCTTCACATTTGAAGCGCAGATTTCCAGGCTGAAATTTTCCCAGGCTTTTAATGCCGAAGACATGATGTTCCACGGCAAGCTGGAGCTTTAGACTGACGAAGGCGGCGTCGCAGCCAGCCCGATTGTGCGCTTCGCAGCCTTCGGTTCTAGGCGCGTTCCGCGCGCGGGGGCCCGCTTGCTCGTCGCGCGAGGCTTAGTTTTTTCCTTCCACAGGCGCATCCCGCCGATAAACGCATTTCGGTTATCGCCTAGCTCCGCACCGGTTGGCAGATCTTTGAGATGCTTGGAATCTCCTCCGCCGAGCACCACGTATTCCACCTCCAATGCGTCTTTGAGGCGCGTCACCACATCTGCCACGTAGCGGCGCCACCTTTTCTTGCC
>Ga0157375_10003810_pt1 | contig 13074 bp, 11 predicted proteins | sample M35metaG_FD_115311 | JGI IMG/M metagenome (GOLD analysis project Ga0157375, IMG submission 115311) | Miscanthus rhizosphere microbial communities from Kellogg Biological Station, Michigan, USA - M3-5 metaG | ecosystem: Host-associated > Plants > Roots > Rhizosphere > Soil | place: USA: Michigan...
GGGCCACAGGTCCGAAAGATCACTGCCGTTGAAACCGGCGCGCACGCTGACCACGGCATCGTGACGGGTCACATCGTTAGCGCCGATCGCACCGAGCAGCCTGCTGCCGGCCAGCGCGAGTTGCGAGCGCCGCGGCTCGCAACAGACGAACGCGCGCGCGCGGCTGGCGATGCCATCCAACAACGCCTGCAATCGTTCGCCATCGAAATGATGGACGAACAGATTGGCGACGACGATCGGCGCATTGCCCGGTTCGGATTGGGCGAGCCAGTCGAACACGTCGGCGCCGATGATTTCCGCATCCCATCCGATGTCGCGAAAACCCATCAGCGTCTCGGCGCGCACCACCGGCTGCATGTCGAGCAAGCCGAGCCGCACCTTGGGCCAATGCCTTGCTCGTTGCCGTGCGAGGCGCAACAGCAACGTGCCATCGCCGGATCCCAACTCGACCACGCGCGGGGACGTCGATCCGCGAACCAACCGGTCCAGCGCGTCGCCGATCAACGCCTGCGTGCCCATCAACCGGTTGATGCGGCGCAGGTCGTTGCGCGAACGCAGCGCGCGCGGATCGTCCGGCGGCAGCGCATCCAGCAATTCGGGTTCGACGCGGCGCGGCATCGTCATGGCATCGACGGCCCCGATGCGATTGCAGCGTGCGCGTTGATGGCGAGTGCGATCACGCGACCTCCAGCAACGCGCCATGGCTGCTGAAACCCGCGCCGAACGACGCCATCCACCAGTGCCCGCCGGGCGCGTTGTCGACCAGCGCCGCCTGCAATGCGAAATACACGAACGCGCTGCTAAGGTTGCCGTATTCGCGCAGCATCGCGGCGCTGTGGCGCAAATCGTGTTCGCCCAGACCCAGCTTTTCGCGCAGCGCGAGCATCACGTCGCGTCCGCCCGCATGCCAGATCCAGCCGCTGATGTCGGATTTCATCAGGCCCTGTTCGGCGAGCACCGTGTCGAGTACGCGTTGCGCGTAATCGGCGGCGAGTTTCGGTACCGCGCGCGTGAGGATGTTGCGCAGCAGGCCGTTGCGGGTTTCGAACTTCAGCGCATCCCGTTCCGATGGATCGATCAGCGACGCCGCCGTTTTCCATTCGACGCGTCGGCGGCCCGCTTGCGGTTGCGTGGACAACACAGCCGCGCCCGCGCCGTCGCCGAACAGGCAGGCGCTGATCAGCACGCCCGGATCGTTGTCCAGGTACATCGCCGCGCTGCTGACCTCAACGCATACCGACAGTACGTTCGCGCAGCTTCCCGATGCCAGTAGCGTATCGGCCATGCGCCAGTTCGGCAGGGCGGCGCCGCAGCCCTGCCCGACCAGGTCCAGAGCTTGCACGTCCGCCCGCAATCCCAGCGACTCGACGACGTAGGTGCTCAGTCCAGGACACAGGTAGCCGGTGCACGTGCTGACGATCACGGCATCGATCGCGTTCCCCCTCAATCCGGAATCGGCGAGCGCGCGCCCGGCGGCACGCGTCGCAAGCATCGGCGCGTTCGCGGCAAAGCGCGCATGGCAGGTGCCGGGATCGATCACCAGGACGTCCTGCAGGGAATCGATCGCAAGCCATCGCGCCTCAATGCCGTTGTCGCGTTGAAGCACGAGCTCGGTGATCATGCGCGCCCTGCGATCGAGCCGCTCGAACCACGGCGATAGCCTGAAGGCTTCCCAGCAGTCGGCCTTGGTATAGCGCCGTTCGGGTGTCGCGGTGCCGAGTCCGATCAAGTCCATTTGCATCCTTTTCGTGCCGAGGGGCGTGCTGTGGTTCGTGCGCGTGGCATCGCTTGCGGCCTCCGGCTTCGCGGGACGCGCGTGCATCCTGCACACCGCACTCTACATGGCGGGACCATTAACGCAGCGTGTAAGGCACTGGGTTGCCATCCCGACTAAGATGCTGCGAACCTCGACGACAACGACGCCAGTGGCCGATATCAAAACAACGCGCATGTGGAAAGCACTGCCCAGCGGCATCTGGGCGTTGGGCTTCGTGAGCCTGTTCATGGATGTCTCGTCCGAGATGATCCACGGCCTGCTGCCGGTGTTCCTGGTTGGAACGTTGGGCGTCAGCGCGGCGACATTGGGGTGGATCGAAGGCGTGGCGGAATCGACCGCTTCGATCGCGAAACTATTTTCGGGCGCGTTGTCGGATCGCTTCGGCAAGCGCAAGCCGCTGATGCTGCTTGGCTACGGACTGGCGGCACTGACCAAGCCGCTGTTTCCACTCGCGGGGAGCGCGGGTACCGTGTTCGCAGCGCGCTTCATCGATCGTATCGGCAAGGGTATTCGCGGCGCGCCGCGCGATGCGTACGTGGCCGACATCACGGCACCCGAAGACCGCGGCGCGGCCTATGGACTGCGGCAATCGCTGGATACCATTGGCGCCTTCGCCGGCCCGTTGCTCGCGATCGCGCTGATGTTGCTGTGGAAGGACGACCTGCGACGCGTCATGTGGATCGCCGTGATTCCGGCATTCGTCGCGCTCGCGATCCTGTTCGTGTGGGTGCGCGAGCCGCCGCGTCCGGCCGGCGCGCTCGGCAAGCCGCCTGTCGATCCACTCGCATTGAGCAGCTGGCGGCGCTTTCCATCGAGCTTCTGGAAACTGCTGGTCGTGGTCGCGCTGTTCACCCTGATGCGCTTCTCCGAAGCCTTCCTCGTCCTGCGCTGGCAACATGCCGGTCTTGACGTGGCCTACGCGCCGCTCGCGCTCGTCATCATGAGCGCGGTGTACATGCTCAGCGCGTGGCCCGCCGGAGCGTTGTCCGATCGCTTGCCGCGCCTTGCCGTGCTGGTGGTCGGCTGCCTGGTGATGGTGGGTGCGGACCTGTTGCTCGCGCTCGGCAACGGGAAGGTCGCCGTCCTGGTCGGCATCGGACTGTGGGGGCTGCACATGGGATTGACCGAAGGGCTGCTCGCGGCGTATGTCGCCGATGATGCGCCCGAAGATCTGCGCGGCAGCGCATTCGGCGCGATGAATCTCGTACGCGGCGTGTTGCTGCTGGTCGCGAGCGTCGTGGCCGGTGCGTTGTGGGCGCACGGTGGGCCGCGTGCGACATTCCTCGCGGGCGCCGTGATGGCGACGATTACGGCGCTGGCTGCAGTGGCGCTGTGCGGCGACCGCCGGCGGAATCGCCCTGATCGACCCGCGCCAAGCGGTTGTCGCGGGTTGCAATGGCAGGTTCGTTTGCATACGCTGCAAGCGGAGATGGCATTCCTCCCGTGATTCCAAACCGCCTCGCGGCTGATGATGCCTACGGATCGCACCGGGATTCCGGTCGGTCGTAGCGCGGCCACAAGGCAGCCCTCGGCGACTACCGGCACTCCGTTGCGCCCATTGCGGACGTACAGGAGACGATGATGTTTTTCTCAAGCTGGTTCGGCATTTCCATCGGCGCCGCACTCGGCGCATTGCTGCGTTGGCGGCTCGGCATCTGGCTCAACCCGGTCTTCCCTACCCTGCCGCTCGGTACCTTGAGCGCGAACCTCATCGGCGGCCTGCTGGTGGGCGTGGTGATCGAATACACGGCGTTGAACGCATCGATTTCTCCAGCGCTCCGGTTGGCGGCGATCACCGGCTTCCTCGGCGGCCTCACCACGTTCTCGACGTTTTCCGCTGAAACGGTCACCCTGCTGATGCGCCGTGAAATCGGCTGGTCGTTCGCGATCATCGGCGCGCACGTGCTGGGTTCGCTCGCGATGACCACGCTCGGTATCCTCATCATCCGCTTTCTCGCAGCGAGAGGAACTTCATGAGCCAGCAAGTCTGCCTGCGTTTCTACATGCACGAAAACCGCAAACTGCACGGCATCCTGCTGTACGACTGGCTGCTGACGAACGCGCGGCAGAACGACGTCCATGGCGGCTCGGCATTCCGTGCGATCGCCGGATATGGCCGCCATGGCAACCTGCATGAACAGCATTTCTACGAGTTGGCGGGCGAGCTGCCGGTGGTGGTCGAATTCCTGCTGACCGCCGAAGAGGCCAATGCGATGATCGCGCGGCTGCGCAACGAGAAAGTCAACGTGTTCTATACGCGCGTCGCGGCGGAGTTCGGAGTGTTGTAGGACGACGCCCGATCGACGGCATGGGCGAAGCCGTCAGCGTGGCTTGCGCATCTTGCCACGCGCCTTGCGCAGCGCGTCGAGTTTTTCCTTGAGCCTGATTTCCATGCCGCGTTCGACCGGCTCGTAGTACACGCGCTCGCCCATCGCATCGGGAAACCCGGTCTGCTCCAGCGCCACGCCTCCTTCGGTGTCGGGGTCGTACTGGTAGCCTTTCGAGTATCCGAGTTCCTTCATCAGTTGCGTCGGTGCGTTGCGCAGGTGCATCGGCACATCGGCGGTGCCAGCCTCGCGGATGTCGCTGCGCGCGGCGCCGTAGGCGACATAGGCGGCATTGGATTTCGCGGTGCTCGCCAGGTAGATCACCACCTGCGCGAGAGCGAGATCGCCTTCGGGGCTGCCAAGCCGGTCGTATGCATCCCAGGCTTCGATCGCCATCTGCAACGCGCGCGGATCGGCGAGGCCGATGTCTTCGACCGCCATGCGCGTGAGCCGTCGCGCGAGATAGATCGGATCGCAGCCGCCGTCGATCATGCGCGCGAACCAGTACAGCGCCGCGTCGGGATTCGAGCTGCGCACGGTCTTGTGCAGCGCCGAGATCTGGTCGTAGAACTGTTCGCCGCCCTTGTCGAAGCGGCGCGTGCGGTCGGCGAGGACCTGTTCAAGCGTTGCATCCGTGATGGTCCCTCCCTCGCCCGCCAGTTCGGCGGCGATCTCAAGCAAGGTCAACCCGCGCCGCACGTCGCCATCGGCTGCGCGGGCGATCAACTGCAATTGCGCGCTTTCGACGACGAGCCCGCGACCGCCGAGTCCGTGGTCGGCATCGGCGAGCGCGTGGCGCAGCGATTCGATGATGTCCCCGACCGACAAGGCTTCCATCACGTGCACGCGGCAGCGCGACAGCAGCGCCGAATTCAGTTCGAACGACGGGTTCTCGGTGGTCGCGCCGACGAACAGGATCGAACCGCGCTCGATGTGCGGCAGGAAAGCATCCTGCTGCGCCTTGTTGAAGCGATGGACCTCGTCGACGAACAGCACCGTGCGCCGGCCCTGTGCGAAACGATCCTGCGCCGCGGCGAGGACCTCGCGCACCTCGGGCAGGCCGGAGAGCACCGCGGAAATCGCGACGAATTCCGCGTCGGCGTATTTCGCGAGCAAGAGCGCGAGCGTGGTCTTGCCGCAACCGGGCGGCCCCCACAGGATCATCGAATGCACATGGCCGGACTCGATCGCGCGCCGCAGCGATGCGTCTTCTGCGAGCAGCCTGCGTTGGCCGACCATTTCGCCGAGCGCTCGCGGCCGCATCCGCTCGGCCAGAGGCTTCAAGCCTTCGGGTGCGGTGAACAACGGTGCGGATCGTGCGAGCTTGGGCTTGGCCACGCGGACATTCTACCCGGGTGCGCCGCAACGGCCGCGCGGGCCGAGGGGGTCACCACGACCGGGCTATCAGTTCTTCAACGGATGCACTTCGGCGCCCTTGCCAACATTTCCAACGATATCCACGCCCTTGGGCGGCGTGAACGCGAATGTCCCTTTCGGAAAGACCGGGTTGCGGCGCCAGCCGCTGAACGCGATTTCCGTGCGCTGGCCGAGGTTGTCGCTCAGGTCCATCTGTTGCAGGTCGTCGCCATGGAAGCCGAGCATCGCGACCTTGAACTCGGAATCCTCGTCCTTCCTTTTCGGCGCAAGGCTGATCCACTTCAATCCGTCGTGCGTGCCCGCATCGGCGACCACGTAGCGACGGTCGAGTTCGGTTGGATCGATCAGCACGGTCAGCGGGCTCTGCTGTTCCTCGCTGCCCTGGTTCTTGACCGTGACCTGTTCGAGGTCGGGATCGTATACCCAGACGTGATCGCCATCGGCGACGATCAGTTGCGGATTCGGCTTCACATATTCCCAGCGGAACAATCGTGGCGCGGACAACGCGACGCTTCCACTGGAATCTTCCTTGAGCTTGCCACTGGCCTCGAACACCTTCTGCTCGAAATGCCCGTCGAGGCCTTTCAGCCCCTGCGTGTAATGCGCGAAGTCCTCGCGCGGACCGGCGCTCGCGAACGTCGCGGCGCACATGCCGACGGCCAGAAGAGTCTTGCGGAGGATGCGGGTCATTCGGTGCTCCTGAACGAGGTGCGCAGTGTGAAAGAACCAGCCTGAACATGGCTGGAAAAGTCCCCGCGATCGGGAAGAGGCGAACCTCTTTGCATCAATTCTTCGGCGGCGGCGGCGCCAGCACGCTGCGGTCGCCGTTGTGTTCGGGCGGCGTCACGACGCCGGCGGCTTCCATCGCCTCGATCATGCGCGCGGCGCGGTTGTAGCCGATCTTCAGGCGCCGCTGCACGCCCGAGATCGACGCGCGTCGTGTCTCGGTGACGATGCGCACGGCTTCGTCGTACAGCGGATCGGACTCGTCGCCGCCACCGCCGGATTCCGGCAGGCCGGTCGCGCCCACGACGACGCCCTCGCCCATCGGCTGCACTTCCTCGAGCACGCCGCTGAGGTAATCGGGCCCACCCGAATGCCTGCGCAGGTGATCGACCACGCGATGCACTTCGTCGTCGCTCACGAACGCGCCATGCACTCGCTCGGGCAGCGCGGTGCCCGGCGGCAGGTAGAGCATGTCGCCATGGCCGAGCAGTGTTTCGGCGCCGCTCTGGTCGAGGATTGTGCGCGAATCGATCTTGCTGCTGACCTGGAACGCGATGCGGGTCGGGATGTTGGCCTTGATCAAACCGGTGATCACATCGACTGAAGGCCGCTGCGTCGCGAGGATCAGGTGGATGCCCGCCGCGCGCGATTTCTGCGCGAGCCGCGCGATGAGTTCCTCGACCTTCTTGCCGACGATCATCATCATGTCGGCGAATTCGTCGATGATGACGACGATGTTCGGCAGCGGTTCCAGCGGCCGCGGCGCTTCGTTCAAGCCCGGGTTCGGCCGGAACAGCGGGTCCATCATCGGCTGGCCGCGCTCGATCGCCTCGTGCACCTTCTTGTTGAACCCGGCGAGGTTGCGCACGCCGACTGTCGCCATCAACTTGTAGCGGCGCTCCATTTCGGCGACGCACCAGCGCAGGCCGTTCGCGGCCTCCTTCATGTCGGTCACGACCGGCGCAAGCAGGTGCGGGATGCCCTGGTAGACCGACAGCTCCAGCATCTTCGGGTCGATCATCAGGATACGCACGTCGTTCGCGCTGGCCTTGTACAACAGGCTCAGCACCATCGCATTGAGGCCGACCGACTTGCCCGCGCCGGTCGTGCCCGCGACCAGCAAGTGCGGCATGCGCGCGAGATCGACGACCGACGGCAGGCCGCTGATCGTCTTGCCGAGAGCCAGTGTCAGCGGGCTCGCCGACTTGTCGTATTCCTTCGAACGCAGGATCTCGGAGAGATAGATCGTTTCGCGCTGGCTGTTGGGGATCTCGATGCCGATCACCGACTTGCCCGGGATCACATCGACCACGCGCACCGACTTCACCGACAAGCCGCGCGCAATGTCCTTGTCGAGGCTGGAGATCTGGCTGACCTTCACTCCGGGCGCCAGCTCCATCTCGAAGCGCGTGATGACCGGCCCCGGGTACGCACCGACGACGGTCACGTCGATGCGGAAATCCTTGAGCTTGAATTCGATCTGCCGCGACAGCGTCTCCAGGGTTTCCTCGGAATACGATTTCGGCTGTGGCTTGGGATCGTCGAGCAACGACAGCGGCGGCAGGCCGCCTTCGGTGTCGCCGTGGAACAGCGGAATCTGCTGCTCGCGTTTCGCGCGATCGCTTTTCTCGATGATCGGCTTCGGCGGCGGTTCGATGTGCACGGGCTCGCGCTTGGCGCGACGCACGGTGTCTTCCTTGCGCACTTCCTCGCGTTCGACGCGCGCCGCGCGCGCCTGGCTCCATTCATCGGCGCTCTTGACGCCGCGCCCGAACAAACGTCCGAGGAACTGGAAACCCGCGACGACGAATGTGCCCGTGCGATCCATCACCGCAAGCCACGAGATGCCCGTCGCCAAGGTCAACGCCGCCAGCAGCAAGGCCGACAGGAACAGGTTCGCGCCGAAGGCCCCGAACAGGTTGCCGAGCCCGTGGCCGACCGCATTGCCGAGGATGCCGCCACCGCCAGCCGGCAATCCCTGCACAGCGCCCCAGTGCAGATAACCGAGGCCTGCGGCGGAAATCAGGAAGGCGACGATGCCGATCAGGCGTAGCGCCGGCGTCAGGCCCGCTTCGCTGCTGCCATCGCGACCGAACAAGGCGATCCACAGCAGGCCGCCGATCGCCAGCGGCAACGTGTAGGCGACGTAGCCACAAAAGTAGAACGCGATATCGGCGATGTAGGCGCCGGCGGTGCCGCCGTAATTGTGCAGGACGCCGGTCAGGCTGCCGGTGCGCGACCAGGACGGATCGTCGGGGCTGTAGGTGAGCAGGCTCGTTGCGAGATACAGCAATGTTGGAACAATGACGACCAGTGCGATCTCGTGCCAGAACCGCCGCGACGATGGAGGCTGCGGCGGAGTTGCGCCGCGCGCTGGGATGCGTTCCTTGGTCGGGCGAGCCACAGTCTTCAAGCGCCAGATCGGCCAGTCAGAATTCGTCTCAAGAGTATCGCCTTACTGGCTGAAAATAAAGAGAAATGTTCCAGTGCAAGGACCTTGGGTTTCAACCCTTTGCCTTGCTGTCGGGTGAGCCGAGCCCGTGCGCGGCAAGCATGGCGTCGATCCGCTCGCGCACATAGGGCAGGTCTTCCGGATCGGTGCCGTCCTCGATCGCGTCCGACATCGCCGCGAACGCCATCCAGAAATCGTCCGGGTCGGCGTTCTCCTGCAAGAGGATCGGCAACTCTTCCTCGAGCTCTTCAAGGATGCTGTCGATTTCGCTACGTGTCATTGCCATGGGGTGCCCTGCCAACAGTTTCAATGTAAGAAGTGTCTCTGACGCTGCTAGTTGATGCCGAATATCTGCTTAATTCCGATTCTTGTCAGCGCGACGATTATCATGAGAAGAATGGCCATCGGCGGGATCGCAAATATTGCCGCAAAAATCCAATGTAAATGAAGAAAATCTTTGGCGCCGAAGAACGCGCCGACAGCAAACCGCGGCATAAGGAATACGTTGCCTGCCATCACCGTTGCCACACGCCAAGGCGCGCTAAGAACAAATTTCGCAACGAGGAAGGCTCCGATAGCGGCGAATTCAGTGAGCCGGAACATCGCAACCCACTTACCACCCGACCCATAATCGATTCCCGCCAAACAGAGAACGCAATAACCACTGACGACCAAGCCCACCAGGAGCAATTGCATCCTGTCACGAGCATGACTGCTGATCATCTTGTTGGTCATCGATGGTCCATTCAACTAATTCGATCTTTCAGTTCTCTCAAACCTTCATATCCAGCAGCGCCGGATGCACGATCTTGCCACCTTCGATGTTGATGCCGCGCATGAGTGCCTTGTTGCCGCGCCAGTCGCCCGCGGCGAGCTTGTTGACGTAGGGCAGGATCGCCGCGCAGATCGCCTGCGACGAGGTTTGCGGTACGGCGCCGGGCATGTTGGTGACGGCGAAATGGGTGACGCCTTCCTCGACGTAGGTCGGTTCCTTCCACGTGGTCGGGCGCGTGGTCTCGAAGCAGCCGCCCTGGTCGACGGAGATGTCGACGACGACGCTGCCCGGCTCCATCTGCGCGACCATCGCACGGGTCATCACGTGCGGCGCCTTGGCGCCGGTGACGAGCACCGCACCGACGACGAGGTCGGCCGACGCGACTTCGCGAGCGACCACTTCCTCATACGGGAACAGCGCGGTGACATTGTTGCCGAGTCGCATCATTTCCTCCATGCGGTCGGCGCGCATCTCGAATACGACCACGTTGGAGCCACCAGCGGCCGCCAGTGCCGCAGAGTTACCGCCTGCCGCGCCTGCCCCGAACACCACGACCTTGCCGCGTTCGGTGGACGGCAGCCCGCCGAGCAGCTTGCCCTTGCCGCCCATGGGCTGGTGCAACAGGTGCGTGCCGACCTGCACACCGATGCGCCCGGCGATGATCGACATCGGCGCCAGCAGCGGGAGGTCGCCGTTCTCGAGTTCGACGGTCTCGAAGGCGACGCCGGTCAGGCCGATGTCGAGCAACTGGCGCGTGAGCTTGGGTTCGGCCGCGAGGTGCAGGTAGCAGAACAGCAGGTGGTCCTTCCGCAGCAAGGCGAGGTCGCCGGCGATCGGTTCCTTGACCTTGACGATCAGCTCGCCCTTCTCGTACAGCGCGGCGGCATCCGGCGCGATTTTCACGCCGAGCGCGGTGTATTGCTCATCCTTGAAACCGGATTTCACCCCAGCGTCCTTCTCGATCCACACCTCGTGGCCGCGGCTCACCAGGTGGCCGGCAGCTGCAGGCACCAGGGCAACGCGGCCTTCGAGGGTCTTGGTTTCGCGGGGGATGCCGATGCGCATGAATTTCTCCGATGTCGTAGTCATGTTTCGATGACCGCCGGAGGTCCGTCAACGCGCCGTCTTGGCGAGCGATGCCGGTGGATCCAGCGGTCGATGATGTGAGCGGAGAGCGGTGCCGGATCGCGCCGCCTTGATAAGACGACCGCGGCCCCGCATTCTGGGCGGGTAGTTCCAGGCATGCCAGACGGAACGCGCGCGCACCATTCGATGCCGCCGCTGCGCTTCGCCGGACCCCCCCAGACAGCCCAACCAGCCACTTTCCAGCCCGAAGAGTATAGACGACGATGAGCTCCCATTCCGCCAAGCCGCGCCACTGCCGCGTCCTGATCCTCGGCTCCGGCCCCGCTGGCTACAGCGCCGCGGTCTATGCCGCGCGCGCCAACCTGAAGCCCGTCATGATCACCGGGCTTGCCCAGGGCGGCCAGTTGATGACCACGACCGACGTCGACAACTGGCCCGGCGACGTGCATGGCCTGCAGGGACCGGCGCTGATGGAGCGCATGCGCGAACACGCCGAACGCTTCGAGACCGAAATCATCTTCGACCACATCCACAGCTCCGACCTGTCGCAGCGACCGTTCCGGCTCAAGGGCGACAGCGGCGAGTACACGGCCGACGCACTGATCATCGCGACCGGAGCGACCGCGAAATACCTCGGCCTCCCATCGGAGGAAGCGAACAAGGGACGCGGCGTGTCGGCCTGTGCGACCTGCGACGGATTCTTCTTCCGCGACCAGGACGTCGCGGTGATCGGCGGTGGCAATACCGCGGTCGAGGAAGCGCTGTACCTGTCCAACATCTGCCGCAAGGTCACCCTCGTGCACCGCCGCGACAAGCTGCGCGCGGAAAAGATCATGCAGGACAAGCTGTTCGCGAAGGAGCAGTCCGGCAAGATCGAGATCGTCTGGGACAGCACGGTCGACGAGGTACTCGGTGACGAGACCGGAGTGACAGGCGTTCGCCTGCGTCACCTGAAGTCCTCCGCGACGCGCGAGATCGCCGTCACCGGCGTCTTCATCGCGATCGGCCACACCCCGAACACGAGCCTGTTCGAAGGCCAGCTCGAAATGAAGAACGGCTACATCAGCATCCGCACGGGACTCGATGGGATGGCCACGCAGACGAGCGTGCAAGGAGTGTTCGCCGCGGGCGATGTGGCGGACCAGGTGTATCGGCAGGCGGTGACGTCGGCGGGGTTTGGGTGCATGGCGGCGCTTGATGCGGAGAAGTTTCTCGACGTTGAGGGGTGAGCCGATGCGCTTGCGATCTGCCAGTGGCAGATCGCGCATCGGAGAACGCCCGTAGCAGGACGCGGAGGGCCGGGTCGATCGCCGGGACCCGGAAGGGTCTTGGCGATCGATGCTCAAGTTCGCGATAACCCAGTTGTTCCCCTCCTCCCATCGGGAGAAGGGGCCGCAGGCGGATGAGTCGCGCTAAAGCAAGAGCTTCCGCTCGCTGCGCGATCGGGTGCCTTTCTCTTGCTTGTCCAAGAAAAAGATCACCAAAGAGAAGGACACCCGGGAGATCGCGCCCTTGGGGTCCGCGATCGCCTGCGGGATTCGGCGACGCCAAGTCCATGTGCCGACGGCGAACGGCGCACATCCTGTGCGCCGCCCTTCGGGTCTTGTCCGCAAGCAATCGCCGCGACTCACGGGGCCCGAAATCCAAAGCGGATCAAGATCAACAGCCGCTTGTTCTTCGGACTGAAAATTGATCGCAGAATGTCAGGTCGCGGCACTCGCCAAGTCAATCCGAGTAACCGCTTCAATATGCTATTTGCTCCCAAGAGGGCAGGATGCCCTGCTTTTCGGGGCCCCTGTGGAGCGGCGGGCGGCGGCGGATAGACCCGCAGGACGATGCACAGGATGTGCATCGTTTTTCGTCGGTGCATGGATGCATCGTCGAAAAATCCCGTCGTCGCACGCGGACCCGGAGGACAGGATGTCCGGAGGGCGCGGAGCCCGGGTGTCTTTCTTTTGGTGCACTTTTCTTTCGACAAGGAAAGAAAAGTCACCCGTCCGCTTTGCGGACGGAACGCTTTGCTTCTAAAGCGCATCATCCTTCTTTGGCTGCATCTCCCTCATGCAGGTGAAGGAAACTCGAACCGAAACCTCGGTTAGTCTTGTCTCATGCCTGAATTCCGCATGCATAAGTCCCTCGCCGACATCCCCGCCGCACAATGGGATGCGTTGCACGACGGAACCAACCCCTTCATAGCGCATGCCTTCCTTGCAGGCCTCGAACAACACGGCTGCCTGCGCCCGAGCTGGGGCTGGACACCCCTGCATCCGGCGTTGTGGGATGGAGAAGCCTTGCTCGCGGCAGCGCCCGGATACCTGAAAGGCAATTCGCATGGCGAGTTCGTGTTCGACCACCAGTGGGCCGCGGCGGTCGAGCGTGCGGGGCGTAATTATTATCCGAAGTGGCTGTTCGCGATTCCGTATACGCCGGTGACCGGCCCCCGCCTGCTTGCACGCAGCGAGCCGATCCGCGCGGCGATGTGCGACTTGATCGCCGAATCGGCCCAGCAGCTCAAGCTGTCGTCGCTGCATTTGAATTTTCTGACCGATGCCGA
>Ga0157375_10003812_pt1 | contig 13072 bp, 10 predicted proteins | sample M35metaG_FD_115311 | JGI IMG/M metagenome (GOLD analysis project Ga0157375, IMG submission 115311) | Miscanthus rhizosphere microbial communities from Kellogg Biological Station, Michigan, USA - M3-5 metaG | ecosystem: Host-associated > Plants > Roots > Rhizosphere > Soil | place: USA: Michigan...
ACAAGACCAAGTGCAAGATATACGGAAGCAGGATTGGTAAGAAAGCTTGAAGAATTGGGAATCGGTCGTCCATCGACTTATGCACCGACGATTCAGACGATTCAAAACCGTGAATATGTTGATAAAAGAGAAATTGAACCGCAGACAAGAGAAGTGGTAAAAATCTCTTTAGCAAAAGATAAAATTAAAAAAGTAGTCCTTGACGAAAAATTCGGAGGGGATAAAAATAAATTCCTTCCTACTGATATTGGAGAGGTTGTGAATGACTTCCTGACCGATAATTTTAAAGAAATTTTAGATTACGGTTTTACGGCAAGAGTTGAAGAAAGTTTTGACGAAATTGCAAACGGTGACCAGAAATGGAAAGAAATGATGACGGATTTCTACTCAAAATTCCATCCGAGAATTGCAGATGTAGAAGAAAATGCAGACCGTGCCAACGGAGACAGATTATTAGGGGTTGATCCGAAAACAGGTAAAAACGTTCATGCAAGAATCGGAAGATTCGGAGCAATGATTCAGATCGGAGAGACTGAGGATGAAGAAAAACCTACTTTTGCATCTTTAATGACAGGTCAGAATATCGCGACGATTACTCTGGAAGAAGCACTGGAACTTTTCAAACTGCCTTTTGATTTAAATGAATTCGAAGGTCAGACGGTTTCTGTGGGTGTTGGAAGATTCGGACCTTATGTGAAATGGGGCGAGACTTACATCAGCATTCCTAAAGGTGAAGATCCGCTTTCTGTAGATCAAAACCGTGCGGAAGAAATTATTCATGAAAAGAAAAAAGCAGATGCACCGATCGCAACTTATAAGGGTGAAGGGGTAACAAAAGGAACGGGAAGATTCGGACCTTTCATCAAATACAAAAGCATTTTCGTGAATGTTCCTAGAAAATATGACTTCGATAATCTTTCTCAAAGTGATATCAACGAATTGATTGATGCTAAATTAGAAAAAGAAGCCAACAGATACATCCAGCAGTGGGAAAAAGAAAAAATTTCTATTGAGAATGGAAGATGGGGACCATTCGTTAAATTCGGGAAAGCAATGTTTAAAATTCCGAAGAAAAATGATGACACGAAATATGAAGGCGAGGAATTGAAAGATGTTTCTTTAGATGAGGTTAAAAAATGGATCACAGATCAGGATCCTAAAGCTTTTGCTGAAAAGAAAAAACCTGCCGCTAAGAAAGCCACTACAAAAACTACAGCTGCGAAAAAGACTACAACAGCAAAGAAAACTGTTGCGAAAAAACCGGCAGCAAAAAAATAAGTAAAATTTTTACAGATAATCAAACCACTAACACAGCTGTTAGTGGTTTTTTATTTTAAGAATTCCTATTTTAGCATTGATAGAAAATATACGGGTAGGTAATCCCTGAAATTTGATAGATATGAAATACTTAAGATTTATTATATTATTTTTTGGTTTTATAGGAATGGTAATATATTTAAATATAACAGGAGAAGAAGAAAGCAATCGAATTAATAAAGCTTTAAATAATAATGTAAAGTTTGAAGGATATATAGTCGATATTAAACAATCGAATAATCATGCGTTTGGTATTATTCGTTTGGAATTGACAGAAAGTAGTATAGGGGAGTTTGATAAAAAAATAAAGGATACTCTCAAAAATGGAATCTATCCATATAGAATTAAAGGAACTCAGGCTGAACTATATACAATAATTCCAGATGGAATAGATGAAGGAGATATAGTGAAATTAAAATCCAGTGAGAAGAATTGTCATTATTATAATGTAAAGACAAAGCAAAATTCGGAAGGATATATATGGATGATCACAAATGATACTGATATAGATTTCGTAAAAGAGAATACAATTTTTTAAATAAAAACAGAAATTCATTCAATTAAAACCATTCACTTTCGTTTTTTTTTGAGTTTATTTTACATTTTTCATCCATTCAATAGCCTCTTTCATAGGCTCTTCATCCTTTGAGAATGCCGTATTATGTCCTAATGCTGGAAATAATTTATATTCGTAGTGTTTGCCTTTAGACTTTAATGTATTAAGATGTTCAATGGATAGATTCACGGGTACCTGAATATCTTTACCTCCAAAAATCCATAGTCCCGGAATTGATAATTTGGAAAGAACATCTATTGGATCTGTGTCTGTAAACTCATATTTATCCGGGTCATTCATTATGTGTTTACGTGCATCCTCTTCTGTATGCGTATCCCAAAAATTTGAATTTCCGTTGGTGTAAAACTGAAATCTAAGTTGCTCTTTCACCGTTATCAATGCTCCACTAAATATTGCTATAAAGTTGACTTTCTTGTTTTTCTCTGCAGCCAACGGAATGATCCATCCAGCTTGGCTTCCACCAATTAAACCAATTGGTATTTGATTGTTTGATAAATATTTAGATAATACATTCACTGCAGCACTCGCATCCAAGGATAAAAGATTAAGATTTGAGGCGTCTACATTATTGGTTCCTACTTCAGGTCCGGCATATATACCGGCAGATTCTCCAACACCACGTTTGTCATAAGTCAAAACAGCAATGCCGTTTTTAGCCAAAAGTGTGGCAAATTCTGTCATCCTTTTTTCCTGTCCGGATCCATGAACAATCACAACAGCCGCAGAAATATGATCAGGCTTAAAAATGGTTCCGGAAAGCGAGTCTCCTTCACTTAGGAATTTTATATTCTTAGTTGTAAAGCTAGGAGGAATTGCTAACACATGATTAATACTACAAAAAAGGAATACTGCCAAAAGAAAATTCTTGCAAAATTGTTTTGTAATTATGACGTTTTTTAAAACAGTTAGTTTATTTATAGTTTTCATTTTAGTTTTATTCATTTTGTAAGTGTAATAAAGATGGTATTGTATGCAACTTCTTTATAGGAAAATTTAATTTAATCAAATGTAATCATTTTGACAACCCGCTCAAAAGAGTTTTAATCATTAAATTAACCCCCAAACCACAGGACACTTCATTACGATGATTCTTCTAAATTAGCTGAAAATCATATGATATGAGCGCATCAAAAAACTTCACACGCAAAGATTTTTTAAAAACTTCAGCCTTGGGAATCGCGGCTGTAGTTGTGGGGTCATCATTTACAAGCTTATTATCTTTAGAAGACCAACCTTATTTTAATTTAAAACCAATCGGAAGGCAATTTTCCTTGGAAGGATACTACATTTGGTGCAGTTGTCCCATCTGGGGGGAAGACGGAAAAGTTCATCTTTTTTATTCCAGATGGAAAAAAGAAAAAGGAATGGGCGGTTGGCTCAACGGTTCCGAAATTTGTCGTGCAGAAGCGAATTCTCCTTTTGAAGAATTCCAGCACAAACAGGTTATACTGACTCCTAGAGGTGGTGCGTTTTGGGATGCAACAACCTGTCATAATCCTTTAATTAAAAAAGTAGACGATCAATATTATTTATTCTTTATGGGAAATTCCAATGGGAAAACAAATACCAAAAGAATAGGATTAGCAACTTCGAAAAGTCTTGATGGCGAATGGAAAAGACCGGATCAGCCATTGCTTCTTCCGGGAAAAGAAGGTGCCTGGGATGACCATTGTACGACCAATCCCGCTTTTGTAAAAGGAAACGACGGCAAATATTGGCTTTTTTATAAATCATGGAACACCCACGAGTATGAAACTCAGAAAGGACCTGTCAGAGGAAACCGAAAATACGGATTGGCAAAGGCAGATTCACCGATGGGACCTTACGAAAAAGTGTCTTCGAATCCCGTAATTGATTTTTCCTCGTTGCCTAACAATGCTCAGCTGGAAGATGCTTTTGTCTGGAAGCAACACGGGAAATATAACATGATCGCGCGCGATATGGGATTCTTTAATCACGAATATGGGTTGCATTTAACCACAAAAGAAGGACTTCAATGGACGAAACCGGAAATCGCTTATCTTAACATGAAGCATTACATTACAGAACCAACCCCTCCAAAAAACTTAAACCGATTTGGAAGATTGGAACGTCCCATGCTTTTATTGGACAAAGACGGAAAAACGCCTAGATTTTTATTTGGAGCAACGCAAGGCGGAGCATTCGAAACTTCAACGACATTTGTTTTTGAGATTTTAAAATCCTAAAATTTTAAAATAAAGTAAATAAGAACTTTCAGAACCTTGTCAAAGTTTAAAATTTTGACAAGGTTGTATAAATACGATGCCGTTAACAATTTGTTGACGGTTTTTTATTGACAAAAAGCGTGACATGATTTCAATTTGATGAGGTTTTTTGTATGTTTGTGAAAATAATGAAGATTATAAATGAATTTTGAAGATTTTATCATTTCGCCAAGAAATTTCAAAACTGAAAGCTGGCAGATCGGAAATCAGATCACGAAAGAAATAAAAGAAGAAAGCATTGTTCTCCTTTTTGTTTCGGATTACAGAGGAGCGAATGGTGATGCAGAGGTACAGGATTTTACGGGTGTCAGAAAAGAATTTTACAAACTTTCACAACTGGATTTTGAAATTCCGATTGTGGATTTGGGAGATTTGGTTTCAGGTAAATCTGTTCAGGATTCTCATTATATTTTACAGGAAGTCTTGTCGGTTTGCCATTACAAAAGGGCGATTCCGGTGATTATCGGAGGTTCTAATGACTTTGCTTTTTCGTTATTTTCTGCTTTAAATTTTCACACAAAAAATATTAATTATACTCAGATCAGCAATATTATTTCTCTTAAACAGGGAGAAATGATCAACGAACATACTTTTTTAAGTAAAATGTTTGCTGCTAAAAACTTTTCAATTAAAAATTATCATCATTTAGGATATCAAAAGCATTTAAATGAAGTTGATTCCGTGAGATTGATTAAAGAGGTTGAGTTTGACATCATCCGTTTAGCTGAAATGATGAATTCTAGCGAAAAAACAGAACCTTTTTTCAGAAAAGCAGACTTGGTAACGGTAAATTGTGACGCGATCGAAAGTTTCAGCGAACCTTTTTCGATGAATCCACAAGTGAATGGCTTGAATAAAAGAGAAATTTGCGCCTACATGAAGGAAATCGGGTTAAGTGAAAATTTAAAATCTGTAGGCATTTTTAATTACAATATTTATTCTGAAAATCAATTAAATCACCAGCTTTTAGCACAGATGATCTGGTATTTGATCGAAGGTATTCAGATTCAGAAATCTCATCCGAAAGAAAGGCATTACGAAATATTTTATGTTTTAATTGATGATCGGCAATATGCTTTCAAGCGGGATACTTTCAGCAATCTTTGGTATTTCGGTGAAGATGAAAACATAGAAAACTGCATCCCCTGCTCAAGAAAAGATTTTGATGAAGCAAAAAAGGGCTGGCTGAATGCAAGACTGACAAAAATTTAATTACGATGAAAAACGTTCCCTCAAAAGTTTCCATCATCGTTCCCGTTTATAATGTTGAGAATTATTTGGCACAATGCCTCGATTCTCTTCTCAAACAAACCCATCAGAATATTGAAATTTTGGTGGTAAATGATGGAAGCAAAGATAATTCTGAGCAGATTATTCAGGATTATGCTCAACAATATCCTGAAAAAATCAAATCTTTTAGTAAAGAAAACGGAGGCTTGAGTGATGCCCGGAATTTCGGAATCGACCATGCCACTGGCGATTATATAGGTTTTGTAGACAGCGACGACTACGTTACGGAAACCATGTTTGAAGAAATGGTGAATCTTGCGGAAAAACATCAGTCTAAAATGGTGATCTGCAATATTCAGAAGGTTGATCAACATGGAAATGTGACTCAAAAACTTACCCAAATCCCGAATATGCCCGAGAAAATCGATCTTGAAAAGAACTTTTCGATTTTTTCTGACTTAAGTTATTTTGCATGTAATAAATTATTCAAAAAAGAGCTTTTTAATCAGAAAAGATTTAAAAAAGGGGCTCATTTTGAAGATATTCAGTTAATTCCCCAACTTTTACTGGAATGTGAAGTGGTCGCACAGACGCAAAATTTCCATTATCAATATCTCGAGCGCACGGATTCTATCACGAAAACTCATACAGAAAAGGGTTTAGATATTTTAAAAGCAGTTGAAGATGTAGAGAAAGTTTTTGGAAAATCTCAGTATTCGGATAAAGTAAAAGAATTGAAGAACTTCCAGATTTTTGAGGGTGTCTATTCTTTTCTGGCGTATTTGGCGTTTGTGAAAGATGAAAGTGTTTTTTATGAAATGTCTGGTAAATTGGAACTTTTCATGAAAGAAAAACGCATAAAAATTAAAGATATATTAAACTATAGTCGTTTTGATAAAAATTATCTATTATCTTTGCCACTGAAAAAAAAGATATTTTATCTCTTATTCTTTGCAGGGCAAAAGAAATTGATAAGAAAATTGATATAACACAAATGTTGGTACTATTGTTTCGGTACACAAAACCTTTTGCGATGGTTTTAAAGAAACACATATTACTTGATTAGAAAAAAAATGAAAAATTTTGAATTGTTCTTGAGCGAAAGTGGGATTCCTATTTTTTACGTGAAAATAGGGTTAGGTTTTATATTTTCTTTTTTAATTACCTTCTTTTCTATACCTACCATCATTAAAATTTCCCGAAGAAAAAACCTGATGGACGAGCCCGGTATAAGGAGTTCACATCTTAGAAAAATACCCAATTTAGGAGGTATTGCTATTTTTTATTCTATTGGTATCTGCGTTTCTGTCTTTGCATACGAGCTTTTTGATCTCTATAAATTTTTATTTGCATCAATGATTATCCTTTTATACATCGGTGTGATGGATGATATTGTGGTGATGAGAGCTTATAAGAAATTGGTTGCGCAAATCATTGTTTCTGCACTGATTGTGGTAGGTTCTGATATCAGGATAAGAAACTTATTCGGAATATTTGGGATCTATGAACTCGGATATTTTGTAAGTGCTTTATTCAGTGTCATTACTTTTATCATTTTGATTAATGCTTTTAATTTAATTGATGGAATCGATGGTTTAGCGGGAGGTTATTCGGTAATCTGCAGTGCTCTTTTTGGGATAAGCTATTATCGGTTAGGTGAATATAACTATCCTTTGGTGGTGCTGTCAATGATAATAATTGGTGCTGTTTTGGCATTTTTATATTATAATTTGTCTAATTTCAGAACCAGCAAGATATTTATGGGAGATACCGGCTCAATGTTGCTTGGTTTTTTATTGGCATTTACTTCAATTTGCTTTATTGATATTTTTATCGACAGAGCATTGCCTAATGTGCCGAGATACCATCTTCAGTCGGCTCCGGTAGTGGCAGTTGCCATATTGATTCTTCCGATTGTTGATACGTTAAATGTCATTGTCATCCGATTGGCACACAAAAAATCTCCTTTTGACGCAGATAAGAATCATATCCATCATAAATTATTAAAGCTTGATCTTACACACAGAAGGTCAACCTTTTATATAATTTTATATTATCTTTTTATTGTAACGGTAGCTTATTATTTTAGACATATGAATGTAAACTTGTTATTAGTTCTTGTTTTAGCTTTAGGCTTTTTCGGAGCCTATCTCCCTGACATTATATATGCTTTAAAGAATAATAAGAAGACAATCAATTAAATCTCTATTTTTGTAAACAACTTGAAATATGATGAGAAACTATAAGTATTTATTTTTTTTATTACCCCTTTTTATCACATCTTGTATTACGACAAAGGATGTAAGGTATATGCAGCCTAATGAAAGTCTTGTGATAAACGAAGAAGGATTGGTTCCCTACAACATTCCCGTATACAGGATTACTAAGAACGATATTTTAAATCTAAACATTGTCACAACACCCAAAGGAGATGCGGCACAATTCTATTCATCTCTGAATACTTCCGGATCTACAGTCGCGCCCGGAACAAATCCGGCAGCTGGAACGGGTGGTAGTGCAATTTCAGGCTCAGTGGGAAGTTCAAGTGGTGGTAATGGCTCAGGAGGTAACAGCCTTTTTTATTTTAATGGTTTAAAGGTTGACGCAAACGGAGATATCAATGTATTTGGTATTGGTTATGTGAAAGCTGAAGGAAAAACAATTGATGAAGTAAGCAAGGATATTCAGGATAAAGTAAATGAAAACTTCCAGGACGGAAAATCCCAGGTAAGATTAAACACCAACGGCATTACGTATTACATCTTGGGAGACGTGGAAACCGCACAAATTACAGGTGAAAAGATCGCACATAAAAATACTTTGACAATTACAGAAGCTATTGCAATCAATGGAGGCTTAAACAGGACAATCGATAGAAAAAACATTGTCATCCACAGAAAACTGCCTGAAGGAATCAAAATAGCAAAAATAGATCTTACACGTGAAGACGTGATGAATTCACCTTATTACTATGTACAAAACGGGGATGAGATCTATCTGAATACAAGAGCGAAAAGCTTAAACGGCTTCGGAAAAGATCCGATACAGACTTTAACTACCGGAGTTTCAGTCATTACGACAGCGTTATCAATTTATCTACTTCTTAAAAACCTTTAATTATGATTCCTGGAAAAGACGCTACTGTTGAAAAAAAAGATGCTCAAAAGGAAAAATACGGATCCTTTTCATTATTTGATATTGAACATTTTTTAAGAAGAGTACTAAAAAATTGGTATTGGTTTGTTTTCATGCTTTTTGTAGGCTACGGAATATCATGGGTGTACAGTAAATATTATGCACAAAACATCTATGCTTCTGACCTGTCATTAAGTGTTTCTAATAATACGGCAAGTTATTTTACTCCTACAAATCAGTCTTTCAATTTCATTTGGGGACAGGGAGGAAATCAGGATGGAGTTTATTTGAAAAAACTACTTTTCTCAAGATCCCACAACGAATATCTTGTGAAAGAATTAGACCTTTTTGTGAATTATTCTACGAAAGGAGTGATAAAATCAACTTATTTAGATAAGGATGATTCTCCGGTATTTGTGCAGATTGATAAGCAACATAACCAACAGCTTAATTATCCGATTAGTTTAGTGCCTAAAGATCACGGAACTTATGAAGTTGTTTTACCGGATGAAGGGCAGTCTACTAGTTTATATAACTATATCTCTGAGGGATTCCAAAGCATTAAACCTTATGAAAGACCTGCCAATAAAATAATAAAAATTGGGGAGTGGTACACTTCACCGAATTTAAGATTTAAACTGATCGCAAATCCGGGTGAGACGAAAATTAAGCTTTCCAATATCATTTTTAGTCTTAATTCTGTCAATCAGGCTGTTAATGATATTATATCTTCAATTGAGGTTGATTTTGATAAGGAAATCAGCACAATTATGATTATTAAGAAAAAAGGATATAATCTTAATAGTACGGTCAATTTTTTGAATACAACCGTTAGTCAGCTTCAAAAAAAGAGACTTGAAGATAAAATGACAATCGATAAAAATACAGAAGCTTATCTTGGTAAAAACCTAGGTACAATCAGGAAAAAACTAGATTCAAGTGCGAATATCCTGAACTACATGAAAACCAATGAAAAGTTGTATGATATCAAAGACAGAGATGAAAAGTCATTAACCAGAATCAAAGATTTGGAGGCAAAAAAAGCAGATCTTGAAAGTAAGGTAAGTTCTTTAAATACAATCAGACAATCCTTAGAAACTCAGAACTTTGACAAAATGATAAGTACTGATGCTGCTGGCTTTCAGGATGGTATGTTTAGTGCTTCTGTTTCTGAATTAAAGGCATTGTATCTTAAAAGACGAGAGATGGCTACCATTTATACTCCAAATTCCGAACCGATGAAGGAGATAAACAGACTTATTAATGAATCTAAATCAAGCTCTACAGGCTCCTTAAGAAATTATTACAATAATTTTTATAACGAGATCAACAGAATTAATAAAGAAGTTGGAGACGCTAATAAAGATCTTGCAGGTTACCCGGAAAAAGAAAGAAAATATCTCGATGCAGAAAGAGGGTATAACATGATTGAAGCTACTTATAACAGCTTGTTGGGAAGACAGAATGAGACCCAGATGAGAATGGCGACCAACCAGTCAGACATCAGCGTTATTGACCCGGCGAAAAATGTTGGACAAGGTCCTATCGGTCCTAATGTAAAAGCTGCCAAATTCGGTATCATTGGCGGATTATTGGTTCTACCATTGCTGTTTATTTTTATTGGTGAGGTATTAGATAATAAAATCAGAAATATTAAAGAATTATTGAGCGCCACCAGAATCCCGTTACTTGGGGTTATTGGCAACAACAATAATGAAAATATGCTTACTGTGCTTGAGCAGCCTAAATCTTCGGTCTCTGAAGCATTTAGAGGTATCAGGGCGAATGTGAGATTCTTATCAAACGAAGGCGAAAAAAGCAAGGTCATATTGGTTACTTCCTCAATTGGAGGTGAAGGTAAGACCTATGTATCTATCAATTTGGCTTCTGTTCTTGGTTTAAGTGACAAGAGAACTGTTTTATTGGGAATGGATTTAAGAAAGCCGAAAATTTTCGGAGACTTTAATATTGATAACAAATATGGTATCTCCAATTACCTTACCGGTGAAGTTCAGGTTGATCAGATCATCAATAAAACTAAAATCCCGAATCTGGATGTAATTACTTCAGGTCCGATTCCTCCAAATCCGTCAGAACTTTTGATGAGCGAGAGAAATGTTAGATTTATCGAAGAGCTTAAAAAAATATATGATTTTATTATCATTGACTCGCCGCCTGTAGGTCTTGTTGCCGACTCTTACGAGCTGATGAAATACTCCGATGCCAATATTTATGTCGTTCGACACGAATATACGGAGAAGTATATGCTTAAAATGATCACAGAAAAGTATCATAATGACGAAATTAATCATTTAGGTTTGGTCTACAATGACTACAATACAAAGCAGGGTTATGGCTACGGATATGGCTATGGGTACGGTTATGGGTACGGTTATGGCTATTTTGATGAAGACAAAAACTATAAAGAACCTTTGTTAATAAGAATTAGAAATAAAGTTCAAACAATATTTAGCAAAAAGTAATATATTTAAACCCTCATTTAATGGGGGTTTGTCGTGTATCAGGCATTTTGAATGTATTAAAAAAAGAATATTTTCGCCACTTTGCCGTTTACTTTATAACAAATTATGTTTTTTTGTTTATTTTTAACTAAACATTAAGATTATCATTAATATAAAAATGTTTTATATTTGCAAAAATTAATTTTTAAAATAACCATAAATCCATATTCTTTTATGAATAAAAAATTATTGTTTAGCTTCCTTGCCGCCCTAGGAACTGTGGTAAGTGTTAAAGCACAAAGAAACGAATTGGGAGTTCGTCTAGGTATGAGTAACCTAGTGGGTGATATAGGAAGAACGAACTATATTTTACAAAAGCCATTGGATTTAGATAAAGCGTCAGATTGGGGGGTTCCTTTTTATGGAGGTTTATTGTATAGATTTAATTTTAACCCTCATCAGACTGTGAGATTAGACCTTGGGTATAACCAGGTCCAGTTTAGCGATAAAGCGGCGAAAGAAGAGTACAGACAAAACAGAAACTCTTTCGGGAAAAATAACATATATGAAGCGAGCTTAATGTTTGAATATAATTTCTTCCCGGTAAACAATGAGCAGAAAGGTATGCTGAGCCCGTATATTTTTGCGGGGGTAGGTGCTTTAATGTATGATGCTCCGAAAGCAACGATGGTAAATGATTTTAGAAGAGACGCTGATGGTGTGGCGCAGGCTCCGATCAATGAATTGGATTTTACAAGCACGCCGTCTTATTCTACAGGTACAAAGACAACTATGCATATTCCGTTTGGGGTAGGTTTAAAATATAAGTTCAACTACAGTTGGGCAATTTATGCAGAGGCAATGTTTAGATACACTTTGACAGATCAGCTGGATCACAGCAAAATTCTGGATAAAGATGTTGTTTCTACATATAACGGAGATATTTTAAGTCCTACGACCGGAGGTTCTCTATTACAGACAGGAAACTATTATATCGTTGCTGAAGAGAGAAGGAAGAAGTTCATAGGAGATAGAAATATTGGAGATCAGAATTCAAGAGACTGGTTAAACACTGTAAGCTTAGGTGTTACTTACTCTTTCGGAAGACCTCCATGTTATTGTGAGTAATATGTCATTGATTAAAGATAAAATAAATTCTGAGAATTTACCAAAACATGTTGCCATCATTATGGATGGGAACGGAAGATGGGCAAAATCTCGTGGTGAAGAAAGAACTTTTGGGCACAAAAATGCCATTGATGCAGTAAGAAATGCTATTAATGCTTGTAATGAGATTAATATACCATACTTAACTCTCTATACTTTTTCTTCCGAAAATTGGAATCGTCCTGCAGAAGAAGTAAATACCCTGATGGGTTTACTTGTAGAAACATTGTTACTGGAAGCAGAGGAGATTTTTAATAAAGGATTGAGAATGCATGTGATTGGTAATTTAGATAAATTGCCCGCACTCGTGAAGGATCAGTTACTTCGCGTAGTGGAGCTGACAAAAGAAAACACAAAAGGTAATTTAGTATTAGCAATAAGCTATGGCTCACAAAATGAGATACTGAATGCCGTAAAAAATATAAGCGAAGATGTAAAGGAAGGCAAGGTAGATGTAGAAAATATTGATGAAAAATTATTTGAAAGCTATCTTTATACTAAAGATTTTCCTCCTGTAGACTTATTGATAAGAACGAGCGGTGAAATCAGAATAAGTAATTTCCTCCTTTGGCAGATCGCCTATGCAGAACTGCAGTTTTTAGATGTTTTATGGCCGGACTTTACCAAAGATATTTTCTTCCAGTGCATTGTAGATTATCAAAGCAAGGAGAGAAGATACGGTATGACCGGTGAACAGATAAAAATTCAGTAAAAAATTAAGAAAAGAAAGACTACGATAAAATGAAGTTTAGACTATTACCCATCATTATGTTTGTTGCTTCTGCACATTTTTATGGACAGGTAACACCACAGGATAGCACAAAAGTGAGCACAAATCCTGTGTATGCAGAGAACCAAGCAGGTACTTACACGCTTAAAGACATTGTTGTTGATGGGGTTAAGAAATATACACCGGCTCAGATCTTACGATTTACAGG
>Ga0157375_10003813_pt1 | contig 13072 bp, 12 predicted proteins | sample M35metaG_FD_115311 | JGI IMG/M metagenome (GOLD analysis project Ga0157375, IMG submission 115311) | Miscanthus rhizosphere microbial communities from Kellogg Biological Station, Michigan, USA - M3-5 metaG | ecosystem: Host-associated > Plants > Roots > Rhizosphere > Soil | place: USA: Michigan...
AGACTGCCATTGTTTCCAACTTCTGCAAAAACTCCAATTTTGTCTGTAAAAAAGTATCTTGCGCCAATGTGAGCTCCGATTCCGAAATCTTTCCCTAAAACTCCGACATCAACTCCCGGATAAATGTCTAATTTCTCAGGCAACTGCAATGCATCTTTTAAATGGAAATTCAACCTTCCGAAAACAAAAACCCTGTTGTCTTTGTCATTATCTTTATAATCACCAAAGTAAGCATTTAAACCGGCTCCGACTGAGATAAGTTTGTTTAATCCATAGTCATAAGTTCCTGTAACTCCCGTTCCATATCCCCATGCGCTCAATCCCAATTGGATTTTCTGATCTCCTTTTCCGGTGTAAGCCTGAGCGTTTGCTGTAGCTCCGAAAAATATTAACGTAAACATAAAAACCAATTTCTTCATAAATTTTACTTTTTTACTGTTATTACTAAAAAATATTCGCATCAAAAATAGAACCGAAATCAACGGAAAATCGTATTTTTATGGAAGTTACTTAACAAAGTTTATGAAAATTGCAGGGTTAAATTTAGACATCGTCTGGAAAAATAAAAGTGAAAATTTTCTATTAATTGAAAAACAATTAGAAAATATTGAAGCAGATCTGTTTCTTTTGCCGGAAATGTTTCCAACGGGCTTTTGTATGGATGCTGATGAAGTTTCAGACAGAAATCAAGAGTCTTTGGAGTTTTTAAAGAAAATTTCGAAACAAAAAAATGCGGCTTTCTGCGGAAGTGCTCCTGTAGAACAAGACGGAAAGTTTTACAATAGAATGTATTTTGTACAGCCTGATTCTACGGTTAATTTCTACGATAAGAGGCATTTATTTTCTTTCTCCGGAGAAGATAAAGTCTATACTCCAGGAAAAGAAAGAGTAATTGTTAATTATAAGGGATTCAGGATTTTACTGCAGGTTTGTTATGATCTTCGTTTTCCTGTTTTTGCAAGGAATAATGATGATTATGATGCTATTTTATATGTTGCGAACTGGCCTGAAAAAAGAGTAGGAGCCTGGGAACATTTATTGAAAGCCCGCGCCATTGAAAATTTGTCCTTTGTTTTTGGATTAAACAGAATCGGAACGGATGGAAATAATCTTTTTTATCAGGAAAGCTCACATTGCTTTTTCGCAGACGGAAACGAAATTTCTCAAAAAAACGGAAATATCGTTTCTGCAGAGCTTAATTTGGAAGAATTGAAAGATTTTAGGAATCACTTTCAGTTTTTGAATGATCGGGATGCTTTTTCGATTGATTTATAAAAGATTGAGGTTAAGATTAAGCTTGAAAACTAAGCCTTAATCTTAACTTCAAACTTTAAGCATATCCTTTTAAAAGTTGGGTCAATGTATTGACATCGTGCACGCCGCTTTCTTTCCAAAGCATTTCTCCGTTTTTGAAGATCGCTAGGGTCGGAACACCTCGCACACCGTACTGAGACGCAAGAGCGGGGTACTGATCAACATCTACTTTTATAATTCTGGCCCCTTCGCCTATATTTTCTTTTACTGTCGTTAAAACCGAAGACTGTACTTTGCAGGGTTGGCACCACGTTGCAAAAAAATCAATCAGGACGGGTCTTTCGGATTCTATGATTTCCTGAAATTTTTGTGACATAGTTTTGATTTTTATGTAAAACACTTTAGTTTAAGAAGTTCTAAGCTTATTTTAAATCACTTAAAAGATAACTCGAAAAAATCGAAACTTTGTGTTTTTAAACAAGCCCTTGAATGTTAAACTAAATAAACTAAAGTGTAAGTTTAATTGTTTTCCTTCGATGATTGCTGATTATGAAATTGCAGCAACAATAATTCCAAAAAATGTTTCTTTATATTAATTTTTTTATAAAGTTTTTGACTGGCAGACAAAATCTGAAGTCGGAAGCTTTTCTGTTTTCTTAATTCCGTTAAAACCGCCTTCTATTTCTGTAAAGTTTCTGATTCCGTGTGAGTTAAGAATGCTTGCTGCGATCATGCTTCTGTAACCTCCGGCGCAATGCAGGAAGAAATGTTCAGAATCATTGATCGTGCTTACCCAATCACTTATCGCGTCTAATGGCTTGCTGTATGCATTGTCAATATGTTCTGCAGAGTATTCTGAAATTTTACGAACATCAATGATTTTTGAATCTTCTGTAAATCGTTCTGTAAACTCAAGAGGAGAAATTCTTTTCACTTCATCTGTTTCCTTTCCCGAATTTTTCCAGGAATCAAAACCTCCTTTTAAATATCCCAACACATTGTCGAATCCGACTCTGCTTAATCTTGTGATCACTTCTTCTTCAGTGCCTTCGTCAGAAACCAATAAAATAGGGTGTTTTACGTCTACAATCAGATTCCCTACCCAAGGTGCAAAATCACCTTTTAAACCTATATTAATTGAATTTGGAATGAATCCTTTGTGGAAATCTGCGGCACCTCTTGTATCTAAAACCAAAGCTCCGGTTTCTTCAGCATAATTTTCAAAATCTTCCACAGGAATAGGATTTAAACCTTTATTCATCACACTGTCAAGACTTTCATAACCTCCTTTATTCATAGCTACATTCATCCCGAAATATTTTGGAGGAGCCGTCAGGCCGTCAAGAACTTCTTTGATGAAAGATTCTTTATCGGGTTGATTTAATGCATAATTTGTTCTTTTTTGATTCCCCAAAAGATCCACGGTTTCTTTCTGCATATTTTTTCCACAAGCAGAACCCGCACCATGAGCAGGATAGACGGTGATGCTGTCGTCTAAAGGAAGAATTTTGCTGTGTAAACTTTCGTATAAAATTCCGGCAAGGTCTTCCTGGGTAAGATTTGTTGCTTTTTGAGCAAGATCGGGTCTTCCAACATCACCTAAAAATAGGGTGTCACCCGTGAAAATAGCCGTTTCTGTCCCAGCTTCATCGATCAGAAGGTAAGTTGTACTTTCCATTGTGTGACCTGGTGTGTGAAGCGCTTTTATTTTTACTTTTCCGATCTCAAAAATTTGGTTGTCTTCTGCGATGATTGCTTCAAAATCAGGGTTGGCGGTTGGGCCGTACACAATCGGGGCATCAGTTTTTTTACTTAAATCCAAATGTCCCGAAACAAAATCTGCATGAAAATGAGTTTCAAAAATATATTTTAACGTTACATTATCTTTTTCCAGACGATCAAGATAGGGTTTTACTTCTCTCAACGGATCTATAATAGCAGCCTCATTTTCTGATACGATGTAGTAAGCGCCTTGCGCGAGGCAGCCTGTATATATTTGTTCAACTTTCATTTCTTCTGTAGCAGTTTTGATGTTATTTTCAATATACAAAAATCGGGTTTATTTTTTTAAAACAAACTAAAATAAACAAACGATAAAGATAGAATAAATCTATAAAGTTTTTATTTATTCTAATTTAGGAATTAATGTTCTGCAATTCAAAAAATTAATACTAATTTAATGATATTTATAAAGTGTATGAACTGAATTATATCATGATTATTTTTCAAGGGTTAAATATTTACAAAAAACTTTATATTTATAAGTTAAAAAAAGATCAAATGGCAGACAAAACAAAATTTATTGAAGAATTAAACGCAAGATACACTCCGAAAGGAGAACATATTATATTAGGAAAAGCAATTTTAGACGGGGAAGTCGTAACGGAAGTTGATGTTACCATTCCTTTAAAAACGATCAATCGCCACGGGCTTATCGCCGGAGCAACCGGAACGGGAAAGACAAAAACACTACAGGTTTTTGCAGAACAGCTTTCTCATGCGGGAATTCCGTCACTGGTTTTGGATATTAAAGGAGATTTTTCAGGAATTGCAGAAGCAGGCGTAAAAAATGCAATTATTGAAGAACGATATGCAAAAACAGGTCTTCCTTACAATCCGCAGCCGTTTCCGGTAGAATTAATGAGTATTTCCGGAGGAAAAGGAGTCAAATTAAAAGCCACCGTTACAGAATTCGGACCTGTTTTATTAAGTAAAATTTTAGAATTAAATGATACCCAGCAAAGTATCATGTCTATTGTTTTCAAATATTGTGATGATAAGGGTCTTCCTTTAATTGATCTTAATGATTTAAAGAAAGTTTTACAGTATGTTACCGATAATGCGCAGGGAAAAGCTGAACTTTCAGCCAATTACGGCTCAATTGCTCCTGCTTCTTTAGGTGCGATTTTAAGATCAATTGTCGCTTTGGAACAACAGGGTGCGGCAAGTTTCTTCGGAGAATTAAGTTTTGATGTTCATGATTTGCTTGAAACAAGAGACGGAAAAGGGGTCGTGAATATTTTGAGAGTTGCTGATATTCAGAGTAAACCACAATTATTTTCAACATTTATGCTTTCTCTTTTTGCTGAAATTTACATGACTTTTCCGGAAGAAGGCGACAGCGGAAAACCAAAGTTGGTGCTTTTCATTGATGAGGCTCATTTAATTTTTGATGAATCTTCAAAAGCGCTTCTTTCTCAAATCGAAACGATGGTAAAACTAATCCGTTCGAAAGGAGTCGGAATTTATTTTATCACGCAAATTCCTGGAGATGTGCCTGAAAATGTGCTTTCTCAATTAGGTTTAAAAATCCAGCATGCATTGAGAGGATTTACCGCAAAAGATAAAAAAGAAATTTCTAAAGCCGTTGAAAACTATCCTGAAACAGAGTTTTACAATGCTTCAAGTTTAATTCAGAATTTAGGAATTGGGGAGGCTTTTATCACTGCTTTGGATGAGAAAGGTATTCCGACACCGTTGGTTCACACGTATTTAATTTCTCCGGAATCCAGAATGGATGTTTTGAATGATGCAGAAATTGCAGATCTGACGGGTCAATCTGCCCTGGTTGAAAAATATGACAAAATAGTTGACAGCGAATCAGCCTATGAAATATTGGTTAACAGAATGGAGAAGGCAGCCGAAAATCCGGCACCGAACCAAAAAACGAAACCTGTAAAGGAAGAACCCGGAATGTTTGAGCAGGTTTTAGAAAGTAAAGCAGGAAGAACATTTACCAGCACTCTGATGCGTGAAGGCGCAAAAGCGATTTTGGGGATGTTAGGTTTAGGAGGAAGAAAAAGATAAATTTTTAATCTTAAAACTTATTTCCATGAAAAAAATATCATCATTTTATTTTATAGGATTAACTTTTTTAAATTTAATAATGGATAGTTTACACTCAAAATTTAGTTTTTTTGATGTAATTTTTATTATTTTAGCGGGATTACCTTTTATGGTCGACAAAAAATGGTTGTATCAGGTCTTTGGAGGGTTGGTTTCTATGATAGGTTTGTATATTATGCTTGCGGTTTTTATTTCAAACATAAAAGATATTCAACAGGATCAGATACAGCCGCTCTGGACGTATGGCATGGGTTATGTAATAAGTTTGGTAACCTTGTTTTTTGGACTTGTAATGACGGGGATGATCAGCATTAATTTAAAAAAATCAGTTGTATAACAGTAATTTTGTAAATGTATTCAATTATAGATATAGAAAGTAATGGTGCAGGTTATAGAAAAGAATGCATTATAGACATTGCCATCTATCGGTATGATGGTCAGAAGATTACGGATCAATTTATATCGCTGGTAAATCCTGAGAGCGATATTACACCTTTTGTGCAGAAATTGACCAATATTACCCCAAAAATGGTTAAAACGGCTCCGAAATTCCATGAAATTGCCAAAAGAGTCATTGAAATTACTCAAAACACAACGCTGGTCGGTCACAATATCGATTTTGATTACAGAATGCTTCGTCAGTCTTTCAAACAGCTTGGTTATGATTTCAAAATCAATACTTTAGATACAATTCCTTTAGCTAAAAAACTGATTCCCGATGAGGTAAGTTATTCTCTTGGAAAATTGGTGAAATCTTTAGGAATTCCTTTAACTAATCATCACAGAGCCGATGGTGATGCGCGTGCAACGTTGGAATTATTCAAACTTTTGGTTTCAAAAGATACTGAAAATGAGATCATTCAGAAACAGCATGATGAGACAAATGCGGAGAATTACATCAACAAAATTAAGCAGTTAACGCAAGATCTGCCAAACGAAAAAGGTTTTGTCTATTTCCAGAATGAAGGAGGGAAAATCATTTTCACTGATCATGTTCAGGATATTAATAAGTTTTCAAAGAAAGTCTTTAATTCTAAATCTAAAAAGTGGGAAGCGGTTCAAAAAGCTGTTGAGCAAATAAATTTTGAACTTACCGGAACCGACATTATCGCGAAACTTATTTTAAATTCTAAAAATGTTAAGAAAAAGGAATCACTTCCTTTTGGACTTTATTTTAGAAATAATAAATATTTTGTTGAAAAAAATAACCTTAATAAAACAGACAAGCCAATTCTTAAATTCAGGTCTTTTACACAGGGCTCAAAAGCAGTCCAGTTCATTGGAAAGATCAATGAATATAATGATGTGAATGTTCTTAGAAGCAAATTAGATTTCAGGAAAAAAAGTGAGCTTTGGCTGGGCACGGGAAGAAAATTGGGTGAAAAATTATTTTTAATTATAGAAAACGGAAAAGTGCTTTCTTACGGTTTTTATGAGCTTTTTACACAAATCCAGACGCTTAGTAAACTTTCCAAATTAAAAATTGATCTGCTTTTCCAGTCAACGGATCTGAATAACGAACTGCAGCTGGCATTGCTTCGCGGTGATTTTGAAACACTGCCGTTGCCGAAATAATTTACCATTACTTTATAGATAATTTCAATAAAAAATTTTCTCCCCGGAAATTCGGGATTTTCTATTACAATAAAGAGGATAAAAGATCATTTCCACCAAAATGATTAGGATTTGGTTGGACTCTAAGCTTTGCAAATCCTCAGTCTGTTTTTGTCTTTTTATTGGTGTTAATTGTAATTTTTTCAATCGGAAAGTAGTCAAATAAGTAAAATAAAAAACTTTTAAAACATACTGAAAAGTTTTTTATTCTTCAAAAATGAAATTATTAAGAATAATCTTCTATATGATTGATTTTAAATTATAAACAAATTCTCACTACCTTTGCACTTTCTTAAATAACAAAAAAAGAAGTTTTACTTATCAATTATGAATTCAAAAGAATTACTAAAGATTGCCAATGAGTTTGGTACACCGGTGTATGTTTACGATGCAGAATCGATCAAAATTCAATACGAAAAACTTACATCTTCTTTTTTAAAACACACAAAGTTCTTCTATGCTGCAAAGGCGTTGACCAACATCAACATCCTTAAGTATGTCAAGAACCTGGGTGCTTCTTTGGATTGTGTATCGATTAATGAAGTGAAGCTTGGTTTAAAGGCAGGATTTCCGAAAGAGAAAATATTATTCACGCCCAATTGTGTTGACTTGGCAGAGATCGAGGAAGCCATGACATTCGGCGTGCACATTAATATTGATAACATCTCTATTCTGGAGCAGTTCGGGAACAAATACGGGAATACATATCCGATTTTAGTAAGAATCAATCCGCATATTTTTGCAGGTGGAAACTATAAAATTTCAACGGGACACATCGACAGTAAGTTTGGGATCTCCATTCATCAGGTCCGTCATATCGAAAGAGTGATGAAAAGCACGAATCTGAATGTTGAAGGTCTTCATATGCATACGGGAAGCGAAATTAAAGACCCTGAGGTTTTCCTACAGGCTTTGGATATTATGTTGGAACTTTCTGAGCATTTCCCGAATTTGAAATATTTGGATATGGGAAGTGGTTTCAAAATTCCTTATCAAGATAGCGAAGAGGAAACTGATGTAAAAACATTGGGTAAGAAGGTAGAGAAAGTTATTTCCGAATTTTCGAAATCTACAGGAAAAAAATTCGAATTATGGTTCGAGCCAGGAAAATTTTTGGTTGGAAAAAGCGGATATTTATTAGTTAAAGCTAATGTGATCAAGCAAACAACTGCGACTGTTTTTGTTGGAGTGAATTCCGGATTTAATCATTTGATTCGTCCGATGTTCTACGATTCTTATCATCAAATTGAAAATTTATCTAATCCAAAAGGAGCAGAAAGAATTTACACTGTAGTTGGAAACATTTGTGAGACAGATACTTTTGCTTGGGACAGAAAATTGAATGAAGTAAGAGAAGGTGATATTCTGGCATTCCACAATGCGGGAGCTTATGGCTTTGAGATGAGTTCTAATTTTAATTCAAGATTAAAGCCTGCTGAGGTTTTATGGTTGGATGGAAAAGCTCATTTGATTAGAAAAAGAGATGAATTTGAAGATTTGCTGAGAAATCAGATTGAAATATTGTAATTCAGATTAAAAAATATTTAAAAGAAACTTCGCTGTTGAGTGAGGTTTCTTTTTTTGCCGTAATTTTGTTCGATTAAATTGCTAATAATTAAGTCATGAAAACACTGGCATTACTTATAGGACTTCTTGTGTCAAATTTTGCATTGGCGCAATTCGATGTTGAAGAAAGGGATGATAATATGATCACAGAAAACAACAAGAATATATTAAAAATAGACATCAAAGAGCCATTGTTGCAGATTGCTGTGAAAAATTGTAATGATTTTAAGGCAGCAAGTTTTGAAGGTGGAATTCCTGCTTATAAAGAGACTTTGAGAAAATATATGTATGATTATCTTAATTCAGAATTTTATGTTCTGAATGGAGATTTTACTTTTACATTAACGGTCGATCAGACGGGAAAGGTGACCAATATCGTAGGTTCTCCAAAAGTTGCCAACAGTGAAGTTTTCTTTGATGATATGAAATATGTCGTAAGAAGAATCAAAAAAAGCTGGATCCCCGCGAGCTGTAACGGGCAACCAGTAACTTCACAGATAAAAATTAAAATGAATCTCTCATCAATTGCTACGGATTTGTAATGAAAAAATATCTTCTCATTTTACCTTTATTACTTTTAAGTTGTAAAGGATTTTCACAAGACACTACAGCTCAAACTCAAAATACAGAAAATATACAAAAAGCGGAATTCCCGGGTGGTGATGAAGCTTTCCAGAAAGAATTCATGAATATGGTTCATGCATATATCGATATTGCTTTGTATGCAATACAGGGTAAGGTGACCTTCATATTTAATATTGATGAAAAAGGAAAGATCGATAAAATTGATGTTCTTCCAAAATTTAAAAACAATGAAATGTTCATTGATGATATGAAATACGCCGTAAAAAAAGTAAAAGGAAAATGGAAACCAGCCACGAAAAACGGGGCTCCTGTTGATTCAAAATTTGTGATGAAAGTTCAGTTTAATAATAATACATATGATCATGATTAGAAAATTGTTATTTATTTTCATTATCATCTCTTCAATAATTCGTGCACAATCTCAAGTTTATGAAAAATATCCTGCAGGGCAATATTTTTATAAAGGAGGAAGTTTAGAATTTCACAAGGATATAAAGCGAATTATTAAAGCTCAAAAACTTCTCCCATGTGAAAATACTGAAGAAAAATATACTATCCCAGTAATAGTGAGGTCAGATGAAACGATAAGTTTTATAAAATATTCTGATTCGGTTGAAATAGCTAAAAATAAATGTGCATATGACTTTGGAAGAAAGTTAATTCCTTTTTTAAAAAATTGGCAATCAGCAACAATTGATAATAAAAACGTATCAGCAATAGTAGAAATCGTTATAGATCCCTTTTTTTTATTCCATTCAAAAGAAGACCCAAAATATGATCAATTAAAGCAACCTAAATATAAAAAGGGAATGAATAGCTTTAATTATGAGCTAACAAAAATTTTTGAAAGCTATATAAAGGAAAATGAAAATAAGTTTACAAATATTACTTTTGTGGTCAATGAAAAAGGTTTTATGGAGAATTTTGTTGTAGAAGGTGAGTATTCTGATTCAGAAAAAAGAAGTATTGTAAGAGATCTTTCAAAAATTAAGGGGCAATGGGAACCTGGAACATTTAATGATATACCGAGAAAATTTAAATTGAGACAACCTATAAGGCAAAATTTTGATTTAAATTATGAGAATAAGAGATTTGAAATGATGGAGAGAGAATTTAGAAATAGATAATCCTGCCATTCTGTCACAGGATTTTGTATCTTTGCAAATTCAATGAGTTCAGAGTTTAATGTTTTTAAGTTAAAAATTGCGGTGCAATAGACTTTAAGCCTTAAACTTTAAACCTTAAACAGACTATCGTGCAAGAAAAATATATAGACGAAACAAAACAAGGAGAAGCCTTTGCGATTGCTGAAAGAGACGGAAATTCTAAAAAATTATTTTTGGAAAGCTACGGTTGTCAGATGAATTTCTCTGACTCTGAGATCGTTGCGTCCATTCTTAATGAACAGGGATACAATACCACTCTGAAAGTAGAAGAAGCAGATCTTATCCTTTTAAATACATGCTCAATTCGTGAAAAAGCTGAGCAAACGGTGAGAATGCGTCTTTCTCAGTTCAAAAACCTTAAGAAAGAAAGACCAAATATGACGGTTGGCGTTCTTGGCTGTATGGCCGAAAGACTGAAAACCAAATTCTTAGAAGAAGAACAACTGGTTGACCTTGTTGTTGGACCGGATGCTTATAGAGATCTTCCGAATCTTTTAAAAGAAACAGAAGACGGAAGGGATGCCATCAATGTAATTCTTTCAAAAGAAGAGACTTACGCAGATATTAACCCTGTTCGTTTAGGGGGGAATGGTGTTACAGCTTTCGTTACAATTACGAGAGGTTGTGATAATATGTGTACTTTCTGTGTTGTTCCATTTACGAGAGGGAGAGAAAGAAGCCGTGATCCACACTCAATTCTTGAAGAATGTAAAAATCTTTGGGAAAGTGGTTATAAAGAAATTACCCTTTTAGGACAAAACGTAGACTCTTATCTTTGGTACGGAGGTGGTCCTAAAAAAGATTTCGCAAAAGCTTCAGAAATGCAGAAAGCTACAGCTGTTGATTTTTCTCAACTGCTTGATTTGGTGGCTAAAGCTGTTCCTGAAATGAGAATCAGGTTCTCGACTTCCAATCCGCAGGACATGAGTCTGGATGTGTTCAGAATGATGGCGAAGCATGATAATATCTGCAAATATGTTCACCTTCCTGTTCAAAGTGGAAGCAACAAAATGCTGGAAGCTATGAACAGACAGCATACGCGTGAAGAATATTTAGATTTAATTAAAAAAGCTAAAGAAATTGTTCCGGATATTTCTTTTTCACAAGATATGATCATTGGTTTCTGCAACGAAACTGAGGAAGATCACCAGGATACATTGAGCTTAATGAGAGAAGTAGAGTATGACTATGGTTATATGTTTGCATATTCAGAAAGACCGGGAACTCCTGCTCACAAAAAGATGGAAGACAATATTCCTGCTGATGTTAAGCAGAGACGTTTGGCAGAAGTAATCGCTTTACAAGGTGAGCTTTCAAAAAAACGTATGAAAACGTATGTTGGAAGAGTGCATCAGGTTTTGATCGAAGGAATTTCAAAGAAGAATAAAAACCAATGGAAAGGAAGAAATTCTCAAAATGCCGTTTGCGTCTTTGATATGCTTGAAGGTCAGAAAATTGGTGACATTGTGGATGTTTTCGTTTTTGATAACACGCAAGGCACACTTTTAGGGGAAACAGTGAAAAGCTAATCTGCATATCAACGAATATATTAATTAATAAAATTATTAACCAATAAATAGACAATGGATAAATTTCATAAATATTGCCTAAGTGTATTGTTGGTAATAATCTGCAGCAATATTTCTGCGCACGTCAATAACGGAACTCTTGGAAGTGACGATTATAAGAAGCTGTGTGAAGTTTACAGTAAATTTTTAAATTCTCAGGATTGTAAAGAGTCTCGGGAATTTTGTGTCAGAAAAAAAACAATTCAGCTTAATGCAATTCATCAAAAGCAAAACGCTGTTGATATTGCTGAAATATTTTCCGGAATCCATCATTCTGATTCTCACAAAGAAAAATTTGGATCAAACGGATTTGAAAATGGAAAGTATGACAAGATTTTAGAAAATTTTGAGAAAAACAGCAAAGAATATGGCTTTGCTGAAACGGAATATTTTAAAAGTAAAGTTTCAAAGATCAGAAACAAGGATTATTTGGAGGCGATTAGTTAAGAATTAAAACAATTATTTCAGACTAATTAACAGACCTATAAATCATTAACGTAGGTTCAACTTTAAATCAATAATCTAAATTTACTTATGAGTGTCGAGTTACAAAATATAAAAAATCGTTTCGGAATTATCGGGAATTTCCCGGCTTTAAACCGTGCCTTAGAAAAATCTATCCAGGTGGCACCGACGGATATTTCCGTTTTGGTGATCGGTGAAAGCGGTGTTGGTAAAGAATTTATCCCGAAAATCATCCATTCAGAATCCAAAAGAAAACATCAGCCTTACATTGTCGTAAACTGTGGAGCCATTCCCGAGGGAACGATCGATTCCGAGCTGTTCGGACACGAAAAGGGCGCATTTACAGGAGCTACAGCAACCAGAAAAGGATATTTTGAGGTCGCTGACGGCGGTACGATCTTTCTTGATGAGGTAGGTGAATTACCTTTGCAAACACAGGTTCGTTTGTTGAGAGTGCTGGAAAGTGGAGAATTCATGAAAGTGGGTTCGTCTCAGGTTCAGAAAACCAATGTAAGAATCGTTGCAGCAACGAATGTGAATATGATGAAGGCAATTCATGATGGAAGATTCCGTGAAGATTTGTTTTATCGTTTGAATACAGTGCAAATTGATATGCCGGCTTTGAGAGAAAGAAAAGGTGATATTCATTTGTTATTCAGGAAGTTTGCGATAGATTTTGCTGAAAAATACAGAATGCCGGAATTGGAGCTGGAGCCAAGTGCCATTCATTATATTGAAAATTATGCTTTTCCGGGGAACGTTCGTCAATTAAGAAATCTAGTTGAGCAAATGACGGTTGTTGAAAGAAACAGAAATCTTACCGTTGAAAAGCTTGCAGAATACATCCCGATGGAAACGCATTTGCCAATGGTAGTGAATACTCCAAATTCGCAAAAACAGAATGATTTTGGCAGCGAAAGAGAAATTATGTATAAAATTCTCTTCGATATGCGAAACGATATAAATGATTTAAAATCCTTAACTTCGGAATTAATTAAAAACCGCGGA
>Ga0157375_10003816_pt1 | contig 13067 bp, 9 predicted proteins | sample M35metaG_FD_115311 | JGI IMG/M metagenome (GOLD analysis project Ga0157375, IMG submission 115311) | Miscanthus rhizosphere microbial communities from Kellogg Biological Station, Michigan, USA - M3-5 metaG | ecosystem: Host-associated > Plants > Roots > Rhizosphere > Soil | place: USA: Michigan...
CGTAAGGGCAAAGACTGCGTAAAAGAACATCTCGAACACCAAAGTCCAGCCAACACCCAAGAGTGGTTCCACGGCTCCGTCCGCGTTACGTGAGGGCAGGAACAAGTATGAAAGGACAACCTTGCCGGGATCAAGCGCTGAATGAAGAACCGCCGCAGGCAGTACCAACATCGTTAGTAATTTGACCGTGGTGGCCATCCAGTACATCGGAACAATGCGGATTATTCTCCGCATTGAAAAGTACTTCCAGCCGTCCCGAGTACCGGCGAGAGAAGTCGTCGAGGCAACCATGACAAAACCGCTGATCACGAAAAACACCCGGACGCCAACCACGCCGTCATTCCAGACGGGGACCGATGACGACAGTCTTTCGTGAGCATAAAAGGTCGAGTGTGTGACCACTACCAGTAGTGCGGCGATGAAGCGAAGGGCCTGAATACCCTGGAACTTACCGGGTTTGGCCTGCGGCAAGTCCGTCCGCTGGGCGGCCGATTTATCTTGGTCTTTCGGCGAGCCGAGACTCGAAAATCCGATGAGTCGCATTCGTTACCTCTTCGTCCTCACAAACAAACACCAGGAGCGGAAACACGGAATTGCTCCGACCCTAGTGCATCTGCCGGCTCCGTGGGGGTTTGCGTGCGGGATTTTTTTGTCGGTAAATTTCCACAGGTTCTCCCGCCGTGCGCATCCGTGGCAGCCTGCCCTCACGGCCCTTGGGAAGGAAGCCAGGCTGGAACATAGTTGGCCATTTGGCAGCCGACGTGACTGGGCCCAGAACTATGCACTGTCGACTTTGATCCCGCGGAAGGATATGGGGACTTTTCCCTTATAAGCCTTACAGAGGGTGAAGTAGCCGCCGCGGTGTTCCGCGGTTGTTACCGATACCTTCGCCTCTTCGGCGTCGGGCCGGGAAAACGTTATGCGGGAGCTTTCCACTGAGATCCTCAAACTGATCCATGATCCGGGCACCGGAGGAGCTGTCCTCAACACGCCCAAACTTTCGGTGGCGCCGGACTCGCGCCTGGCGTAAAGCCGAAGCTCGCCTTTGTCATCCAACAAGAGATGGTAACCGGCTGGACCAGGTTCGAGCGGTTGATAAGGGCTGTCGCTGGTGAGGCCGAATGCTAGTCCGGCCTGCACCGAAGAAGGCACCCTCGTGGGCCAGCACATCTGGAATTCGATGGAATATTCATCGCCGGCGATGGGGCACATGGAACCAAGTGAATAGCTTTGGTCCACGTCGTCGGCAAGTGTGACGGTTGCTTCCCGGGGTGAAATAAGGGGCTGGAAGGCCCAACCGAGGGTCGACGGAAGGTCCCCTGCGGCGCGGAGCCCCGTGGCGAAAGTGTCAGCGGTGGCCGCCGGAACGTCGGTCATCACGTAGGGAATGTTGGGACACATCATGCCCCGGACTCCCAGCCCAAGAAGGCTGTCCCTTCTCGAACGTGTATGAACCTCCCAACAGATCGTGGGCCGTCCGAAACCGACGAGCCGCTGTATATCCGCGTCAGCCGCCAGATGATAAATGCCTACGAAGTCATGACGGGCGGCGTACTTTTCAAATTTCTTGTCCGCTCCGTCCACAAAGTAGCCCCAGGTTTTATAGCCGCGGGCCTGTGCGTCTTCGAACGTTTTGACGCCCGCGTCCTGCTTCCAGACGAAATGGCCGGTCGAGTCCGGATAGGTATCCATGAGGTCCAGGAGCACTTTGGTGTTGGTGCCCTGCTTGTCCTCCAGAAAGACAACGTGTGTGGCGGCGCAAGCGTCCAGGACGTCCGACAGTTTGGGTATCGGCTGGGGGGCCGCTGACGGCCCCAGCCATTGCCGCGCGTCGACGCGGAACTCTGCGAGTTCCGCGTACGTCATGTTCTCGATGTCCTTGTCGACGCCTGTTAGGCGCGAAAGATTAGCGTCATGATGACAGACCAGGACGCCGTCGGACGTTGAGTGGACCGAGACCTCTATAGCCCGCGCCCCCGCGGCCCTAGAGGAGTCGTAGGCGACTTTCGTGTGTTCGGTCCAGTTGTCTCCGGAGCCCCTGTGGGCGATATAGAACGGTGTCGTTCCGGTAAGGCTGTCCACCGTATGGATCGGCGCTCGCTCGGGCACGGCATCATTCGCTGAACAGGATGCGAGCACCAGGCCGGACGACGATGCGATGAGGAAGGTCCTCCTCGATACATGTTCTGGTGATTGTCTGCCAGTCCTACCCATGGGACCGGACCTTACGGACTGGGTCAGACGGCTGCCGTGCAACGTAGTTGGAACTTGCCGTCAGGGAGTTGAGGAATAGTTGGTGAATTACATTCATAGCCATCCGTCTCGGTCGTCCTTTAATTGGCATCTTGTAGTGGCCCAGCAGCACTCGTCTCGCGCTGTTGGTTCTTCTTTGGCAGCATTAGTCCCAGGCCCAGTCCCATCGTGGCGACGGAAGTCAGCAGGGGACTGAAAAAGATATTCCACAGCGTGATGACAGCCAGGAAAAGAGGCAACGCGCTTCCCCGTCCGTGCGTGATTCCAACGACTATGGCGCGAAGCGCCCAAACGGCTATAACCGACGCTAGCGCGAGTGCAGGAATGCCAAACAGTGCCCACAGGTCCCCCACCACGGAGTGGACCTCGAATTGTGACCCGAACATGTATTTTTCTACGTAACCGTTGTTGGGTTCATAGTTGATGGAGGCCATGCCCGTTTTCGCTACGGTGACGTCCGTCGGCGAGGGAATGATACCGAGGCCAAATCCCAGCGGGTTTTGGGCGAACAGTCCCAGCGTTGCGGCCATTTCCGGCCGGCCTCCCAGGATGAGGGATCCTGTCATGTTGATTTGTGTCACGGAGCGGTCTTGTGCAGCAGCGCCGAGGTAACCCTCCACGAGCAGACTTGTAAGGACGTCGTACACTGCCACCGCCATGCACGCGAGCGCGAGCATGGTCTTCATCACTGACCTTCGCCCGCTCTTGCCTCGAGGCACCAGCTGCCAGAGTACGAGAATCATGACCATTCCCAGCATTCCAAACATAGATCGCGAGTCGTTTAGCTGGCACAGGACAGCCAACAACGTCAGTGTGAGGGCCTCCACTAATCCTTGCCGGCGCCTGCCCCAGCGGCCAACGCCATACGCAATGGATAAGCTGATGACAATGACGGGAACGGAGTATCCGAATTTCCAGGCGTTCTCCGCTGCGGCTCCCGACCGCGATACGCCCAAGAGCATACCGAGCCCGTAACTTAACCCGATCAACCATTCGGGCATTACTTGCTTTGCCCATAGGACCGTGCCAACGGTGAGCAGAAGACCCACGAGCAGTGTCACGTTATTTATGGCAGTGCTCGAATCCACCTGGTGATCAGGGGCATTGAGTGCCAACAGCCAGAAACCGGATAGGCAACAGGCTATTCCCAGCACAAAAAGGCTGGCCGCTCCTCGGAACTTTCCGAGAGCCCCCAGCCAAAGGGGCGCGATGACCAGCGCAGCCACATAACCTACGGTGATTGTGTGGCTCAATTGCAGGCGGGCGCCCAGAAGGACCAGGACGATGAACGCCACCCCGACAGTCGCGTGCTGCCACCGTGCGGCGTCAATGCTAGCTAGTCGTCGATCCGGCCGTCGCAACGCACTCTGGCTCACACAAGTTTCCTCAGGGCGTCGCCATCGATGGAGAGGTCATCGGCTTTTCCGCCCAGCTCCCACTCGTGCTCGGGCGCCATGGCATGTTTTGCCGCCGGCAGGGCAGCGTCGCCATAGCTCCTCGGGATGTCCCGCCCGAGTTTGATCCGGTTCAGGATGACGCCGAGGACCCGACCCTTGACGTTTTCGACCGCGTCCGCGGCCGCCTTCAACTGGCCCCGGCGGGTGGAATTGGCCCGCGCCACGAGAAGCGCCCCGTCGGTCAGCCGGGATAGGGCGAGCGAGTCGGCCACGGGCAAGAGTGGTGCGGAATCAAAAATGACAATGTCGAATTGCTGGACCAGGGCTTCCACCGTGGCCGCCATCATGGCTGAAGTTACAAGCTGGTTCGGATTCGGGGGTACCGCACCGGACGGGAGGACCCGGATGGGACCCCAAGGTTCGATGACGTCCCCTAGTTTGGCCCTGCCGGTAAGAACGGTGGTGAGTCCGAGCGTTCCATCGATGCCGCAGTACTCCGCTATCCGGGGCCGGCGCAAATCCGCATCGACCAGGATTACCCGGTCAGATCGTTCTGCCAGGGCTAACGCCAGGTTGATTGCCGTAGAACTTTTTCCCTCCCCGGCAACTGCTGACGTGACAACCACGGACCGGACACGCGCATCTGGATCAAGAAACTCTAAATTAGCGGCGAGTTTCCGGAACGACTCGGCGGTCACACCGGTCTTTTGCGTCCGGAAGTCGGCCACCTCGGCCCCGCCCTTTCTGCGCAGACCGGGAATGGTCCCCAGGACCGGAATCTCAGTAGCCCGCTGAACGTCCTGCTCTGTTCGTAGCCGCGTGTCGATAACCTGTCGGCCCAGGGCATAAGCCGATGCCACGGCCAGGCCCAGGGCAAAACCGGTTAAAGCCATGAATCGCTTATCAGGGGCAAACGGGTTGTTGGGCGCCTGGGCCTGCTCGACCTGCTGCATCGTGATAGCAGGAGTTCCATTGTCAGCTTTAGGAGACAGTGCCTGCGCAGTGGTTGCTAGCGAAGAGGACACCGCATTTGCAATGCGGGCAGCCTGGGTGGGCGATTCATCGGTCACCGCGATCTCGATCAAGACCGTATTCAGCGGAGTATCCGCGGAAACCGCATCGGCCAACCGCTCCGGCGTGGTTTGCAGATTCAGCTTCGTGATGACCGGATCGAGGACAGACGGCATTTTTGCAAGCTTCGCATACGACTGGATCAAGTTCTGCGTGAACGTTGACCCCTGCACGAGCTCCGTGGTTGTACTCCCGCGCTGAGTCGACACGAACACGCTGCTTGAAGCCTTGTACATTTTTGGTGAGTTGAGCCCCAGGACGAAGCCGATACCCGCACCCAAAAGTGCCAGTGCGGTTATGAACAGCCACCGACGGCGCAGCGTCCCTAGGTATTCGGAAAGCTCCATCCAAGATCCCCCTTACAGCGTTTCGGCCAACCCTACCGCCTGCTGACCGGAATATGGTCCGAAATTATCACCCGTTTTACAGATGACGGGCTACACTGCGGTCATGGGATGGCGGACATGAGGACACAGTCTTGGCATCGATCCTGGTAGTCTGCACCGCTAACGTCTGCCGGTCGCCGTACGCGGAAGCGTTACTGACCGACTACGCAGCGCGAGCCGGCCGGTCCGGCGTTAAGATCCAGAGCGCCGGGACGCATGCGGCGAACGGTCAGAGCCTCTGTCGCGGCGCCTCCGCCCTTTTGCGCAAGGGTGGCGTTGAAAGTGGTGCCTCAAAGGAGCACCGCTCAAGGAAACTGGAACTTGGTCTCGTGCGCCGCGCGGAACTAATTCTAGTCGCATCGCTCGAGCATCGCTCTGAAATTGCTTATCTGGACGCAGCTGCACGACGCCGAACGTTCACCCTCAGGGAAGCCGCTGCCTACCTCGGTGAACTGGCATCTCGGGGGAGGCACGCAGGCGGGGTGCCGGTCGGCGATGCCTCCCTGTTCCAGATCGTGGAAGCGATGAACTGTCTTCGCGGTACCGTCGCTATCCCGGAAGGCTCGCCGATGGCGCTGCCGGCGCTGCTCAGTCGGGGCGGTCCAAGCGCCCAGCGGCGCCTGGATATTGCGGATGGGCACCTTCAGGGCCCACTGCACCATAAAGCGGCCCTGAATCAGGTGCGCCAAGCCGTGGGGAAGATACATCTCGGCCTCAGTGCCTTAGGCGGCTATTGATGAACCTTATGACCAACGCCGAAGAAGGGTGAGACCGTCCCAGGTTCCGCGGACGGCGGCCCATACTGGCCTGACGGGCCGCAGGAACTGCCGGCGTCCGCCGCGAAGCAGGATGCGCCAAGCGGCCGGAATGGCCGAGCCCTTCCATCGCCGTCTGTCATCCGGATTTAGGTGGATCGCTGCGAAGAGCAGCCGGTTGCGGATGTTGTAGTAGTAATAGACGGGCGATTTGGCCCTGGAACCCGGTCCGCTGCCCTGGGTGCCACCTTCATCATGAGTGGCAGTGGCCTCCTCCACCACCTCTAGGGCTCCACCGGCTGCCTCAACGCGGAAGGAGAAGTCCACATCCTCCCAGTACAAGAAGTACCGGTCATCGAAACCGCCTGCGGCTTGCCACATTTCGAGGCTTATCAGTAGGCATGCTCCTGTTAGCCAACGGCGCTCACCGGGCGGCAGCGCAGCGGATGCATGGCGTCTCCCCCTGGTTTCTCCGTCCTCCATACGAACTGTGGCCCCGGTGAACCAGATACTTCCGTCCGACCGGACGATACGGGGAGCCACGACGGCCATCGGGTTGTGTTCGACGGCGTCCCTCAGCAACTGAAGGCTGGACATGCCCAGTGTCGCATCGGGGTTGATCAGCAGGAATGCTCGTGCGCCGGCTTGGGCAGCAGCTTCGACGCCTAGATTCATCCCGGCCCCGAATCCCAAGTTGGTCTCCGGCGCCACCAAGGTCCAGCCTCGCCGGGCAACGAGGCTCGCAACGGCGTCCCGTTCTGTTCTATCCGTGTAGTTGTCGACCACTACTACAGAAGCATCCGGTGCGTGGCCGGACACGGGCGCAATATTCGTCTCCAACAATTCATGCGAGCCGTAGTTCACGACGATAATCGCCAATTTGCGCTTCGGATTCATTGCCATGTGAGCACCATATAGCTTACTGTCCAGAAAGTACCGTCGTCAGACCCAGACGGCGGCGCGGTGTCTGACAGCGAAAAGCGGAGGTTGCCGCCCAGATTGGACTGGAGTAGAGGACCCTATGCATGCATGCGTCACGTCACCAGCGGTGCTAATGGCCCACCCGAGTTCTGAACTCTACGGCGCCGACCGGGTGATGCTCGAAACAGTAGAGGGACTGGTTGAACAGGGCTCAAGGGTCGTTGTGACGGTACCTCAAACGGGACCGCTTGTGGCAGAACTTGAGGCGCGCGGCGCCACCGTCAGCTTGTGTCCGTCGCCGGTATTGCGCAAAAGCTCAGCCAATCCGCTCGGTTTGCTCAAGCTGGCAGTCGAGGCAGCAAAAGCCTCAATACACGGGCTGAGGCTCATCCGGAGGACTGGCCCTGACGTGATTTACGTGAGTACTCTGACCATTCCTCTGTGGCTTTTGTTGGCCCGGCTAAACCGGCTCCCCGTCCTGACGCACGTCCATGAAGCGGAGAAGTCGGCCAAGTGGCCAGTCCGCTTGGGGATTGTTGCCCCTTTGATTCTGGCGGATCGAATTATCGCCAACAGTCGATACAGTGCAGAAACCCTCACTGACACTCTTCCGGCACTCGCGAAGAGGGTGCGGGTTGTGTACAACGGAGTGGTCGGCCCGGATGCCGTGACCGCCCCCAGGGAAGCCGTCGTAGGGCCCCTGCGCATGGTCTATGTGGGCCGGCTGTCTCCACGTAAAGGCGTCGACGTTGCCGTCGCCGGGGTGGCCGGGGCTCGCCGGCGCGGGATTGACGTGAGCTTGGAGCTCGTCGGCGCGGTGTACCCAGGCTACGAATGGTACGAGGCGGAACTGCGAAGCCTGGTGACCAGCCTGCGCTTGGAAGGGCACGTCCGTTTTCTTGGTTTTTGCACCGATGTTTGGCCCAACCTGGCGCGCGCTGATGTCGCCATTGTTCCGTCAAGGCTTGACGAGCCCTTTGGAAACACGGCGGTAGAGGCGCTTCTCGCCGCACGGTTGCTGATTGTCAGCGATACGTCGGGCCTTCGGGAGGCTGCAGGAAACTATGCCGTGCCCCTATTCGTACCAGCCGATGACCCCGACGCCATAGCGGATGCCATTGAGCTACTACACCGGGCCTGGCCGGACTACCGCCGTCGGGCAATTGAGGACTCCGTGGTAGCCGAAGAGCGGCATCGTCCATCTGCCTATCGAAGCCGCGTTAACCGCGAGATTAAGGAGACTGCCGCATTGAAGAGGTCCAGCAAATACGAGGCAGGACCGGACCGGGAACCGGTACGTTAATCTGCCGCGTGCCGTGATCCGATTTCCTTTGGCGGGGCCTCCCTGACCGATCTGAGAAGCACGCGAGCCGGGCATGTGTCACTGTTCGAAGGAGAGAGACTGAGTGTTTTTGCCTAAACTGAACTCCACCCGTGCCCGGCTCTATGAATCATTAAGGACGGCACACCTCGAACGTGCCCGGCAACTGGAGCCGGCTGTTATCCTCTACCGCCAGAAAAGGTACGACTTTGATGAACAGCTGACGCAGGGACTGCACCTGGTCCATGCCAACCGGCTGAAAGCAGCCTTTCTCCTCGGCCGCTCCCGGGTCCGTCAGCTGGAGATTAATGAACCCCTCATGCTCTCCAGTCTCCCCGCGACGTTCTTGGCTCTTGTTGCAGTCCGCCTGGCGGGGGCGGTACGAGGTCACCGCACCCGGATCGTGACGTATGCGATCGGCAACGCCGATCCCTTTGCAGGACCTGGCGGTCAGGGCTGGAAGTCCCGGACGCGGAAAATGGTGGAACGGCGCCTCGCCCTCTACGTCTGGCGTCATGTGGACCGGGTTGCCTTCGGAACGCTGGCCGCGCAGGAGGTTTACCGCGACGTGCTCCCGCGCCTGCAGGAGGGACAGGAAGAATGTCTAGTTCCCGCCTTGCCGGCCCCGTGCGAGTGCAATCCGAACTATCCGAAGGTCCCAGCACGCGTCGTATACCTTGGTGATCTGTCCCGACGGAAGGGATTCCCGTTGGTACTGGCGGCCTGGTCCCGCGTTGTTCAGCAAGATCCGGGAGCGGCACTTGTCATCCTGGGCAAGGGCGCCATGGTGGCAGAAGCAGAAAGCGCTGGGACCTCAAACAGCAGTGTTGAGGTCCACATCGATCCAAGCCGCGATGAGATCCATCGGGTCTTACGGCAGGCCCAGGTGCTGGTTCTGCCATCGCAGTCCACAGCTACATGGCGGGAACAGGTCGGGCTTCCGATTGTAGAAGGGCTCGCACACGGCTGTTCCATCGTCACGACCACCGAAACGGGCCTGAGCGACTGGCTTGCCGACAACGGCCATGCGGTGGTGTCGCCGCACGCAACAGCGCAGGAGCTTGCGGATGTCATCTGCAAGGCCATAGCCTCGGGTCCCTTCGGCAACGACGTGACGGCAAGTCTTCCTGACTCTGACGGACGGTTGGCCGCCGACGAGTGGCTGTTCGAGGCCTCACCGGACGTGGCACGGTGACGCTTCGCAGAAATCCCCAGGCTGTAGGCACAGAAGCGTATCGGTCAAGCATGTGGTCCAAGCTGGGGAAAACCGCGGGCACAAAAATGATTGTCCTAGGTCTTTCAGGCCTGTGCGCCATCGTGACCAGCCGAATGATACTTTCTCACTTCGGTACGGAAGCCTATGCGCAATACGGCCTGCTTGCCTCTTTGCCGAGCCTTCTTCCCTTTGCGGACTTAGGCATTGCCGCCGTCGTCATAAATTCGATCGCCGAGGCCAAGAATCCCAGGAGCGACGAGCACGTTCGTCGGTCCCTGCTGACTGCCTTGAGGATCCTCCTCGTTTCCGGCACTGTAATCGTGGCAACGTCCGCCCTGGTTTCCGTCCTGGGGCTTTGGCCCGTGTTGCTAGGCAACGGCCTTCTACCGGATGGCGGAGCTTGGGCGGCCTTTTTGTGCATGGCCGTATTCGGGATCACCCTTCCCCTCGCGGTGGGGCAACGGATCCTGGTCGGGCTTGAGCGGACAGCCACACAGGTTAAGAGCCAAATAGTCGTTGCCCCGCTCATATTGCTGGCTGTTCTACTATCGATTGGGCTTGCGGCGCCGGTTGGCAGCTATTTGGCAGTGTTTTCCTACGCCGCTGCTGCCGTCAACTCCATCATCTGCCTCATCATTGCCAGCCGTCTGATCAGTCCTCAGCTGACCTCAGCTCTCAGATCCGTTCCGCACATAAAACGCGAGCCCGGCATCAAAGCCTTCCATCTTGCCTGGCCCATGCTCCTCCAGATGGTCGCCCTTCCAATAGCTATGCAGAGCGACCGGCTGCTGCTCAGCCATTTGACCCATGGAGAGGAGCTGGCGCAGTACAACCTTGCCTCGCAACTTTTTGGCATGATTCTGCAAGTTATTGCCGCGGCAGGAATAGTTCTGTGGCCCATTTATGCCAAGGCGAGATCGGCGTCGCGCATCGAATCGCCGCTCGTTCCGACAATTTGGTTTGCCGCGGGCGGCCTATTCCTAGGCGGACTACTGGCCATCGCCACGCCATTTCTCGTTGCCTTTGTTTCCGATGGCAGAATTATTCTGGATGCGTGGCTCGTTTCCGGGTTCGCGGTTTTCGTCGCCCTCCAGGCAGCTAAATACCCAACGGGCATGTACATGACCGACAGCGCAGGCCTGCGGTTTCAGGTCTTGCCCATACTCATGCTTGTCCCGCTGAACATTGCCATATCGTGGTGGCTGATTTCGCTGCTGGGCGCGGCCGGTCCGATCATCGGCTCCGCCATCTCGGTTGCAGCCTGCCAGCTGATCCCTAATCTCTGCTACGTGACGCGCGACTTGGCCCGGCGCCGGCAGGGGCAGGGCGCCGGGGCCAACTTGTCGCCCCATGAAAGCAACACGGCCAAGCTATGAACTTCCTGCTGATGAGTCTCACTTTGGTCGCAGGCCGGGGTGGTGAGGAGAACAGGCTTTAGGCCGGATGCAGCCAGGTGAACGGCAGCGCGGCCCCCGTCGGGCCATAAACGCGGGGGGCGGACTTTTGGGCCTGGTTCCCCATGGTCCAAGTCTCGACAACGAATTTTCCGGAGCCCACACTCGTCCCGTCCCACTTGGGGTTTTTCACCGTGAGCACACAGTCTGTTCCGCCGCGGGCTGCATCGGAGTTCAAGGACATGTGCAAAGTACCGCCGGTGGTCTTCCGGTCACAGATCATCACGGGATCGTTGTACGTGATACGCGTGGACTGTTCGTGGTTGAAGCAGTAGCCTGCAAGCTTGCCTGTCCCGGAGCCGATGTATTCCGAACGCACCCGGGTCACAGTTGAATCACGCGACTCGAACCAGGCAATGCCGCCGCCACCAGTAAGAGAATGGTGGAAGTAGCAGTCCTGGAATGTGATCCCCGAGCTGTTGTTCACCATTACGGGGCTGGAACTAACCCGCACACCTGCGCGGCGGCCATCCACTTCGGTGTTGGTTACCCGCACCGAAGTGCACTGGAATATGCTGATGCCCCCGGTTTCGCCCGGCGGGACGGAGTCGTAGCCGGTGATGCCATTGATATAGACGTTATCGACGACGCCGTTTGCCCGGCTCAGCCGAAGACCGTTGTACTCATGGCCCAGGCTGGTTCCCTGGATTTGGAAGTTGCGCAGTTCGACTGTGATCATCGGATCTGCGCTGGAAGCGATCGCGTGAATGAGCATGTAGGGCGAAGCTCCACCGGTCCACCTCGGCTGGCTCGAGGAGGCCATCCTAAAAATAGTGTTGCGTCCGGACCCCACCAGGCCGCGACAGCCGGCACCACCGGAACGATTCCCCAACCGCACGCCGTCTTTGTACCCGTAGCGGAAATTGGACGGAATGGTGAACACGCCTTCGGGGAAGGTCAGCACCCGATTACCGGTAACTTTGTTGATGACCGTCTGCAGGTCGTTGCCGGAGCTGTACAGGTCCTCGTAGCGGACGTAGCCGGTGCCCGTCGGACGAGCGATGGCCGCTGCGGACGGTGTGGCGTTACCGAGCTGGCCTGCCGCCAGCCCGAGGGCCGCCGCGGCCCCTAATCCCAGGGCGCTCCTACGGGAAAGATGAGTCGCTTCCATTATTTGTTCCTTAGATCTGAGGGGCCGCCCAAGCTTGCGCTCTACCGCAACGTAACGACTGGATAACTTTTGCCGTTACAGCATCGGGGAAGGCGCGACGGCGTGTCAAACCAGCACCACGAGTTTGTTCCCCCTTGAGGCGCGGCGTGTCGGGCCACCTCAAGTGTGCTCCCTTTGGGGTCCCCCCGGCCAGACGCGAGTCCTGACGCGGGTGACGCCGACCACCCGCGAGTCCCGCCTCGACGGCGGAGAGCCCCCTTGAGTGTGATTAATACCACACCCAAGGGGGCTCTCCGCCGGCGTTCCCGGCCGTGTCGCGCCGGGGGTTAGGGCTCCCTGGTGGTAAGCCAGTTACGCAGGGTCACCTTCACCGGGCCGTTGAGGTTCGACCCCGACACGTAGCTGAGTATGCCGACGGAGCCAGGGACCTGGAGCGCCGACGTCGAGTCGGTCGCGGTCAGGCTCCATGCTGCCGGCTCAGCGGTGCTGGTTTTCCAGGCCTTAGCGCTCAAAGTACTGGGCGACGTTCCGGTCACGGCCATTTTGATCCGCACGGAATCTCCCACGTTGTACGTCAGCCCGAGGGTCCTGGTCGAAAGGATGGTTTCCGCCCCTGCAACCGTTTTGGTCAGGTACAGAGTCAAGGCTCCGGTCCTGGAAATCCACAGCTTGGCTCGATAGTCGTTGGAGCTGCCGGCGTTACGGCCTATGACCGAGACAAAGGTCCCGCCACCGTCTCCGATCTTGTCGAGGGATACATCGAACTGCGTCACGGCCGAGTCCGCAGAAACCGCATTCAGGAATGCGCTTCGAGTAGCTCCCGCAGCGTTGTTGATCGTTGCATTTCCATTGGCGACCGAATAGTTGCTCGCACCGGACGGGGTCGTCCAGTTGCCTCCGACATCCGCCTGCCCGAAGCCGCCGGCAACTGTCCGACCGAAGTCGTCCTTTGCCAGGGGCTGGTCGGCAGGAGCCGTTACCGTGATGGACTTGCTGACGGTACCCGTCGCTCCCTTGTCATCCGTCACCGTCAGCTTGACCTGATAGGTTCCCGCCGCTGCATATGTGTGCGACGGAGTCCGCCCTGTCCCGGCCGGCGACGAATCGCCGAAGTCCCAGGCGTAGCTGGCAACCGTGCCGTCCGGATCTGCCGACGCCGACCCGTCCAGCGTCGCGGTCAGA
>Ga0157375_10003818_pt1 | contig 13065 bp, 6 predicted proteins | sample M35metaG_FD_115311 | JGI IMG/M metagenome (GOLD analysis project Ga0157375, IMG submission 115311) | Miscanthus rhizosphere microbial communities from Kellogg Biological Station, Michigan, USA - M3-5 metaG | ecosystem: Host-associated > Plants > Roots > Rhizosphere > Soil | place: USA: Michigan...
TGGCTGGTTGTTTGCCTTTCTCCTCTGGCTCATCTGGGCGGCAGTAAATATCGGTTTTCTCGTCGTTCTCATCATCGCGATCCTGAAAGCCTTCAGCGGCGTGCGCTGGGACATTCCCTGGGTCGGACCGACCGCGCGCAAACAAGTGGACGGGTTATAGACTGCGCAGAAACGTCTACGGCTTCTGCACGGGGGCCAGCAACTTCACGACCACCTGATTGAGGATCAGCTCGTGATCGAGTTGGCTGGTGACAATCTGGAGGTTCGCCTGCAAGCAGGCCTCGAGGCCGGCGATCAGTTGTTCCACTTCGAAGCCATGCGCCTGCATGGCTGCGATCCCGAGCGCATAACCGTTGATGGAGCCGTCTTTCTTGCGCGGGAGATGGGCGGTCGCGGCGGCCGGGAGACGATTGAGGGTCGAAATAAACGAGAAAGGCGCGCTTGGACGCGGCAGGTTGTGGCGCCGCATCAGGTCCTTGGCGAGGAGTAAATTTCGCACCGTCGGGATGACCGCGACGAGCAGGATGCCGATGGCCTTTTCCCCCTGATCGAGCAGCCGCCTGACGAGGGCGAGCGCGCGCTCAAGACGTCGCGCGGCAAGGGCGTTGCCGAGCTCGAAAACAACGCCGGTACGCGAAATCGGAACGAGCGTGCGAACCTCCTCCAGGGTGACTTGCCGCTCCGCCGGACCCAGGAAGAGATCGAGCTTTTCGAGTTCGTTGTTGATGGTGCGGGTGTCGCCGCCAGTGAGAAGCACGAAAAGATCGAGCGCCTCCCCTGCAAAGCGCAACTGGCGCTTCTTGCCTAACGATTGAACGAGATCGGTCGCTTCTTCCTCCCAGCCGCTACGGCTGGAGTCGAGCTTGTCGAAGACCTGGAGCTCGGCCTGCTTCGCGAGCGCTTTGTAGAAGGAGCGCCGCTTGTCCACTTCCGGGGCGCTGAGGAGAAATTTCACTTCGCCGCCGAAATCGCTCTCCAGAACGGCGCGCAATTCCTCGAGCGCTTCATGCACGGCGGCCGCGCCGCCGAGTTTGTTGTCGGCGAGAAAGTTAACGTTTTTCAGCCAGACGAGTTTGCCGCCGCCGAAAAATGGGAGCGTTTGCAACGCCTCGATCGTGGCGTGAATCCGGGCCGCGGCCTGGTCGGCATTGTCGGCACAACCATCGATCGTTTCGACTCCGAAATCGCCCGCATCGGCCGGCGCGAGTTTGGCTGCCAGCTTGCTCGCGGCCGTTTTGACCGCGCTCTCATCCGAGCCGACGACGGCATAGACGCTGGCACTTTTGCGGGCGACTTTGGTTTTCATCAGCGGGTAAAACGACGGAAGCGCTTTTCGAATTCTGCCATGTCGGCGAATTCGTTGCCGTAAATTTCGACCAGGGCCGCGGTGGACGGCTCGCTGGCGAGAAGGCGCTCGACGAATCTCGGAAACAATTCCTTGGGATACCTGTTGAAAAGGTAGCGGACAAATTTCGCGCTCGTGTCGTAGAGGCGCGCGACCGCTTCCGGATCCGCCGGGTAACGCCCGGTCGCGGTCAGTTCCGCCACGCTCATATCGGCGAAGTGGAGCTTGCGCTGGTTGGACAGAGGCGAGCGCCAATGGCGCGCGGCGACGCTGGCCGAGCCCATATATTCGGCAAAGCCTTCACTGAGCCAGAGCGGCCAGCGGCGATTGCCATAGATCCGCGCCACGATCGCATGGGTGGTCTCGTGCGCCAGAGTCTGGGAGTCGAACCCGCCTTGGGCGGCTCGGACGTCAAGGAAAAGATCGTCGCCGTTGGCGAAGCTGTGGGCCCAGGCCGGGGCCTGCGTCTCAGAGAGAAATAGCTGCCATTCTTTCTCGTTCTGAAAAACGTACACGTGCGATTTGCGGGCATATTGTTCTGGCTTTGCGCCTAACGACTGGGCGACATACCAGAGATCGAACTCGATCTCGCGCGCAATCTGCAATGCGTCACTCAGGCTGCGGTAATGAACGATGAAATTTTCCGTCTCGCCGTGCCGCCATTGCTGTAGCCGGATCGCCAGCGCTTTCTCACCCGCCGGACTGATGGCATGATCGGCCAGTTGTTCCCAGCGTTCCTGTTGCAGCGGCACGTCGTAGGGCGGCGGCGTCGAAGGAACGACCGTCGGGAGGGAAGTCGGGGCGGCGGTTTTGCCTGTAGCGCGGCTCGGAAAAGGCCAGGTGGGCGAAGGCGATTGAGCCCCCAGAGGGGTGACGAGATGCAGCGCTGCGATCGCGGCGGCCGCACCGATCCAGCCCGGGAATGCGCTAGGGCGCGCGCGCGGAAAGGACCGCGTCTTTCGCGGCGTAGGAGCAGAATTCTTTGTCCAGCGCGGCAACATCGGCGAATCGGTCAGCGTAGTTGTGCATGAGCGCGGTGTCGAACCGTTCGCCGCGGGCCAGGGCGGCGAGGAGCCCGCGGAAGCCGGCCGGATCAAGGCGGACGAGAAAGCGCACGAGCCGCTCGGATTCATCGTAAAAGATCTCAACCTCCTCAAGCGACGGATAATCCCTTAGCGCGACCAATTGCGAAACCGGCATGAGCTGATCGCTCACGATCGATTCCGACCGCGGGCGGGCAATGTAATTGCGGGCGCGCTGGTAGCTGGCGCGCGTCACGCGCGAAACGTATTCCGCAAACCCTTCCTCAAGCCAAAGCGGAAGCGGATGCTCATAGGCACGAAAGAGAACGAGATGCGCCATTTCGTGGCCTAACGAGTTGTTGGCGAACCGATAGGCGGGATCGCGCACGATAAAAAGGCTGCCGTGCGAGTGAATTCCGCCGGTCCATGGCTCGAGACGCGCCTCGTTCTGGAACAGCTTCCAGTCTTCCGCTTTCTCGAAAATGTAAATATGCGACTTGGCAGACCCGCCGGGTAGTCTATCCAAACCGAGTTCCCGGGTGATAACACGAAAGTGGAACTCGGCTTCGACCGAAATCGGTGTCGCGACATAGCTGTGGTTGAAGTGATAAACGAAATGCTCGGTCTCGCCGTGTTTCCATTCCAGCGGACGAATGGCGAGCGCGTGCGCTCCGAGCGGGTTGGAATCCGGCTGGCTCAGTGCGGACAATTCGACTTCCGGCAACGAGTCGAGGCCGGTCGCCGGCGCCTCCTCTGCCTTCGAGGAAAAGCTGCCGGCCGCGACAAGAAACAAGGCACCAAAGAACAGCCTGGACAAAGATTGGAGTCGCGGCAGGGTATCGCGGGGCCGATCCACTAATGGACGCGCCGCGAACCTTGATTCCATAGCTTCGACCAAGCTGTTTCCATGCCATGACGGACGGCATGGGGCCCTTGCGCTCCGAGCGAGAATCAGGTTGTCAGCCGAGGGGACGAAGCCCGAAATTGATTGACAATTTTCTTGAAATCTGTCAAAAGTTAGGGCTTCGCATCGTTTCCCCAACCGAGAGCCATATTATGTACACGCGCAGTTCACGACTCGTCTTCCACAGAACCATTTTTCGCAACCCAATAGGGCAGAAAACCGGTCCGTTTCGAAGGTTGAGGAAGGGCCTTATTTGTCTGCTCCTGCTGATGGGGCTGGCGGCTCCCGTTATGACTTTCGCGCAACAGTTTACGGATGTCTCGGTCGCCGCCGGACTGCATCGCGAATTGACGAGATCGTGGGGCAACCCAATGTGGGGCGACCTGAACAACGACGGGCTGCTCGACCTCTTTTTGCCAAACCACGAGACGCCGGGCCCAGATAACGGAATCTATCCCTATATCTACATAAACAACGGCGACGGGACCTTCACTGACGTCATTGATACGTCAGGGATCATGATGGAACCGCCGGACACCGGGGCGTGGCAGGGCATTTCGCTGGGCGACTACGACGGCGACGGCAATATTGACGTCTTTGTCTCGGAACCAGCGTTCCAAGGCGGCGGGCTTGCGCCCACGACGAACAAACTCTTCAAGGGTCACGGTGATGGCACGTGGGAATACGTCGATCCCGATTCCGCCGGCATCCTCACCAACCGCGACTACGGTGAATGCTCCTTCTTTGTCGATTACGACAACGACGGCCTCATCGATATCTTCGTCAAGAATATCCCTAACGACTCGACCGACACCGACACCATGAATCGCCTTTATCATAATAATGGCGATGGAACTTTTACCGTAGTGGATGGCGCTGGGGGACTAGCCGACGCCGAGCACGGCATCGTGGAGGGCTCCCTCTGCTCCTTCGCTGACTACGATAATGACGGTTACATGGATGTGGTCTTTGGCGGGAACAACGCTTCGGAGGCTCTTTACCATAACAATCGTGATGGTACTTTTACCGACGTCACGAGCGTTTCCGGCCTAACTCCGAAGGCCAACGTCGAGGGCATCGCCTGGGGTGATTACAATAATGATGGTTTGCTTGATCTCTACATTTCGAGAGGCAAGCAGAGCGGCAAGGGCATCCTGAGCAATACCCTCTATCACAATAATGGGGACGGGACCTTCAGTGACGTTACGAACTCCGCGCACGTGGATGACGGTACCAATACCTGGGCGGCAGCCTGGGGGGATTACGACAACGACGGCCTGCTCGATCTCTTTGTTGCGCGGCCTGGAACGGGTATCATCGGCCCGGGTAATGCTAATATTCTTTACCACAATAACGGTGACGGCACCTTCACAGACGTGGCCGCTCAGGAAGGTGTTGCGCTGCAGGATGACCAACTCACTTCCGCCCATAAGCTGGCAGCGTGGGGTGACTACGATAACGACGGCTTCCTCGATCTGGCCGTAAAGGACGGGATAGGTCCGAACCTAGCTACCGGCGATGCCTTCATAGGCCTGCACTACCTGTTCAGGAACAACGGTAACGACAATCACTACATCAAGCTGAACCTGCAGGGTGTGCAATCCAACCTCCATGGTATTGGAGCGCGGGTCACCGTGGTGCACGACGACGCGATCGCGTTCCGCCAGAACAACGGCGGTGGCGGGGGCGAGTGGGCCTCTCAAGGAGCTGGACCCATGCATTTCGGGATCGGAACGTCGCCAACTGCGACCGTGAGAGTCACCTGGCCGAGTGGGCTCGTTGATGTTATGCCATCAGTGGCGGCGAACACGACGCTGACGATCGTCGAAGGTTCCAGCCCCGCGCCGGTTGAGGCTCAGAACATCTCGACCCGTTTGCAGGTCCTAACCGGTGATAATGTTGGTATCGGTGGATTTATCGTAACCGGCACGACTCCGAAGAAGGTACTAATTCGCGGTATCGGACCTTCGCTCACGGACTTCGGCATCCAGGGGGCTCTGGCTGACCCCGTGCTCGAATTGCATAAACCCAAGGGCGTTGTCCTGGTGAATAACAATTGGAAGGACACGCAGCAGCCCGATATCTCTGCCACCGGTCTGGCTCCCACGAATGACCTCGAGGCCGCCATTGTTTCCACTTTGGACCCGGGAAGTTACACAGTTATCTTGAGCGGACAAAGCGGAGGGACCGGAATCGGGCTAGTGGAGGTCTATGATCTGGATGCAGGCATTACCTCGCAACTGGCAAACGTAAGCACGCGTGGATTCGTGGGCACCGTTGAAGACGTTATGATCGGCGGGGTAATCATTGGCCCGAATGGAGCGCCCGACGCCACGGTGGCGGTGCGTGCTCTTGGGCCTTCTCTGGCCGCCGACGTAAGTGGACCCTTGCAAGATCCGACCTTGGAATTGCGCGACGCTGATGGAGCGCTCGTGGCCTTCAACAATAATTGGCAGGATGATCAAAGTCAGGCTGCCAGCCTTCAGGCCGTTGGTCTTGCCCTGCCTGACGGGCTCGAAAGCGGGATTTACACGACCCTGCCAGCGGGTAATTACACAGCGATCGTAGCCGGTAACAACGGCGCCACGGGGGTTGGGCTTGTGGAAGTTTATAATGTGACTCCGTAGAGACATGCCGGTTGCCTCTTATCGGTGCAGGAGGAAGACATGATGGTCAATAACTCTGTTCTCGGCGCGCTTTGTTAGCGGGAGGGAGAAGCAAAACATGAACGTCATTTCCAGGAACGATCGCATTAAACAAAAGGTCTGGCTGATCACGATGGGCGCGTTCACGCTCCTCGCTTCCGCCGCGTCGGCACAGCAGTTTACTGATGTTTCTGTCGCTGCCGGGCTGCACCGTGATCTTACCAGGTCGTGGGGCAATCCCCTGTGGGGAGACTTCAATAACGATGGGTTGCTCGATCTTTTCGTGCCCAACCACGAGGCACCGGGTCCAGATAACGGAATCTATCCCTATATTTATATAAACAAGGGCGACGGGACCTTTACTGATGTCGTCGCAACGTCGGGAATCACAACCCAACAACCTGATACCGCAGCCTGGCAGGGAATTTCCATCGGCGACTACGACGGCGACGGCAACCTCGACATTTTCATCTCGGAGCCGCCTTTTCAGGGCGGTGGTAATGCGCCGACCCGTAACCTTCTTTTCAAAGGACACGGCGATGGCACCTGGGAGTACGCCAGCGATGTCGCCGGCATCGTCACGGCCCGCGACTACGGCGAGTGCTCGTTCTTCGTCGATTACGACAACGATGGCCTCATTGATATTTTCGTGAAAAACATTCCCAACGCCGTAGGTGAGACCGCTGCTAATGTTCTCTATCACAACAATGGCAATGGTACTTTCTCCGTCGTCGCGGGCGCAGCTGGCCTGGCCGACGCCACCCATGGCGTCACGGAGGGCTCGATCTGTTCGTTTGCGGACTACGACAATGACGGCTTCATGGACGTCGTCTTTGGCGGAAATAACACTACCGAAGCTCTCTACCACAACAACAGAAACGGGACTTTTACCGATGTCACGACGGCCGCTGGTCTGACACCGAAAGCAAACTCACAAGGTATCGCCTGGGGCGATTACAACAATGACGGTCTGCTCGATCTTTATATCTCCCGAGGCAAGTCGAGTGGGAGGGGCATTCTGAATAACACCCTTTATCGCAACAACGGGAATGGGATGTTCACCGATGTGACTAGCTCCGCTCACGTCGATGATGGCACCAATACGTGGGGAGCCGTTTGGGGTGACTACGACAACGACGGGTTCGTTGACCTATTCGTGGCGCGCCCGGGGACGAGCATCCTCGGTCCTGGGAACGCCAATATTCTTTATCATAACAACGGGGACGGAACGTTCACGGACGTGGCGCCACAGGAGGGTGTCGCACTTCTGGATAACCAGCTTACCTCGGCTCATAAGCTGGCCGCCTGGGGGGACTACAACAACGACGGGTTTCTCGATCTGGCGGTGAAAGATGGAATCGGGCCTTTCCTGATGACGGGCGAGGCCTATAAGGGGTTGCACTATCTCTTCCGGAACAACGGCAACAGCAATCACTACATCAAACTCAACCTGCATGGCGTGCAATCCAATCTCAATGGCATCGGCGCGCGCGTTACCGCTTCCTACGATGGGAAGATCGCGTTCCGCGAAAATAACGGCGGCGGCGGCGGCGAATGGGGCTCGCAGGGCGCCGGCCCGCTTCACTTCGGCATCGGCTCGGCCGCGACCGCCACTGTCGTAGTCAATTGGCCCAGTGGCGTTGTCGATACCCTCTCTGCGGTAGGCGCGAACTCGACAATCACGCTGGTTGAGGGTTCCACCAATCCGACACCGACACCGACACCGACTCCTACTCCTACTCCTACTCCGACACCTGCACCGCCAACCATCACTCAACAACCGCGAAGCGTTGCGGTTGCAGTAGGACAAACTGCAACCTTCAAGGTAAAAGCGACCGGCGCGCCGCCGCTGAATTACCAGTGGAAGAAAAACGGAACAAACATTTCCGGCGCAACCCAGGCGGTCTACGTCACGCCGCCAACAACTCTCGCTGACAATGGCTCAACCTTCGCGGCAATGGTGAGCAACAGCGCTGGGAGCGTGACCAGCCGAAAAGCGCGGTTAACCGTTACCGGCTCCGCCCGATAACTGCACAAAACCCGCCTGATCCTGGGAACGGCTCAATCAGGGAGTAACTATTTCCGCGGTGCCGCTAACAAACGGCCGGCCCACGCCGCCCGCAATCAGGATGCGACCATCGCTAAGCAGCGTGGCGGTGTGATTTTGCCGCTCGACGGTCATCGTTCCAAAAAGGCTGAATTGACCGGTCGCCGGATTGTAAATCTCCACCGAATTCAAAGCTTGCTGAGCGCCGCCAAAGACCGGACCACCAGTGATGTCTCCGCCAATCTCAAGGACCTGGCCCTGCAACGATCCCCAGGCGGCGGGAAGCAAAATTCCGCGATGCCTTCCCCTCGCCTGCACCATTGGGCCAACCGCCGTGAACGAACGCGTAGCGGGCTGGTAGATGTCAGCCACGTCGGGTGTAAACGTTCCGCCGGCCACGAGCACCGTCCCATCGGCAAGCAAAGTGGCCTCATGCTCCGAGCGGGCGGCATGCATTTTTTGAACGCTCGTCCAAATCTTGGTTGTGGGATTGTAAACTTCCGCCGTGTCGGTTTCGCGGTCTCCTCCCCCTTGGGAGTTAGCCAAGACATTTCCGCCAGTTATCAACACGGTCCCGTCCAATAACAAGTCCGCGCGATGTCTTTTTCGCTTCTGATTGGTCACTCCGGTGTAGGAGAAAGTTTCTGTAACAGGATTAAACAGTTCGCACGTGTCCGTCTCGTCTCCACCAGTTGAAACTCCACCCGTGACCAAAGTGGTCTGATCGTTAAGCAACGTCGCGGTATCGAGCGCGCGAACGGTGTTCAAACTAGCGATCGTCCGAAACGTGCCCGTGCCCGGATCGTAGATCTCTGCGCTCTTGAGATAACCCGTCGCACTCTTGCCGCCGGCCACCATCACCAGGTTGCTGGAAAGCAACGTGGCAGTATGACTCTTTCTGGCTGTCTTCATGGCCCCCGTTAAAGTGAAGGCATTAGTAACGGGATCAAAGAGCTCGGCGGTCCGCAGCGGCGAGGTGTCGGTGCTGCCCGCGGCCAGGAGCACCTTGCCACTGGAGAGGAGCGTCGCGGTGTGCTGATTGCGGCCATTCTGCATGTTACCCAATGAGGTAAAGCCATGAGTCACAGGATCGAGTATTTCAGCCGTCTGCAAAGTGTTGTTGCCGGTCACTCCTCCGGCCACGAGGATGGTTCCATTTAAGAGCATGGTGGAAGTCTGTCCGGCACGATTCTCGATCATGCTATCGTGAATTGACCAGGAGAGGGTGGCGGGATCATAGATCTCGTTCTGGCGCAGGAAACCGCTCTCGAGGGTGACGCCGCCAATAATGAGCAGTCTTCCATCGGGCAGAAGAACTCCATCATGGTTGGAGCGGTGATATATCATGCGCGCAGCAAGCGTAAATGACTGGGTTGTCGGATTGTAGGTTTCTGTCTCATCATGAGGACTGGTTCCAGAAAACCCTCCCGTAATAAAAACAGTTCCATCCGGCATGAGGTTGGCTGTGTGATTGGCGCGAGCAACCTGCATCATTTGCCCCAGAACCGTGAAACTTTGCGCCGCCGGATCGTAAATCTCCGCGATCTTAGTCGCGACGCTCCCGACATAACCGCCAGCAATCAGGACTGTCCCATTGGCTAAGAGCGTGGCGGTGTGACGCACCCTATTCACCGGTGTGCCGATGGGGACCGTAAACTTTTTGGCGATTGGATCGTAGAGGTCACCACTCTTCCCACCCACAATCAGCACCTGGCCGCTGGGAAGCAGCGTAGCCGAATGCTTGTTTCGAGCGATCCTCATGTTCTTTGGCACGGCTGTGAAAAGCCCAGTCCCTGGATCATAGATTTCGGCTGTCCGAGAGAGCACGGATCCTTGATCTCCACCCGTCAGTAATACCGTCCCGTCCTGTAGGAGTGTCGCGGTGTGATCCGCTCTCGCCTCCGTCATCTTGCCGGTGGGAGTAGCCAAGCCGGTCGCGGGATCATAGAGCAGCGCCGAATCAAGGGTAGCAGCCTCATTGACACCACCGGCGATCAGCACCTTGCCTGAGTTAAGCCGAGTGGCAGTATGGCCGGTTCGCTCCGGGCTGAGGACGATCTGAGCGTGCACAGCCGAAGCAGCAAAGAAAGCACAAGCGATAAGGAGGATAGAGGCAATGGTAGTTTTCATGAGGTGTGTCCTAAGTGACAAAGAAGAATGCGGTTAAGCGGCCACGGCCGTTGCTAGGGCAGGTAATAGACCTCGACCAGCCCGACTCCGATGGTATCGTCTTTACCCCGGACGACTGCCGTGTATGCGCCGCTCGCCAGATTCGTCAGGATGGCCGACTCAGCGGGATTTGTTGGCGCGAGCCCTGTCGCTTGAATATTAGCCTCATCAGTGTCCGCCCAATTGTCATTATCCGCCACCGTCGCACCGCTGGCATTATGCAGCTCAAGAGTTGGATCCAAAAGTGGGTTGCCAACATCCATTCCGGCAAGTGAGGGGCCGATCGCCCGGATCAACACCTGTCCTGTGCTGGTCCCGGCTCCGGCAATAAAGCCGCCGATCATCGCGCTGTCCTTCGTCTGGACAAAACCACGCGTGCTGATGTTCGCCAAAGTCGCCTCGGCAGTGACGGCGTCCAAGTCGTAAACCTCAACCAGGGCCGCCCCCGTGGTATCGTTCACACCCTTGACAATGGCGGTGTAGAAGCCGTTGCCAGCATTCCCCGGATCAACGGGAGCAAGGGTAGCGACAATGACAGATTCTAAAGCCGAGGCCGGAGTCAGCCCAATGTCATTGATGAAAGCTTGATCAGCAGGACTAAGATCTTGCCAGTTATCATTCGTAACGACCGAGCCGTCGGGTAGATGGAGTTCTAAAAGGGGGTCCGCGAGTGCACCCGGAACCGGAGGATTAGCATCGGAGAGCGAAGGTCCGATCGCGCGAATGACTACTTTCTTAGGCGTGCTACCTCCCGTGATAATAAAGCCGCCGATGATAACGTTCTCCCCTGTCCCTGCCTCGGCGCGAGTCGAAATATTGAGAGGCTTGGCCGGCGACGGACTGGGCGTTGGAGTGGGAGTCGGGGTTGCTGTCGCCGTGGTCATGGTGAGATCGGCGCCGTTCGATGTCCCGCCTGCGTTTGTGGCACTGATCCGGAAATGGTAGAGCGTCGCAGGATCAAGCCCCGTCACCGGGACGGCTACTTTCACGTTCGTGCTGCCGCTACCCGCGTCCGTTATCGCCGTGGTCGAGCCGTAGCTGGTGGTCTTCCCATAGTCAAAATGGAAGCTGGTGTCGATTCCGCGCGGATTGACCGATCCGTTAAAGGTCGCGCCGGTCGTGGTCACGTTCGTTGCCGCCAGGGTGGTGACCGTGGGTGGCGTCCCGGTTGGGCTCGGAGTCGGCGTGGCGGAGGGCGTCGGCGTAGGGCTTGGGGTTGGTCCATTTAGCACTTCCGCGGTGGTGCTGACAAAAGGCCGGCCAACACCGCCCGTGATGAGAATGCTACCATCCGTTAATTCCGTCGCGGTGTGATTCTGGCGCCCTACCGTCATGTTGCCAAAAAGACTAAATTGTTGGGTATCGGGATCGTAAAGTTCCACTGAATCGAGCGCTACTTGCGCGCCCCCGAAGACGACGCTGCCGATATCCGACCCACCGGTGGCGAGCACTTTCCCCTTCAAGCTACCCCAGGCGGGATTAGTCAGCCGGAGTGCAACGTGACGCCCACGTGCTTCGATCATCTGACCGACGGTCGAGAAGTTCGCGAGCAAAGGATCATACAAATCCCCGGGGAGCGGTACGACAGTTCCACCGGTCACCAAGACTGTGCCGTCTTCGAGCAAGGTCGACTCGTGTTCCGAGCGCGAAACGCTCATATCCGGGAGCATGGACCACAGGCCGGTCCCGGTGTCGTAGAGTTCGGCGGTCGCGGTTTCACGATCCCCACCTCCCTGTCCGTTCTCCAGAAAATTACCTCCCTCAATAATCACGTTACCATCCAAGAGCAGACTGGCACGGTGCCGTTTTCTCCCCAGGTGGAGCGTCCCACTGAGCGTAAACATCTCCGTGCTTGGATCGAAAAGCTCCGTGGTGTCGGTCGAAATACCACCCGTTTGCACGCCGCCGACAACCAGCACCTGGCCCGAATTCAGCAAAGTCGCGCTATGCAACGCCCGTTCCTGGTTCATCGGCGAGGCCGAGTGGAACAGTTGCGTCGACGGATCGTAAACTTCAGCGGTCGTCAGGTCCCCGACCGTCCCGCCTTTGCCGCCCGCCACCAACACTCGCCCATCTTGCAGGAGCGTGGCTGTATGACTCTTCCGGTCATCAACTAACGTACCGACCAGGGAGAAGGAATTGTTCGACGGATCGAAAAGCTCATTCGACCTGAGATTAACAAAGTCGGTGCTACCTGCGGTAAGCAATACCGTGCCATCGTTAAGTAAGTTCGCCCGATGCTGATTTCGGGGCGTATTCATATTACCGATCGGCGTGAAAGTGTGAGTCACCGGATCCAGTATCTCAGCTGATTGCAGGGTTTGACTGCCCGTCACGCCGCCAGCGACAAAAATTTTCCCGCTTTGCAACATCGTGGCCGTATGGCCGCCTCGATTTTCGAGCATCGACTGATATTGAGACCAAAATCCAGTGGAAGGATCGTAAACTTCATCCTGGGCGAGGAATCCACTCTCCAGAGTGACACCTCCAATGACAACGAGGCGACCATCTCCTTGCAGGATGGCGACATGATTCGACCGATGATAGGTCATCTTGAAAGCGAACGTAAAAGTCTGTAAAACGGGATCGTATATCTCCGTCTCATTGTGCGGGCTGGTGCCCGAGAAACCACCGGTGATGAAGACCACTCCGGAGGGCAAAAGCGTGGAGGTATGATTCGCACGCGGCACCTTCATGTTGTTCGCGAGGAGGGTGAATAACTTCGTTGTGGGATTGTAGACCTCGGCCGTGTTGACCGCGATGTTGTCGACATAGCCACCTGTGATCAGAACGGTGCCGTCTGCCAGCAGTGATGCCCGATGACTCTTGCGATTAATGGGCGTCCCAGTCGTCGCGTTAAAGCTGCCATCCGTCGGATCGAAAATATCGGCGCTCTTTCCGCCTTCCACCAGCACCGTCCCGTCCGAGAGCAA
>Ga0157375_10003819_pt1 | contig 13064 bp, 12 predicted proteins | sample M35metaG_FD_115311 | JGI IMG/M metagenome (GOLD analysis project Ga0157375, IMG submission 115311) | Miscanthus rhizosphere microbial communities from Kellogg Biological Station, Michigan, USA - M3-5 metaG | ecosystem: Host-associated > Plants > Roots > Rhizosphere > Soil | place: USA: Michigan...
CCAGATGCACCACGCCCCGAGGCTACCTCGGAAATCGTCATTCTCCGAGGGGGTGGTCGTGCGGTCCGCCGCAGAGCGGCTTCCGTCCAACGGTCCAGAGGTTAACCCGCGCGGCCAGGGCCCACGTGGCTACGGCAGCGCGGCACGCCTCATGCCCGCATTTGAAGCGCGCGATGCAGGCGGCGTGACGCCGCTCAAATACCGCTGAACGAGCCGGCTCGGCCGGCGGGCCGAAGCCGGGTCGCGCCGGGTTCTACCTCGAGTTAGCCCGCTCCACGTGAATTCGCTGTGCCGGCCTGCGTGATATGCTTACTACCATCCAATAGTCGCTTTATTCGCGTTGACTTCACCTGCGCGAACGGAGGTGTTAGCTTGCCTTTTAGTCAACGTGACATTCCAAATGACGGCATCAAGCTATCGTCCGTAGATTTCGCCTGGATCATCGTCGGCGCACTCATCCCGATTTTTCTGGCGCTATTCAATTATCTTCACAATCCGACGACTGACGCGCAGCTCTTGGTTACTGCGTCGCTGATACTCGGAGCCTTCTCGCTTCACACCACGAGGTTGCGAGCTATCGAACGATCGCTCGAGGGCCTCCAACACGAATCGGCGAGACACATTTCGGCTGTCAATGAAATTGCAACTACTGCCCTGGCTGGTGACGATATGACGGAGTGTCGTCGCCTTTTGGCGGTATACCGGAGGATTTTGGCCTTTAGTAACCCGCTAATGACTGCGCTAGCGCGCTCGCAGATGATGGGACTAGCTGAATTTTTCGAGAAGTTCGACAAGGGACTTCCGTTTTTCCCAGAGAATGAGCTGATAACAATTGAGAAACATTATCTATCATTTATGAAGCGGATGGGACGACGCGGAAAGTACGACGCCACAACCTTCGTGCAGTTCTGGTATGACCAAGATGAGGAGATCTTGCGGGATTTCTTCTACAACAATGAAGTGGCTGCCAATGACGGAGTCGCTATACGTCGCGTTTTTCTAATCGCCGATTTGGACAAAGGTAACCCGAGAACTGCCACGGTTCTGCGGCAACATGCCGGAATCTCGAAAAGACCGTACCAAAACGGCGGCTCGATAGCGACACGCGTTCTGATTGCTGATGGTTTTAGCCGGGATCAAGACGATTTCGGAATCTACATGTTAGATGGACGACCAATGGCGATCGCAATTGCTAAATTCGATCGCGAGTCGGGCCGGCTTCGTGGCAACGAGGTCGGGTTTGAGGAGGACTTTATGAGAAAGAGATCGCAGCTTTTCGAAAGCCGCTGGCAGCACGGCGTTGATATTCATGAGTACCTAGGGTCTTTATCGGGCTAACGGGTGGTGGGTTTCGCACGCATCGGCGATGTTCGGCAGCGCGTTACCTGCGGAAATGGCTCGCTGTGGTGCGCGCGCAGGGATGGGCGGGGGAAGTGTGCGGCTGCGAGATTCGTGGTCGGGCTAACGGTCAAGAGGTTAACCCGCGCGGCCAGGGCCCTCGTGGCTACGGCAGCGCGGCGCACGGCCTGCCTGCATGTGAGTCGCGCGATGCAGGCCGCGCGCCGCCCTCCAGATTTTGACTTACCCGAGCCGGCTCGGCCGGCGGGCCGAAGCCGGGCCGCGCCGGGTTCTACCTCGAGTTAGCCGGCGCCGTATTTCCCGCGAATGGCGTTCGAAATGTCGTTGAGAGCCCGCATCGCGAGAGCCCATAGAACCAATGCCACCGGGCGAACGACATAGTTGAACAACGCAGCAGCGCAACAAAGCGTAAATAGAACACTGAATCCAAACTCTGTGGCTGTTGCCACAGTAGCGCGAGCAAGTGAACGCTGGTACGCCCAAACGACCGGTCTAAGCTGCTGAACCTTCGTCCAATACTCTCTTTCGGCTCGAGTTAGTTTGTCGCTTTCGCCGGGCCCAGGTAAGTCCGGGCCAACCCTTATCGAATCGTCCAAATCAACTGATGCCACCCTGATGGGCCGAGGCAAAGTGGACGATGGCGGTCTGCTTTTTTCTGCCGTCTTGACCAGCTCGTCGAGTTGATGCGCCGAGGAATACTGAGACAATAGCGCCTCGACCAGCTCGTTGGGCGGCAAGTGCGCGAACTGAGGCAATTCGACCGAGTGCCACTGCTGAATCTCGTAGATCCGACGTGAAAGTTGTTCGTTCTCGTCACGTAGCCGCTCATTCAAATAAATTGTGTCGTGATAACCCGTGTAGGCTCCGATAATTGCGGCGAGTGCACTGGTGATGGCGGCGAAGGCGAAATATTTGCGCATCATATCTGAAGCGGCGCTGTAAGGTTACCATACCCACATCTGAACGAGACGACCTGCGCGGCTTCCGCGAACTGCGTATATATGTTGTATCGAAGTGCGACGAATGCTCGTAGAACAAGTCGGTGAAGTCGTCGTCGTCATCATTCATCAAACAATTCTCCGAACCTCATGGATGGTACGCGTCTGTAGATTGTTCAGCTAAGCATCCGATCAACACCGCTCCTATTCGCGCGTGGTGAACATGCCGCGTCTTCACCACAGGCCAGCGACTTGGCCGCCGGGCGGCCGGGTGGGGGGAACGATCCGGCCGCGGAAATTGATGTCCGGCTAACGGTCCAGAGGTTAACCCGCGCGGCCAGGGCCCACGCGCCGAAGCCGACGCGGCACGCCGCCTGCCTGCATATGAGTCGCGCGATGCGGGCGGCGTGACGCCGCGCAAGTAACGCTGAAGGAGCCGGCTCGGCCGGCGGCCCGAAGCCGGGCCGCGCCGGGTTCTACCTCGAGTTAGCCCGCCTCATGCCCCGTTAACTCAGCAGGGCGCGCTGCTCTTCCAAAATCTCGTCGTACGTTACAATGGTCACGTCAGGAATCCTGCTTTGTTCCAACTCAAGTGCCTCAATGTCACAATGATCTAAGCGACCAATCAAAATGCCGAGTTTAGGTCGGCGCAACGGATAGCCAAGGCGCTCACAAACATATTCTGCGTGGCGCTGGTCCGCAAAATAATCGCCGTATGAGCGCAATTGCCGTATTGCCGTATCCACAGTGCACGATAAGCGTTTTCGGCCATTACGTCCAACCAATAAAACGTCTTGCGGGCGTTTAAGCTCCAAAACTTGCCATCTTGAGTCACGCTGTACTGCGGCCAGTGGTCGAAGAATAAAATCAGGGATAAGTACTTTACCGGTCGTCGCGCGAAGTGTCACGTGCGGCAGTGGTTGAGCGCGTCGCGATAGAAAATGCGGATGGTCCTCGAAAAACTGCTGTAGTTCAAATTCGCGAACGCCTTGTCGGTTGATCAGCACCTCGAATAGCTCCATCTCTAATTGAACTCCGAAGTGATCGCGATCAATCGTTACGAAACGTTCCTCACGGCGGTCGGCGGGTCCAAAGTAGTAATATCCGGAGAGCGTCTTCCGTGGTTTCATCGCTGGACATACTCTGAAGCGTCCGCGATCGTATGTGACCATTAAGCCCAGCGAATCGAGCTCGTTTACTACTCGCTCCCGGTAGTCTTGCACTACAGACCGTATTAGCGTGGCCGTGTCTCGCGCCACGTTTTCATCAGTCTCGTCGGCGTCAGCGTAAGGCGTAGCGAGGAGGCCGGTATCGCCTAGTCGATCAAGAATCAGCTTGCTACCAAGCCATGCCTCTGGCGGAAGGTCCCCAAATAGATTCACGTGTATAGTTGGCACTGCTCCCCATTTGCGACCATCTATCATGGCGGCCCGATCCGGCAACTCGCGGATCCGCCGCTCAAGCAAAGCTGGATAAACCTTTGACTCTGGACCAGCTATAGTTACAAAAATGATCGCGTCAGCAACAACGTGAGAAATAGTGACAACATCATTCAGAACCGCAAAAAATGTGTCCGTCGTAAAGGGTGTTATCTGAATCCCTTGCTTCACCAAAGCGTCACTAATATCTGCGCCAATGTTCTCGCCGACTATGAGGACGTGCATCGTCCTAGTCTAATGCCTCATGAAGCGTTCGTGGTCGATCGTTAGCAAATGGAGTGCGTCCGGTGACCACGGAGCGCCTGCTTGGAATCCTGCCGCAATGAATGTTCGTGGACACTTGGGGCTGGGTGGGGGAACGATGCGTCTCGTCCCGTTCGTCGGGCTAACGGTCCAGAGGTTAACCCGCGCGGCCAGGGCCCACGTGCCGAAGCCCGCGCGGCACGCCGCTTGCCTGCATTTGAAGCGCGCGATGCAGGCGGCGTGACGCCGTTCAGATACCGCTGAACGAGGCGGCTCGGCCGCCGGACCGAAGCCGGGCCGTGCCGGGTTCTACCTCGAGTTAGGCGGCGGAATTCACGGCTAGGCGTTGGCTTTGGTTGGGGAGGGCGTCTGGCCTTGATGTTCTTCGAGTGTCCCGTTGATGGCTTCCAACGTGACCAGAACCTTTTCCAGAGCTTGCGACCTAAGTTCACTCGGACTCGTTGAGAATTCGACAAGCTGATTGGCAAACTCGACGTGGAGAGTCATGGCCGTTCGCAGCGCGTCGTACTTAGCTCGCTCTGAAGGATCAGCTACGTTAAACGAAACGCGGAGCTGGTAATAGAAAGCTTCCACGGCCATCAACCACATGAATAATTGCCAGTCGTCGACTATGTCCCAATCTGGCACAGCGTCCATTGACCAATCCGCCTCGTGCACGATGCGCTTTCGCCTCTTTGCCATTTGTATCAAAGGCGGGTAGATAGGGCGAAAGGGAGTTGCATCAATACCGCTGAGCCGAAGCGCCTTGTCGATGTCACGACGTGAGTAGAAGCTCAGGTTTCGATTTGGCCTAGGGATATGACTGCGAAGGATCACCTCGAAGGTAGCGTGAAGCAGCACCACAATCGATCGAAGAATATCCGCCCTGACGTCGAGGCTTCGAAATGGCCAGACTTGTTTAAGTGTATCGTTGGTGAAGAGCATGCGCACGACTGCGTTAATCCGGCCGATGTTGAACCGAAACCGAGTCTCCAAACGCTCTTGCGAGTTGGTCATGAATTATGCGTTCCTTCCAACGTCTAGGATAGGCTACGGCAGCCCAGCCGCGCTACCTCTAGCAGTCCTACTGGAGTCGGCATACCTTGGCCGCTGATCGGTGGAGAGACCCTCCGCCGACTCGTCAAGATTGGCGTCGATGGTGCGCGCTAGTGTAGTGTCTCACGCTGTTGTTGACTTAAGAGCGCTGTCCGGGCGCGACCAACCTTCTCGAGGATCTTGTCTGCCGCGGCTGTCCAGATGAAGGGTCGGGGGTCCTCGTTGTGCGCGTCGATGTAGTCGTGGATCGCGGCAATCAGATCAGGCACGCTGGTGAAGCTGTCACATCGAATGCGATCTGTGGTCAGGTCTCGGAAGAAGCGCTCGACAACGTTCAGCCAGGAACTGCTCGTTGGAATGAAGTGAAACCGAAATCGCGGGTGGTTTTCCAACCATCGTGTCACCTTGGCGTGCTTGTGAGTTCCGTAGTTGTCGAGGATCAGATGGATGGTGAGGTCGGAAGGTGTCTGCTGGTCGATCTGGTTGAGAAAGCGAATGAACTCCTGATGACGATGCCGCGGCATGCAGCTCGATAGGACGTTGCCCTCCAGCGTGTCGATCGCGGCAAACAGCGTGGTGGTGCCATTTCTCTTGTAGTCGTGGGTCATCGTGCCGCAACGGCCTTTCTTGATCGGAAGGCCGGGCTGAGTACGGTCGAGGGCTTGGATCTGCGACTTCTCGTCCACGGAGAACACCATCGCGTGCTCCGGCGGATTGAGGTAAAGCCCGACTACGTCGATCAACTTCGACTCGAAGTTGGGATCGTTGCTCAACTTGAACGTGCGGTGCAGATGTGGTTTCAGGCCGTTGGCCTGCCACACCCGATGAACCATCGAGCGGGAGACGCCCAGTTTCTTTGCCAGCGTGCGCGTGCTCCACTGGGTCGCTTTCCTGGGCTTCTTCTCCGTAGTCACCTCGATGATTCGCTTCTCGGCCGCTTGTCGCGCATCGTTCGGTCGCCCGCCACGCGGAGCATCCTTCTCGATTCCCTGGCGTCCCATCTCGACGTAACGCTGCCGCCACAGGCCAACTGTCTGACGTGACGTGCCCAAGCGCTCTGCAATCTGCTGGTTTTCGGTCCCTTCCGCTGCGAGCAGAATGATCTTCGCCCGCAAGACCAACCGAACCGGCGTTCTACGGCCGCTGGCGCACTTCTCGAGGTATTTGCGCTCGTCCAACCCGAGAACAATCACTGGCGCTTTTCGCATGCACCATTGTCTCAGCCTAAGCGCATTACGCCAAGAGATTATCGAGTCACTACACTAGCGGCCGACTTCGGACGGAAACGTGACGCTAGGCCCTTGGCCATAGCTAAAAATGCCGCGAAGGCGGCCTCCTTTATCGGTCCGCCTAACGGTCCAGAGGTTAACCCGCGAGAGGTAATCACGTGCGTGCGGGCAGAGCGGCACGCCGCTGGCCTGCATTTGAAGCACGCGATGCAAGCGGCGTGACGCCACGCATCTTGGCAGAGTCGAGGCGGCTCGGCCGCCGAGCGCGGAATTCGGCCTCTCGTCGGGTTCTACCTCGAGTTAGGCCGCGCGATCGCTCACATTCCAGTATGAAGTGGTCGCGCTCCATTCACTGACGAGAATTCTATCAACCGTTTGACTTTGTAGCTTTGCGGACGTATCTCTGTCATTACGGCTTTGCGAGTGTGAACATGCCAAAAGTAAACGTATGGATTCCAATTCTAGGTGTAGTGGCGGCATCCCTGGCGGTGTCGGTGTTTCCCTGGGCGCCATCGCCCGTGATTCACTTAGCATTGATTCTGCTTGCTGTGCTTGTTGGAGCCATTTTTCAAGGTGTAGCCATCCCAGCTGCCGCTTTCTGGCGTCGGTTCGACCTTGTGCACGGCTCAACATCACACGCGGATAGAAAAGTAACGCTGAAGGTGCCTCGTGGTGCACGATCATTCATCTCTGGCCGCCGCAGAGGAGATAAAAACACGCCACGCGGATCGTGACTTGGACGTGGTGTTGCAGCCTATCGACCCTGCGACGCTTGATCCGCAAAAGATCCTGCCTCCCGAAATGGAAACAGCTGATGGCATCTACTTCATGTGGACGGATTCTCTCCGAAAGAACCTATGTGTTACGAAGGCTCTTGAAAACTGGGTATGGAAGCACATGGACGTGCCGATTCTGGTCGTCAATTCAGAGAACATTCCGTGGGATGGCCCAAACCTGACCGTGATAGCGCCTAACAACACAGCACCCTCAGAACTGCTGCTGCAAGTGATGTCGCGGACGAGGATGTGGGTCCGCCTGGCTACAAAGCTACACCGGTGGTGGATTGTCGCTACAGCGGCTTCATTGTTTGCGGCGATTGCTCTCTCCGTCACGAGCGTTGAACTGATCATTGCGAACAAACGCCTCGCCGAGCGTGATGAAATCGTTGAACCTAGCTTTACGCTGCTCGCGACGAGATTGTTCCGTACGCGTCAGGCAGAGCAAGCGCCTCAGCCATCGGTCATGCTGCGAACTGACTTGGCTGAAATAGCTAAGTACGTCCTGAACGATATCGTACACATAACTGATGCTGCGTCAGCAACGAAAGATCACATCTCCGTATACCGCAAGGCCAACGACTCGCTCCTAGTCCAGGTTGATGGCTCACCCGAATCGGCGAAGCCGTTGCCGATGGCAACGATTGCTGGCTGCGCGCTTAGAACGAGTTCGTTCATTCTATGGGAGGACGGTTGCAAGGCGGGTACTCCCGCGGCATGGGATACAAGCGGAGTCAAGATCGGTTGGTGCGGAACAAGAAAGAATACAGTCGAATTGGATTCCGCCCATGGAAATGACGTTTGCACGTATGTGCCGGTCTACCCGGACCTGCACAACCACGGTGTACTCTGTTTTTCACCAGCACTGCTGATGTCACCCGATCCTATGCCATCTGATACCGTTGCATGCTTGGTGTCAGCTGACAAAGAGGCGGCCTTTCTTCGTACTCCGGCTGCGCGATCGAAATTGAGCTCATTCGCGCTGGTAGCAAATTCATTTCCGACAAATCAGCTGATATCACAACCTGGCCATTGAACGGACTCCCGAGGTGATAGCCGTGCTATCCACGCGAGAACCGCCGATTCGGAATCGAGTGCCTGCGATGAAAGATGTCAGAGTCGGCCTAACAAGTGCTTCGGACGCGTCGCTACCACTGTATGTGCGTAGTGCCGTCTCCCCTCCTGACCAGATCACTCGTGATGTGCGCCGGACGGGGTGGAGGGAAAGGTGCAGCTGCGAGACTTGTTGTCGGCCTAACGGTCCGGAGGTTAACCCGCGCGGCCAGGGCCCACGTGGCTATGGCAGCGCGGCACGCCGCCTGCCTGCATTTGAAGCGCGCGATGCAGGCGGCGTGACGCCGCGCAAGTTGCGCTAAACGAGCCGGCTCGGCCGGCGGGCCGAAGCCGGGCCGCGCCGGGTTCTACCTCGAGTTAGGCCGCCCGCAATGCCGACGGCGTACGGTGGTGACTGCGTTCAATTCGGAAAGAGCTTAAAAGAACTAGTCACGAAGACGCCTATTTGCGCGCCTTCTGTCTCCAGCCAACCGACGCGAATTCCTCCTGCGAGCCCTGAGTCGCTCGACGGAATGACATATACCGGAAGGTCAAGTCCAAGCTTCTCAGTTTCGAAGTTGTACGTGACCTTCAAAGACATCGCACGAGATAGCATTAGCCTTCGCATCTCAACATACACGAGCTGTTCGTCAGCATCTACGGGCGCTCCGATTGGACCCGTCTTGCATTCGAGTTGCGATGCGCCCGCGGTTTGTGGACAAAGCGTCTTTTCATCAGCGTCCTTCTGTTTGCTTCGATACTCGAAGCCGCCGGTAAGTAGTGTATCCATGCCACGCGGCACCGTAGCACCAAAGACTGAAACACCCCAAGGCGTCTTGCTTGTAGATTTCTCGGTCAGATCGGTCTCAAGATACTTGAATTGACGATGTCCCACCGTCGCACTACCTCCCCAAAGATAATGCGATCGGTCGTCGTCCCAGAAGAGAGCGTTGTGATCTTCCAATCGTTCCGGTATGAACTTTTTAACGTTGCCGGTGTCGCACTCAAGACCCTTAGCGTCTTCCGGTGACACCCCCTTCTTTATCGCTCCGAGAATCAGTTCTTCGCAAATTACATCGCGCTTCTTCACGACGTCGGGATTGTCGAAATCGGGGCGTCGCCGGCCAGACAGCAAGTATCTCGTGTATTTCGTTTTGAGCGTGAAAGAGTCCGGGAAGCCGTCCCCCGATAAGAGCGCGGTTGCGTCACCACCTTTGCTCAACGGAGCGGACGCGGTCAGGCTCCAAGAAGTCGAGAGTGCACGCGTGGGATCGTCTGGATCGGTGAACGACCGCGTTCGCGCCGCCTTCACCATAGCGTTGCTATCGTCAGTCGATGCTTGGACTTGAATACTGGACAAACCCCCGTCAACTGCCCTGTCTGCGGTGCTTTGCCCGACAATACCGACGAGCGTTTTCGCCGTCGGCTGCTGCGCACGAAGGCCCATTGCTAAGAGCCCCATGGTCATCAGTGCTGCCACGAAATGGCGTATCATGGTCGCTCTCCTACACGTCGAAGCGTTTGGAACCGGCGCCTTCGAGCTCGCCGGGGGGAATCACACTCTGCTTTACCTCGACGACGGTAGTTGCGCCGACAACACCAATGATGGATAGTTTGGCGCCCGGCTCACCTCCGAACCACCAGACGAGAAAGTGCGTCTTGGGGCTCTCGAGGTTGATGCTCCCTTTCCCGTTGACGAGCGGGACATCTTTGTTCCCGACCGCGATCCAGAACCCTTGAACGCCGTCCTTCCCCGTAACTGTGAAGTCGACCTTTCGTGTTGCCATGCGATCCTCCTGCACCGGAAGGTGCCCGATATGTCCACGCTGTCCTGATGTGTCAGCTACTAATAAGGAGGGACACGAATGGTACTTTTCCCTACCCCCGAGGCGAAGAGTTCTGCTCAGCCTAAGGCTTCAGTCGCACCGCTATCGATGCGTGCTCGGCGTGACCTCCCCTGCCGATGCAAGTCGCTTGTGATGGCTGCGGGGAGGGTGGGGGAAAGGTGTCGCTACGACAATCGATGTCGGCCTAACGGTCCAGAGGTTAACCCGCGCGGCCAGGGCCTATGTGGCTACGGCAGCGCGGCACGCCGCATGCCCGCATTTGAAGCGCGCGATGCAGGCGGCGTGACGCCCCGCAACTTGCGCTGAACGAGCCGGCTCGGCCGGCGGGCCGAAGCCGGGCCGCGCCGGGTTCTACCTCGAGTTAGGCGCCAACACGTTATCGGAGTAGATGTCGACGTTCGACTGAGCACTCGCAGCCCTCCGCTGCCGATAAACGAGAGCTATCTTTCGTGGCCTTTCACAACGCTGGCCGGCCTACGATTGGGCGGTGCGGCAGGTGCCATCTTTACGCGCGGAGCCGCGTTGAAGAAATGTTTGGTTGCAGCTTTACCATGCTCACCCTCGCTCCAAAGCACTAGCAAGATTGACCACAGCAAGATGAAGAGAACTGCAACCAAACTACCGCCGACAGACGGATGCTGACCTGTGAAATACCTGGTGGATTGCGCTGCCGACCATAGAAGTGGCTGATGACGCTCCATGGGCGATGTCACCCCAGCACGCCGCAGACGCCGCTTGTGATGAGACTCTGTTCTTGAGACTTCATGGGTAGGCGGCCGCGGCGGCAGATTATATGGAGTGCCTCTGTTGACAGGTTGAGTTCTAGTTGACCGCAAGCTGGTAGGCGCAGCCATTGGTACATTTACCTTATTGCCGAGAGCAGGCTTTATCTCTGCGATTCCACGCGCCGGCGGCCGACTTATTGAGCGATCGTCCGGAAGTATCCTATTGACAATCGGGAGCGTAGACGGTCGCTGTCTCACTGTCTCCGGCGCGGTGATTACAGCAGAGCGCTCTTGGAAGCGACCGCCTGAGTCCGACGTCACCGAGGACGCCGGCGATGGAACCAGCTCTCGCATCGCGTCAAGACATTCGTTAAACCCACCATTAGCAGCGGGCCACTGAACCATGTCGGCTGCGTGAATTCTCCTGAATTCCAGCGGAACCCGCACGTCGATCGTGATGAGGGCGGGCACTAGAATCTTGCGACGTAGACCTTCCGACGCCTCTGCTAGCACCCAATCGGATGCGACGGAATCTGTCGACCACAGCACAACAACACACTTGCATGCATCAAGCTCACGTTCGATCACTTGGGAAAACGACTTTCCTACGCCGATTCGCCTATCCCACCAAACGGTCCAGCCTCGATGTTCCAAGGCATGCGCAAGCTGCTCAGCGATATGCCGATCCTCCCGCGCGTAGCTTAGAAAGATGTCCGCCATGCCTGAATGCCGGCTAGCATAGCAGCATCTTCTTCCGGGATCGTTCCGTCGCATTCGGCGCTGTGTTGCACCGAGGCCATGCGCCTGGAACACCCGGGCGGGTGCGCATGACGTCGCAGATCTGAGAATCATTGCACGACTGGAGCATACCGAACCTCCCCTCGCGAATCGTCCTAACGCGGCTCGCGGTTGGGTGGGGGAGAGACACGACCGCGGAAATCGATGTGCGCCTAACGGTCTAGAGGTTAACCCGCGCGGCCAAGGCCCACGTGGCTACGGCAGCGCGGCACGCCGCATGCCTGCATTTGAAGCGCGCGACGCAGGCGGCGTGACGCCGAGAAAATACCGCTGAACGAGGCGGCTCGGCCGCCGAACCGAAGCCGGGCCGCGCCGGGTTCTACCTCGAGTTAGGCGGCCGGAACTCCAAGATCCACGAAAAGCTCGTCTTCCTCTTCTGGGAGAGCGATTTCTTCACGCATTCTCAGCTCTCCCCCATCCGGACTGCTCCCGATTGGAAAAACCTGAAGCATCGGTCTAGCAGCGGCGACCGACATTACTGCGGCCTCTTCCCCCAAAAAGCCAAGCATACGAATGTTCTGGTTCCATTCGAGCGCCCACGACCAAAGCACGTCTGATGGATGACGGCGTATCGCGATTTTGAAAAACCCATCGGCAAGCGAACCAACGACGCGAGACTGCCAGTTGAGCACGGTGCGCATAAACCATCGCTGGACTGCATTACCCCAATCTGCACGAGCGGACATGATAAGCGGATAGAAGCCACCCAGCCAGAAACCACCCATCTGCTGCTCGGCGTTGTAAGTTAGTGCAAAGAAGAAGCCCTGCATCTGAAGCCTCGCAAGTTCAAAAGCTCGATCTTCGTCAAGTTGCGGCGGCGAAGTGAACGACGCCGTGATGCTTGACCCGGGACCGAAAGAAGACGTGGCAACGAGAGTCTCACTGCTTTCCAGGATCGGCTTTTTCGTGCGACGGCTATAAGATTGCTTCGCTTTTTCGCGAGCTCGTTCGGCTATAGCAACGTCGTTGTGTGGATACTTGCCGAGAAGATCGGGCAACATCGAAAGAGCCGAAAGATCATCTTCTAGTTCGGACTTCTCAACATTGCACGGTAAACAGCAGCGAAGAAAGACGTTCTGGCTCTGATAAAGTTTGCCCCTGGGCACGAAACCCCGCGCTACCACGTGATCCTTGGTGACCTTCACGCTGCCATCGAGCACGCGACCGCAATACGGGCAATTTTTGTTCTTCAGAGGCCTGCGCAGAAGCTTCTGCCGTTCTTCAAGCGTGGTCAGTTCCGACATGCAACTATTATCGCATCGTGCCCGTAGGATCGCCCATCCGGTCGATGTCAGACGGGCCAGACGGGAATTGGATCACCTCGCCAAACCAACGAGCGGCGCTCCGGGTGGGCGGTGGAAACGCGCAACCGCCGGAATCGATGTCCGCCTAACGGTCCAGAGGTTAACCCGCGCGGCCAGGGCCCACGTGGCTACGGCAGCGCGGCGCACGGCCTGCCTGCATATGAGTCGCGCGATGCAGGCCGCGCGCCGCCGTGCAGTTTTTGACTTTCCGAGCCGGCTCGGCCGGCGGGCCGAAGCCGGGCCGCGTCGGGTTCTACCTCGGAGTTGTGCGGCGCCGGGCAGCTTCCTCACCTTCAG
>Ga0157375_10003820_pt1 | contig 13063 bp, 11 predicted proteins | sample M35metaG_FD_115311 | JGI IMG/M metagenome (GOLD analysis project Ga0157375, IMG submission 115311) | Miscanthus rhizosphere microbial communities from Kellogg Biological Station, Michigan, USA - M3-5 metaG | ecosystem: Host-associated > Plants > Roots > Rhizosphere > Soil | place: USA: Michigan...
CTGGAATTCAACCTGCAGGCGGCCAAGGCCAAGGACCCCGATGTGCGGGTGCAACTGCAGGCTGACGATGGAGTGAACTACGGCGAAGTGGCGCGAGCCATGGCGTCGATCGAACGCGCGGGCATTACCAAGCTGTCGGTGATTACCGCGCGTTAATTGCAAAAGCCTCGACAAGTTTTTGGCCGTCTCCTTGGCAGGGTGCGGCCTTTTTTTATTCTGGAAATGTATATGAGTGTGTAGTGCTCCGTCGTGGTCTCTGTAATATTCACTGTTGTTTTCTAGTGTTTCCGAACGTGAGATTTGTCGAAGGTTTTATTATTTTACTGGGGTGATATATGGTGATTTTGTCGGAGCAAAAAATAAATGGGTATTCGGTTCCCTGTTCATCTTGTCAGCGTATTGACCCATCCTGCCTCTGAAGTTAAAAAAACGGATCAATCCCGCATTCATGAAGATGTGATCCCGCCTTCTAAAACGCTCACCCCTTTATCGGATGTTTCTCAGACATCCGTTCCGATAGTATTCGACCCACCGCCGTTGAAGGAAAATGATCAAGTCAATGCTTATCTGAAGTCGCATGCTTCCCGCCTGATGACACCAGAAAATGAAATGTCAAAACTTCTGACAACTAAAATTAATAAGCGCTGGCATATACGTGTTGATCCGGATAAAACATTCCTGGTTACATTCAAGCGTTCAGGGCGCACCGAAAAAGATGTTGTGGAAAAAGTGACGCTGACTCAGGCGGCATTGAAAAATCTCCAAGGGATGCCGATTGAAGATAATAAGAACTGGCTCCAGAAGTTTGGTCAATACGTTTCACCCTTGATATTTTCTTACAGTAGAGGGGAGGAGGTGGTTGAACATTTGCATGCGGAACAAGGTATCTATCATGATCCGGCATCTGCGGCGGTTCCGCCCTACAGTGCATCCACGCGTGTCGACATACCTGTCGCCGACTTTAAAGCCCTGGTCTGGGACACAGACCGAACACAGCTGTACAAAAATGCGCTTACCACTTTTTGGGAGAATCAATCCGACTCCTATACAACCTTGAGCAGGATGGCTTTCGTCAAGGCCATCAAGTATCAGAGTCTTGAGGGGAGCCTGGGCCCGCAGGAGGTAGAACTGGCCCAGCGTGCAATGGGGCCCTTTGCGCAGAAACCATGGTCTGAACTGAGCGTTCAAGACTTTGAGAGGCGCACCTTGCAGGACCCGGGCCTGGACATCGGTCTGGTTAGCGTAAACGGTATAAAGTCGACAGACTTGCTGTGTGTGACGGATAAGAAAACCCAACTGACATTGCTGTATGTTCCTGGTAACTCTTCGCCACTGCACCGTTTCGATAACCCTCAGCAGATGGGTGTGTGGCTGGCCAAGCAGTCCGCCGATCCGGTCAAGCTCGCTTCGCTCATGGCGCACTTTTCCCTCGAAGACCAGGCAGACAAAACTTTTTCCAATGGTGTACATCAGGCTTTGCAAGGCTTGGGTGCCTGGTCGACTGCGCAGGAGGAGGAAGGGTTCGGCTTTTCCAAAATCAATGATTGGTTACCCGAACGCTACATCCAGATTGGCCAGGTAAGTGGCGATCCGTTTCAGGAGGTCATGACTCGACAAAAGGCGCGGTCATTCTCGGATGCCGACAATGCAATCGTCAGTGACAGTGATTATACAAAGGGCAAGATAATCCAAGGTTTGGACGAGGCTGCCAAAGTCGCACTGTTCATGACGCCCTTGGCGATTGTAATGCCAGAAGTGGCGCTGGCATTGGATGCATTTTACTTGGGGGCGGGTATCGCCGAGACCGGAGTTGGCATTGACGATTTAACCAAGGGCAAATCCACTGGAACCGACCGAATTGTATTTGGTGCGTTGAATGCTTTACCACCACTGGTGATACATGGGAGTAGTTCGGTTTTGAAGCCTGAAAGCGGGGCTGTTATACCTTCAAGTTCGGTGGTTGAGCCGCGACCAGCATTATTCAGGGCGCCACAACGTATAAATGGTCATATCGGATACCCCATGGGGCCTACTTCGGCGCCGAGGCTAATTAAATCGTTCGAAATCCCCTTGGATGACGTAATGGTTACGGCTCAAAAAGCGTACGCCATTTCTGTCAATGGGTACTATGTGCCGGTCATGTATGACTTGGAAGTCGGTGCTTGGCGGGGGCGTGATTTGGCGGGACGCATTGGGAATATATTCTATTGGCGTGAAACTCCGGGCGAATGGTTGTCGGGCACCCGCGAGCAGATGTTGGCGCGTGCTGAAGCGAAGTTGGCGTCGGTTAAAAATAAAACATTCACATTGCCTGTTTTGCCCTCGATATCGTTGAACCCTACAGAAATACCCAAGGTGATACATTATTTCTGGGCCGGAAATGAAATGCCTGAGCACCTTGTCAAAAATATCATGGAAAACGCTCGAAAAAGCCCAGGGTATAAATCGATTGTGCACGTTGATGCCAATAGTCAGAGTGCCTTTTCCATGATTAAAGATGCACTGGATAATAAGGTGGGCGGCCTTGAAGTGCATGACTTGAAAACAGATGAAAGCTTTCATGAGCTCAATGCTGGGCAATACGGTGAGATGTATAAATACTTTCGCTCGGGACAGGGACAGAATTTTGCGGCTTCTTCAGACGTCATGCGGGCGGTGTTAATCAAACGGTACGGTGGCATATATTTGGACACCGATGATGCGCTAACCCATTCCGTAGGTGACGTTTCTTTAATGGCCTCCCCCAATGATATTTTGTTGAATTCACCTGTCACCTACGAGCCTGCGGATTTTTTCGGATTTAACAATAGTAATTTTGGCAGCCATGCGGGTAATCCTACCTTTGATAAAATTCTCGAAGAAATGTATCGACGCTTCAAAAACACCAAGAATTGGCTGGACGCCAATCGACCTTTTATAGGGGAAGGTGCAACTAAATCAGAGCTGGAGTCGTACAAGGTATATGAAAAGAAAATTTTTGGAGTGACAGGGCCTGTCGTTTTCAACGACGTCCTTAAACAAGAAAATTATGGTTTATTCCCAATTCTCGACGATTTTCACGAGATAATGGGCGACGCCCTGATAATGCCCGAAGGCTATGGTCGGGAGCTGCAGCAAGTCCTGGATTTCTACCAGTCCATGCACTCGAAATTCGGGGTCGACATAGGAGGCGAACATTCCATGCTCCACTCCCGTTGAGCCGATGTTTGTATGCGACGGTTTCATCCCGACACGTAGGTGTCGGGTTCCCTGATGCACACCCTTGAACGGTTGCTGGATCTAAAGTGGTTTTTGGTTATTAATAAATAGCTTCTTATTCCTTAACGAATATAAACCTCGTCCCTATACTGGTCAGCAACGTTAAACGCTGCAGGAGGGCACACCCATGCACAGCGAGTTGATTCGTTACCTGATCGTGCCGGGCTGGCAAGGATCGCCAGAAGATCATTGGCAAAGTCATTGGCAGAACAGCCTGCCCAACAGTGCGCGTGTGGAGCAGGCCGATTGGCTGACACCCCGTCGCGAAGACTGGGTGGCAGCGCTGGCCGAGGCCATCGCGGCCGACAGCACGCCGGTGATCCTCATCGCCCATAGCCTGGGTTGCATCACCGTAGCGCACTGGGCCGCCACCGCGCCGGTGCAGTTTTTGCGTCAGGTGCGCGGCGCCTTGCTGGTGGCGCCCGCCGATGTCGAACGCCCGGCCTGTGCCCCCGCCCTGCGCAACTTTGCGCCGATTCCCACCGACCTGTTGCCGTTCCCCAGCCAAGTGGTCAGTTCCGACAACGACAGCGCCGTCAGCGCTCCCCGGGCCCTGGAGCTGGCGCGTAACTGGGGCGCCGAAGCCGGCATCCTCGCAGGCGCCGGCCATATCAATGTGAAATCCGGCCACCAGCGCTGGGAGCAGGGCTTCGCTTACCTCTATCGCCTGCAACACCGCCTTGAGCACCACGCCCGGCGTACTGCCTGAACATTTTTCAACGCCCCGTCCCTTGAGTGGATCTGGGGCGGGAGCCTGCCATGAGTCTGCATGAAACCTACGGCCAGCCCTTGCTGACCTTCCCCGACGCCGAAAAAAGCCCGCTGAGCATCCGCGCCAAGGCTTTGGTGTTCGTCGACCCACGCTCGCGCCAACTGCGCGAAGACCTCGAAAGCCTCGCTCCCCGTGCCTTGCCCGTGTTGATTCGTGGCGAGACCGGTAGCGGTAAAGAACTGTTGGCGCGGCATATCCACCGTGGCAGCGATCGCGGCGGTTTGTTTGTGTCGGTCAATTGCGGAGCGATCAGCCCCACTTATGCGGACGCCGAGTTGTTCGGCTATGCCGCCGGCAGCCACAGTGGCGCGGCCAGCAGCCGGGCCGGGTGGTTTGGTTCAGCCAATGGCGGCACCTTGTACCTGGATGAGATCGGCGACTTGCCGTTGCCGATCCAGATCAAATTACTCGCCGCCCTTGAGAACCACGAAGTCACCCGCGTCGGCGCCCATCAGCCCAGCCCCGTGGACGTGCGCCTGGTGGCCGCCACCAGCATCGACCTGGCCCAGGCCGTGGCGGCGGGCAAATTTCATGAGCGGTTGTTCCATTACCTGAGCGAGGGCCAGCTGGAGCTACCGGCGTTGCGTGAGCGCATCGGTGACATCCTGTCCCTGGCCGAATACTTCCTCGGCATCTACAGCCAGCGCCTGGACCTGCCGGTGCCGCTGATCAGCGAAGCCGCCCAGCGCGTGCTGGAGCACCACAGCTGGCCGGGCAATACCCGCGAGTTGGAAAACGTCATTCACTTCGCGTTGCTGGTGAGCAGTGGCGACGAGATTTTGCCCGAGCATTTGAACTTGCCGGCGGCGGGCTCGCCTTTGGAGCAGGTGCAGCGGATTGTCGAGGCAGCGAGCCCCTCTGACCGCTTGGCCCTCAAAGCCTACCTCGCCTCCCTGTAGGAGCCGGCTTGCCGGCGATGGCGGTCTTCAAGGCGCCATCGCCGCGGTGCGACGATTCGACAAGCCGGGCTCCTACAGGTAGGTGGGGAGAGGGAGCTGTATGAACAAAATGGAATATCAACGTGAATAAAAGATATTGTTCGGGAATAAAAAATCTAGGTATTGTCACTCCCACGCCGCGATAGCATTTCGCTGGCACATCCTATAAAAACGGTCGTCAGAGACGCCCCGGAATGTCGATAAGGACACTGCATGAAAAAGGTTCTGTTGTTTACCGCACTGGCGGCTGCCCTGACTGCAAGCTTCGCCCAGGCCAACGAGAAGCTGGTGGTGGCTGCCACCCCGATCCCGCACGCGGAGATCCTCGAGCTGGTCAAGCCAACCCTGGCCAAAGAAGGCGTGGACCTGGAAATCAAAGTCTTCACCGACTACGTGCAGCCTAACGTGCAAGTGGCCGAGAAGCGCCTGGACGCCAACTACTTCCAGACCCTGCCGTACCTGGAAAACTTCAACAAGGGCAAGGGCACCAACCTGGTGACCGTGGTCGGCGTGCACGTTGAACCGTTCGGCGGCTACTCGAAGAAGATCAAGAACATCTCTGAACTCAAAGACGGCGCCACCGTTGCCATTCCTAACGAAGGCTCCAACAGCGGCCGTGCCCTGTTGCTGCTGCAGAAGGCCGGGGTGATCACCCTCAAAGACCCGACCAACGCCCTGGCCACCCCGAAAGACATCGCCAGCAACCCGAAACACCTGAAATTCAAGGAGCTGGAATCGGCCCTGCTGCCACGTGTGCTGGACCAGGTTGACCTGGACCTGATCAACACCAACTACGCCCTGGAAGCCGGCCTGAACCCAGCCAAGGACGCGCTGATCATCGAAGACGCCAAGTCCCCGTACGTGAACTTCCTGGTGGCTCGCCCGGACAACAAGGACAGCGACGCTATCCAGAAACTGTCCAAGGCCCTGACCAGCCCGGAAGTCAAAGCCTTCATCGAGAAGAAGTACAACGGCGCAGTCGTGCCGGCGTTCTGATGTAACCCAAAACCCCCTTCAAGGTTTCAACGCCGACGGCTTTCATAGCGTCGGCGTTTTTTATGACTGGAACACAATCAAAACTGTGGGAGCGGGCTTGCTCGCGAAAGCGGTCTGTCAGCAACAGATGTGTTGACTGATCCACCGTATTCGCGAGCAAGCCCGCTCCCACATTTTGGTCTTCATTGGATTAAAGAGCGCGGCTGTTGATGGCCCTGCGTAGCGCCACCAACCACTTCACCAGTTCCTGCGGGTCAATCGGTTTCGCTTCGTTCATGGTTCATTCCCTCGAAACGGCTTTCCTGCGACCCCAAGACCATAGCTGCCACCTGTCAAACCCGCGAATCCGGGGGTTATCTTTTTGGGTGATATCAATATGCTATTTAGGTATTTAAATTTTAATTTTTATACCTTTAAAGTTCGCGCTACCCGACGTTACCCACGCCGGTCTGGATTGCGCTCGCTGCATTACCCCTGCGGCGTCATGGATTGCCAATGACCTTCGATTTCGCTTTTATCCTCAGCACCTTGCCGGCGTTTCTGAAAGCCGTGGGGGTGACGCTGCAAGTGGGCCTGATCGCCATTGCCACCTCCCTGCTGGTGGCGCTGATCAACGCCGCGCTGCTGGTGTTTCGCACGCCCTACGTGTCGCGCCTGGTGGCGCTGTACGTAGAGTTGGCGCGTAACACGCCGCTGCTGATCCAACTGTTTTTCGTCTACTTCGCGCTGCCGGCCCTGGGTTTGAATATCTCCGGGTTCTGGGCGGCGATCATCACCATGACGTTCCTCGGTGGCGCCTACCTCACCGAAGTGCTGCGCGCGGGCGTGGAAGCGGTGCCGCTGGCGCAGATCGAGTCGGGCAAGTCCATTGGCCTGTCGGACTGGCAACTGCTGCGCCACGTGATCCTGCCCCAGGCCGGCATCCTCAGCCTGCCGGCGCTGTTCGCCAACTTCATCTTCCTGCTCAAGGAGACCACCGTGGTGTCTGCCGTGGCGGTGCCGGAGATTCTCTACACCACCAAGAGCTACATCGCCCTCTACTACAAGACCTACGAAATGCTCGCCGTGCTGACGCTGATCTGCGTGCTGTTGTTTTTGCCGTTGTCGCTGCTGCTCAGCCGCCTGGAAAGGAGGCTTCAGCATGGCCAGTTCGGGTCTTGAGTTGTTGTGGGTGTCGTTGCCGCAACTGGGCAAGGGCGCCGCGCAAACCCTGTCGATTTCGTTGCTGAGCATCGCCTTCAGCACCGTCGGCGGCGTGTTGTACGGCGTGCTGCGCACCTTGAACAACCGGCTGATCAACGCCGTGCTGCGGGTGTACCTGGAGCTGTTCCGCGCAATCCCGGTGCTGGTGTGGTTGTATCTGCTGTTTTTTGGCCTGCCGATTTTCTTCGGGTTGAGCCTCCCGAGCTTCTGGTGCGCAGTGCTGGTGCTGTCGCTGTGGGGCGCCAGTGAAGTGGGCGAGGTGGTGCGTGGTGCGTTGCATTCGCTGCCCCGTGGCCAGCGCGAAGCCGGCCTGTCGATTGGCCTGTCCGACCCACAACTCTACGGCTATGTACTGCTGCCCCAGGCCCTCAAGCGCATGACCCCGCCGACCATCAACGTCTACACGCGCATCATCAAGACCAGCTCCCTGGCGGTGCTGATTGGCGTGGTGGATGTGATCAAGGTTGGCCAGCAAATCATCGAGCGCACCTATGAATCCGTGTTGATCTACGGCGTGCTGTTCCTGTTTTTCTTCTTTATCTGCTACCCGTTGTCGGCTGCCTCCAAGGTGCTGGAACGGCGCTGGGCCCAAGCATGAGCGCATTGATCGAGTTCCAGGGTTTCAACAAATACTTCGGCGAAGCGCAGGTGCTCAAGGGCATCGACCTGCGCGTGCAAAGCGGCGAAGTGGTGGTGATCCTCGGCCCCAGCGGCTGTGGAAAAAGCACCCTGCTGCGTTGCCTGAATGGGCTGGAAGTGGCCCACAGCGGCAGCCTGCGCTTTGCCGGCAATGAGCTGCTGGATAAAAAAACCGACTGGCGCCAGGTGCGCCAGGACATCGGCATGGTGTTCCAGAGCTACCACCTGTTCCCGCACATGAGCGTGCTCGACAACATCCTGCTCGGTCCGCTGAAAGTGCAGAAGCGCGACCCTCGCGAAGCCCGCGAGCAGGCCGAGAAACTACTGGAGCGCGTGGGCCTGGCCGACAAGCGCGACGCCTTCCCGCGCCAGCTCTCCGGCGGCCAGCAGCAACGCATCGCCATCGTCCGTTCGTTGTGCATGAACCCCCAGGTCATGCTCTTTGATGAGGTCACCGCCGCCCTCGACCCGGAGATGGTCAAGGAAGTGCTGGAAGTGATCCAGGGCCTGGCCCGCGATGGCATGACCCTGCTGATTGTCACCCACGAAATGGCTTTTGCCCGCGCCGTCGCCGACCGCGTGGTCTTCATGGAGGCCGGGCGCATCCTCGAACACAACACCCCTGAGGCATTCTTTACGAACCCGCAAACCGCACGCGCGCAGCAGTTCCTGGAGAAGTTCTCCTTTGTTTCAACACTGCCCAAGAAACCCAAGGAACTGGAGCTGATATGAAAAAGTTACTGCTGCCACTGTTGGCCGTCGCACTGCTGGCCGGCTGCGATAAAAAGGCCGAAGAGCCTGCCAAACCGACTGCCGCTGCGGCGAGCTACCTCGATAAGATCAAGGCGCGCGACAAACTGATCGTCGGCGTGTTCACCGACAAACCGCCGTTCGGTTTTGTGAACGAAGCGGGCCGCTACGTCGGGTTTGATACCGACATCGGCCGCCAATTCGCCAAGGACCTGCTGGGCGATGAGAACAAGGTCGAGTTCGTTGCCGTCGAGCCCGCCAGCCGAATCCCGTTCCTGCAAAGCGACAAGGTCGATTTGATCCTCGCCAACATGACCGTGACCCCGGAGCGCAAGGAAGCGGTGGACTTCACCAACCCCAACCTGAAAGTCGCGGTGCAGGCCCTGGTGCCAAACGACAGTGCGGTGAAAAGCCTGGATGACCTGGCCACCCGCACCACCATCGTCACCACTGGCACCACCGCCGATATCTGGCTGACCAAGAACCACCCGGATTGGAAATTGCTCAAGTTCGAGAAAAACTCCGAATCGCTGCAAGCGCTGTCGGCCGGCCGTGGCGATGCCTATGCCCAGGACAACCTGGTGCTGTTCAGCTGGGCCAAGCAGAACCCGGGCTACCGCGTGCTGGAACAGAAACTCGGCGATGAAGCGCCGATCGCGCCAGCCGTGAAGAAAGGCAACACCGAACTGCGTGACTGGGTGAATGCCGAGTTGGCCAAGTTGGGTGAGGAGAAGTTCCTGCTCAAGCTGTACGACCAATATGTGCGCAAAGAGCTGAGCGATGACACCAAGCCTGAGAGCGTGATTGTTGAAGGCGGTAAGTGGCAGGGTTGATCAGTCAGTTATTGAGTGGCTGATCTACCGCTATCGCAGGCAAGTCGAATCGTCGCACCGCAGCTCCCATAGTTATCCGCATTCCAAAGGTGGAACTCGGTCAAATGTGGGAGCTGCGGTGCGACGATTCGACTTGCCCGCGAAGAGGCCCTTGCAGGCGATGACTATTCCGGCCAATGCCACGCCGGCGCATCCAGAATCCCCTGCCCAACGATCTGGGTCTCCCCCAGCACCTTCTCCAGCACAATCGAATTGCACCCCTCATCCTGCTGCAACGCCGCAATCAGGCGGCTGGCATGGGACACCACCCACACCTGGCAGTGATGCGACGCTTGGATGATCAAGCGCGCCAACGCCGGCAGCAGGTCCGGATGCAGGCTGGTTTCCGGCTCGTTCAGCACCATCATGGTCGGCGGCCGTGGCGTCAGCAGCGCCGCGATCAGCAGCAAGTAGCGCAAGGTCCCGTCCGACAACTCCGCTGCCGACAACGGCCGCAGCAAGCCTTCCTGATAGAACTCAATCGCAAAACGCCCGCCCTGCAACGGCTGGATATTCAAGCGTGCGCCGGGGAATGCATCGCTGACGGCCCGCTGCAACGCCTCGGGGTCGCCAATCTCCCGGATCGTCTGCAAGGCGGCCGCCAGGTCGCGCCCGTCGTGATGCAGCACGGGCGTGCGTGTGCCCAACTGAGGCTGACGCACCGGAGCATCCACATCGCTGCGAAAGTGATCATAAAAACGCCAGCCACGGATGCTTTCGCGCAGCAGCAACACTTCCGGCGAGCCGCGCAGGCTACCGACCTGATCAAACAGGCTGTGATAGTTGGGGGTGTGCTGGGCCAGCACATCCCAGCTTCGACCGTCGCGCGCGCGCACCATCGGTCCCGAACGCTGCACCAGCAGGCTGGCTGGGCGGTAGATAGGGCCGGCCCAGATGCATTCCTTCTTCACTTCCGGGTCGAGGGAGAAAAAGGACAAGCTTGGCTCGGGCAAGCCCAGTGAAATGGCGTAGCTGAAATCGTCCCCGGCAAACCCCAGGCGCAGGCGCTTGACGCCTTGGCGCACGGTGGACTCGATGGGCACCTCGCCGTTGCGCATGCCTCGGCTGATGTTTTCCGGCCCGGCCCAGAAGGTGGAGTCCAGCCCACCCTCCCGGGCCAATGCATTGATCACCCCGCCCTGGGCGGTTTCGGCCAGCAGGCGCAGGGCGCGGTACAAGTTGGACTTGCCGCTGCCATTGGGGCCGGTGACCAGGTTGAGCCGGTCCAGGGGCACCACCAATTTATTGATCGAGCGGTAATTGGCCACCGCGAGGGTTTTCAGCATGAGAGGTGCCGCGATTGAAGGAAGACTGCATGTTACCTGTGAGAGCACAGAGGATGAGTGTCGGAAATATCTTGAGTCTTCGCCAGTTGTACACCTGCAACGTGGAACCCTGATCTAAGCTCACAGTCGCATACACACTGGCACGTCGGCATCACGCATAAGGAGCCTGCATGGGCGGTCGTACTTCCACATTGATCTTCGGACTTGGCCTACTGACGCTGTTGAGCGGCTGCGGCCAGGAAAAGGCCGAACCCAAGGCCCATTCCCGGGTGTTTGTGCAAACCGTGCAGTCGGTGGATTTTGCCGCGGCGGTCACCCTCACGGGCGATATCCAGGCCCGGGTGCAAACCGACCTGTCCTTCCGCGTCGGCGGCAAGATCATCCAGCGTATGGTGGACGTCGGCGACCGCGTGACCGCCAAGCAAGTGCTGGCCAAGCTCGATCCCAAGGATCTGCAGACCAACGTCGATTCCGCCCAGGCCCAGGTCGTGGCCGAGCAGGCGCGAGTCAAACAGACTGCCGCCGCCTTTGTGCGCCAGGAAAAGCTGCTGCCCAAGGGCTACACCAGCCGCAGCGAGTACGACGCCGCCCAGGCTGCATTGCGTAGCAGCCAAAGCGCGCTGGCTGCCGCGCAGGCCCAATTGGCCAATGCCCGCGAACAGCTGGGCTACACCGCGTTGATTGCTGACGCGCCGGGTGTGATCACTGCGCGCCAGGCCGAAGTGGGCCAGGTGGTGCAGGCCACTGTGCCGATCTTCAGCCTGGCCCAGGACGGCGAGCGCGATGCGGTGTTCAACGTGTATGAGTCGCTGCTGGTGGAGCCGCCACCCGACGCGCCGATCACCGTCAGCCTGCTGGAGAACCCCAGCATCAAGGCCGTGGGCAAAGTGCGCGAAGTCACGCCAGCCGTGGCCGCCAACACCGGCACCGTGCAAGTGAAGATTGCCCTGCAGGCGCTGCCTAAAGGCATGGAGCTGGGCTCGGTGGTCAGCGCCACCGCCAATGGCCCGGCCAAACCCAGCATCGAACTGCCCTGGGCAGCGCTCACCAAAGACCTCAACGAACCGGCCGTGTGGTTGATCGACGGTGACGGCAAGGCGCAATTGCACAAGGTCACGGTGGCGCGGTACCTCACGGGCAAAGTGATCATTGGCGATGGACTCAAAGGCGGCGAAAAGGTCGTGGTGGCGGGCGGGCAGTTGCTGCACCCCGGCATGGTGGTCGAGATCGCGCAGCAAGGAGTCCAGCCATGAAGCGCCTGACGGCGGTACTCGCCGCCAGCCTGTTGCTGGTCGCGTGCTCCAAGGAAGAGGCGCCACCGGAGCCCGTGCGCCCGGTGCTGTCCATGGAGGTGAAAGCCGAAGACCAGGAAAACCTCGGTCGCTTCGCGGGCACCATCCAGGCGCGCTATGAGAGCAACCTGGGTTTCCGTGTGCCGGGCCGCATCGCCCGCCGCGCCGTGGATGTGGGCGCCGAAGTGGAGAAGGGCGCCTTGCTCGCAGTGCTCGACCCTACCGACCAGCAGAACCAGTTGCGCGCCGCCCAGGGCGACCTGGCCCGGGTGCAGGCGCAGTACATCAATGCCCAGGCCAATGCCCGTCGTCAGCAAGAGCTGTTTAACCGTGGCGTCGGTGCCCAGGCCCAGTTGGACGTGGCCCAGACCGACCTGAAAACCACCCAGGCGTCTCTTGACCAGGCCCAGGCCTCGGTCAACCAGGCCAAGGACCAACTCAACTATGCCGAACTGCGCACCGACCACGCCGGCATCGTCACCGCCTGGAATGCCGAGGCTGGCCAGGTGGTCAGCGCCGGCCAGCAAGTGGTGACCCTGGCCCGCCCGGACATCAAGGAAGCGGTGATCGACCTGCCGGCCGGGCTGGCTGAGCGCCTGCCGCCCGACGTGGTGTTCCTGGTCGCCGAGCAGCTCGATCCCAACGTGCACACCACCGCCATCGTGCGCGAGATCGAGCCTCAGGCCCAAAGCGCCACGCGCACCCGTCGCGCGCGCTTGACCCTGGCCGAGACACCACCCGCATTCCGCCTGGGCACGGCGATCAGCGTGACCTTGAGCACCGCCATCGCGCCACGTATCGAGTTGCCCTTGAGCGCCTTGCAGGAGGTCGACGGCAAAACGCGTATCTGGCTGCTCGACACCGCAAGCCAAACGGTGCAACCGCGTGACGTCACCGTCGTCAGCCGCGACGGCGCCAGTGCCGTGCTCAACGGCGGCGTCAAACCCGGTGAGCGCATTGTCACCGCTGGCGTGAACAGCCTGAAGCCTGGGCAAAAAGTCAAAATCGACGAGGACAGCCCGCGATGAAAGGGAGCTTCAATTTATCCGACTGGGCC
>Ga0157375_10003828_pt1 | contig 13048 bp, 10 predicted proteins | sample M35metaG_FD_115311 | JGI IMG/M metagenome (GOLD analysis project Ga0157375, IMG submission 115311) | Miscanthus rhizosphere microbial communities from Kellogg Biological Station, Michigan, USA - M3-5 metaG | ecosystem: Host-associated > Plants > Roots > Rhizosphere > Soil | place: USA: Michigan...
ATCAACGCGTTCAAACAACCGCGACTGCCATTCGTGTTGACGATCTACTTCCTCTCGATTGTCGCCGTCTCAATCAAGGAAACTGGCTTCTCGCTGTACACGATGTTCCGCTTCGGTTACGACGCGCAGCACACCGGCTACCTGTTCGCGTACGTCGGCGTCATCGCAATCATCATTCAGGGCGGACTGATTGGACGTTTAGTGAAGCGATTCGGCGAGATACCGCTGATCGTCGCCGGTTGTCTCTGCATGGCTGTCAGTTTGTTTGCCGTACCGTTCGTGTCGCCGGCCGCAGGTGGGTTGGCGGGGTTACTGATTGGAGGCGGGGTTCTGTCGATCGGCAATTCATTGGCCACGCCAGTGCTTACGAGTGTCGCGTCGAAGACCGCGGGTGCGGATCAACTCGGAACGATCATGGGCGTCACGCAATCAACCGCGAGTCTGGCGCGTGCTGTCGGACCATCCCTTACGGCGTTGCTAATCGCGAGCCCAATAGCCCATACCGGCGCCGACGGTCAGCCGCATTACATGAGCGACTATTCGCTGTACGTCACTTTCTGGACCGGCGCCGCGATCATGATGGTCGCGTTCTTTCTCGCGTTCTACTTTTCGCGAATTAGGCCGCCCCAAACTGCGCAATAGCGGCAATTGGCCCGTCAGGTTTGATCAAATCCTTAAGCGTGGAGTAAGGCACCATCACGAACTGCGGACCCGCAGCATAAGGTGCAACCTGATACGAGTCGAAGTTGATTCCCAGACCGCGCGGCGTGATCGTCCAGCTCTCGTAGTTCTTCGCCGTCGGTCCCGCACCTTCTTTGATCTGATCCTCGAGTAGCTCTTTTTCCTTCGACTGCTTCTTCAAGTCCGCGATGCAATACGCCGAAAGCGCTTGCAGGTACTTCGCGCCCGGATTGAACAGGTCTGCCAACTTCAACTGCTTCCCGTTCTTCAAATCGTAGTTGAACGTTTCGGTGTGCGAGTTCGGATGAGCAGCGCCCTGGTAATAGCTGCCGATGTCGAACTGCACACTGATCAGGTTGTCGCTCGCGAGAGCGATGGTGTAGCCGATGCCGAGATCGCTGCCCATCGATCCCTCGGGCCGTGGTTCTTCACCTTCCTGGGGCGCCATGTCTTTCTTGAATTGGGCCACACTCTTCACCACAAACACCCGCGCCAACTGATTGAACTTCTCGAAGTTTGGATTGTTCCCGCCGGTAAGTTGCGGATACTGCGCGTCGATCTCGTACATCAACGTCTTATTGTTTTCCTTGAGAGACTTCGCCACGACGTCAACGTCGCCCGTGAAACTAATCGGTTCTTCGTGAACTGAAAACGCGGTCTTCTTGTCGCCGCCCTTTTCGCCCGCAGGCTTGGACCAATTTCCGGCAAGCGTAATCAACCCGTCCTCGGCGCCGGTCTTCCAGATGCCCTGGAAAACTCCCGTCTGCTTGCCACTCGGATCGAATTCGTCGAGCGTGAGGTTGCCGTCTTTGTCGACTGTGCCGCGCAGAGTAATGCGCGTGCCGACCTTCTGATAGAAGTAACTGCCGCTGAGTTGATTGCCGTTGCGGACGAGTTTCATCTGCAAATCGAGGGTTGAACCGATGGAGCCTTTGAAATGTTTCGTTAGCGGCGGTGGCGTGTTGCCGCCCACTGGCTGATTCACTGTCAAATCGGCGGATGCCGGTGGCCCCGGGGCTGGTGGCGGTGGGGACGCAGCCTTTCGGCAGCCTGCGACGATGACCGCGAATAGTAAAAGAAGGACGATTGAGCGTGAGCGCATATGTTGTTTTATGAAGGGGTAATCAAGCCCGATTTCAGAATTGCCTCGCGCACTTCTGAAAACGTAAGTTCTGATAGCTGGCCGCCGCTGAACATCGGGTCGTTTGTGACTTCGGCAACCGCGAACGGCGGTTTGGCGAAGCTGTCGAGTTCTTCGTCGGTCTCGAAACCGACTTCCGCGAGGACGAGACCAAACAAATCACCGAGGAACATATCGATTGAAAACCGGCGTCCCTCGAAATCGAAGTAGTAACGATTCTTTCTGATCTCGTTCGTGTTGAAGAGCGAAAGCGTGTCAGCTTCGAGCGGGTTGAGATACGTGTTTGTGATGATCGTGCGCGCGAGATCGTCAGGGTTCGGAGCGAACTTCTGGGTAAACTTGACGACCCACTTGTTCGTGCGCGGGTCACGCACTTTGCGCAGGCGCAGACGCGTGCCGGTGATGTAGTTGTCGGTGATTTGCAGATGTGGATCCGCGCGCGTGAGTCCTTCCGGGAGATCTCTCAGGAGAAACCTGCGTTCACGCTCGACGCGCGCGTACTTACTCTCGGGAACAACTGTATTCTGCTCGGTTAATCTAGCTACACCCATAGCCACAAAAAGGCACAAAAAGCACAAAAGGCACAAGACGAAGCAAAGGCATAAAAAAGGGCTGTGTACTGACTAAGGTACTATGCACTGACTAAGGTGCTGTGTACTGACTAGTGCTGTCACTGACTAAGCCTTTTTGTGCCTTTTGTGTGCTTTGTGCCTCTTGTGGTTAATGCATCTCCCAATTTAGATCTTCCCGGCCTTCATATCAGCGAGGCGCTTCTCGAAATTCGACGTGTCGACCTTGTCGGCCTTGCCGCGTTCAATCGCCTGGTTGCCCAGCGCGAAAGCCTCTTCCTTCTTGCCGGCCTTGTAAAGCGCGTTTGCCTTCGCCGAAAGGTTCTGGAAAGTCTCTTTCACTTTGATCGACTGATCCAGCCAAGCCATGCCCTGCGCGTCATCCGCCGGGTTGGTGTTGTTGATGAGATAATTCCCGGCCTGCAACGGCGTGCGCCAATCGTCAGCCTTCGCACCGCCAACAGTAGTCTTTAATCTCGCAAACGTCGCGGCGGCTACGTCCGGCACCTTGACCGTGAACGGCACGCTGACCTTTTCCCACCGAATGTTCACCTGCGCGGAGTCGTCACTAACAGGATCGAACGAAAACGAGAGCCACTCCTCATTCTCATTGACCCACGCCGGTTTTGCTTTCACGCGCAACGTATCTTTAGCAGCATCGTAGTTGAAGCTGCCCCACTGATTCGCTGTGCCGTTGAACACGATCGTCCACTCGTCTTTAGTGGGAATCGTGTGCAGACTGTAGGTGCCCGCGGGAAGTTTCTGACCGTTGATGAGCACGTCGTCGGATACGACGAACATCGTCGCGTCGTCAGCGCCGGTGCGCCAGACGTGACCATACGGAACGATCACCGCGTCTTTCGGGCGAACGTTTTGATTGTCGAGGGTCGCCTCACCTTTTACTGTGGCCTCCTGACCCGGCAGCGGATCGCCCCAGATCTTTCGGCCTTTCACGCCCGGACGGCTGTAAGTAATCGTGATGTCCGTGGCCCCGATTCTCTGCATCACGCTCGCCTTTTGACTTGGGCGAGGAAGCACCACTTGCGCAGAGGCAGAAGCGGCGAGACTCATAACAAATAGGACGGCGAAGATGGTTATGCTGCTACGTTTCAGGGAACTCATTGTCTGGCTTTCTCCTCGTGATGGGTTTGCCGCATGATACAATCCGCCTAACGACAATTCAATCCGTCCGCTTTTGCAGGATTCTAATCTGTCAATCTGTGTTGCTCGCTGTGCGCTCTGCCAATTCGCCCGCTTTGGAGGATCGTAAGATGTTTAGCCGCATCTCGCCCGCCGTATTCCGTCTCGGTCTGCTTTTAATTCTGCTTGCTGTTTCCGGTTATGTCGCCACGACATTTGTCGAAGCGCAAAACGGACACGGCGGACAAACTCGATTGCTGCGAACTCCCACCGTCAGCTCAACACAAATCGGATTCGCTTACGCGAACAACATCTGGGTCGTCCCACGGACCGGCGGCAGCGCGCGCCGGCTCACAAGTTTTCAGGGACAAACATTCAACCCACACTTTTCACCTGACGGTAGATGGATCGCTTTCAGTGGCGAGTACGCCGGCAACACGGACGTGTACATCGTTCCGAGCGAAGGCGGCGAGCCGAAGCGTTTGACTTGGCATCCGAGCGCGGATTCAGTCGAAGGCTGGACGCCAGACGGTCGCTCGGTTCTGTTTGCCTCGTCGCGCGCGAGCTGGGCGCCCAGTGGAGCGCCGCGCTTTTGGACAGTGCCGGTCGAAGGCGGTGTAGAAGAGCCGATGGCGATACCGCGCGGCTACCAGGGAAAGATTTCCGCTGACGGCACGCGCATCGCCTATCGCATGAACAACTCGTGGGACGAAGAGCGCCGCAACTATCGTGGCGGACAAAACCGTCCGATCTGGATCGTCGATCTGAAGTCTTACGATCTCGTTTCACCGCCGTGGACTGATTCGAAAGACACGATGCCGGTTTGGGTTGGAGACTCGGTCTTCTTCATCTCCGATCGCGACGGCGTAGCAAACGTCTGGGAGTTTCAAACCAAAAGCCAAAAGCTGGCGCAGATCACAAAGTTTACAGACTTCGACGTGAAGTCGATGGACTCCGGCCCAGGGACCGTCGTGTTCGAGCAAGCCGGATACGTTCACGAGTTGGATCCGAAGAGCGGTAAGGAAAAGATCGTCAGCATTATCGCCACCGGCGACTTTCCGTGGATGATGCCGAACTGGGAAGACGTTTCCAGCCGCATCACGAACATGGCAGTGTCGCCGACGGGCAAACGCGTCGTCGTCGAAGCACGCGGCGAGATCTTCACGATCCCGGTGGACAAGGGCGACGTTCGCAATCTGACGCACTCGAGTGGCTCCGCAGAACGCGATCCGGCATGGTCGCCGGACGGCAAGTTTGTCTCGTACTTCAGCGACAAGTCGGGCGAGTACAAGCTCGTGATCGAAGCGCAGGACGGACTTACGCCGCCGCGCGAGATCACGATTGCCAAACCGACGCGCTACTACACACCGTCATGGTCGCCGGATTCGAAGAAGCTGCTGTTCACGGACACCAACCTGAAAGTGTGGGTGCTCGATATCGCCAGCGAGCAGGCAAAGATCGTGGGCAACGATCCGTGGATGGTGCCGCAGCGCACGATCAATCCCACGTGGAGTCCGGATTCGAAGTGGGTCGCTTACGCGGGCCGTTTGCGTTCGTTGTATCACGCGATCTTCGTGAGCAACGTCGAGACGGGCGAGTCGAAGCAGATCACTGATGGTTTGGCGGATGCGATTTGGCCGACGTGGGACGCGAGTGGAAAGTATTTGTGGTTCCTTGCGTCGACCGATTTCGGTTTGCGGTCGCAGTGGTTGGACATGACTTCTTACGATCGCGAGGAGAATTTCGGGTTGTATCTCGCGGTGTTGAAGAAGAGCGATCCGAGTCCACTGCTTCCTGAGAGTGATGAAGATCGTGGCGTCGGAACGGGAAGGGCCCGGCCTGCACCGGGCGCGTGTGAACCACCGACAGGCGCGCCTGCCGGCGGCGGTGGTGGGGGTGAAGGCGCTGGTGGTGAAGCTGGTGGTCCCCCAGCGCAGCGCGGGCCGCGTGGTCCAGTCTCAGTGCAAGTTGATTTTGACGGACTCTCGCAAAGGATCATTGCGATTCCGGGCGTGCCTGAACGTCAGTACACCGACCTACAGGCCGGAATCGACGGCAATGTTTTCTACATGGAAACGCGGCAAGGCGGCGGCGGAGGTCCGGGTGGCGCCGCGGGTGGTAACGACTTGATGCGTTATCGTCTCTGCGATCGACGTGCGAACTCGTTTGCGTCCGGCGTCGTTGCCTACGAGATCAGCGCCGATCGGCGCAAGATCGTTTATCGTGCGGGTGGTGGTGGCGGCGGGCTTGGTGGTCCAGGCGGCGGTGGAGGAACTCCGCCCGCGCCGCAGTTGTTCCTTGTCGACGCCGATCGGAATCCACCGCAACCGGGTACGGGCCGTTTGAACTACGCGCTCCGCATGTACCTCGAGCCGAAGGAAGAGTTCAAACAAATCTTCAACGAAGGCTGGCGGCTCCAGCGCGATTATCTCTACGTGCCGAACATGCACGGTGCTGACTGGCCCAGGATGAAAGAGATGTACGGTCAGTTGCTGCCGTACGTGATGCATCGCGCCGATCTGAATTACCTGATGGACATGATGGGCGCTGAGATCGCCATCGGTCACTCGTACGTGCGCGGCGGCGACATGCCGAGCGTGCCGCAGCAAGTCGGCGGGCTGTTGGGTGCTGACTTTGCCATCGAGAATGGTCGATACAAAGTGACGCGCATCTACGATAACGAAAGTTGGAATCCCGATCTGCGTTCGCCACTCGCCACGCCGGGAGCGAACGTAAACACCGGCGATTACATTCTCGCGATCAACGGCATGGAACTTCGAGCGCCCGACAACATTCATCGCCTGCTGGACGGCACCGCGAATCGTCAAACGACGCTCACGGTCAACACTCAACCGGCGATGGAAGGTGCACGCACAGTCACGGTGATCCCGGTCGCGAGCGAACAAGCACTCCGAACCCGTGCCTGGGTGGAATCGAATCGACGTCTGGTCGAGAAGATGTCCGATGGTCAACTCGCTTACGTCTACCTGCCGAACACCGGCCAGCCCGGTTACACCAGCTTCAATCGCTACTACTTCTCGCAGCAGGACAAGAAAGGCGTCGTTGTCGATGAACGTTTCAACGGCGGCGGCTCCGCGGCCGACTACATCATCGACGTCCTGCAACGCGACTTCGACGGCTACTTCAACAACGTCGCCGGCGATCGTTTCCCGTTCACCAGCCCGGCCGCCGGAATCTGGGGACCGAAGGTGATGATCATCAACGAGATGGCGGGTTCAGGCGGAGACCTCATGCCGTACATGTTCAAGCGACGGAAGATCGGTCCATTAATTGGTAAACGAACGTGGGGCGGGTTAGTGCATACCGCCGACACGCCGCCGTTTGTCGATGGTGGTTCGATGATCGCGCCGCGTGGTGGTTTCTTCACGAGAGACGGTCGTTGGGCGGTGGAAAATGAAGGTGTCGGACCCGATATCGACGTCGAGAATTGGCCGAAAGAAGTCATCGCCGGACGCGATCCGCAACTCGAACGCGCCGTGCAGGAAGCAATGCGCATCTTAAAGGAACGTCCGGTCAATCGCTCGGCGACTGAACCCGCGCCGCCAACCTGGGGCAAGCGACCGGCTTCAAAATAGGTAATGATCCGAAATGCCGTAAGTCTGTTGCTTGTCCTTGTGCTTTTTCCTGGTCTGGGTCTGACTCAGACCAGGGAAAAACCTAAGCAAAAGGACTTCGGCTCCAGCCTCAAAAAACTGAAGTGGGATCCGCAAAAAAACCAGACTGCGGAAACCGGCTCCATTCCCAACCCTGATGCTGACGATGTAGTCACGATCGAGACGGCACTCGTCGTCTCCGAACTCCTCGTTCTCGACAAGAATGGTCGCCCGGTCCAGGGACTGAAACAGTCAGACTTCCTGATCACCGAAGACGGTGCGCCGCAGCAGGTCGGTCACTTTCTACTCGGCGACAACCGTGATTTGCCGCGATCGATCGTGCTGATCATCGATTACAGCGGCAGCCAGTTCGCATACATCAAGAATAGTGTCGAAGCCGCGGCCGTGCTGGTCGACAAGCTTGGCCCCCGCGATCGAATGGCGATTGTGACGGACGACGTCGAGCTGCTCGCTGAATTCACTAACGACAAACGGGAACTCAAAAAGAAACTCAACTCGTTGCTGCAGAAGAGCTATGGAAACAAAGGCAACAGTTTTCTCGGCTTCGACTTCGGCGCAACACGAAAGCGTTTTGGGAAGAGTGCTCAATACAGTGCCTTGATGGCGACGCTGAAGGAAGCTTTCGACGAAGAGGATCAGCGTCCGATCATTATCTTTCAAACCGACGGTGACGAAGCTGAGTATCTGCGCAATTCGATCATCGTTCCGACTGTGCCTCTCGATCTTCCCCCCGAGCTGGTGGCGAAAGTTCAGAACCAGGTCGAGCAACGTCGAGAACTGCAACGCAGCAGCTTGACTGAGTTCAGTCTTGACGACGTTTACCGAACGGTTGAGAAGTCGCGCGCAACGATCTATACCGTCGTGCCTGGCGCGAAACTCGTTGGACTCACTCAGGAGCAGCAGTTAGCGACGTTGGCTGCCGCAGACGATCGGGCGATCAACGAGATGCTACCGACGCTGAGCAAAGACGCGCGCGCCGCGTTCATAGCGCGACAGAACGAACGCAAGAGAACCGTGCCGATGCAGGTGTTGCGTATGCGAGCTGAAGACAACGCGAAGTTGCAGGAAGCGCTGGCGGCAGTGGCGCCGTTGACTGGTGGCTGGACAGACTTCCTGGAACAGCCGCAGCAAGCGCAGGGGATCTACACGCGCATCATGTCAGACATCAGTCAGCGCTACATCGTCGGGTACTATCCCACCAACAAAGAGCGTGACGGCAAGCGGCGCTCAATGGAGTTCCAGGTGAAGGACCATCCCGAGTACACGATTCTTGGTCGTCGTTCGTACTACGCTCCCGGGTCGAACTAACACCGCACGGATCATAATATTTTTGACACATCGATCCGTGTAGTCTGTGGCCGTGAACATCCTTGGCTTTTTGTTTTTGTTGTTCGCGACCCTCCCCGCTAACTTCACAGAAACACAAATCTCCGGACTCTCGAGTCCGACTGCAATGGCGATTGCACCGGACGGGCGGATCTTCGTCTGCCAACAGGGCGGCGCATTGCGCGTCATCAAGAACGGTGCACTGTTGCCGACTCCGTTCATGACGCTCGTCGTCGATCCAGCCGGCGAGCGTGGCCTGCTCGGCATAGCGTTCGATCCAAACTTCAGCAACAACAATTTCCTTTACGTCTATTACACCGTTCCGATCGAACCCCGCCACAATCGAGTCAGCCGTTTCACGGCAAACGGAGACGTGGTCGTGCCCGGAAGCGAACAGATTATTCTCGAACTCGAACCGCTCACACTCGCTTCAAACCACAACGGCGGCGCGATTCATTTCGGCCCTGACGGCAAGCTCTACATCGCTACCGGCGAAAACGCCACCACGTCAAACTCGCAAACGCTTAACAACAAGCTGGGAAAGATGTTGCGTATCAACGCCGACGGTTCGATCCCGGCCGATAATCCGTTCTTCAATCAGGCGACTGGAACCAATCGCGCCATCTGGGCGCTCGGCCTACGAAACCCCTTCACCTTCGCGTTCCAACCGGGCACCGGCCGCATGTTCATCAACGACGTCGGCCAAAACCTGTGGGAAGAGATTAACGACGGCATCGCGGGATCGAATTATGGTTGGCCCGTAACTGAAGGGGTCACCGCCAATCCAAACTTTCGTTCGCCACTGTTTGCTTACGGACACGGAACTGGTGCAACCACCGGATGCGCGATTGCGGGTGGCGCTTTCTACAATCCACCTGTCGTGCAGTTTCCGTCGAACTTCGTTGGTAAGTATTTCTTCGCTGACTTGTGCAGCGGCTGGATACGCGTGTTCGATCCCGCCTCGGGAACGGTCTCGCCATTCGCCACCAGCATATCGCAGCCAGTCGACCTCAAAGTCGGCGCGGACGGCAGCCTTTATTACTTGTCGATCGGATCGGGAGCGGTGTTCAAGGTGCAGTTCTCACCGCCGCAAATCCCAGCGCCGGTGATCGCAACCGAACTTAACAGCGATATCGCGATCGCACTCGAGTCGCCGACCGCGCTCCGCGATCCGTTTGCGCTAACGAGTCCCGTCAAATTCGGCACGGATCAACAGACGCGGCTGAGTCTGTTCGTTACCAACCTTGATTTGTTGCCGGGCGAAACCAGTTTGGCGGTGACAGCAAGATTTCAGGATGCGAACCTGAATGTGTTTCCGTTAGCAGTGGAGTTTGTTGGACCGATGCCGGGAGTCGCGGGATTGTCGCAGGTGATCGTCCGGCTACCACCGAACACACCTGCGAACCAATCGATTTTTGTGAGCGTCTCACTGCACGGCCTAACGAGTAATCTGGCGCGCGTGCGAATTCAGTGACGACGGGGACGGAGTTACCCGACTACATTCAAATCGGGTTGTTCATGAGTAGCGATGCCGAAACGTTTGATCTTGCAGTTGAGCGTCGTGACTTTCACGCCTAACAGCTTTGCGGCGCGACGTTGATTGCCGCGAGTCCGTTGCAGCGCACTCTTGATGAGCTCGATCTCGTAGCGCTGAACTTCTTCCTGCAACCCAAAATCCTGCGGCGGTGTGGGTTGACGGCTGACCAGTGAGTCTACTTCCCGCAAAACAGTCAAGGCGGCTTCTCTGAGGCTATTCAAGGTGTGCGCGTTCACATCCGACGTTCCGGGCGACGTCTCACGTGGCGCGAGGTTGGTCTCCCAACTCAACGAGTTACTCATCGCTTAACCCTCCCTGGATTTTCTTTGGCAGCGGGAGCAACGCAACCATTCGAGCACTTTTCGTGTCTGCAATCACCTCTTTGCGAACTCTGTGTATCTCTGTGTCTCTGCGTTAAATGATTTCCACCGCATACTTAACGCAGAGACGCAGAGTTACTTTCGCCTTCAACGGGCGTGAAGCTCTTTGTCTGTGCAAACGCCGCAGAACCACACAGGATTAACAGCAGCGCCAGTTGTTTGAGTCGTGGGGCGTTCATTGTCTTAGCAAATCCTCGAGAAAGCGCTGCACGTCGGGATCCTCGCTTCCGCTCAACCAGCCAATCGCGCGTTTACGACGAGCCATCGGCTCCTGTTGGTTCTTGGCGATATCGATCAGTTTCCGAACAACTTTCTTTTCGGTGACGGGACTTCTCATGGCGCGGACGCCCTGAGCGCTCGTGACCCAAACACTGGCACCCTGTCCACTCGCCGCTCTCGGCGAACGCGACAAAAGACTCGTTCCGGTGCCAATCGAATTGAGGATCTGATCCTTAAGTTCTTCGTTCTTCTCGGCGTCGTAAAGGGCGATCAAAAAATCGATCGCTTTGTCGCCGCCGCGCCGGGGAATAGCGCTAATCGCGGCTTTGCGGAGCTCGATGTTGTCGGAAGCGCGCGCGATCTCGAACAGTTTCTCGCCGGCCCGCTCGCTCTGGCGATTCGCAAAACCGGAAATGACCGACTTTCGAATCTCCACCGACTGGTCCGCGTCGTAAATCTTGAACAGCGCATCGACTGCTGAATCACCGGAGCGAATCGCGATACCGTTTATCGCCATTTTTCGCTGGGGAATCGTCTTTCCACTCGTCGCGATGTCGGTGAGCACGGCGATCACGCGGTCGTTAGTGTGACGGCTCAAGGCGTACAACGACGCTTCTACGATCTCGTTGTCAGTCGAGTTCAACGCAAACTCGCGCAACGGATCGATCACGCTGTCGTCGTTCGTCGCGCCGAGTACGGAAATCGCCCGCGCGCGCAACTTCACATCGGTTTCATTTCGCGCGAGTCCGAGAATCACCGGCGTCACTGCTTTCCCGCCATGACGGCCCAACAACGTCAACGCCGCACTCTTGCATCGTGGTGTCTGCGCCGAGCCCGGCTTCAACCACTCCCCGGCAGCGGCGATGCCGCGTTGTACGTCGGTTTGAAACAGCGCTTGAAGCACGACGATCTTGAATTCACACGGATCGTCGTTGTCGTCGGAGCCGCCAAAACTTTCCCACGCCAGATTCGAGCTTCCCAAAAGCTGCGCGGGCAGCGGTGTCGCCGCGATCGCCGTGGGTGCGCCCGGAACGGCGGGGGTATAGACCATGACATCAGGCGCAGGTCTCGCCATTGCGACAGGAGCGAGTGGTGTCATTGGGGCGATCACTTCATCAGCGGCAATGGCCTCGATCTGAGAGGTAGCGATAACCGTGCCCGGGATTTGGGCCACCAGCAGACGCGCATCGTCAAGCCAGGTCGAATTCTGATATTTCGCAAACAGCTTGTTCACGGTCTCACGGCACTGCTTGTACTTCTCCAGCTTGTATTGCGCGTAGGCAAGCCAGTAGTAGGCGGCGTCGAGGTTTTTTTCGTTTTGATACTTGCTGACGTACTCGCTGAACTTGTCCTGCGCCTTGGTCCATTCGCCGTCGGTGATGAGGTCGCGCGCGGCGCGGAAGACGGTCGCGGCCGATTCGTTTGACTGTGGCGCAAACGAGTTCGACAGCGCACGTCGCTGTTGGCCCATGGCCGCGATGGCAAGGAGCAGTAGAAGTGAGATTATGAGAGTGGAGCGTGAAAGCTGATTCGACATTTCGTAGCCTCTATTTCTGTTAACGATGCGGATTTGATTCGCTAACGATTGTTCGTGCCGCGGTCGCGATACTCGATCAATGCCGCGACGATCTCTGTTTTATCCACCCGCTCTTTAATTGCGCGCACTTCTTCCGGTCGGGCGTGATCCGGAAGGTTGGCGATATCGATCAACAAGGGTTCGAGATCGGTGAGCAGCGTCTTGGTTGGAAACTTTGCTTTCATCTCGGCATCGCGGCGCAGCACGACGTTTTCGTTCAGCAGTCGCTGAGACAGTGCCTTGTCGTAACTGACATCGATTTCGTCGTCCCCCTCGGAGACGGTGGCGTTACGGATAGAGCGCAGCAGGTTTTGGGTTTGTTCGAAGTGATTGACGGTGTCCTGATCGTCGAGGTCCAGGTAGGCGACGTCTGATGAGAGTACTCCGGGGTTATCAGGAGTACCTGGTTTTATTGTCCGTTTTATTCGCGTCTTCTTCTCGACCTTCGGTTCAGTGAAGCGGGCAAACAGTTGTTCAGGTTCGATCTGTTTTTCTGGTGTTCTCGTGGCGGTCTGCTTTTCCGGAGTAAGCAGGAACACTGATAAAAGCCCGATGGTCAGAATCACAGTCGCGGCGATCGTCATCCACCAACCGTACGACGTTTCTGCTACTGGAACGATGCGCGCCTCAATGCCGGACCACGCCCCAGGCGAGACTTCGATCTCCCGATCATAGCGCGCGAAGATTTCCTGCTCGGCTGTCAGCGCCGCGAACTCTCGGGCGCAACTCGCACACGTGATCAGATGCTCGTTCACCTGGCGCTGCTCTTCGCTGCCCAGTTCACCATCCAGATACTCTTCGAGCACTTCTAAATAAACTTCACACTTCATAACCGACTCCTGCG
>Ga0157375_10003829_pt1 | contig 13046 bp, 9 predicted proteins | sample M35metaG_FD_115311 | JGI IMG/M metagenome (GOLD analysis project Ga0157375, IMG submission 115311) | Miscanthus rhizosphere microbial communities from Kellogg Biological Station, Michigan, USA - M3-5 metaG | ecosystem: Host-associated > Plants > Roots > Rhizosphere > Soil | place: USA: Michigan...
CTGTTTTTATGGCAGGCGATCAAGGATCAAAGCGTTACAGGATCAACACGTAGGTCTTGCGCACGGTTTCCTGGATGTCCCAGATCCCGGTGCTGTTGGCCGGCAACATCAGTGCGTCGCCGGCTTCTATGTGAACGATTTCACCGTTGTCAGGGGTGAAGGTGCAGCGGCCCTGGATAAAGTGGCAAAACTCCTGGGATTTGATCTGCCGACGCCAGACGCCTGGGGTGCATTCCCAGATGCCGGTTTCGACGCCGTCGCTGCGCTCAACGCTCAAGGTCGAGGCCACGGCGATGAGCTCGCCCAAGGGCACGGCCACCGGTGACGAGTCGGGCAAGTGGGCGTTCAGCGTGTCTTTGAATTGAGTGATGCTCATGGGCTTTCCCGTGTGAGTGAAACGACTTAGTGCATGAAACCTTCCATGAACCCGGCCACGCCGATCGCCAGCTTGCGGCGCCACGGGGCGGTGTTGGGGTTGGCCAACACCTGGTCTTCATGGACAAAACTGCGAATGATCGCGTTGTAACCCAGCCACCGGCACGGCTCGGGCTCCCAGGCCTTGAGCGCCTCCAGGCCCCGTTCGCGGATGACCCATGGCTGGTGGGTCAGCGGCGTGTCCAGGCCGAGGATCAGGTCGGCCAGGGTGCGCCCACCCAGGTTGGTGGCGCCGACGCCCTCCCCGCCATAACCACCGGACAGCGCGATGCCGGTCTTGTGGTCGCACAGCATGTGCGGACGGAAGTTGCGCGACATGCCGAGGTTGCCGCCCCAGGAGTGGGTAATCCGCACCTTTTTGAGCTGTGGGAAGAGTTCGCCGAACAGGTAGCGACGCAGCTCGACCTCGCTGTCGGTCAGATCGAAGTTGTGGCGCAACTTGCCGGCGAACTGATAGCCGCCACGGGCACCAAACACCAGGCGGTTGTCGGCCGAACGCTGGCCGTAGGTGACCTGCCGGCTGCTCTCGCCGAACGCCTGGCCATGGCTCAGGCCGATTTCATCCCAGGTGCTGGCGGGCAGCGGCTCGGTGGCGACGATCAAGCTCTGCACCGGCAACTGATAGCGCCCCAATGGCGGCAACGTGTTTGCATACCCTTCGACGGCCGGCACCACCCACGCGGCGCGCACACTCGCCTTGGCCGTGCGCAGGCTGCCGGACTGCCAATGGGTCACCGGGCTGTTTTCGTAGATCGTTACGCCCAGGCGCTCCACCGCCCGCGCCAGGCCGCGCACCAGCTTGGCGGGGTGGATGGTGGCGACATGGGGTGCATAGATACCGCCATAAGGCTTGGCGATGCGGATCTGTTCGGCCAATTGCTGCGGGCTGAGCCAGCGATAATCGTCCTCGGTGAGGCCTTGGGCGTGAAGCTTGTCCAGGTAACGGCGCAGGCTGCCTTCCTGCTCGGGGTAGCGCGCGGCGCAGTACAGGGCGCCGCCCTTGCGGTAGTCACACTCGATGCCCTCGCGGGCCAGCACCTGGGCCACCTCGTCGGGAATGCCGTGCAGCAGGTCAAACGAGGCGCGGCGCTGTTGCGGGGAAAGGCCAGCAAGCAGCCGATCCTCACCCAGCAAATTGCCCATCAGCCAGCCGCCGTTGCGCCCGGACGCGCCGAACCCGGCAGTCTGTGCCTCGATGATCGCAATCTTCAGTTCGGGAGCCTGGCGCTTCAGGTAATAGGCGGTCCACAGGCCGGTATAGCCGGCGCCGATAATGGCCACGTTGACATCCAGGTCCTGCTCAAGGGACGGCCGCGCCACCAGCGGGTCGTCCAGCTGGTCCATCCATAAACTGATATTGCGCCATGCCGGCATGCCAAGCTCCCCTACCTCGTTTCGATAGGGGGATGCTAGAGCGCGGTGTCAGGGGCTGTCTTGCGCGCGTGCACGCAAAGAAATTTGTTTGACGTAGGCCTTGGGCGACTGGCCCGTGTGCTGGCGAAAAGCACTGTAAAACGCCGACAGCGAATTGAAACCGGCTGCAAACGCCAGGTCATCGACCTTGATCGGTGGCGCGGCTTTATCCAGGGCGGCGAGCAAATGCTGGAGCCGAGCCTGGTTGACGTAGCGGTAGAAGCTCTGCCCCAGCACCTGGTTCAGCAGGTAGGAAATCTGATTGCGGCTGTAGCCACATTCCTTCGCCACCCGTTGCAGGTCCAGCTCCGGGTCCAGGTAGGGTTGCTGTTGCTGGAAATAGTGCTGCAGGTCATTGGCCATATGCCCCAATTGCTGGGGCGACAGGCCCAGGCGGCTGACCGTGGGGCGCATCGTCTGGGCGGGCTGTTCATGCACCAGGGACGCGTATTCGTTGACCCGCCAGATAAGGCCGTCGCGCACGGTGATGGCCTCGCTGGTACGAAACGACACCAGCCCCTGGCCGCCGCGCAAGGTGATGCGGTACTGGATAAACGCGGTATCGCCGTCGGCACGGATACGGTCGGTGTGCTCGATTGCTTCATCGACGCCACGGGGCATGCTGGCTTGCAGGTACTCGCGCAACTCGGCATACCCCACCACGCGGTTCTGGAAGAAATCGTGGTACTGGATGTCCGGGTGGTAATAGGACATCACCCCGTCCAGGTCGCGATGGCGCCAGCAGAGGCTGTGGCGCAGCACCAGGTCGCCGGTGGCTTGGGTGTTCTGGCAATCATCGTCTGGGGCGATGTCAGGCATGGAAGGCTCGGCGGCGGGTAAACCCTGGAGATTGCCGAATTTTACCGGGGCCTTCAATGGCCAATTGGCACTTCTGACTAATGGCCTTTTGCCTAGCTTTGGGTAGGACATGACCCACGTCAATTTCATGGAAAAGAACCGCCGAACGGGGCGAAAAAAGTCACCGCAGTGTTGGGAACGAATGCTATTTTGAGGGTCTTCAACGCCACGACCAGTGAAGGTCATGGCCCCCTGCCGCGAGCTAAAGGAAGCGCTCAATGAACAAGGTGGGCAACATGAACAAAGTGACGTTTCCCAACGCCTGCCAACTGATGCGCTGGCATTTTCATCCGATGGGCTTCGAGGGGAGCATGGACGCCCCCGGCAGCATGGTTGCCCGTTTGTTCGACCGCGCCAGTGGCGAAACGCTGATCGCCATCGCCGGCATCCCCTGCGCCACCGTGATGAATGCGGCCGATGTGGAGCGCATCATCGAGGCAGTGGAGGATGAGCTGGAGTCGTTCATTCCGCCGCAGTCTCTGCGGGCGTGACTCAGACTTATCGGATGACTAATTTCTAAATGTGGGAGCGGGCTTGCTCGCGAAGGCGGCGTGTCAGTAGATGCATTCGGTGACTGATCGACCGCCTTCGCGAGCAAGCCCGCCCCCACATTTTCAATCGCGTTAACAAAGCATTAGCTGCGTTGATCGTCGAAGAAGGCTTTTTTGCCGTCGACCCGCTCCGATGCTCGGGGCACATTCACGCCCTGGCCTTCCGGCTTTTCTACATACCAATAGCAGTGGCTCACCGCCCGGGTAATGCCGACGTAGGCCAGGCGCAGCACTTCGTCTTTTTGCGCATTGTCGTAGGGTTCGCTGTCGCCGTCCTTGCCCAAGCCCGCCATGCGGTAGACCTGGTTCTTGTACGGCGAGCGGGTGACGTGCTGGCAATCGCCCAACAGGAACACCGCGTCCGCCTGCAGGCCCTTGGCACTGTGATAGGTCAACTGCTTGAGCCGACGAGACCCGGCCGGCAAGCTAGAATCCACATTAACTACAGCTTGAATATGCTCTTCTATCAATGACTTATCGCTACTTTTCCGATACAGCATTAACACTGAATCGCCGCGTTCATAGTGCGCAAGCACCAGGCGCCCCAGCGCCGCATCATCCCGCTCAAGCACGGTAACCGGTACCAATGCCTTGGGCTCGCCACTGGCCTTGGCCTTTTTGCCGGGGATTGCCGGCGCTGCCCGCACGATATGTTCGGCCGCATCGATGATGTGCTGATGGCTGCGGTAGTTTTCGCTCAACATCACGCGGGTGGTGCCTGGCGACGGGAATTCCTTGTTGAATTCCATGAAGTACTGGGGCGAGCTGCCACGCCAGCCGTAGATCGACTGCCAGTCGTCCCCCACGCACAGCAACGAAGAGCGTTGCGCCCCGCGCCCTACATGCATGGCCGGGCCCCGGCTGCGGATTTCCCGCAGGCTGGCGCGAATCCACGAGACGATCTGCGGGGACACGTCCTGGAACTCGTCGATCATCAGGTGGGACATCGGCCGCAACAGCGGATCGCTGAGCAGCTTGAGGTTTTCCGGGGTGTTCTCACCAAACAGCGAAAACATGCGGTTATAGGTCATGATCGGCGGCGACTGGTCGAGCAAGTGGTCTTCCAGGGCCTTCCAGAAAATGCTCAGGGCCTCGAAGAAGAACCGATCAGGGTCGTCCTTGGCAAAACTCATCTGGCCGACGGCGGTGGGGACGTCGAGGCCGAGGTTCTCGATAAAGCCTGCTGCCATCACAAAACTGTCCAGCAGCGGCGCCGAGGCCAGCTCGCCCTTGACCTTGTAATCAAATCCAGGCCCCGCTGTGGCGTCACCGGCCAAGCTGTTTAATAACCGTTTTGATGACTCATAACTATCTATCCATATCAACGGCTTACGACAGAAAGCTTGAAACAAGGTGCGTTTCACCGCCCACTCTGCACGCACCGACAGTTTCGAGTTGGGACGACTGATCTGGGCGTTTTCGCGGGGATCGAAACCCAGCACCACCCAGGCGTCCAGCTCAGGGATGTACCCGTGACAGTGGAACCGCGCGCCATTGATCTCGACGGTCTGACGATTGGGTTCAATGCCTTTGATTGGCCATGCACCGGCCCTGAACCACAGGTCTTCGATCACATCGCAGAGTTCTTCATCACGCTGGGCAGCCAGTTCGGTCACCGCCATGCGTTTTTGCACGTCGGGGTGGTCGCGCTCCAGCTCCTTGAGTTGCAAGCCATGTCGGGCCAGCGGCGCAATCAGCTCGCGAAAACGTGCATGCTGGCCATAGAGCCGGTGATAGCAGGCATTCATCTGTTGACGCTGGGCATCGCTGATACGCAGATCGAACGGATTGCTGTCGGCGTCTTCGAAACCGGCACTCAGGGTCTCGAATGCCTGTAGCCGCTCGAAGCCCGGCAGGCTGCGCACCATGGGCAGAATCCGCGAGTGAAAGGTACGCACCACGGCCTGGGCTTCTTTCATGCCAAGGGGTTGGCCCCACAGGCTGAGAACTTCCATGAGCTTATTGATGAAATCCTTGCGTGACTCACGGGTGAAGGTCACCACGGTCATCGAACTCAGCTCAAACCCCAGGTAATGGGTCAGCAACACGATGCGCAGCACCAGCGAGGTGGACTTGCCGGCACCCGCGCCTGCAATCACGGAGGTCGAGGGCGTGTCACTGAAGATCATCTTCCACTGCGCAGCACTGGGCTGGGCATGGGCCGGCAGCAGGCGCGCCACGTCAGCCTTGATACGTTTCTTGATCTCGGCGGTCAGGGGCAGGCGCCAGTCATCGAACAAGCTGTCGTCAACGCCGGGGGCGCGGTGCTCCTCGGGACGAAAGTCACGGATCAACAGGACCTGGCGCCCTTCCTCGATGCCATCGGCCTTGCCCTCGCGGTAACCATATTCCACACCGGCTTCATGCCCACTGCGGAACCCATCCGCCTGCCCGTGCAGCCACGAAAAACGGTGCTGCGCCCGCAAGCGCGTCAGACCATGACCAAACAGGCGCGCGGCCAGCCGCTTGAGCAGGGGCATTTCGGCCAGTGGGCGCAGTTCAGGGGGCAGATCAGGCTGTTGTTGCGGCACGCGGACTCCTGCGATGAGCTTGGCTTTGAAGAGTGCGCCATGGTCGCCGGAAACCGCGCGCAGTTCCAGCCAATTGCTTTGCTGTCATGCAGTTAGGCGATGAAGTGAAAGTCAAAACGCCGGCAACTCATCGAGAGAACCGATAGGAACACGGAAGTTTTTACGCTTTTTATCGATCTAGGGCTGTTGGATCATAGATGCCATCAACTGGAGACGATCATGCTTGAACTTCGACCTTTCAACTCCCTGGGCGGCGCCCACCATGGCTGGCTTGACGCTCATCACCATTTTTCGTTCGCCGAATACCATGACCCCAAGCGTATGCACTGGGGCAACCTGCGGGTCTGGAACGACGACATCATCGCCCCCGGCACCGGCTTCCCGCAGCACCCGCATCGCGACATGGAAATCATCACCTACGTGCGCAAAGGCGCCATCAGCCATGCCGACAACCTGGGCAACAAAGGCCGCACCGAGGCCGGCGACGTACAGGTCATGAGCGCAGGCACCGGCATTGCCCACAGCGAATACAACCTGGAGGCCACGCCGACGGAGATCTTCCAGATCTGGATCATCCCGAATGAAGCCGGCCTGCCGCCTTCCTGGGGGGCCAAGCCGTTTCCAAAAGGTGATCGCGAAGGCTTTGTGACCTTGGCCAGTGGCAAGTCCGGGGACAGCGAAAGCCTGCGCATTCGCGCCGATGCACGCCTGGTAGCGGCCAACCTGAAGGCTGGGGAAAGTGCCGAGTATGTGCTGGATAGCGGGCGTCGGGCGTACCTGGTGCCGGCGACCGGTGTGATTGAAGTCAATGGCTTGCGTGCGCAAGCCCGAGACGGCGTGGCGATTGAGGATGAGCAGGTGTTGCGGGTGACGGCGATTGAGGACAGTGAGATCGTGTTGGTCGACTTGGCCTAACATTGTCCCAATGTGGGAGCGAGCAAGTCGAATCGTCGCACCGCCGCTCCCACAGGTTATGTTGCAGTGTTACTGGGAGATAGCACCGTCTACCAACACCTGCGCCTCTTCCACCAGTTGCTTGAGGTGGTCTTCGCCAATAAAGCTCTCGGCGTAGATCTTGTAGATGTCCTCGGTACCCGATGGCCGCGCGGCAAACCAGCCGTTTTCGGTCATCACTTTCAAGCCGCCAATCGCCTGGTTGTTGCCCGGCGCGTGGCTGAGGATCTGCTGGATGCTTTCCCCGGCCAGTTGCGTGGAGGTGACTTGCTCCGGCGACAGTTTGCCCAGCAAGGCTTTCTGCGCCGGTGTTGCCTTGGCATCGACACGAATGGCGAACGGCTCACCCAGGGCGTCGGTCAGGCCACGGTAGATCTGGCTCGGGTCCTGGCCTTTGCGCGAAGTCATCTCCGCCGCCAGCAACGCAGGAATCAGGCCGTCCTTGTCGGTGCTCCAGACGGTGCCGTCCTTGCGCAAGAACGAAGCGCCGGCGCTTTCTTCACCGCCAAAGCCCAGCGAGCCTTCAAACAGGCCATCGGCAAACCATTTGAAGCCTACCGGCACTTCATACAGGCGGCGGCCGATGCGTGCGGCCACGCGGTCGATCAGGCCGCTGCTGACCACGGTCTTGCCCACGGCGGCGTCAGCGCGCCAGTCAGGACGGTTCTGGAACAGGTAGTCGATGGACACCGCCAAATAGTTGTTCGGTGCCAACAGGCCACCGGACGGGGTCACGATGCCATGGCGGTCGTGGTCCGGGTCGCAGGCGAAGGCCACGTCAAAGCGCTCCTTCAGGCCAATCAGGCCTTGCATGGCGTAGCTGGAGGACGGGTCCATGCGGATCTGGCCGTCCCAGTCGACGCTCATGAAGCGAAAGGTCGAATCGACTTCAGTGTTCACCACGTCCAGGTTCAAGCGGTAGTGCTCGGCAATCGCCGACCAGTAGCGCACCCCTGCTCCACCCAGCGGGTCTACGCCCAGGCGCAGGTCGGCACTGCGGATCGCGTCCATGTCGATCACGTTGACCAGGTCGGCCACGTAGCTGTTGAGGTAGTCATGGCGATGGGTGGTGTCGGCCTTGAGGGCCTGCGCGTGGGTGATGCGCTTGACGCCGGCGAGCTTGTTGGCCAGCAGTTCATTGGCTTTGGCTTCGATCCACTTGGTGACGTGGGTGTCAGCCGGCCCGCCATTGGGTGGGTTGTACTTGTAGCCGCCACTCTGCGGTGGGTTATGTGACGGCGTGATAACGATGCCGTCCGCCAGGCCAGTGGTGCGGCCGCGGTTGTAGCAGATGATGGCGTGGGAAATGGCCGGGGTCGGCGTGTACTCATCACCTTCGGCCAGCATTACGTGCACGCCGTTGGCGGCCAGCACTTCCAGGGCGCTGGCACCGGCAGGCGTAGACAGCGCGTGAGTGTCCAGGCCGACAAACAGCGGGCCGTTGATGCCCTGGGCTTCGCGGTACAGGCAGATGGCCTGGCTGATGGCGAGCACATGCCATTCGTTGAAGCTCAGCTCGAACGAACTGCCACGGTGCCCGGACGTGCCAAAGGCCACGCGTTGGGTGGAGATCGCTGCATCAGGCTGGCCCGTGTAATAGGCCGTGACCAGTCGCGGGATATCCACCAGCAACTGGGCTGGCGCCGGCTTGCCCGCAAAAGGACTGATTGTCATGCATAAACCTCAAGAAGAAGGATTCGGAAAAAGTGACAGTTTACTGAGAGTTGGACTACTGCGCGACGGTATCGATCCTACATCAACAAGAGAAATTTCACGCGCTCAACCCACCTGTGCATGCCGCAGGGCCTCGCTCAGGGCAGCCAGGGTCATGTCCAGGTTGGGATGCCCCTGGAAGGTATGGCTGATGCGCAACTGCTGGTGATGCAGGCCGCTGAGGCTGAACAGCTCGCCGGGCGCCACCACGACTTGCTGCGCGAGCATGCACTGGAACACCTGGCGCATATCCACGGCATGGGCTGCCCTCAACCAGAACGCTGCCCCGCCTGCCGGCATGCGATAGCTCACCTGCTGCCCCAGGTGCAGGTCCAAGCGCTGCCTGACCGCCTCGGCCTGTTCCTGTAACAACAGGCGCAAGCTGCGCACATGCTGGTCGATTCGCCCGCTGTGGTACAGGCGAGCGATCGCACGCTGACGAATGGATGACAACCGGAACGCACGCAACAGGAACTGGCGTTGCAACTCGCTGCTCATGCGCCGGGACAGTACATAGCCGTAAGGCGCCTCTGGGCCGAGGACTTTCTCGAAGGATGAAAACACAACCAGCCGCTCCGGGTTGACCAGCTCACGCAGTGGCGCCTGAGCCGCTGTGAAGCTCAACTCGCCCTGCGTGTCATTCTCCAGCAACCAGCAACCGTACTGGTCCAGTAGCCGCGCGACGTCCAGCCGGTCGCGGGGATGCAGGGCCACCCCCGACGGCAGGCTGACGGCGGACGACAATAGCACCAGGTGCACGGGTTCTTCGCGCAGCAGCCCTTCCAGCAGCACCAGGTCGAGCCGCCCCTCAGCGGTCCACGGCAGCTCGATGACGCGCACCCCGGCATCCTGCAAGAGCCGCAGTATCAGCCAGTCGCACGGCGACTCGACCACCACCGTGGTGCCTCGCAAGCCCAGCACTTCGATGAGAATATCCAGCACACCGCGAAGGTCGGCGCCAATGTAGACGTCGTCGGCGTGCCAGCAGCGGGTCGGCGAGGTGGTGTAACGGGCCGCCAATGCCGCTCGCAGCTCCCATACACCACAAGGCTGGGACCAGGGCTGCAACTGGCGTGGGTACTGGCGTACCAGCTCACGTTCCAGTCGCAGCAGGGTTGCATCCAGTGATGCCAGCAGCGTGGGTTCATCGCCGCTGAGCACCACCATCCCCGGCCGACGAGTCGCCACGTACAGCCTTTCGAGCAAATCCCCCCCCGGCCATGTCGCCGGGCTGCCCGCCAGTGGCCAGGCGTAGTAACCGGACTTGGCCACGGAATAGACCCGTCCTTCCTTCTCAAGCAGCGAATACGCATATTGGATGGTGGAAATCGACACATTCAGGCGCTCGGACAACTGCCGCAGCGACGGCAGTTTCACCCGGGTATCGGTACTGACCTCATTGATCAGGTTGATCATGTAGCGATAGACCGCCTGATAGGCAAAGCCGGCCTGCCGCGTGCCGCGCGGAGTCATCGCCCGAACAGCTGGAAGGCCTGCGCTTGGCGTGGGGGCGTCGAGTGCGCCTGGCGATGGCTGCACGCGCCGTGGTCGGCGGCCAGCGGCGATGGCCGCTGGCGGTACAGGTGCTGAAGCAGCTGCAATGACAGCCCACTGGTGTCGACCACCCATTGCTGGAGCAGGTCGGCCGCGGGCTTGCCCTGGAGTATTTTGTGCAACTCAGGCAACGCCACCAGCATGCCCGGGTGACACTGGCGCAAGTAACCCTCCAGGCGCTCGCCGTGATGAATGAACGGCGAGAACAGCAGGCAGACCAGCGCCCCCTCCTCCACGCCGAAAAACTGCTGGGCATAGGCGGACGCCAACGCACGCCCCTCCCGCGTTGCAGCCTGGGCCAGCAGTTGTTCCGGAATCTGGCGATCGTGCAGGGCGTTGGCCGCTTGTATGACGAAGCTTTCAGCACCCGCTTCATAGTCCAACTCCCTCAGGCACTCCGCCTGCAGGCCCCGCAGGTGGGCCATCAACAACGGGTTGGCATACATCGGGTTACTGAAGTGAAAACCCAAGGGATCGGCCGCGTAAGCCATGAAGTCGTTGAGCAGGCTACTGTCAAGCGGCTCGATATTCTCCAGCAAGTCGGCAATACCGATGTAGGCCAGCTGACGATGCCCACCCTTGCAGCGGTCATCACGCTCGACATAGTGCTCGCCGTACAGTTCACGGTAATAACCGTTGCTCCATTCGTCCATGCGCGCATACAGCCCATTAAGCGACGCAGGCTTGCCCTTGGGGATGACAAGGCCTGCGCTTTGCGCGGATTTTTTCAGCCAGGCCAGGAACTGGCTTTGCTTGCGTCCGGAGTCACCACTGACCACGGCGTGCACCCCGCCATTGTAGCTGGTGACACGCTGGTAGAAGTCACCCAGGGCCAGGTAGGTGTCATTGCACAGCGTGGCGCGTATGTCCCCGGACGTCAGGTGCCCTACCATCAGCCGGTTGCGCTGGCTGAGTTCAAGCCCGAGGGCGGATGCCGGGCGCTGATGGTTGAATGGCATCACTTCTTGATTGTCCACCATCAGCAGTTCGACCCTGGGATCGTCATGGAAGAACAGTCGGCCGTAGCCGCGTTGAAGTGTGTCCAGGCTGGCCTGGGTCATCCCGGCGTGGCGCAACGTGGCGACCCGCAGCTGGAACGTCCTGGGCGCGCGCCCGGCGATGGTCAATTGCGCGGCCCGCAACAAGGCCAGGGTGTAACTGCTGACTTCGCCGCCTCCATGGGCCACCAGCACCTTGTAGTCACCCACTTGTTCCATACCACCGGCAGCCACGACGATACGCTGGATCAACAGTTGAAGTGCGGTGCGTTCCGCACGGTTGAAGTGCCCGATCAAACGTTGCAGGACTTGCTGATAAACATAAGTCATGGCCTGTTCGTGAATAGCGCTCATCGTTCTAATACCTGAGTTTAAGTATAAGTTTCGAGCCACTGATAATCGTGTCTGCTCGACCTGTTACGGTTGTAAGAATGTCGCTCGACACAGGGGCCTTTCGATAAATAGACACTAGCACCCTGTAACAAGACGATCTGAACTGCATGCTTGACCCTCCAGAGGGCCTGCGCTGGCAAGGGCGCGGACACAGGGCCTCTTGGCGGCTCCTGGTAGCGCCTTAGGAGGATTCCGACAACTTCCTACACGCTCTTAACTCTGATTTAAAAGATCTATCCCACAAATAAATCACGCCAACCGTTTCTGTTTGCACGGTGACAATTTGAGATTTCACCCGAAAACACTCTTCACCCTGATGCCAGGTAAATGCAGAGCCATTAGTTGCAGGAAGTGCCTGCACTAGAATAGTTGATTCAATCATTGCTCAGTCCTTGAGATGACAGTGACAGCACAATTATCAAGGCTGGAATAATGATTAACAGACACAGAACCTGGCCAAAAACCAGTTCAGATAGACAACCGACAGCGCGCGCAAGACGCACACACAAAGACGCCGCGCTGGGATTCAGGGCGGCGTGAGGGAGAAAGGTATCGTTTACAGGACTTGGCGGCGGTCGCGCGTGTCATGCAACGCGCAGGTTACGCCTTCCTAAATGGCGTATTTGCCCCATACGCCACGGGGTTGAAAGACTCGTTTAAGAATATTCCTACGCTTCAAACAGCTTCGACTTGCAACGCAACTCGTTCGCGACATGGGCATTCGTCCATGTAGCGGTGCGCTTCCACGAACTGATTGAACGGGAACACGGTGGTCTTCAGCGGCACCAACACACGGTCTGCAGTCAGTTGGTTGATGTCACGCAAGGCCCGTTGCAAGGCAACCTGGTCCTGAATGATGCCCAACTCGGGCTTGCCCGTGAAGTTACCGATGCAGTGCACAAAGAACTGGATATTCTTCTGGAACGCCGCACACGCCGGGAATGGTGTCTGGTTGCCGCCTTGCAATCCGTACAGCACCAAGCTGCCACGCGGGGCCAACACATCCCCCAGCAACGACATCTGCGGGCCGCCCAGGCCATCGAACACCACGTCGACACCGCGGTTGTCGGTGAACTTGTTGATCTGCATCAGCAAGTCCTGCTCCTCAGTCACGATGACTTTTTCGGCGCCCAGGGACAGCAGGTATTCACGCTCCGCACTGTCTTTGGTCGCGGCAATCACACGCACACCCAGGGCCTTGCCCAGCTGTACAAAAGACGGGCCGGCACAATGGCTGGCGTCGGTCACCAGGGCAAACTGGCCGGGCTTGACCCGCGCCAGGTCCACGTAGGCAAAGTAAGCAATCAGCAACGGCGTGTAGTGCACGCTGGCTTCAATCGGGCTCAACACATCCGGGTAACGGGTCAGGGCTGAACGCGGCAAAACAATCTGCTCGCCATACACCGGGTAATCATTGGGGCTCTCGGCCGGAAAACTGGCCACTTTATCGCCCACCGCCAAGTCATCCACGCCGTCGCCCAGGGCAACCACTACCCCGGCCATCTCATGGCCAAGCCCTGAAGGCAGGCGCGCATGGGAAGACGCCAGGTTCTGGCGCCAGAGAATGTCGTACCAGCTGATGCCAATCGCCTCGACGCGCACCTGCACTTCGCCCGGCGCAGGGAGAGCGGCCGCATGCTCTTCGC
>Ga0157375_10003830_pt1 | contig 13044 bp, 15 predicted proteins | sample M35metaG_FD_115311 | JGI IMG/M metagenome (GOLD analysis project Ga0157375, IMG submission 115311) | Miscanthus rhizosphere microbial communities from Kellogg Biological Station, Michigan, USA - M3-5 metaG | ecosystem: Host-associated > Plants > Roots > Rhizosphere > Soil | place: USA: Michigan...
TCACGGGCGATCCCTCTCTGGCAGGCAGGATCGACGCATTTACTGATGCGGTCGAAAAATTGCTCTGGCCGGAAAAGCGATTGAATAAGGATTCCATCTGGCGAACCGAAAGCGATTGCTCGCTGCATTTGCGCAAGGAATTTTTGACGGGGGGGCTGAAACCGCTTCAAGCGTTCGCAGATGGTGACGGATACATCAAAACCGGGATGATTCCAAAAGGTACGCCCGTGAATCTGGTTGCCAATATCGATCCGGATTTTCAACACATCGATGTGTTTCGTAAAATCGCGGAGAAACTGATCAAGCTCAAAGCCGTCAAGCTTTCGCGTGACGAAGAAGCTGCCGAATTCAACCAGCTCATTCCGGATCTGCTCACCGCGAATAAATGTCCCGACTTCATCGAAGACAAAGGACATTATTTCGGCACGGATCTGCCGGAGTCAGACAAGCGCGCGCTGATCGAATACTTGAAAACCTTCTAGCGCGTTAAAAGAAAGGAAACAAATGGCGGTCACAGTTCCAGAAATGTTAAAGATGTCACAAGCGCAACTCGATGATCTGTTCACGCAGAGTCCAGTCGGCGAGATTCCGAAAGGCGAGGCTAAAGGAACGGCGATCGTAGCGCCAGGCACGACTTACACGCAGGACATCGCGAATTTCATTAATCATTTTGCGTGGCAGGGAAAAGTTTTCGATCCGGCCAAGGGCGCCCTGCGAAACAAAATTTCGCCGTTCGGACTGAACGCGATCATTGCGAAGGTCTATAAAAATTCGAGCTGGATGGACAACAAGGAGTGCATCGTCCTCGACTATTCGGAGACATCGCTAATAGCGCATTGGATCCGTGATGAGATTCGCGAAGTCGCGCCAAACGTTTACCTCGGGAAAGTCTATCTGGGCAAAAAGCGATTGATTGATTTCGCGTTGGAATTCCCCGCTGCCACGTAATCAGCTCGTGCGGCCATTCGGAGGTGCCGTGAATTCGAACGTCAGCCGCCCAATGCCGCGAGCCAACACTGTTTCGCGGCTTCTCAACTGGGTGAGCAACACGAGGATGTTCCTGGCGACGTCTTCGCTTTAACGCTTTAACCGTTTAACGGTTCAATGCTGCCACAAAACCGCTTGTGCGCGCGGCAGTTCTCCGGCAGTTTCGTTCCGGTATGGCATCCGACCGAAGGCTGGGTTGTCTAAGCATCTTTTTGTTCATCGCGCTTTGCGCCAGTCTGTTCGTGAACTTTGTGTTGATGATCGCCGCGTTTCAGCGCGTCAGCGGTGTCAGGGAAGCCGAGCCCATCCCGCGTTTCCGCGAGATCCTGCTTCAAAGAGGTGCCCGCGCGACCACGGACAAAATCGCCGTTATCACCATGCGCGGGCTGATCAGCACCTCGGTGCCAGGAAACGTCAGCGACTCGATGGTGGACGACCTGCGGGCAGCACTTCAACAGGCGCGCGAGGACCATCGCGTGAAGGCCATTGTGCTGGAGATCGATTCGCCCGGCGGAGAAGTCACCGCTTCCGATGAGATCTATAGCGCCGTTGTTAAGACGCGTGCGAGGAAACCAGTTGTTGTGTACATGGATTCCTTGGCCGCCTCGGGCGGATATTATGTCTCCTGCGGCGGCAAATTTTTGATGGCTAATGAAACGACGATCACCGGGAGCATCGGAGTAATCATCCAAACCCTGAATTACGAGCAGCTGTTGAACAAAGTCGGCCTGGCATCCGTAGTTTTTAAGAGCGGCAAATTCAAAGACATGCTGAACGGAGCGCGACCGATTACACCGGAGGAAAAGGAGCTCGTGCAAAACTTCATCATGAGCACGTACGACAAATTTCTCGGCATCGTTGCAAAGGAGCGAAACCTGCCGGCCGATCTTCTCCGCAACACGGTCGCCGACGGCCGAATTCTCTCGGGCAAGGACGCATTGCAAAACAAACTCATCGACGGTCTCGGTGAACTCGACGACGCCTTCGCCAAAGCAAAACAACTGGCAAACGCGCCGGACGCGAAAGTCGTGAAGTACGGACCGCCATTCAGTCTTTTCCGGTTCCTTCGCGTATTTGGAGAATCGGATTCGAAAATCGAACTGCAACTTCCGAAACAACTCGTGCCGCAACTGGAATCGGGTCGCGCGTATTTCCTGCCGAGTTACTACGCTCCGTAGGCGCTGAGGGTCGCGCAAACTTCAGCACACCCTCATGCTAATAGGGAACGTTTTTGCGACATTCGGAGCGACCCCGAGCCTCGCCCTGAGTTTGCTTTCCGCTCTTTACTTCATTGCCAGTCTTTGTGTGTATGTGTCACTAATTTATCAGATCAGTAACCGGATTCGTAGCGCTTCCGGGGCCGACGTCCCGACGGGCGCTTTTGGACTGCCGGAAGCCGTTCTCGCCAGTGTGCTGATCTTTTTCTTTCTGCTGACGATTGGCTCAACCGTTCCAGATCCGGCGCTTCAATTTCACCCACGTAATCTACTGGCGAACTTCCTCCTCAGCGCTTTCGTGGTGCTCGTCATAGCTACCCTCCTGCAATTTCGCGGTTTTGATGTCGCCGCATTGGCGGGATTTTTCAGAATCAGTTTTTTCCGGACTTTAGGCACTGGCGCAATGTTGCTTTTTTTTGCTTATCCATTGATCGGTTTTTCCGAGACCATTAATCAGCGGTTTTTCGGTGGCGGCTCAAGCAAGCAGAACATCGTCGAGTTCTTCAGTGCATCGCGCACGATCGAAGAGCGGATTATGATCATTGTTTTCGCGGTCGCAATCGCCCCGATCGTCGAGGAGTTTGTTTTTCGATTTTTCATCTACGGCGTACTCAAACGCTATGTTGGCTGTCTTCTGGGGGTGATACTTAGCTCGCTGCTGTTCGCCGCGGCCCACGCACATTTTCCTTCATTCGTGCCGTTGCTTGTCTTGGGGAGCTGTTTCGCGATTGCCTACGAATGGAGCGGCTCGATTCTTGTTTCGATGACTATGCATTCCCTCTTCAACTCGCTCACTCTCACTGCTCTTGCGTTTCCAGAGATCATTTCTCAATGAAACTCGGTGCTCTGGGTGAAGACCGATTGCTCAATCGAATCTTGCTTCATGTTCCGCGTGGGAGAGGTGGCAAAGTCTTTGCGGGTTCGGCCGACGACTGCGCGATTGTCGAAATACCCGGAAGCAAAAAATATCTGGTGCTAAAAACGGACTGCGTTGTCGAAGGCGTGCATTTTGTGCACGGAACGAATGCGTCAGACGTCGGATGGAAAGCAATGATGCGTCCGTTGAGCGATTTCGCTGCCGCTTCGGCTATTCCTCAGTTCGCGCTGATTACGCTTGTTGTTCCGCAGCAAACCAAAGTCGCGTGGGTGCTAGGCCTTTATCGGGGACTGCGCCGAGCGGCGAGCCGCTTCGAAGTGAGTATTGTCGGTGGCGAAACGAGCAATACATCGGGGCCAATCGCCATTTCAGTGACTGTGATCGGATTTGTTGAGAAATCCCGCGCGGCATCGCGTCGTGGCGGAAGATCGGGTGATGATCTTTTCGTGACCGGCCGCCTTGGGGGCGCGCTGAAACGAAAGCATTTGAAGTTCGTTGCACGCATTGCGGAGTCGCGCTGGCTTACAAAAAATTTCTCAATCCACGCTATGATGGATTTAAGCGACGGACTCGGAGCCGATCTGCCTCGATTTGCGCGCGCGAGCAAAGTGCGATTCGACATCCAGCTGGAAAATTTGCCGCTAGCCCGTGGTGCAACCATCGAAAACGCGATTTCAGAAGGGGAGGACTACGAACTGCTCTTTGCAGTGTCGCCACGCGACAGAAACCGTTTGGAGCACGAGTGGCGACGAAATTTTCCGAAATTACTGCTGACACGAATTGGCTCGCTCAATCGCAAATCGCAAGTCGCAAATCGCAAATTACCTCTTGGCTACATTCATTTCCAACAGCCCCGCTGAAACGGAAGCGATCGCGCGGCGACTTGCGAAGGATCTTGTTGCCGGTTCCGTCCTAGCCCTTAAAGGCGAACTGGGCAGCGGCAAGACCTTGTTCACGCAGGGTCTCGTCGCGGGTCTGGAAAGCGACGCTCCAGTAACGAGCCCGACCTTTACTATCGTGCACGAATATCAAGGCGGGCGATTGCCCGTTTACCATTTCGATTTCTTTCGCCTAGAAAATCGCGAATCAGCCCTGCAGCTTGGACTGGAAGATTATTTTTTTAGCGACGGCGTTTCAGTGATCGAATGGGCCGATCGATTCCAGGACTTGATTCCAGAGCAGGCGCGCTGGATTTCCCTTGAAATAAAATCGGAGCGTCAGCGGATAATTAACGTTGTTTCATCACGGCTATGAAAACTCTAGCGCTTGAACTTTCCACCTCGCGCGGCAGCCTCGCATGGCAGGACGGAGAAATCGAGTTCACACGCGAATGGCCTAACGACCGAAAAAATTCCGCGGCGTTTTTCGAGAGCCTCCAGGCGGTGCGAGGAAAATTTGGTGCTCCGGAAACGATCGTTGTCGGACTTGGCCCCGGCTCGTATGCCGGGACGCGCATCGCGATTTCTGCCGCGATCGGGATACAACTTTCTTGTGGTGCGCGCTTGATCGGGTATCCCTCGATTTGCGCAATTCAATGCGATGCGCAGGAATACTGTGCAATTGGTGACGCGCGCAGGAAATCCTTTTTCTTCGCGCGCATTCTCGAAAATGAAGTGATAGAAGGCCCAATGCTTTTTTCCGAAGCCGAGCTGAAAGCGAAACTCGAATCGATCGACTCGGCAACGCCGGTTTTTTCTTCAGAATTGCTTCCGCAGTTCCAGCGACCCGTTGTTTCTTTTCCCACGGCTCTGATTCTGGCCAGACTTGCGAAGGAGCCCCGACGACGCTTTTGTCTGCCACCGCTGGAACCATTTTATTTGCGGGAACCACACATAACCATGCCGAAATGAAAGAAACCTACCGTTGCTGGGCTGAAATTGATGGGGCCGCCTTGCGGCACAATGCCAAAGTCGTGCGGGATCGAATCGGATCCGCCGAGATGCTTGCCGTCGTCAAAGCGAATGCCTACGGCCACGGACTGGTCGGCGTCGCGGAGACGCTGGCCGATCAGGCACAATTATTCGGTGTCGCCAATCTTCAGGAAGCTCTCACGCTGCGCGAATCGCTGCCGCACCCTATCGTAATTCTCGGCCCGGCCACTCCTGAAGAACGCCCGGTAATTGCGGAGCACGGATTTATCCCGACGATCTCCAGTTTGGAGGAAGCTCAGGCATACGATCGCTTAAAGCCGACATCGGTTAATTTCAAGATCGACACCGGCATGGGGCGAATGGGTGTCGTGCAGAATATGGCACGCGAGGTTTTTCAACGCGTGGCGGCAATGCCGAATATTAAGATCCACAGCATATCGACACACATGCCGGTATCGAACGAAGACGCAGAATACACGCGCAATCAGCTGGTCCGATTCCAGAAAATTGTTAACCAAATTCGCGCAGAAGTTCCGGGAAGCTACAAGGCGCACGTGTTGCAAAGCGCCGGCACGCTCGCGTTCAATCAGCCGACCCACGAAATTGTGCGCGCCGGTATCATTCTCTACGGCATTTCGCCGCTCCCGGAATTTCGCGACTTGCTCAAGCCGGCGATGACGTGGAAAACACGAATTTGTCTCGTGCGCGACGTGCCGAAGGGCAGCTCAATCAGCTATGGCCGCACATTTCTCGCGCCGCAAGATATGCGCGTTGCAACGTTGTCAGCCGGCTACGCGGACGGTTACCCGTGGCACCTCTCAAACCGTGGCGCCGCCTTTTTGGTGCGCGGAAAGCGCTGTCCTCTTCTCGGTCGGGTAACGATGGACTTAATGGTGATCGATGTGAGCGAACTCGATGATGTGCAGGTAGGCGACGATGTTGTTCTCATGGGGCGCGACGGAAGCGAAGAAATTCCCTGTTCTGAATTGGCCGAAAAGGCCGGGGCGATCACGTGGGAAATTGTGACGCGAATTGGCGTGCGCGTACGGCGCGTCTATGTTTGACGATGGTTGAACCGTTGAAGCGTTAAAGCGGATCAGAGTCTGAAGCTCAGTTCAAGGTGCTTCAACGCTTCAACTGTTTAACGAAACAATGTTCCAAATTGTCTTCAATGAGCTGAGCGCAGCCGAGATCTCTGCGCTACCAAAAAGGTTACAGCTTGAGTTGCTCGCCGAATTTCAAATTTTACCCGAAGATTTGAATCAGCTAGACTCCGAGCGCTTCGGCGTGATCGAACGCGAGGGGAAAAAGCTGTATCGCTATCGCGCGAAGAGTTATCGTATTTACTTCGCCAAGACCGAGGAAGGCGTCAAAGTGCATCGCGTTTTGCACAAAAACACGCTTCGCGACTTTCTGTTTCGCAGCAAGCTGCCTGTTTCTGAAGACGCGCAATTGGGCGAAACGCACGAGTTCTGGAAGTTGATTGAGGAAGGCGAGCGGACGCCGAAACGGTAGAGAGATCCTTCGCTTTGCTCAGAATGACTAACGCAGACGCGTTTGTTACTTCATCAAGAGCACGGAACGGCTGCGCTTGATTTCACGCGTGATTTTCCGATGCATGTACGCGGGCATGCCGGTAACGCGACGAGGCAGAATTTTGCCACTTTCCGTAACAAATTTTTTCAGAAGATCAGGGTTCTTGTAATCGATTGCCTCCATGGCGATATCGATCCGGCGCCGCGGCATGGGCCGATTGGCGCGGCGAAATGCGGAACGGCGTTTTGGAGTTTTCGGCTGCATGGCTGATTACCTGTGCTCGCGGTGCAAGGTATGCCGCCGCAAAAACGGATTGTATTTTTTCTTCTCCAAGCGATTCGGCGTCCGTGGACTTTTCTTATTACGCGTCGTCATGTAACGCGAAGGCGGCTTCCCAAGCGCTTTAGCTTCGGTGCATTCAAGGGTAACAATTTCCTGCGGCATAAGCGTCGATCACTCCTTCACTTCCGGCGTGGTGGTCTCCTCCTCCTCGGATTCGGCGCCTTCCTCTTCGGTCAAGCCAAACAAAGAAGTAACTGATGGTCGCATCCGGGCGGCTTTATTCTGCTTTTCCAATTGCGATTGACATTCCACGGTGAAACGGGCGAAGGGAATCGCCTCGAGACGTGCGCGCGGGATTGGTTTACCGGACATTTCGCATTTCCCATAGGTCCCGACCTCAATGCGCTTCAGCGCCTCATCGATTTCGTAAAGCGCGTCCTGTTCTTGTGAGAGTAAACTCAGGGCGAAATCGCGATCGTATGCGTCCGATCCAGCATCAGCCTGGTGCATTCCGAAGGCGGAAGCTTCGCTGCCTTCGGCGCGCGAGCGAAGGGTGCCCTGGGCCACGCCAGCCATCGAATCCACTACCGCATCGCGAAGCTGAAGCAGATTTTGTTTTTGTTTGCGAACGAATGGATCCAGCTTTTTTTCGCGATGATTCAATCCCAGTAGCAACGCCGCAGGCGACTCGATGCCTTCCAACCTGGTTTTTGGCGAACGGCGAGCGGCCTTCTTTTCACGTGCCGAATTTTTCGGCTTGGACTTCCTAGCCTGAAGTTTGCGGGCTGGCCGCGGCTTTCGTACAGCCGATTTTGCTGCAGACCTGTTCTTTTTCTTTGATTTGGCCATAGTGACTGTTGTAAGCGCCTTTCTAATCGACTGGCGCGGGGAAAATGGACGCTTAATTAAGAACGTTTATCCCAGCGCGCAAGCGGATTCGCCAAAAACTTTTCGCTCGCTTCGTTCACGATATTCGGCTGTAACGTCCACCATCCCAGCTGGATTTATGACCAAGCGAACCGCAATGCCCGGTCACTGAATCGCTATTCGCAAACCTGCCGCTTGCTGATTAAGTCCGCAGCTTAAAACGATCGCGCGCCGCGCGCTTGGAATCGGCATCCGCGAGAGTGAAAGCCGTAACCGGACGCTGTGGTCAACGTGAAGCACGGGCGGAAGCTCTTTCGAATGCAGGGCTTGGGCCGCGAGAATGATCTGCCACAATCCTGCCGCGCCGACGCTCTCCCCCAAGGCGGGTTTCCCCGTGTAGGCCGGCGCATTTGGAACGACCTCCTGAAGCGTTTGGGATTCTGCTTGATCGACAAAGGTCCCATTCGCGCTCGAAATAACAAAATCGATTTCCATTTGGCCGAGATCACACAGTATGCGCTTCAAGATTTTTTCCGCTTCTGCTCGTCTCGTAAAATGCCCGCCCGGATGCGCGTGTTCGATAGTGACGAATCCATCGCGTGCGAGCACGATCGCTCCTGCGCCTTCGCTCAAAATCATTCCGAGGTTCTGCTTGCTGAAGGGCTTAATCGGCGGCGCCACACGCAACAAACGCCACCGCCGGTAAGCATCGCATAACAGCCAGTCGATTTCTTCGGTGCCTACAACGAGACAATAGTCCAGCGCTTCATTCGCCATCAATGTCTCCGCCATTGTTATCGCAGCGAGGCCCACGGCGCCGTCGCCCACGAGGGTGTACGTAGCTCCGGTCACGCCCAGGATGGCGGCAAGATGGCTTGCCGGCGCATTAAATACAGTTTCCGGAAACAGAAGCGGACTGGCTGCCTGCGCGCCTGTGCCGACGATTTCATGGTAAAAACGTTTCGTGTAAGTGACGCCTCCATTTGAGATCGCGAAAATGAGCGCAATTCGTTCAGCATTCTGCGACTCGAGTTTTAGTCCCGCAGACTCCAATGCTTGCAACCCAGCGGCTGCGGCGAAACGCGAAATCGCACTGGCGCGACGAAGGCGCGGATGGGAAATCCCCTTCAGCGCTGATTCCGGTACGCGAAAAACACTGTAAACGCGATCGGCGAATCGTTCGGAAATCGTCGTCGCGAATGCCTCCTCACCCTGAAGCAATCGCTCCCAAACGGAATCAACGCCGGTGCCCAGAGGGGTAACCCACCCCATACCGGCAATCGCCAACCTCATGCTTCGCCTGTCCGCTGCAGCATTGGCGAAGGCGGAAGCTTGCGCATTATCAGCGACGCATTCGTTCCACCAAATCCAAACGAATTCGAAAGCGCCATGCTCACCGCAGCAGATCGCGCTTCGTTCGCAATAACGTTAAGGTCAACATCATCATCTGGAGCGGCGAAATTAATGTTAGCTGGAAGAAATTGGTGTTGAAGCGCAAGTAAACAAACGGCGGCTTCGATGGCGCCCGCGGCGCCCAGGGAATGACCCATCATGCTTTTGGTTGAGCTCACTGGCACACCATTGAACAATGCGCTGATCGCCTTGCCCTCAGTTGCATCGTTGAAGACCGTGGCAGTACCATGCGCATTGATATAATCAACGTCGGCCGCAGAAATATGCGCGCTCTCTAGAGCCCGCTCCATTGCTTGTCGCGCTCCGATGCCAGATGGCTCCGGTTGCGTGATGTGAAAGTTGTCTGTGGAAATGCCGTAACCGATGATTTCGGCGAGAACAGGCGCGCCGCGCTTGCGAGCAAGGTCGAGATTTTCCAAGGCGAAAACCGCGGCGCCTTCGCCGAGCACCATACCAGTCCGATGTCGATCAAACGGCCGGCATTTCTCTGGCGTTGAGGCTTGAAGCGAATCAAAGCCGACGAAAACCATTTCCGCCAGCGCGTCGTAGCCGCCCGCTAACACCCGCTGGTAACGACCGGAGCGCACGCATTCAAATGCGTGACCGATCGCATTTGTCCCGGACGCGCAGGCGTTCGCGATCACCTGACACGGCGCTGAAATTCCAAAAGCTGTCTGCGCATCGATCACCGGCTTTTGCGCCGGGTAATTAGCGATCCATGTCGGCGCATGCCGCAGATCCCCTGCTCCGTTTAACGAGCGGTAATAGCGCTCGCCGTAAGACATGCCTCCGCTTGTCGTTCCAATCACCGTTAACTCCGGTTCAAATTCAGGCTGTTGCGTCATGAGTTCTCGCAGCGCCCGAATCATCATGTGCGACGCGCGATGCAGGCGTTCCGAACGAGGTATTTGCGCGTGGCTGGCAAGCAGACGCGAGTCGGAAACCTGGCCCGCGGTTTTGCACCGGCATTGCGTGACTGAAAAGCGCATCACCGGAGTCACACAGTCTCGTGCGCTGCGCAAGGACTCGAGCGTTTCGGCCAAACCAAACCCGAGCGGGCTGATCACACCCGCTGCCGTAACTGCCACGCGGGCTGGATTATTCGTGCTTTCTCGGCTGTCTGCTTGAGCCATTGTCTAACGCCCAAAAATTGACCTTGATTTCTATTGCTTTCTTAAAAGAAGCATTTTACAAGTGACCGCAAAACGGGGAACGGAAGCCCGGAAGTTGGTGGATTGTCAGTTGAGTTTATTCAATGGCGATTTGAAATCCGATAAGCGGAAACAGTTACCTGGCTGCGTTTTTCTAGAATAAACTCGATGGGAACGAAATTATACGTAGGCAATCTCCCCTTCAACACTACGGAGAACGAACTGCAGGAGATGTTTTCGCAGGCTGGGGCTGTGCAGGAAGTGACTCTCATGCAGGACCGATTCACTGGCAAATCACGAGGCTTCGCCTTTGTGACGATGAGTTCGGAGGAAGAAGCGCAGAATGCCATCTCGAAATTCAACGGCCAAACCATGGAAGGCCGGCCGATGACTGTGAATGAGGCGCGTCCGCGCGAGCAGCGGCCGGGGGGTGGCGGCGGTGGTGGTGGCCGTTACGGCGGTGGCGGATATGGCGGCCGGCGTGACGGTGGCCAGCGAAGAGGCGGCTACTAGCTAGGTCGCGTCAGTCGCGCGTTCATCCCGAGCGGAGCGTAGCGGAGTCTAGGGATCCCGCGGAATACGCTTCACAGTTTCGCCACGGGATTTGATTCGCTCAGCCTCCGGCCTTCCCGTCTATGTCGCGGTTTCCCAACCGCTCCATTCTCGACTTCGCTAGGAATGACCGAGCAGCGGAGAAATATGGGCAGGGCTGGATTCGAACCAGCGAAGGCGTAAAGCCAGCAGATTTACAGTCTGCCCCGTTTGGCCACTTCGGTACCTACCCGTCTAGCGCAAGGAATTTCATATATCCTCGCGCCTCACAGCTTGCAACTCGGGTTAGCTTTCGCCGCTGTTGCTAGCACTAACGTAACCGCTACGTTTTGACATGGCGCTTCTGCGCGGCCTTTTTTGGTTCGCCCTCTTCCTAGCCCTAACTTTTTGTTTCGTGGTGCTGTTCGATTACGGGCCGCGCGATTTCGCCAGCGGAGCTCAGAAAGAGTATGCCAGGATAAAATCATTCGTCGCAAAGCGAACGGAAGAAATCGGGGAAAATAAAAAGGACCGCTGAGCCTGGTGGTCAATCTACGTCGCAGCCATGGCGAGAGTTTGTATTGGCAGGGGTCCGAGAAATTCTTTTGCGTTCTCGATCTGCAACATCGGCCGAGCCAGATGTGCTGCCAGAAAGCTGCTGTCTGACGTCGGAGCAATCGCGGCTTGAGCGCGAATTTCACACTCCGCCAATTGCTCGATAACGCGACCTACCTTCTCACTCAAATTGCGGAAGTCCGTAAACTGAACTGTGCAAACACCCGGCGCAGTGTCTTCCACAAAAGGGCTGAGAGTAAATGCGTAGTGAAGTAAAATTTCCTGTATCGATTTTTCCTGGGTTGGTGCACGAACTTTGATGACCACGCGCAATGATCGCGCCAACGCCTGGCTCGGGGTCATTCCCTTTCGAATACCGGCGTTTTCTGCGGCTGCGTTTAGTTGAATGATGACCGGTTTCCTTTCGTGTTCTTCGATCAACGCTACTTGTTTTTCGCAAAGCTCCGGCTGATGCCGCGTGGCTCCCTGTAAACAGAAATTCGGCAAATAAATCGTAGCGAACATCATTCTAACTGACCGCTGATTTCTGACTTCCCTGGCTCGCCGTAGCTAAATAGCGAAGGGGGCGGACTTCTGGTTGGAGATGCGATCGTTTCACAACAATTCGGAGTCGTGAAAGCGCGTCCTCGCTTTCAAAAGTTTGAATGTCCCACGAATTTTCGAGCACCAGTTTCAGTTGCGCGCTACTAACAATTTCATATCGCGTGAGAACCAGACATGCCGTGGGCAGCACCTCGACCAACCGTTGCAAACGATACCAATTCGTTTGCGGAATTTTACGCAATTCCTCGGGTGCGTTCAGCACCAGATCGACAATCACCAGCGGAAAATTACCGTCGCGCAAAAGGAGATCAGCCGCTTTGACGGCTTCAAATGCTTTGCTGCACCGGACCCAAAGCAAGTGTCGTAGCCACGCATTATCCAACCCGCAAGGGTCAAACGAATCGCGCCCATCAATCAGCGCCAGGAAATAATTATCGCGATACGCGCAATGGACGAGCGCGTGAATGAACGATGCGCTTCCGGCGCTCGTTCCCGGACTGATCAATTCGGTGATCGCGCCACGCGGCAATCCGCCACGAATGGGTTTTTCAAGACAAGATAAGCCGGTACTTAGGCGACTAGCTGTCGCGGAGGAAGGATGAGGGAAACGTTCCGCCAGCAGGTTACGAAGATTGATAATTTTCGTGCTCGCAGCCATCGAACCAAACATATGCGAATCTAGTATATGTTCAAATGAACATTTCTACAAAGATCCGCGCGATTTCAATGTTTGATCACATATGTGAGCCAACATTGAAAATGAAGCTGCTAGAGTTCCTGCCCTGTTCTTTGCGCCTGGATCCTTCCGTTAATGCCTTTTCCGCCGCTCTTGCTTGCGGATCAGGGAGACCATTACGCCTTGGATTTTAAGCTCGCGAGCGGGCACGAGATTGGGATAACGCGGGTTTTCTGCCTTTAGATATGGACGCCCACGCTCCACTACATAACGTTTTAATGACGTTTCGCCGTCGATCAATGCCGCAACAATATCGCCATTGTGCACTTCTTTCGTGTCTTCCAAAATCACAATGTCGCCATCGACAATGTGCGCGCCGATCATTGAGTCGCCCCGCACTCGTAGCGCGAATGTCCCTCGATTCTTCAACACATTTGCCGAGCGCGTGTCCAGCGACACGTGCCCTTCGATGCTCTGCTCAGTCAATGCCGACATTCCAGCCGGAATCTGACCGTAA
>Ga0157375_10003834_pt1 | contig 13040 bp, 13 predicted proteins | sample M35metaG_FD_115311 | JGI IMG/M metagenome (GOLD analysis project Ga0157375, IMG submission 115311) | Miscanthus rhizosphere microbial communities from Kellogg Biological Station, Michigan, USA - M3-5 metaG | ecosystem: Host-associated > Plants > Roots > Rhizosphere > Soil | place: USA: Michigan...
AAAGATTGACCGTACAACTCATAATGAAGCAGACGATCATGAATATAATTTAAAAGAGTTACCGGTCATCCGGCAAAAGAATGGGATTGGGATAATTATCCGATCAGGCTGTAGGGCTCATCGTCTCTATTTTGAGAAATAGTTTTGACTTTGTAAAACAACTTAGTTTGAAGAGGTAAGACAGTAGCACTAAGTTCTGCAGTTCGAACTTTTACTTGTTGAGTATATAAATAATCAGCATCAACAAAACTAAAAAGTGACAGGTATTGGGGCTGTGGGGATTTTAGAGCTCGTTTATAGCTTATGCTTTTTACCAGCGGCGCGCCTGAACCTACCGTCAAAGTGGTTTGAGGTTTTCGCGGATTGGTTTGAGTTTGTGAAATGAATCCCCCAACAGTAAAAAAGCTTGTTATCAAAAGAGCCGAGAACAACCACTTTGACAATAAATTTTTATAATGGGCACTATTCATTATATATAAAGGTACAAAATGAAACGTAAAAGACAGTAACCTATTTAACGGTTACCGCCCAGCATATACCAAGCAATTAATAACAATTCAACTTTTAACGATACTCTTTTTGATACCTTGCATATCATGAGCGAGACTTTTTATTGATAAAAATTATTCTATTCATATAATGAACCGGAGTTGGACAGATGGCGACAAAAGACAAACCAAACAGATGAATACTAAGGTTGTCAAAAAACGCACAATGGTAATTCTAAATAATGGCGAAATAAAAATATCAGATAATAAATGATATCTCATTTATCTCAAACAATTAAAACAAAAAAGCCGTCAACTCATTAAGTTAACGGCTTTTAGGACGACTACTAGTGCGAAGAAGCGACTCGAGTCCGTTTTTATCTTATTTCTTAAAATGCGCTATTATCAAACTCGCTAATTCGACGCCTATTCTTTCCTGGGCTTCATTTGTAGCTGCGCCAATATGTGGTGTGAGCGATATTTTAGGATGTTTTAATATTTCCTCGCGTGGAGTTGGTTCGTTATCAAAAACGTCTAATGCGGCAAATGAAACTTGTCCGCTGTTCAGGGCATCAATTAATGCCAGTTCATCGATCAAACCGCCGCGTGAGATATTCACCAGGCCCACACCTTTTTTGGTTTGAGCAAGCTCAGCAGGCCCAAATAATGCTTTGTCTACAAATGGCGTGTGCAGGGTTATAAAGTCAGACTGTGCAATTACTTCTTCTAAAGAAGCAATGGTCACTTTCACATTAACTGCCGTGCCGCCACCCAATAATACCTCTAATTCAGGATTGAAAGGATATAGGTCATAAGCCAAAACATCCATTCCTACACCGATAGCAATTTTAGCCACTTCGCGACCGATACGGCCGAAGCCTACGATACCTAAAGTTTTTCCGCGAAGCTCGATACCTTTTGCATAAGCTTTTTTCAGATCATTGAATTTGGTATTACCTTCAACAGGCATTTTCCGGTTGCTGTCAGGCAAAAAGCGAACACATCCGAACAATTGACCGAATACCAATTCTGCAACAGATAAGGAAGAAGATGCAGGTGTGTTGTACACGCCAACGCCTTTTTCTTTGGCGTAATCAACGTCGATGTTATCCACACCTACCCCACCGCGACCAATCAGTTTCAGATTTGGGCATGCGTCGATCAATGCTTTACGCACTTTGGTAGCGCTGCGTACAGTAATGGCATCATAGGCCTGCAGTTTCACTGGCAATTCATCCTGCGGTATATTATTGGTATCTACTTCAAATCCGGCATCTTCCAGCATTTTTTTGCCTATCGGATCGATACCGTCGTTAGCTAATATTTTGATCATCTTTTTGGTTATTTGTCATTATGTCATTAGTCATTGGGCACAATCAAAAAATGACTAATGACCAATGACTGATGACCAGTAAACTATTTATTTTTCTCCTGGAATTCCTGCATCGCGTCTATCAATACGTGTACGCTGGTAATTGGCAACGCATTATAAATTGACGCCCTGAAACCACCTACGCTTCTGTGGCCTTTGATGCCTACGATACCTTTTTCCTCACAATATTTAAGGAACGGTTTTTCGTGCTCGGGGTTTTCAACCACAAAACAAACGTTCATGTGTGAGCGATCCTCAGGGACGCAAACTGCTTTGAATAACGGGTTGCGATCGATTTCGGTATATAAAGCTTTGGCTTTAGCTTCATTTTCCTGTTGAATTGCTTCTACACCACCTTTTGATTTCAACCAACGCAGTGTCAGCATCGATACCAGGATAGCAAAGCATGGTGGCGTATTATACATTGATCCACCTTCAATTTGTGTCTGGTAATTGAACATTGCAGGTATTTTGCGGCCTGTTTTACCCAATATCGAATCTTTAACGATCACTAAGGTTACTCCAGCAGGACCCATATTCTTTTGCGCACCGGCGTAGATCAAACCAAAGTCAGCCACGTTTATCTTACGGCTGAAGATGTCTGACGACATATCGCAAACCATCGGTACAGGTGACTTGAAGAATTTCTGTAGCTGCGTACCATAAATGGTATTGTTTGATGTGATGTGGAAATAAGCAGCATCAGCAGGTATTTCAAAATCTTTAGGGATATAGGTGTAGTTGCTCTCTTTAGCGGTAGCCACTACCACAGTTTCACCAAAATATTTTGCTTCTTTTATCGCTTTGCTGGCCCAAACACCTGAATCTAAATAAGCAGCTTTGCCGCCTTCTGGTAGTAAGTTGTATGGGGCTAAGGCAAATTGTGTGCTGGCGCCGCCTTGTAAAAATAATACGGAGTAACCTTCGGGAACTTCAAAAAGTTCTTTTACCAGCCTTACAGCCTCATCCAAAACAGCCTCGAATTCAGCCGAACGGTGTGATATCTCTAATATCGACAAACCTGTTCCATTGAAATCTAACACTGCCTCTGCGGCTTGCTTAAATACCTCGTGCGGTAAAATGCCTGGTCCGGCACCGAAATTGTGTTTCATATTATTTTTTTGATTTAAAATAAAATAATGGCATAATTGCCAACTTTATATTTGGTTCGGCCAAAGTTAGCAAATTTGATAATGATGGCAGAGAATATTTGCAATTTTTTTATCATATTTATTAATTCGACGAACGCCTAAAATTGGCATAATATTAAAAAATCAATTTTAACCCAGTATTATGTGGGTTAATTATGATACTGATAATTTATAAGGGATTTTTTAAATTTTTGATAGCCCGTAGCTGGTCCGAAGCTGAGAAAACCGAGTTGCCCGCCACAAAAACATTTGCTCCGGCATCAATTAATTGCTTTACATTTTGCTCCCCAACACCACCGTCCACCTGGATATAAAGGTTAGGATTGCGTGATATGCTTAAGGCTCTCAGATCGTGTAGTTTTTTATAGGTGTTTGCAATGAATTTTTGTCCACCGAAACCGGGATTAACGGACATGATCAGCACGAGGTCAAGGTCTTCAATAATGTCGTCTAAAAATGAAACCGGGGTGTGCGGGTTTAATGCTACTCCGGCTTTGCAGCCTAATTCTTTAATGCTTTGTACCGTACGGTGCAAATGGGTACAAGCTTCAAAATGAACAGTGATACTGTGAGCGCCTTTCTCTTTAAACTCTTTGATGTATCTATCAGGGTCAACAATCATTAGGTGCACATCCAAAGGCTTTTTAGCATGCTTTTTCACCGCCTCCATCACCGGGAAGCCGAATGAGATGTTTGGCACAAACATGCCATCCATAACATCCACATGGATCCAGTCAGCATCGCTCCTGTTCAACATTTCAATATCGCGCTGAAGGTTACCGAAATCAGATGCTAAAATGGAAGGCGCTACAAGATGGTTCATGGGCGCGAATATAGCGATTAGTGGCCGGAGATTGGTGATCAGTTATTGAAATTTAAAACCGATTATTAAATTCAATCACAATCTTGTAACAATTCGTAGTATTTTTTCATTAATACAACATCATAGTCAATTAGTGAGTTGTAAGCTTCTGAGACGAGTTCATTTAGAATAGAAATGGCGATATGGCTGTTACTATTTGGTATTAATTCGGTTTGTTTCACCAATTGTTTCACCCTTACAAGCTCATTAAGCAACAATTTAGACAAATCTTCTCCGATCTCATTTTGTTGCAAGACAGTAGTTTTACCATTGCGCAAACTTAATGAGTTAATGTTAATAGGATTTATCTTATTGTTTGGATCGGATAGAGGATCGATACGCATCTTACTCACTAAAGTTCAAAAAAATCGTTTTGTTTTCGAAAAGTGAAAAAAAATTTCAAAAAAAAAAGCCCCCATTTTCGGGAGCTTCACAATAGGTTGATTTATAGATTATTGCGTCTTTTCTGGTTTTGGTAACAAAGCTTTTCTCGAAAGCTTTAATTTACCCTGCTTGTCGATATCAAGCAATTTAACACGTACCTCGTCACCTATTTTAAAGATGCCCTCCATCGTTTCAAAACGTTTGTGATCGATCTCTGAAATATGCAGCAGGCCGTCTTTTCCTGGCATGATCTCAACAAATGCACCAAATGGCATTATTGATTTCACTTTACCTTCATAGATCTCACCAACTTCAGCTTTTGCGGCAATCGCCCTGATACGTGAAACAGCAGCATCAATTGATTCCTTGTTTGAAGCAAATATCTGTACGATACCCTGGTTATCTTTTTCTTCGATAGAAATTGTTGCACCGGTTTCGCGCTGCATTTCCTGGATGATCTTACCGCCAGGACCAATAACGGCACCAATAAATTCTTTATCGATCTTAATGGTAACAATACGTGGTGCATGTGGTTTATAATCCTCGCGCGGTGCGTTGATAGTCTTTTTGATCTCGTTTAAGATATGCAAACGACCATCTTTCGCCTGATGCAAAGCTTTTGTTAAAACTTCGTATGATAAACCATTGATTTTCAAGTCCATTTGACAAGCAACTATACCATTTTCGGTACCGGTCACTTTAAAGTCCATGTCACCTAAATGGTCTTCGTCGCCTAATATATCAGACAAGATCGCATATTTGGTTCCCATTTCGTTGGTGATCAGACCCATCGCAATACCGGTTACCGGTGCTTTGATCTTAACACCTGCATCCATTAACGCCAGTGTACCGGCGCATACAGTAGCCATAGAAGAGGAACCGTTTGATTCCAGGATATCCGATACAATACGAATGGTATACGGATTCTCATCATCCGATGGCAATACTTGTTTTAATGAACGCATAGCCAAGTTACCGTGGCCTATCTCCCTGCGGCCCGCTCCCCTGTTAGGGCGAACTTCGCCGGTTGAAAAACCAGGGAAATTATAGTGAAGGATAAATTTCTGATAGCCATTAATAAATGCCCCATCAATCATTTGCTCATCATCTTTAGCACCTAAAGTTACGGTGGTTAATGATTGCGTTTCGCCACGCGTAAACACTGCCGAGCCATGCGCTGATGGAAGGTAACCTACCTCGCTCCATATCGGGCGTATTTGTGTGGTTGTACGGCCATCCAAACGTTTTCCCTCGTCCAAAACCAGGTTACGGATAGCATCATATTCTACATCGTGATAGTATTTTTTAGCAAGGAATAGTTTAACATCATCAATCTCGCCTAATGTTTCAATATAGGTATCACGTACCTCTTTAAGTTTAGCTGCACGTTCGTCTTTTGCAGAAGCAGAAGAAGCAATCGCGTACACTTGATCATAAGTGGCAGCATATATCGCCTTCTTCAAATCCTCATCATGATTTTCATGGCTGTAAACGCGTTTTTCTGTTTTACCAACAGCAATAGTCAATTCCCTTTGAATCAAACATTGTATTTTGATAGCCTCATGAGCAAATTTAATGGCTTCAACCATTTCGTCTTCTTGTATCTCTTTAGCTTCGCCCTCAACCATGTTGATGTCAAACTCAGAACCGGCAACGATAAATTCTAAAGTAGCAGTTTCCAATTGACTTAATGTTGGATTGATTACCAGTTTGCCATCAATTTTAGCTACACGCACTTCTGAAATAGGGCCGTTAAAAGGAATATCAGAAACAGCTAAAGCTGCTGATGCCGCTAAACCTGCAAGGCAGTCGGGCATAATATCTTTATCAGCAGAAATTAAGCTGATCATCACCTGCGTATCTGCGTGATAATCTTCAGGGAATAATGGACGTAAAGCACGGTCAACCAAACGAGAGATCAATACCTCATAGTCTGATAATCTTGCTTCACGACGTAAAAAGCCACCCGGGATGCGGCCTGTGGCAGCATATTTCTCCTGGTAGTCAACTGATAAAGGCAGAAAATCAACACCTTCTTTTGCATCGGGCGAAGAAACGACAGTGGCCAGCAACATCGTATCTCCCATTTTCACAACTACAGACCCATCAGCCTGTTTGGCCAGTTTACCGGTTTCGATCTCAATGGTGCGTCCGTCACCCAGATCGATAACCTTTTTAATTACATTTAAACTCATCTTGTTTTTGTTGTGGTGTGCTTTTCATCTTCAGAACACACCGATTTTTATTTTGTATAATAATTGTTTGCAAAAGTAAAAAAGCCATCCGAATTGGGATGGCTTTTTAAGAAATTTCGGAAAGATTTATTTGATAATATCACGCAGCTGTAAAGCTTTGATGATAGCACGATATCTTTCAATGTCTTTGTTATACAGGTAAGCCAATAATGCACGGCGTTTACCTACTAATTTTTGAAGCGAAAGCTGAGTTGAAAAATCTTTTTTGTTGTTTTTCAAATGTCCGGTCAAATGTGCAATACGGGTTGTGAATAATGCGATTTGTCCTTCTGCCGAACCTGTGTCGGTAGCGCTTTTGCCGTGTTTTGCAAAAATCTCTGTTTTTGCTTCTTTACTTAAATACATTACTTGAATAATATTAAAGCGTTAGTAATTTTTGTTAATTGAGGTGCAAAGATACGTTTATTTTGGGATAAATGAAATAATTATTCAGTAATAGTTAATTAAGTTAAGTGGTTGACTGAGTGGTTGCCGTTTCCTATTTGTGCATTTTAAAATATGTTTTCGGTGTCTCGCTTCCATCTACATTTACTTACCCACCCAGCTCTTATAAATAGCAGTCTGTAATCTAGTCATATTAACCATCGGTGTTATTTTAAAGCTTTTTTCGCGCTTTTTGGCTAATACTATTGCTGTCTCCTCCTTAATACCATCTTTTTCTATTGTAACATTCAATGTATCGCCTTCTTTCTTGCCTTCCATCGCTTTCTTAAATGCATTCGGTGATGCTGAAACGCCATCAATTGTTAATACTTTGGTGCGACTACGAATGCCTTTATTCCATGCAGGTGATTGATAGTCGACATTTATTACCCGCATAGTGTCATGCTGCATCCGCATATTAAGGCCGGCCCAGGCAGTCGATACTGTGGTGGTCGCAGTATCGATGTTCAACCCACCATAGGCAAAATATTTAGGATAATCGGGCGGTTTAACTGTAGATGCATACTCAAATAGTTCAGGCAATGGTATACCTGCCATTTTTTCGCACTCCATTCTAAACTCCTGCTCGGTAAAGCCACGTTTTAATTGCTTGTAATATTTATAGTAAAGCAGGCGCATTGCATCGTCCAGCGTCTTTTTGTTTTGTGTAGCATGGCGTATATTAAAATCAAGCATTAAGCCCAGAATAGGGCCTTTATCATAATATGAAATAGTTTTATTAAAATCATCACTCACACGTCCGTTCGGTCCGTCATCCCATGTAAAATAACTCGCCTGTGTGGCCGATTGGTATAAATGCCCTGGTTTATCCTCATAATTTTTCAGATTAGTTTGAAAATCAGCAAACATATCTTCAGGTGTCATAATACCTGCACGGCGGGTGATGAGGTATTCATAATAAACCGTAAAACCTTCGCTTACCCAAAGCATATTGGTATGATTTTCTTTCGAGTAATCAAACGGGCCGAGTTCTATAGGCCTGATCCGTTTTACATTATAATTGTGAAAATACTCATGTGCTATAAAATTGTACAGCTTCTTGCGGGCCTCCGGCGTATTAAATCCTTCGCCCCCGCTAAAGCTTAATGATGATGAGTTCAAATGTTCGATGCCACCACCTCCGGCACCAATAGAAAGGAAGGTATAATGAGTATAGGGTATTTCGCCAATAATGTTGCTGCCGGTTTGAACTATCTTTTTAAGATCATCCATAAAGCCTTGCCGGTCAAATGCCGGAAGCTTGTAACCAATAAAATTATGAGGTTTGTTTCGAACCGTAAATGGGGGCAAAATTTCCAGCTCACCCATTAAAAACGGACTATCGAACAGCACATCAAAATCATCGGCCTTAAAAGTATGGTACTTGCCTGGTATTGTATCCAGACCTGTTGCCACCAAACTGTTCCATTTGCTATAAGGTTTCATTTGTATGGTAACCGGATGGCGCAGTTCCTGATCGAGGTACATAAACAAACCGCCGGGCGTAATATAGCCACGTGTTTCATCGAGGTATACATTGCCCACAAATGGCACCGTGGCCTTAACATCATAACTTATTTTGACAGGTGCGTTGTTGCTATAAACGCGCCAAATAGTTTTTGAGGGTTGCTCCCACTTTACTGCCGCGCCTTTAGTGTCAACAACTGTAAAGTTTTGTACTGCACCGGCAAAATCAATTAACTGATAATAACCGGGTGTCCATACACACATTTTATAATCGAGCACCTTGCCCAGGCTGGTACTGGTAAGTTCCACATGGTACAGATGCTCTGGAGCTTTTTCCATGCTGACAGTATATTGCATATTCACCGGTTTTTGCTGTCCGAAAACTGCAACAGAAAACAAACAAATTTGCAGCAGTAGTGCGTTTAATATCTTCATTCAAGTAATGGTTTTTTCGAATGTAGCAAACAAATTATTATTGTACAAAGCATGGCTTTTATAGAGCCTTAATAACATTCGGGTGGTTATTTTTAATTTCAGTTAATCTGATTAACTTTCCAGCCTTTTCAATTTAATAACGTTCCAACAACCAATGGAAACCCAGCAATACTCAACTTTCGAAACCGAATTCCGCGTAAGGCCCGACGATATCGACATGTTTCAGCATGTGCATAACAGCAAGTATTTCGATTATGTGCTGGCTGCCCGTTACGACCAGATGGAACGCTGCTACGGCATGGCTATGGAAAAGTTTATGGAGCGCGGTTTTGGTTGGGTGGTGCGTACGGCCCATGTCGAATATAAACGGGCATTAACTATGGGCGATTATTTCATTGTAAAAACAGGAATCGATAGCATCGACGATAAAGGCTGCCGGGTAAAATTTGTGATCACCAATAAGGCAACTGGTAAAATCTGTTGCGATGGCTGGTTTGATTATACGATGATTGAAATGCAAAATGGCAGGTCAGCTAAAATACCGCAGGATATTATTGAGCATTACCTCGTTTAAGGTGCAAGATGCAAATGCGAAAATGTGCAGATGCTAAACCAAGCTATTTCATCTGCACATCCGAAATTTGCACATCAATCAATCTATCAATTCCCCATAAAATTCACCCACATTCATCCCCGCTGCCCTCACCTGTTGTGGGACAAGGCTGTTGGCTGATTGCCCGGGCGTAGTATTGATCTCGATGAAATAAAACTCTTCGCTGCCCTCCAATAAAATAAAATCAACCCTCACCATCCCTTTGCAATTCAATCTCATATACACTTCGGTTACGATCTCTGCGATTTTTTCGTTCTGCTCAGGCGTCAGGTTTCCAGGCGTTATTTCTTTAGTAACTCCCGGCGTGTATTTAGCTTCGTAATCAAAAAACTCTTTGGAGCTAATGATCTCTGTAGCAGGCAAAACTTTTATTTTTCCGTGCAAACGTGCGATACCGATACTGAATTCACGCCCCTTTATAAACTCTTCAACCAGTATCTGGTCATCTTCAGTAAATGCCCTTTCAAAAGCATCATGTAATCCGGCTGCATTTTGAACTTTACTCATCCCAACGCTGCTTCCGCCGTTATTGGGTTTTACAAAAAGAGGGAATTTTAATTTAGCGGCAATTGCCGACACATCATGTATACCACTTTTAAATATCTGTACCGAACGGGCAATGTTCAAACCATGGATGCCATTTACAATTGATTTGGTGTAAGCTTTGTTCATGGTAATGGCTGAGGTTGTTGCATCGCAGGTGTTATAAGGTATGCCCAGCATGTCTAAATAACCCTGCATTTTGCCATCTTCGCCCGGTGTACCATGAATAGTGATAAAAGCAAAATCAAACTTTATTTTCTGGCCATCCACTGTGATGGTGAAATCATTCTTATCAACGGGAATATTTCCTTTATCTGAAGCATAAAACCAACTTTCACGGTTTATATAGATGGTGTAAACATTATATTTTGCAGTGTCCAGGTTAGCTGCAATGTTCTTTGCGCTGTTTACAGATACTTCATACTCACCGGTAAATCCTCCGGCTAAAAGGGCTATATTTTTTTGTGACATTGTGGGCAAATTTGGATTTCGAAATTAATGATAAAGTAGGCGTAATCTAAATATTATATTTTTTTAGTTGCCGTTTGATCTATTTTGGCGCTCTGCGACCGAACAATATTTTATACGTATATTTAACAAAATAGCGTTAACTAATTGAGCGGCTTTTATGTATAAATCCGAAAATCGAAATTCCAAATTTCGAAATAATAATCTATGTTTGATAACTGGATCAGCCTAGTACAACCCTGATAAATTGAAATGAGCAAATTCACAGCTTACTTAAAAACCAAATCATTCCGTAATACTATCATATCTGCTATTCTTGTTGCCATAGTTATTGTATTAATAGCCTTTTACAGCTTGGGTTATTATACACGCCACGGCTCGGGCATACTGGTTCCAAAGGTGATGAATATGCCGATTGACCGTGCGCTGAACACTCTTAAAGATCAGGGTTTTGGTGTAAGTATCGACTCTGTGTATGTTCTGGATCAAACCCCGGGCACTGTGATTGAGCAAGACCCTGATGCAGGCACTAATGTGAAAGAAGGTCGTATGATCTACCTGAAAATAGTAAAAAATCAGGCGCCGAATGTAGCTTTGCCTGATATTATAGATGCGCCTTACATATCTGCAGAAGCAACTCTTTCCAACTATGGATTGAAGATCGGTGATACTACTTTTAAAGCAGACATAGCCCGCAACCACGTGCTCGAGGTCAAATTTGCAGGACAAACTATACAACCAGGCACGAAAATACCTAAAGGTTCAAAAGTGGATTTGGTGTTGGGCGATGGCTCCGGTGCAAGCGAAGTAGAAATCCCCGACCTTATAAATCAAGACCTTGATGCAGCAAGATTCGTACTTAAGCAAAGTGGTGTGGTCTTGGGTACCGTTACTTACCAAGGGACAATCACTGACTCAACTAATTTGATTATTGTTGCACAAACGCCGGCTAAAACCGATTCTGTAACTAAAGTTGCCAACGGCACCCGCATCAACGTTACTGTTACACAGGGCAAAAAAACACCATGACGGACATCGATGCCAGGGAAGTGTTTGCCCGCCTGCAAAATGGTGAGCATTTAAATCTGCTTGATGTGCGCGGCGAAATGGAATACCATACCTTCAATATCGGCGGCAAGAATATTCCCCTGCCCCACCTGGAAGAAAATATAGATGAATTGGAATGGAATAAAGACGATGAGATCATCGTTATCTGCAAAGTTGGATTGCGAAGCGCTACAGCCCGATCAATTTTAGAATTGAAAGGTTATAAAAATATCAGAAATTTGATCGGCGGTTTGATCGCCTGGCAAAAAAATCAACAAAAATAATTTACCATTATAAAATGGAAGAGCAAAAGAAATCAAGTTCTATTAAAAAGTATATCATCGCCTTTATTGGGGTTATTGTTATTGCCCTGGGGCTTACAGGTTTGTTTTACTATCTGAAATACTTCGGTTCCAATGTCACCGACAAACAGGAATATCTCTATATACATACAGGTGCTACTTATAAGGATGTATATAAAACCATCCGTGATGAAGGTATAGTAAAAGACTCTACTACATTTGACTGGGCGGCCAAAAATATGAAATACACTACCCGTGTTAAACCGGGGAGATACCATCTGGTTAGTGGTATGAGCAATCGCCGCTTCATTAATATGCTGGCATCCGGTGCACAAGAGCCGGTTACCCTAAATTTTCATAATTTAAGGCTGAAAGAGGAATTTGCAGGCTTTGTTTCCAAAAAGATAGAACCCGACTCCGTTTCGATCATTCGTTTACTGGATTCAACTGACTTCTTAAAACAATATGGCTTTACGACAGATAATGTGTACGCCATGTTTATCCCAAACACCTATCAGCTTTACTGGAATAATACACCTGAGAAGTTTTTCAAACGGATGTATGCCAATTACGAAAAATTCTGGACGCCCGAACGTAAGCAAAAAGCTGATGCTATTGGCTTATCTCCTATCCAGGTTTCTATTCTGGCATCGGTAGTTGATGCGGAAGCTTTACATGATGATGAAATGCCAACGATAGCCGGATTATATCTGAACCGCCTTAAAAAAGGCATGAAGCTGGAATCAGACCCAACTGTGATCTTCGCCAAGCAAGATTTTACCATTAAACGTGTATTGAATAAATATCTCTCTTATAATTCACCTTACAATACCTATTTACATACCGGCTTGCCTCCGGGCCCCATTATGATGCCATCTGTTAACGCATTGAATTCGGTACTCGATTATCAAAAGACTGACTACATTTACATGTGCGCCAAGGCCGACTTTTCTGGCTATCATGCATTCGCCACAACTGTGACTGAACATTTGATTAATGCACGTAAGTTTCAGCAAGCCCTTAACGAACGTAACATCAAAAAGTAATGTTTGAGTACACCACTAAGTTACGGGTAAGGTATGGCGAAACCGACCAAATGGGCTATATGTATTATGGTAATTACGCCGAATTTTATGAAGTTGGCCGTGTGGAGATGCTGCGCAGCCTGGGTATGACCTATAGCGGAATGGAAGCTTCGGGTATTATGATGCCGGTATTGGAAATGCACTG
>Ga0157375_10003836_pt1 | contig 13038 bp, 13 predicted proteins | sample M35metaG_FD_115311 | JGI IMG/M metagenome (GOLD analysis project Ga0157375, IMG submission 115311) | Miscanthus rhizosphere microbial communities from Kellogg Biological Station, Michigan, USA - M3-5 metaG | ecosystem: Host-associated > Plants > Roots > Rhizosphere > Soil | place: USA: Michigan...
GCCGAGGTGCTCGCGCAGCTCGCGCTCGGCTTCGTCCGCCGAGCAGAAAGCCGAGCTGTAGACGTAGCCATTGCCGTAGCGTTCGGTCAGCGGGATCTTCCAGGCCCAGCCGTGTTTCATCGCGGTCGACACGGTCTGCGAAGGGATGTCCTCGCCGATCGGCGTCGGCATCGCGACGGCGGCATCGTTGAACAAGTTGCTCGAGAAGCTGAGGAAGGGCGTCTTCAGCGTCTGCTGGATCATCAGTCCCGCGAAGCCGGTGCAGTCGACGAAAAAGTCCGCGGCGACAGCTTCGCCGCCGTCGGTGATCACGGAGGCGATGTCGCCGCTTTCGCCGAGCTGCACCTGCTTGACGTGGCAGACCTTGTACTTCACGCCGCGCTCGATCGCTTTCTTCTGCAGGAACTGGCCTAGGAGCACGGCATCGAAGTGATAGCCGTACCAGACATCGAACGGAAAGTTTCGGCTTGCTTTCGGCGCCAGATGCCGGTCGGCCAGGGTGGCGGAGATGAAGAAGCGGTTCGGATGTGCGTACAGGTTCGCACCGTGAACGCGACCATTCACGTTGTGCACGAACTGCGTCATCGTCAGGTTGTCGAGCATCGAGGCGAACGGATGGAAATAGCTCTCGAAGCCCGGCTTCGTCGACCATTTGTCGAACGTGATGCCGCACTTGTAGGTGGCGTGGCAGGCAGGCATCCATTCGGATTCCTCGATGCCGAGCTTGTCGAAGAAGCCGCGCAGCCACGGCGTTGATCCCTCGCCGACACCGATGATGCCCACGATCGGCGACTCCAGCACTTCGATCTCCACGCCCCTGGGCAGCAGTGCGTCGGCCAACATCATCGCCGCCATCCACCCGGCTGACCCGCCGCCGACGATGACGACCTTGCGCATGTCCGGCGGCACGTGCGCCTGCGGATTCGGCTGCGTCAGCGAGAACGAATAGTTGAACAGGGTAGCGGTGGTCATGCGCTTTTCTCGTGCCAAGGGGCCTGTCGAGCGGGTTTGCTTGGAACGGCGCCCCGCGCGGCTATCAGAGTGCCTTATTCGAACATCGCTTGGAAGCGGATGCGCCATACCGGGAGGAGTACAGACGGCATGGCGTTGAAGTGCGGACTTTGCGCGCGGTACGCTCAGCAATCTGCTGGCTCCTGCCTGATGCACTTGTTGTCCGACCATGGCCACACGATCCGATGTCCGCAAGATAGCGCTCTCGTTCCCTGAGACAAAAGAGCAGGAAGGCCACTTCGCGTTCGAGGTGCTCAACGGCAAGAAGTACAAGGGCTTCGCCTGGGTGTGGATGGAGCGCGTGCATCCGAAGAAACCGCGCGTGCCTTGCCCCGGGGTCCTGGCTGTTCGCGTCGCCAGTCTCGATGCCAAGGAGATCCTGTTGATGGCGGACGGGGACAAGTTCTTCACCGAACCCCACTACGACGGCTTCCCCGCAGTGCTCGTCCGATTGAAAGCAATCGGCCGCATCGAGTTGCGCAAGCTGCTCGCCGACGCCTGGGCCACGCAGGCGCCGAAGTCGCTGCTCGCCGCATCGAAGATGCGAGGTGGTTCGAAAGCGCGGTGAGCGCATGCCGGCTCGAGCGCGGCGATGACAGAACGCGTCGCTGTCGTCGGTATCGGGCTGACGGCTACTGGCGGTGCGCGAAGCGCACTTGCAGCTCGCGGCGTGCGTAATCGATTATCAGCGTGTCGAAAAGTCCGAGTACGTCCATACCGAGCAGGACGACGGGTTTGTTCGTCATCTTCCATAGCTTGAAGATCTCCATTTCACCGGTGGTGATCTTCACGTGTTCGATAGCAACACCGCCCAGCACGATCGGCGGGATGTCGATGCGGCTTCCCGACTGCACGTCGAGCGTTATGCCGACGATGCCATCAGGCACGACAACGTCCTTGCGATAGCGGCGCAACAGCGATTCGTGCAACGCCACGTTGCCGATCGATCCTTGTCCGCCGGTGTCGACGATGGCCTTGGCATCGACGTCGCCGATCTGCACGTCGATGATCGCGAGGCCGTCGGCGAGCTTGAACGGAATGGCGACGAAACCGTAACCGGCGCGCTCCTTGCGCGAGCGCACGATTCTGATGCTGTCGTTGCGGAAATCGATGGTGATGCGCTTGTCGAGCAGCCCTTCGGTACCGAGAATCCCGTCGGCCCCGCCGAGCGCGCTGGCAACGATCGGCAAACGCTGTGACGACAGCTCGAGATCGCCGATCACCATGCCGTCGATCGGAATCGTGGGCACGGTGGCTGAGCCGGTGACGCCGCGCAGCGTGACCTGGTCCGAATCCAGTACCGGCAATCCGAGCGCGCGCGCCACGTCGACCGTGACCGCGGAGTTCGTCGCGCCGGTATCGAGCGCAAGGCGGAACGGTCCCTTGCCGTTGATCAGCACCGGCGCCCAGATGCGTCCGATCCGGTCGCGTTCGGTCGGCGCGACGAATCGCCGTTCGGGCGCCGCAATGACGTCGGCCTTGGCTGGCTGAGGCGTGGCGACGGCCGGCGCATCTTGGGCCGCGCAAGAAACCACCGGAACAAGGAGGGCGATGCCTACCACGACCGTCGCGGCCAACAGGTGTGTTGGAGTGCAGCGCCTCACAGTGACCAATCGTATACTCCGCTGGCGGCCAGGGCGGCAACAGCATACGAGATCGCGAACGTGGTGAGGCGATCGAAATTGCGCCGTTTGTGCGCCACTGTCAGGGTGCCGATCTGCCAGGCGCCGGGCGGAGCGCCTGGTCACGTCGAATCGCATCCGACAAGAACTGTTCGCCTTGCGAACGACTTCTCGCATGCCGAAGTGGACCGGCTGTGACGAATGGCCGACGCTGCCTCGTTCATTGACGGCTAGAGTGCGGTTTCACTCCCGGGGAAATCGCACTCATGACACGACCAGTCACGCTGGTGTTTCTGTTCGGAATCTTGGCGGCCGCCGTGCCGCACGTCTTCGCCGCAGATGCGCCGGCCAAGGACGCGGCGAAGGCGGAATCGGGCAAGCCGGAGGAAAAGATTCCCGAGGCCAAGGTGAGTGTCACCAAGCATCAGGTCCGCATCGGCGCGACGACGCTTGCTTATACGGCGACCGCCGGCACGATGCTGATGAAGAACGAGAAGGACGAACCGATCGCCCTGTTCGGATTCACATCCTACGTCAAGGACGGTGCCGACATCCGTACGCGTCCGATCATGTTCGCCTACAACGGCGGCCCCGGGTCGGCGTCCGCATGGCTGCACATGGGCATCCTCGGTCCGAAGCGCACGCAGCTCACCGACGTCGAGCACAACACGCGCGGACCGTTTCGCACGGTCGACAACGAGTTCAGTCCCCTGGACCAGGCCGACCTGGTCATGATCGATCCGATCGGCACCGGTTTTTCGCGGCCGGTCGGCAAGGCCGAAGGCAAGGATTTCTGGGGCGTCGACCAGGACGTCACGTCGGTGTCGAACTTCATCGTGCAGTACCTCTCCCAATACGGACGCTGGGCCTCGCCTAAGTTCGTGCTCGGCGAAAGCTACGGCGGCATGCGCACCGGCGGCGTCAGCTTCACCCTGCTGACGCGCCACAACGTGGCCTTGAACGGCGTGATCCTGGTGTCGCCTTATCTCGACGTCGTCGCGGGAGCCGCCGGCCTGCGCCTCGACGAACCCTACGTCAATTTCCTGCCGACGTTCGCGTCGACGGCGTGGTACCACCAGGCCATAGCGAACCGGCCGGCCGAGTTGCAGCCGTTCCTGCGCGAAGTCGAGGCGTTCGCGCAGGACGTCTATGCACCGGTTCTGTTCAAGGGCCGGCGCGCGAGCGCGGCCGAGCGGCAGAAGGTGCTCGAAGGCCTGGTGCGCTACACCGGCATCTCCGCTGACTACTGGGACAAGGCGAACCTGCGCATGGACGAAGGCCATTTCCTGCAGGAGCTGCTGCGCAGCAAGGGCAAGGTAGTCGGCCGCGTCGACTCGCGATACTCCGGCGGTACGATCGACGCGCTGTCCGAAAGCATGCGTTACGACCCGTACGGTGCAGCGGTCGCGCCGGCGATTGTCGCCTCGTTCAACGACTACTACCGCCAGGAGTTGAAAGTCGAGTCGGACCGGCAGTACGTGCTGTCCGGCGGTGACGTCAATCAGAACTGGGACGAACGTCATGCACAGCCAGACCTCGGCGGCTACAAGGCGCCCGTCGCGAACACCGCGGTCGACCTCGCCCAGGCGATGACCATGAATCCGAAGATGAAGATCCTCATCGAGCAGGGCTATTTCGATCTCGCCGTGCCGTACCGGACGGTCGAATATGTCGTCGACCATCTCGACGTCGCGCCGGAACTGCGCGCGAACGTCAACATCGAGTACTACGACGCCGGCCACATGATGTACGTGCACCCGGCGTCGATGGCGAAGTTCAAGAAGACCGTTGGTGATTTCGTCGTCGCCAACGGCCATTGAGTCGAGCAGGCCACGGCTGATGTCTGCATCGGTTCGCCGCGTTCATGCACGCAACGCGGCGAACAGGACCCAGCAGATCATGACCAGGTGGCAGCACCAGCCGACGGTCCAGAAGAAGGCGCGGGTTTCGTGGTCGCTCGCGCGCAGATAGACAGCGAAATGCAGAAAACGAAACACGACGTAGCCGTATAGAAGTATACGCGCGAGCACGAGCGGCGGGCCGGTCAGCACGAAGAGCAGGCCGGCAACGAGGAAATACGGCAGGTTCTCCGTATCGTTGAGCTGGATGCGCCGTACGCGTTCGACGCGCTCGTTGGGTGCGGTCTGGTCCGGTCGCGGCGCTGGATTGAACACGGTCTTGCGCAGGTCTTCCGGCGCACGGAAGCCGCCGTTCTCCTGCATCATGCGCGCGACGACCAGCCACGACATGCCGGAAGCCTTGAGGATCATGAGTGCGGCGGCAATCGCGTAAGTGACAAACAACGGATCTTGCAGGCTCAGGGCGTTCATCGGGTGCTCCAGTTCCGCGAAATGCTTTGCTCGGCAAAGCAGTCAGGAAGCTGCGCTTGCGCAACAGCGCACCCGCACCCCTGTGCGCGCAACATTACCGCAATCCGCGGCGGCAGTCGCCCGAATCGGCGCGCTGCCCATCGATCGCCGCCAACGCCTGCTGAATGAACTGCATCGACGAACTGTCGATATTCAGCGGCGGGAGTGTTCCTGTGGTGCAATACCAAGCGGAACTCGCACGTTATCGGAGCCCGATGTCGTCAAGAGTGAACCTGTCTCGTGCCTTGCTTGCACTGGCCTTGTTTGTGCTGCTGGCCGCGGATGTCGGGGCACGCACCATCTGGCGCTGCCTTCGCGATGGCACGGTGAGCCTGGCGTCTGCTCCGGAACCGGGCTCGCAGTGCAGCGCGAGGACACTCGACGACAACGCTGCCGCGCTGCCGAATCTGTGGGGCAGGGTGGGCGTATTCCACGGTACGTTGTATCAGCGCGAACAGGACGGCAAGATCGTCTACAGCACGCGCAATCTGCCGGGTTCGGCCAAGGTGCTGCAATATACGGTCGCGACGCCACCGGCCTCGCCGGCACATGCGGGTCTCGGTCAGATCGGCCAGCCGCAACTCGATTCTTTCCGGACCGAATTCAAGAGCGCCGCGCGCGTCACCGGCGTCGACGAAGCTTGGTTGCGCGCGATCGCGCATGCCGAGAGCTATTACGCTGCGGATGCCGTCTCGACCAAAGGCGCGAAAGGCGTGATGCAGCTGATGCCGGATGTGATCGGCGACTACGGCGTGAAGGATCCGTTCTCGGCGAAACAGTCGATCATGGCCGGCGCGCGGCATCTCAAGACTCTCGAGGATCTGTGCGGCGGCGACCGCGTGCTCGTCGCGGCGGCGTACAACGCGGGGATCGGCGCGGTCACGCAGTACGGCGGCGTGCCGCCGTATGTCGAGACGCAGGAATACGTTGCCAAGGTCGGCGAGTTGTACGCCCGCTATCGGAAGGCGATGGGACTTGCGCCGCGCCGGCTCCAACTGGAAGCGGCGCAATAGGCCGAGGTTACTGCCCCGGAGGACGATAGCTCGGCGTTTTCTTTGCAGCCTTGTCGATTTCTTCCGGGGTCAGCAAGGCGGTCGTCTTCACGTTTACCAGGCCGCTTGCGCTGACGTTCAGGGCGAGCGCCGCCATGGTCGCGTTGTCGGGCACGTCGGCAATGACGTAGACGTCGGTCTCGCCGAAGCCGAAGTAAAAACTTTCGACCTTGGCGCCCATCGACCGGTAAGCTTTCTTGACTGCGTCGCGTCGGCTCGTGCCGCCTTCCTTGAGCAGCCCCTTGACGCCGTCGGTGGAGTAACTCGCCTGAAGCAGGTACTTGGCCATTTCGGTCTCCTTGTTTGGGTGGAGCGATGTTCCGGGGACTACGCGCAACAATCGGTCGATCTCGCGCGGGGTCGAAGTTGAAAAGGTGGATTTTTTAGTATCCTCCCATGCACCGGTGCGCGCAAACGCGGCACCGAAGCGCCGCCTGGTGCGGACACCGAATGGTGTCGGCCGAACGAAACGAGCTCAGGGCGGCCTTGTGTGCGGACAGTCCCGGGCAGCGAGCTATTGTTCGCAGCCGCATGGGTGGACGGCCGGCGGCTTCAAATGGGTGACGGCCGGTGTGTCGATGGCGGCGCGAAGAGTGCGCAGATGCGATAATCGCGACCCTTTTGCTGCGCGATCCTTGATGAAAATCCCCCACGGCCTGCAGCCGCTGATCGACGACGGTGTAATCGACGCCGTCCTGCGCCCGCTCAAGAGCGGCAAGGAAGCATCCGTATACGTCGTTCGTTCCGGCGCCGAGACGTTATGCGCGAAGGTGTACAAGAACATGGCGCACCGCAGCTTCCAGGCGCGCGTGCAGTATCAGGAAGGGCGCAAGTTTCGCGGCAGCCGCCAGGCGCGCGCGATCGCGAAGTCGACGAAGTTCGGACGCCGCGAACAGGAAACCGAATGGAAAAACACCGAGGTCGACGCACTCTACCGCCTGGCCGAAGCCGGCGTGCGCGTGCCGCAACCGCGCGGATTCTTCCATGGTGTGCTGTTGATGGAGTTGATCACGGATGAGCAGGGCGACAATGCGCCGCGCCTGGGTGAAGTCGAACTCGCGCCGGAACGCGCGCGCGCGTTTCACGCCGAGCTGATGCGCGATGTCGTGCGCATGTTGTGCCTGGGTCTGATCCACGGCGATCTTTCGGAATACAACGTGCTCGTCACGCCGAACGGGCCGGTCATCATCGACCTGCCGCAGGTTGTCAGCGCGGCCGGCAACAATGCTGCCCGCGCGATGCTGTTGCGCGACGTGCACAACATTCGCGACACGCTCGCGCGCAGCGCGCCCGAACTTTCCGCCACGCATTACGGTGAGGAAATGTGGGCTCTTTATGAAAAGAGCGAATTGCAGGCCGACAGCGCGTTGACTGGCGCGTTCATCTTCGACGAGCATGCCGCCGACGTGCAGGCGGTGATGATGTCGATCGAGGACGCGCGCCAAGAGGCGATCATCCGCCAGCAGGGGCGCGAGGAAGCCGAGGCGGCCTGAGGGTTCAGACGCGCTCGATGCGGAAACTGCGGCCCTTGATCTTGCCGGCGCGCAGGCGGCTCAACGCCTTGCCGGCGAGGTCGCGCGCAATCGCCACGTAGGCACGTGTGGCAAACACGTCGATCTTGCCGATGGCATCGGCGGGCAGACCGGCGTCGCCGGTCAGTGCGCCTAGGATGTCGCCTGGGCGAAGCTTGTCGCCGCGGCCGCCATCGATGCGCAGAGTGGTCATCGGCGCCAGCAGCGCGTCCGGCGATTTCACATCGATCGGCCCGAGTTTGCGCCATTGCAGCCGGCTGCCCTGTTGCGCCTCGATGCGCAGGGCGCGCGGCATCTCGCTCGGACTGCACAGGCTCAGCGCCAGCCCACCCGATCCGGCACGGCCGGTGCGGCCGACGCGATGCAGATAGATGTCCGCATCGGACGGCAGTTCGTAATTGAAGACGGCGGCGAGGTTTTTGATGTCGAGACCACGCGCGGCAACATCGCTGGCCACGAGCACTCTGCAGCTTCGATTGGCGAAACGCACCAGCACCTCGTCGCGATCGCGCTGGTCGATGTCGCCATGCAGCGCCAGCGCGTCGATGCCGAGGCCGGCAAGCGCTTCGACGACCGTGGCCGTGTCGCGGCGCGTGTTGCAGAACACGACGCTCGATTCCGGGCGGTGCTCGCGCAGCAGCGCGGCCAGCGCAGCAGGCTTGTTCTTCGGCTCGACTTCGTAGAACCATTGCTCGATTGCCGGCTGTTCGATTGCTGCGGCGACGGTGACTTCGAGCGGTTCGCGCAGGATTGTGCGGGCCATCGTGCGGATCACGTCCGGATACGTCGCCGAGAACAGCAGGCTCTGCCGCGACGGCGGCGTGTGCTCCACGATCTCGCGAATCGCCTCCTCGAAGCCCATGTCGAGCATGCGATCGGCTTCGTCGAGGATCAGTGTGCGCACCTTCGCCAGGGTCAACGCGCGCTTTTCAATGAGTTCCTGCACGCGCCCCGGTGTACCGACGACGACGTGCGGATCCTTGCGCAGCGATGCCAGCTGCGGACCGATCGCAATGCCGCCGGTGAATATCGACACCTTGATGTTCGGCATGCCGATGGCCAGCTGGCGGATGACCTTGGCGACCTGGTCGGCAAGCTCGCGCGTCGGACACAACACGAGCGCCTGCGCGCGCAGCAGCGTCGGCTCGAGCCGGTGCAGAAGGCCGAGGCCGAACGCCACCGTCTTGCCGCTGCCGGTCGGCGCCTGCACGATCACGTCGCGGCCGGCGAGGATCGCGGGCAGGCTCTCCTGCTGCACCGGTGTCATCTCGGCGAAATCCAGCGCGCCCAGCGCCTTGTGCAAGGCCGCTGAAATCGGTAGCGAAGAGAATGCGCTCATGCGCCATGATCGCAGTAATCCGAGCGCATTGCCCGGACTTCATTGCGGACGGTTGTCAATCCGCGATGCGTTGCATCTTTCGGTCTCGTGCGGAAGCGGCGCGCTGGACGAGCGCCTCAGGCCGCCTGTGCGACGACGATCAATGCCGGCGCTTGGCCTCGCCGGCCGCAACCATCTCCACGCTCAGCGTGAAGGTACGCTGTTCATCGGGCTGGATCGCGCCGACGCCGACGAGGCGTCGCGCGATTTCCTCGCCGCGTTCGTTGCGGATTGTCAGCACCATCGAATATTCCCACACGCCGGCTTCACCGGGATTGCGGATGCTGCCTTCGACGCGCAGCGGCGTCGTCGCTTCGGGCAGCGCCGCCGCGTCCGCTGCGCGCGGTTCGTAGCGCAGGTGGTGGCGGCAGGCTGGACACACTGCCGCGCTTTCGAGAATCGTCTCGCGGCAGTGCGGGCAGATGCGCGTCGCGCCGGGCGTGCCCGAACGCTGCGCGGTCATGCGTTGTGGCCGTGATCCGTACCGTTGCCGTTGCTCTTGACCGCACCGTGCGTGGCGCGTGAGTCTTCCCAGCCGAAGTCGGCCTGGCCGCGCATGCGCGAGCCGGCGGCGACACTGAGCGAGGCGGCCTTCAGATCACCGGTCAACGCACCGTTCTGCATGAGTTCGACATGCGATGCCGCTTCGATATTGCCGACCAGTTCGCCCGATATGACGACCTTGTCGGCGCGTACGCTGCCGGTCACGTGGGCGCCGGACTCGATCGTCAGATCGCCGCGCACGTCGACATCGCCCTTGAAGCGCCCGGCGATGCGCACATGGCCGCTGCCTTCGATCTTGCCTTCGATGGTGATGTCGGGCGCTATCAGCGATTCCGATTTCGCCTTTTCGCGCACCGGCACCGGTGTACGCGCCGCCGACGGTGCGATCGGGTCTGGCTTGGCCTCCATGGGCATATCGAAGCGAGCCGGGTTCAGTGGCTCGGGAGTTGCGGAGGGGGTCTGTTTCAGCTGCTCTTTCCACAGGGCCATGACGGCGCTCCTGGTGTTGCTATGGGACGGCAGAGGCTACGCCTAATGCGGCGCGAAAGGAATGGCTTTCGCGGTTAAGAAATCATTCGCCAACTGCGACTTGCGTGCCAGTTTTCGAGTGAAACATAGCTTGATGGCCGTGTCTTCGACAGGCCGGCAAACTCCCCTGTGTGCAAGGCGGATTCACGGCCCGGTGGGTCGCAGCGGTCACGATCGGTTGCTGAGCGTCTTTGTGCGGCGAATTCCGCTGGCTAAGGTCGTCGTTTCTCGGGACTAACAACCCATTCATCCGTTCAGGGAGATACTTTATCTCCTGATGCTGCAGGAGCTTTCGTGAAAGTGCTCATGTTGTTTCTGTGTCTGCTGGCGACCTCACCGGCGAGCGCCGACCCGCGCACGGACCTGCAACGCGCTTTCGAGGGCGTACTCGCCGCAGGGGGATTTCGCGGCAGCGCGCAGGGGCGCGTGTTCGGTCCCGGGTTGCCGGCTCTTGCCGGCGAGGTGGACGTGCTATTCCCGGATCGCATTCACGTACGCACTGACGAGATCGAGTTCGTCGCGCTGGCCGACCGCGCCTGGATCAACACATTCGGCTTCTGGACACCGACCGATCGTTCGCTTCTACCGGTTACCGCATTCGACATGGCTGCAACGCGCCGGGCGATTGCCTCAATCAGCGAGGCGCGTATCGAGGGCACGGCAAAAACGAGTCAGTGCGCAGCGCACGTGTACCGTTTCCACAGCAGCGGCAACCTGCCCGGAGCCAACGGCGAGGGCAACATGCGTGCCTGGCTTTGCGACGGCAGCGGGCGGCCGGCACGGGTGGAAGCGGTCGACTCGCGCAGCGCGGAAAAACTCGTGTTCGAATTCGACTGGTCGCATCGGCCGGAGGTGCGTCCTCCTCACGACTGAAGACGCAGGATCCCGCCCTCGTGCGAGAATGCACACGGCATAGGGATATTCGGGGGAGGGGCCATGCCGTTACCCGTCAGTATTCCGCTTCCACAACGCGAAGCGTTGACCGACGACGAACGTATCGAGCGCGCGCGCGTATTCGCCGATGACCTGACTCACCGGCGCACGGTGCGCGATTTCGCGCCGACGCCGGTGCCGCGCGCGGTCATCGAGCACTGCCTGCGCGCCGCCGGCAGTGCTCCCAGCGGTGCTAACCAGCAGCCGTGGCGTTTTGTCGCCGTGTCGGACCCTGCGATCAAGCGCCGCATCCGTTCTGCTGCGGAAGCCGAGGAGCGCGAGTTCTACCGGCATCGCGCCACGGAGGAGTGGCTGCAGGCGCTGGCCGTGCTCGGCACCGATGCGGACAAGCCCTTTCTCGAAGTCGCGCCGTGGTTGATCACGGTTTTCTACGAACGCTACGGCATGGATGCGCAGGGGCGCCGGCACAAGCGCTACTACCCGCACGAGTCCGTCGGTATCGCCAGCGGCATGTTGATAGCCGCACTGCACCGTGCCGGCCTGGCCACGCTGACGCACACGCCAAGCCCGATGGGATTCCTCAACGACATCCTCGAGCAGCCGCGCAACCAGATACCTTACCTGCTGCTCGTCGTCGGCCACGCGAGCGAAGAGTGCCGGGTGCCGGATATCCAGCGTCTGCCATTCGAGGCCTATGCGCGCTTCCTCTGATCGGCGCCGGATGCGCCGAGGTGCCTGCCTATTCGCGAGCCGGCAGGGCGGCGTTGTGGTAGACCTCCTGCACGTCATCGAGCTCTTCGAGCCACTCGATCAGATCGTGCAGCGTTTCGGCGACTTCGCCGCTGACGGGTACGCGATTTTCCGGGCGCATGACCACGTCTGCGCGCGCCGGCACGAATCCGGCTGACGTCAGCGCCTTCTTCACCGCTTCGAGGTTGTCCGCCGTGCTCAGCACTGTGGTCTGCGCACCTTCCGTCTGCACGTCGTCGGCGCCGGCGTCGAGCGCTGCTTCGAGGACCTGGTCCTCGCTGCCCGGCTTGCTGGTGTCGATGACGATCTCGCCGACGCGATGGAACTGGAACGCCACCGAACCGCTGGTGCCGAGGTTGCCGCCATGCTTGGCCAGCGCATGGCGCACGTCGGCGACCGTGCGCTGCGCGTTGTCGGTCATCGCGTCGATGATCAGCGCGACGCCGGATGGGCCGTAGCCTTCATAGCGCAGTTCGTGCATGTCGTCGGCGCCTTCGGCGCCGGAGCCGCGCCGGATCGCGCGTTCGATCGTGTCCTTGGTCATGTTCGCCGACAGCGCCTTGTCGATGCCGGCGCGCAGGCGCGAGTTCGTCGCCGGATCGCCGCCATTGCGTGCGGCGATCGTGATTTCGCGGATGAGCTTGGTGAATATCTTGCCGCGCCGGGCGTCCTCGGCGTTCTTGCGGCCTTCGATGCTTGGGCCTCTACCCATTGGAAATTCCTGCGTGATGCGGTGAATTGTCGCTGCGACGAGGGCGGCAATTATAGGAGCGCGCCGCGCCGTTGTCCGCTAACTTGCGGCAGCGTCTTCCGCACCGGCGCGCCGCAACGGGTCCGGCAGCCGCGTGCCGTTGCGGGTGAAACCCAGCGACACTGAATTCAGGCAATGGCGCTCGCCGGTCGGCGGCGGTCCGTCCGGAAACACGTGTCCAAGATGGCTGCCGCAGCGCGCGCAGACGATTTCGGTGCGGACCATGCCGTAGCTAGTATCGCGGATCTCGCGGACGTGCGTGGCGTCGAACGGCTGGAAGAAGCTCGGCCAGCCGGTGCCCGAATCGAACTTCGCGCTGGATCGAAACAACGGCAGGCCGCAGAAGCGGCAGGTGTAGACGCCGTCGAGCTTGTTGTCGAGAAAGGCGCCGCAGAATGGCGCTTCGGTGCCGTGATGAAGCAGCACGCGGCGCTCGTCGTCGCTGAGGCCATCAGCGAGCGCGTGGCGCTGCGCATCGGTCGGTGGGGTCAGATCGAAAGCGGTCATTGGAAGCTCCTTCTGTGTCACGTAGCTCAGGTCATGCGTGTCGTCGACGGACCGGACGGCTGCCTCGAATATGACGTCACGATAGCGGATTACCAAGCACCGCGGCGACGTGGGTGCTGTGAGGCGGCCGCCGCCGGGAC
>Ga0157375_10003838_pt1 | contig 13037 bp, 11 predicted proteins | sample M35metaG_FD_115311 | JGI IMG/M metagenome (GOLD analysis project Ga0157375, IMG submission 115311) | Miscanthus rhizosphere microbial communities from Kellogg Biological Station, Michigan, USA - M3-5 metaG | ecosystem: Host-associated > Plants > Roots > Rhizosphere > Soil | place: USA: Michigan...
CATGCCAGTCTCGACGAGCTGGCGCGGGCGTTCGACTTCGCCAAGCTGTCGCGCGCGCCGGCGCGGTTCGATCCGCACGAGCTGCGCCTCCTGAATGCGAAGCTCCTGCATATGCTGCCGTTCAGCGCCGTGGCGGAGCGGCTTGCGGCCATGGGCGTTGGCGGCGGGGAAGAATTCTGGGAGGCGGTACGCGGCAATCTCGCCGTGCTCGGCGAGGCAGAGCATTGGTGGCGCGTGGTCGAAGGACCGATCGAGCCGGTGATCGAGAACCCCGAGCTCTGTCGCGCTGCTTCAGGCCTGCTTCCTCCTGAACCCTGGGACGAGGCGACTTGGGCGGCATGGTCTTCGGCCGTCAAGCAGGCGACCGGGGCCAAGGGCAAGGCTCTGTTCGCGCCGCTCCGTCTCGCGCTCACGGCGCGCGAGCATGGACCCGAGCTCAAAGTGCTGCTGCCGTTGATCGGCCGCGCACGCGCTCAGGCGCGGCTCGAAGGCAAGACCGCTTAGGCTGACATTATTGCGGGGGTGGGGCGACCGGAGGCTTGGGCGCCTTCTTGATGACGGTCGACTGACCTTGCGGCGGCGGGGCCGCCGAGGCCGAAGCGGGGGGCGCGGGCGGAGGCGGCGCCGCGGCCATAGGGGGCGGCTTCTGCGCGGCGGGCACGGCCGCAGGTGAAGCGGCAGGCGCCGGCGGGTTGCTGCCGGTCACGTTGAGATCGAGGTTGGGCTGGGCGCCGGTCGCGCCGGCAGGCGCTGCGGCCTGAGCCGCGGGAGGCGGTGCGGGCGCTTTCGCGGTCGCTTTGCCTTTCACCGGTTTCGCCGTGGCGTCCGCCTCGGCGCGCTTATTGGCGGCTTCGATCTCGGTCGGATTGTACTCCGCCTGCTTGCACGAGCAGCCGTTCACATATTCCTTGCGGTAACGCAGGGCGACGGGGAGGTCCATATAGGCCGAGCCGTTCAGCGACACGGCCTGCTCGATTTCCTGTCCAGGGTTGCGATACACATAGAGCTCGGCCGGCGCCGCGCAATTCGACTGGCAGGATTGCTGATCCTCGCCGAGCATGCTGCCGTATGCCGAATAATGGATCGGATAGAAGAAGCCGTCGCACAGCCGCACGCAGACCGAGCGGTACCGCCCGTTCGGGTCGATGCTGCGATAGATGGGCGTCTGCTGAACGTCTTCTTGTTGATCGTCTTGGCCGCCGCCGAAGAAATCGAACAGGCCGCCGCCGCGGCGCTTCTGCGCAGGTGGTTGGCCGCCGCAGCCGCTGCGGGCGAGCGCATCTTGCAGCTCCGCCATCCGCCGCCGGTTGCCGCCGCCTCCGGTGAGCGCTTGACGCTGCTGCTGAAGCTGGGTGAGCTGACGGCGCGCGTCCTCGACGCGGTCGTTCATGTTCAGGCATTTCGGGCTGCGCACGAGGCCTCGACCGAAGATGAAGAAGCTCTCGAAGCAGTGGGCATCTTCCATCGCCGCTTGTGTCCCTTGGAACACGCGGTCGGCCTGGGCAATCTGTTGATCGATGCGCGCCACGTCGTCGCGATTGGCGCCGCCGCCGCTCGCCGAGGCGAGGTCCTGCTGGAGCTGCATGCAGCGAATGTCGCGGTCGCTCAGTCCTTGCGCCAGGGCCAGACCGGCGCCGCCAACCAGTCCCGCTCCGCAGAGCGCGAGCAGGGCAAAACGCAGGCTCACACTCGGCCTTACGGACGACGCAACGACCCGCCAAAAATCATGGTAGACGCTCACGATTGGGTCCCATCCCCGAGGAGCCACCCGACGCATTATGCGCGCGTAGATTCCGGGGTCAATGCGGCATGAATAAGATGGCTTGCTTGACGCTACAAGCAATTCCCGCCATAAGCGTCTCAAGATGATGCAAAAGCAACCCATCCTTATGATTTTCTGCGGCATCATTCCGGGCTAGCAAAACAACGCTCGCCCGGTCGTTCTCCCTTTATCTCAATTCAAGAGTTACGCGAACCGAAGGGCGGGCCTCACGCCGAAGAGGCTTGGTCTGTCGTGCTTAAACTTTACAACACACTCACCCGAAAGAAGGAAGACTTCCGGCCGCTCGATGCCGGCAACGTCGGCATGTATGTCTGCGGGCCGACAGTCTACGACTTCGCGCATGTCGGCAATGCCAGGCCGGTGATCGTGTTCGACGTGCTGTACCGCCTGTTGCGCTACCTCTACGGGCCGGGGCACGTCACCTATGTCCGCAACATCACCGACGTCGACGACAAGATCAACGCCCGCGCGGCGCAAGACTATCCCGAGCTGCCGCTGAACCAGGCGATCCGCCGCGTGACGGAGAAGACCGAGGCGCAGTTCCACGCCGACATGGCGGCGCTTGGCGCGCTCGATCCGACTGTCCAGCCGCGGGCGACCGAGCATATCGAGCAGATGAAAACAATGATCGAGCGGCTGGTCGAGAACGGCTGCGCCTATGTGGCCGAGGAGCATGTGCTGTTCCATGTCGCGGCGATGGCCGATTACGGCAAGCTCTCGGGGCGCTCGCTCGATGAGATGATCGCCGGCGCACGCGTCGAGGTGGCGCCGTTCAAGCAAGACCCGATGGATTTTGTGCTGTGGAAGCCGTCCAACCCGGGCGAGCCGTCATGGCCGTCGCCCTGCGGGCTCTCGGCGCCGGGGCGGCCGGGCTGGCACATCGAATGCTCGGCGATGGCAGCGGCGCATCTCGGCCAGACCTTCGACATCCATGGCGGCGGCATCGATCTCGTGTTCCCGCATCATGAGAACGAGATCGCGCAATCGCGCTGCGCCAACCGCACGCCGATCATGGCGCAGGTCTGGATGCATAACGGCTTCCTCCAGGTCGAAGGGGAGAAGATGGCGAAGTCGGCGGGCAACTTCGTCACCGTGCATGAATTGCTGGAAGGCTGGCAGGGTTATGCCTGGCCCGGCGAGGCGCTTCGCTTCAACATGCTGCGCACGCAGTATCGCCAGCCGCTCGACTGGACCTTGGTCGGTCTCGATGAGGCGCATAAGACGCTGTGGGAATGGTATGGCGATCTCGAAGGCAAGGAACCGGCTACCGGCGTTCCGGGACCGGTGCTCGATGCGCTCACGGACGACCTCAACACGCCCAAGGCCATCACCGAGCTGCACAGGCTGCACAGCGCCGGTCATTGGGGTGGCTTGCGCACGGCGCTCGATTTCCTCGGATTCTCGGGAGACAGGTCGAAGATCGAGCGCGTGCGCGCAAAGACGGCAACGGCGGCAAAGGCCGATGTTGCTGCCTTGATCGGCGCGCGCAACGCCGCGCGCGCGGCGAAGAATTTCAAAGAGGCCGACCGCATCCGCGGTGAGCTCGAAGCCATGGGCATCATCTTGAAAGACGCCAAAGACCCCAAGACCGGCGAGCTCACCACCACCTGGGAGGTCGCACGATGAATCGTTTCAACGAGTTGCCGCCTCATGCTGAGAAGCGTCCGCAGGACGCGTCTCGAAGCATGGGCCAGCTAATATGGCCTCACTCATCGAGACGGCGCCTTCCGCGCCTTCTCGGAGTGAGGGCTCGAGTCACATAATGAAACCATTGCTGGGCGACCTGCCGTTCAAGAACTCGCGGCGCGTTTATCTGGCGATCAAGCTCGCCGTGCTGGCGCTCGGCGTGCTGCTGGCGCTGCATTTCCTGTGGGGCGTGGTGTAGAGGCAGGACATGACCCGCGAACGCATCTCACTCTACGATACGACGCTTCGCGACGGCGCGCAAACCCACGGCGTCGACTTTTCGGTCGAGGACAAATGGTTGATCGCGCAGCAGCTCGACGTGCTCGGCATCGACTATATCGAGGGCGGCTATCCCGGCGCAAACCCCACCGACACGCGGCTGTTCGCCGAGGCGAAACCGCTGGGTCACGCCAAGCTCACCGCCTTCGGCATGACCAAGCGGCCGGGCCGTTCGATCGCCAACGATCCGGGCTTCCAGGCCCTGCTCGACGCGAAGACGAGCGCCATCTGCCTCGTCGCCAAGACTTGGGACTTCCACGTCGATGTCGCGCTCGGCATCAGCCTCGAGGAGAATCTCGCGGGCATCAAGGAGTCGACCGAAGCCGTGGTGGCGTTGGGCCGCGAGGCGCTGATCGACTGCGAGCATTTCTTCGACGGCTACAAGGCCAATCCGGATTACGCGCTGGCTTGCGCCAAAGCGGCTCATCAGGCCGGCGCGCGCTGGGTCGTGTTGTGCGACACCAACGGCGGCACGCTGCCGGAAGAGATCGAGAAGATCGTGATTGACGTGGTGAAGGCGATCCCTGGCGATCGTCTCGGCATCCATGTGCATAACGACACCGACAACGGCGTGGCCAACTCGCTCGCGGCGGTGCGCGCCGGCGCGCGGCAGATACAGGGCACGTTGAACGGACTCGGCGAGCGCTGCGGCAATGCCAATCTCACCTCGATCATTCCGACGCTGATGCTGAAATCGGATTATGCCGAGCGCTTCGAGACGTGCGTCACGCCGGAGAAGCTCAGGACGCTGACCCACGCCTCGCGCATTCTCGATGAGATGTTGAACCGCGCGCCCAACCGGCATGCGCCTTATGTCGGCGAGTCGGCCTTCGCGCATAAAGGCGGCATTCATGTCTCCGCCGTGCAGAAGGACCCGCGCACCTACGAGCACGTGCCGCCCGAGGCGATAGGCAACCGGCGCAAGCTCTTGGTCTCGGACCAGGCCGGCCGCTCCAACATTCTCGCCGAGCTCGAGCGCATCGGCATCGTCACGCGGAAGGACGACCCTCGCATCGTCCGCCTGCTCGACGAGGTGAAGCAGCGCGAGGCGCAAGGCTACGCCTATGAGGCGGCCGATGCATCCTTCGAGCTGCTCGCGCGCCGCGTGCTCGGCAACGTGCCGCATTTCTTCGACGTGGATGCCTTCCGCGTCACCGTCGAGCGGCGCCATAACGCCGCCGGCAATCTCGTCACCGTGTCGGAGGCGACCGTCAAGGTGCGCATCGACGGCGAGAGCGTGCTTTCGGCCGGGGAGGGGAACGGCCCGGTCAACGCGCTGGACAATGCGCTGCGCAAGGATCTCGGCCGCTATCAGGGCTTCATCGACGATCTCGAACTGGTGGATTACAAAGTGCGTATTCTCACGGGGGGCACCGACGCCGTCACCCGCGTCTTGATCGAGAGCCGCGATGGGGTCGGGAACCGCTGGTTCACGGTGGGCGTCTCGCCGAATATCGTCGATGCCTCTTTCGAGGCGCTGATCGACTCCATCAATTACAAGCTGATCAGGGACGGGGCGCCCGCGCCTTAACCGCCGCCAGATATGCCCGGCGCCATTCCGCGTTAGGTTGCCGCGCTCAATTTCCGCTATAAGAATTGCGGCCACGAAGGTTCGGGGAGCCGTGGATCGCATGATGCGGGGCGTTGCCGTCGCTTTACTGCTGCTTTTCTGCACCGCGCCCGCATTTTCGCAGGCCGGACCGCATGCCAATGTCGAGGTGACCGACAGCGACAATGGCGGCGGCCACGCGCTTGACTCCGGGGAGATCCCACCCGGGGAAGCGGTCGGCGAAGCCGAGGCCGGAGGCGACTTCTGCGCGGGCGCGACGGGGGTCGGCGGCTATGCTTGCTGCGCCGGCGCGTTCTTCTTCGGCTCGGTCGAGCGTACCGTCGTCACCTTCATGGCGCTGCTCGCGCTGTCGACGCTGCTGCTCTGGTTCAACACGCGCAAAGCCGTGACCGCGGCGCGGATTGCGGCCGAGCATATCCCCGCGGTCGAGCGCGCTTATGTGTTCGGCGGCCCGACTGACCTCTTCCTGCTGCACGATCAGGCAAGCGTTCGGCTCGCCATGCAGAATTACGGAAAGACGCCTGCGGTGCTCAAGGAATGGCTGGTCGAGTTCGTGGCGCAGGAGCCGCGCGGAAAAAGCCCCGCCTATGAGGCCTCCAAGCGGACCGTCGCCAACGAGATCCTCGAGCCCGACAAGTTGTTCAGTCCGGCTGCCGTGTTCCGCTCCGAGATCGCGGCGCCGTTCTTCATCGTCGGCTATATCGCCTATGAGGACGTGTTCCGCCAGGCGCATACGACACGCTTTTGCGTCGGCGTTGCGCGCGACGGTAAGGCGGCCTATGCCGGGCACCCGTCGTGGAACGGTTACGATTGACAGCCGGCGTTAAAATTTCGCCGAGAGCTCGGCTTCCGCTTGCACGTCGCTCGCCGTGGGGAAGGGACCGAGAGCCTTCTCGATCGCGGGAATGATCTTCTCGACGCGATCGACGACCGTCACGTTCAACTCGAGCCCGGGGCGGATGAAGCCTTCGCCGCCCATCCTGTCGAACAGCACGAGTAGCGGGTTCCAGAAGCCCTCGATATTGGCGAGCACGATCGGCTTGGCGTGCCGGCCGAGTTGCGACCAGGTGAGTTGCTCGACGAACTCTTCGAGCGTGCCGAGCCCGCCGGGAAGCGCCACGAAGGCATCCGACTTGACGAACATCAGTTGCTTCCGCTGATGCATGTCGTCGACGACGATCAGCTCCTGCGCCTGGATCAGCATCTGCTCCCGCTCGCTCAAGAAGCCGGGAATGATGCCGGTGACGTGGCCGCCATGGTTGAGCACCGTCCGGGCGGTCTCGCCCATCAGCCCGAGGCTGCCGCCGCCATAGACGAGGCCGATGCGGGATTTGGCCAGGATGCCGCCGAAAGCGCGGGCGGCTTCCACATAGGCCGGATTTTTGCCCGGTCCGGAGCCGCAATAGACGCAGACGCTTTGCAGGGCGGAGGTGGATTGGGTGTCGTTCATTGGCTCATCTGCCACCCGGCTCCGCCGCCCGTCAAGAAAAGCGCCCAGGCCTCTCAATCGGCTGGCGGGGAATCACCCAATCCGCTAGGTTCCCTGCGAAATCGGGCGCGGTTTGACGTTTTTTTGCCTTGGGCGCCGCGTAAAAGATCAAGTCGAGTTAGGGCGAAGGAAACGCATAATGCTCTTCAGTCGATATGGTTGCATCGTCAGCGCGTTTACGGCTATGGCCGCGGTTTCCCTCTGGGCGAATACTGCGCAGACTACCGAGTCCGATCCAGTTGACCAGGGCGTTCCCGGCCAACCGCAGCCGAATACCGATGTCGAGCAGCCGAGCGATGTCCATCCGCCGAAGTCGCCGCTCAGGCTGAGCACGATCGACTACCAGGACGCCGGCGATAAGCCCGGCAAGCTAACGGTTGCCGGAGTGGCCCTGCCGGGCAAGCAGCTGTCGCTGTTCCTTGACGATCAGTCGTTCGCCCAGGTGCTGCCCGACGATTCCGGCAATTGGAGCGTCGAGAGCGAGGTGAAGCTGAGCGACGGCCGGCACTCGCTTCGTGCCGACCAATACGAAGCCGACACGAACATGCTGGCGGCCCGCGCGATGGTCACCTTCGAGCAGGCCAAGCAGCCGACGCAGGACGTCGCGCCGGCGGAACCTCCCAAGGCCGGCACGCCTTAAGCTGGTGGACGCCGAAGCGTCCGCCGAGGACAATTGATGATCGGCAGGAAGCTCATTGTCGTCATCGCCGCCATAGTCGCTCTCGCCGGGGGCGTGCTGCTGGGTTTGTACGGTTTCGGGCTGGACCCGTTCGCTCCCGCTTCGACCGGGCAGGAGCCGGTCGCCGACGCGGGCTCGGCGAGCAAGCCGCCGGCCGAACCCGAAGCCACCACAAACGCTCCCGAAGCGGAAGCGCCGAAGCCGCAAGCCAACGCGACAGGCGCGCCGACGCCGCCCTCCGAGCCGACCTCGGTGCCGACCTTCGACGTGGTCGTCATCGAGCCGAACGGCGAGGGCGTGATCGCCGGGCGCGCGGCGCCGGGCTGGAAAGTGAGCGTGCAAAGCGAGGGGGCGAAGGTTGCCGAGGCCAAGGCCGATCTGCAAGGCGAATGGAGCGTGGTGTTGGAAAAACGGCTCTCGGCCGGCGATCATGCGCTGTCGCTGAAGATCACCTCGCCCGATGGGACGCGCGCGCTGTCCTCGCAGGAATCCGTGCGCGTTGCGGTCGGCGCCGATGCGAAACAGGCAAGCGCGCCCGGCGGCATAGAGGGGGCGGCCACGGCCGCCCTGCCGAAGCCCGTGCCCCATTCCGCTGCGCCGGTGCTTGCTCCCTCTCAGCCTGCCGCGGTGGAGGCCACGCCGCCGGATGGCAATGCGCAAATCGCGCGGGCCGACGAAACGCCGGTTGACGCGGCAGGGCCTCGCGCGACGGCGCGAAGCGAAGCGCCCGCGCCTGCGCCTCGGCCGACGCTGGTGTTCAAGACGGCGGACTATGTGGATACGGGGACTGCCACGGGCACGGTGACGCTGTCCGGCGTTGCGGATCCTGGGGCGCAGATCTCGATCTTCTCCGACAATGCGCTGACCGCCGAAGCGCGCGCCGAACGCGACGGATCGTGGCGCGTCGTGGTGCAGAAGAAGCTCGGCATGGGCCAGCATAGTTTCCGCGCGGAGCAGGCGGGCGCCGCGGCGGGCGGCCTCGCACACACCGCCATGGTGACGATCGAGCGCGTCGAGCCCAAGCCGGAGCCGCCCAAGGCGCAGCCGGTGGCGACGGGGCCGTCCACGGTCGTTACCGCCGAGACCAAGGAAAGCCCGGCCACCTACATCATCCGCCAGGGCGACACTCTTTGGGCCATCGCCAAGCGCTATCTGGGCAGCGGGTTGCGCTATACGTCGATCTTCCAGGATAACCGCAAGGTGATCCGCAACCCCAACCTCATTCATCCCAAGCAAGAGCTCAGCGTGCCCGAGCACTGACCTGCTTGGCGAGGGGGGTGCCGGAACCTATATTCCGGTGCAGGGGGCTTCAGGGTCGGGCAGCGCGCTCGCTGCCCTTTTTTTGCAAGGTGGACGATCCGCCCCATTAACCCGGCGGATAATCCGCCCCATAAAGCGATCTCATGCAAGACCGGTTGCCGCAATCTCGAAGCGACGCCGTGCTTCAGGCACGGACGGGGAACCTCAGCGTGCTGCGCGAACTGGCGCCGTATGTCTGGCCGGCCGATCGCCCCGATCTTCGCATGCGGGTGGTGTTCGCGCTTCTGGCGCTCGTCGTCGCCAAGGCGATCACGCTTGCTGTGCCCATCGCCTACAAATCCATCGTCGACCTTCTCACCGGCGAGGCGAGCGCGGGCGAGATCGCCGGGCTCTCGGCGCTCGGTCTCGCCGCCGGGCCGGCGATGCTGATCATCGCCTATGGCGTGGCCCGTGTGCTGATGGTTCTGTTCGCGCAATTCCGCGACGTGTGGTTCACCGTGGTCGCCCAGCATGCCGTGCGCGAGCTCGCCAACCGAACCTTCAGGCATCTGCATGAGCTCTCGTTGCGCTTTCATCTTGAGCGCCGCACCGGCGGCTTGAGCCGCGTTATCGAGCGCGGCGTCAACGGCGTCGACACCATCGTGCGCATGGCCGTGCTCAACTCGATTCCAACCGCGGTCGAGCTGGCAATGATCTCCGGCCTGGTCGCCTGGTATTTCGGTTGGATCTACGTACTGGTCGTGCTGCTCACCGTCGGCCTCTATGTCTGGTTCACCTTCTGGGCCAGCGAGCGGCGCATCTCCATCCGCCGCGACATGAACGAGTCCGACACCGAGGCGCATTCGAAGGCGGTCGACAGCCTGCTCAACTACGAGACGGTGAAATATTTCGGCAACGAGGAGCATGAGGCGCGGCGTTTCGATGCCTCGATGGCGCGCTACGAGAGAGCGGCGATCCGCACCTATACCTCGCTCGGGGTGCTGAATACCGGGCAGGCGGTGATCTTCACGCTGGGCACCGTCACTTGCATGCTGCTCGCGGCGCGCGATGTCACGCGCGGAACGCTCACCGTCGGCGACTTCGTGATGATCAATGCGATCCTCATGCAGCTTTATCTGCCGCTCAATTTCATGGGCATGGTCTATCGCGAGATCAAGCAGGGCCTGATCGATGTCGAGACCATGTTCGCGCTGCTGAACGAGCCGCCCGAGATCGTCGACAAGAAGGGCGCCAAACCGCTTTCCGTGAGCAAAGGCGAGATCAAGTTCGAGAATGTCTCGTTCGCCTATGAGCCGGACCGGCCGATCCTGAAGAATGTGAGCTTCGAGGTGCCCGCCGGCAAGATGGTGGCCATTGTAGGGCCGTCGGGCGCGGGCAAATCCACCATCTCGCGCATTCTGTTCCGCTTCTATGAGCTCTCGGGCGGGCGCGTGCTGATCGACGGGCAGAATATCCGAGACGTGACGCAGGCCTCGCTCAGGGCAGCGATCGGCATGGTGCCGCAGGACACCGTGCTGTTCAACGACACGATCGAATACAACATCCGCTACGGCAAGCCAGACGCCACTGTTGCCGAGGTGCGCGAGGCGGCGCGGCTCGCCCAGATCGACGCTTTCGTCATGACACTGCCGCAGGGCTATCACGCGCTGGTCGGCGAGCGCGGCTTGAAGCTATCGGGCGGCGAGAAGCAGCGCGTGGCGATCGCCCGCACCATTCTGAAAGCGCCGCCCATCCTGATGCTCGACGAGGCCACCTCGGCGCTCGACAGCCATACCGAGCACGAGATCCAAGACGCGCTCGAACGCGTGGCGCGGGAGCGGACCAGCCTGGTCATCGCCCACCGCCTCTCCACCGTGGTGCATGCCGACAACATCATCGTGCTCGACCAGGGTGTCATCGTCGAGCGCGGGACGCATCCCGAGCTGTTGGCCAGAGGCGGACTTTATGCGAGCCTCTGGGCGCGCCAGCGCGAGGCGGACGAGGCGCGCGAGCGGCTCGCCAAGGTTGCCGGCGAGGAGGTTTTGCTGGAATCGCGGGCGGCCGAGCGTCTCGAAGACGAAGCGCTGGCCTCAACCTAAGCCCAGGCAGCAAGCAAAGCATGAACGACAAACATAGCATCCTCGACAGCGTTCTTGGCGCGTTCGTGCCGATCCATCCGGACGGCTACAAATTCGTGTTTGGCGCCGCGCTCGCCACGCTGCTGCTGTTCGCGGTTTTCCCGCCGCTTGGATGGATCGGCGCCATCGCCACCGCCTATTGCGCTTATTTCTTCCGCGATCCGGAGCGCGTGACGCCGCAGCGCAAGAATCTCGTGACTTCTGCCGCCGACGGCAAGGTCGCCGCTATCGGCGATGTGATGGCTCCCAACGAGCTTCAGCTTGGGCGCGAGACGCTGAGCCGCATCTCGGTGTTTCTCTCTATCTTCGACGTGCACATCGTGCGCGCGCCGGTGGCCGGCCGGATCACCAGAAGCCATTACGTGCCTGGCGCCTTCCTTAACGCCGAGCTCGACAAAGCGAGCGAAGAGAACGAGCGGCGCGCGCTGGTCATCGAAACCGAGACGGGGGAAAAGGTCGGGCTGGTGCTGATTGCCGGGTTGATCGCCAGGCGGATCGTGACTTTCGTCGGCGAGGGCGCTAGCGTGGCGCGCGGCGAGCGCATCGGGCTCATTCGCTTCGGCAGCCGGGTCGATGTCTACTTGCCGGCGGGCGTCAACATGCTTGCCGAAGTCGGGCAGACGGCGATCGGCGGCGAGACGGCGCTCGCGGAGTTCGTGACGAGCGCGGAAGTGCGTGCGGTGAGGTCAGTGGCAGTGGCGAGCGCGACGGAGGACTAGAGCATGTTTCCTCCCTTCGAGCCGGAGCGCGACGAGCGCAAGAAGAAGCGGCAGAACGTCTTCGCCCGCGGCCAAGTGCCGGTCCGGGTGCTGATCCCGAATATCTTCACGCTGGTCGGACTGTGTGCCGGGCTAACCGCGATCCGCATGGGCATCGAGCATCGCTGGGACCTGGCGGTAGCGGCGCTGGTATTCGCCGCGTTCCTCGACGGCATCGACGGCCGCGTGGCGCGCCTGCTGAAAGCCTCCTCGCGGTTCGGCGCCGAGCTCGACAGCCTCGCCGACTTCGTCAATTTCGGCGTGGCGCCGGCCATCATCATGTTCAACTGGGCGCTCGACGATATCAAGAGTCTGGGCTGGATCGCCGTGCTGGTGTTCGCGGTATGCTCGGCGCTGCGGCTTGCGCGCTTCAACGTGTCGCTGGATGCGACCGACACGCCCGCCTGGAAGAGCAATTATTTCGTCGGGGTGCCGGCGCCGGCCGGCGCCATTGTCCTGCTGCTTCCCATCTACGCCGAGGATCTCGGGCTGCACTGGCCGAGCCTGACCCCGCTCGTGCTGTTCTACACGCTGGCCATCGCCCTTCTGATGGTGAGCCGGGTGCCGACTTTCTCCGGCAAGCTCATCGGGCAGAAGATCGCCCGCGAATATGTGCTGCCCGTCTTTGTGCTTGCCGCCTTGTTCATGGCTCTTCTGCTCACCTATCCCTCGCTCACGCTGGCGACCGGCTCGGTGACCTATCTCGCGCTGATCCCGCTCTCGGCCTACCGCTATCTCGCCGAGCAGCGGAAACAGGGAAAGACCGCAAAACCGCAAGGCGGCAAGGGGCAAACGGCCGAGACCCCGGCCGGCGCTGACGAGCAGGTCGTGCGCCTGAGGGCCAAACAGTGAAGCAGCGCCTTTCCACCTATCTGCGGCAGCTCGAGGCCGAGAGTATCCACATCATGCGCGAGGTCGCGGCCGAATTCCGCAACCCGGTGATGCTCTATTCGATCGGCAAGGACTCCTCGGTGATGCTGCATCTCGCGCTGAAGGCATTCTATCCGGGCAAGCCACCGTTCCCGCTGCTGCACGTCGACACCACCTGGAAATTTCGCCAGATGATCGAGTTTCGCGATGCCGAGATGCGGCGGCTCGGCCTCGAGCTGATTGTCCACACCAATGAGCAGGGTGTGAAGGACGGCCTCTCGCCCATCACCCATGGCAGTGCGCTCTACACCGACATCATGAAGACCGAGGCGCTCAAGCAGGCGCTCACGCGCCACGGCTTCGACGCCGCGTTCGGCGGCGCGCGCCGCGACGAGGAGAAATCGCGGGCCAAGGAGCGCGTGTTCTCGTTCCGCAACATCGCGCAGAACTGGGACCCCAAACGGCAGCGGCCGGAGTTGTGGCATCTGGCCAATACCAAGATCGGTCCGGGCGAAAGCATGCGGGTGTTCCCGCTGTCGAATTGGA
>Ga0157375_10003839_pt1 | contig 13037 bp, 12 predicted proteins | sample M35metaG_FD_115311 | JGI IMG/M metagenome (GOLD analysis project Ga0157375, IMG submission 115311) | Miscanthus rhizosphere microbial communities from Kellogg Biological Station, Michigan, USA - M3-5 metaG | ecosystem: Host-associated > Plants > Roots > Rhizosphere > Soil | place: USA: Michigan...
CGTGGGACACCCTGTCCCGCACCGTGGGACACCCTGTCCCGCACCGTGGGACACCCTGTCCCGCACCGTGGGACACCCTGTCCCGCACCGTGGGACACCCTGTCCCGCACCGTGGGACGCCCTGTCCCGCACCGTGGGACACCCTGTCCCGCACCGTGGGACGCCCTGTCCCGCACCGTGGGACGCCCTGTCCCACACCGTGGGACGCCCCGTCCCGCACCGTGGGACACCCTGTCCCGCACCGTGGGACACCCCTGACCCACACCGTGGGACACCCTGTCCCACACCGTGGGACGCCCTGTCCCACACCGTGGGACACCCCTGACCCACACCGTGGGACAAGAAGTCCGGTAGGGGGCTACGGTTCCTACAGCGGCCACGCCACCTGAACGCCAGCGCTCCATCGCGCTGCGCGCGCACGTCATCTGCTACGCTTCGCGAAACGCTGCGCGTCCCTGCGGCGTCTCACGGTCAGCATGAAACAGAACACGATTTTTCAGGCCGCGGCCATCGTCGCCGCCGGCATCATCCTCGCGCTCGTCGCGAACGCCTTCGCCTCGCGCGACCGCAAAGTCTCGCTCGTCGGCACCTATCCGAACGCGCTGAAAGTCCCGGCGCGCGAAGTGGCGGTCGCTCCCGCACCCGTCGCGACGCCAGTAACGCAAACGGTGGCCACGACGACGCAGCCGGCCACGATCACCGTCCCGCCGACCGCGACGACGACCACCCAACCGACCGCCACCGCCGCCATCGAAACCGTCGGCCTCAACCCGAACGCGAAAAAGCCCGCGGTACCGGCGCCGACAACGACAGCCGCGCCAACCCCCGCTCCCACCCGCGAATTCAACGCCCATCCCGACAAGCCCTACATCGAGATCGCCTACAACGACGTCAAGGCGCTGCACGACAAGAACGTGCTCTTCCTCGACGCCCGCCGCACCTCGGTCTACGAACAGGGACACATCCCCGGCGCGCGCACCTACTCGGTTTGGGAATCAGACATCGATGACAAAGTGAACAAGCTCTTCGCGGAGCGCAACGATCAGACCGCGCAGAACCTGCCGATCGTCATTTACTGCAGCGGCGGCGATTGCGAGGACTCGCACATGCTCGCGCAGAAGCTTTGGGGCATTCAGTTCAACAACGTCTACGTCTACAAGGACGGCTTCCCCGACTGGCAGCAGCACGGCGCACCCGTGCACACCGGAGCGAATCCGTGAAGCGATACCTCAGCCATCCCTGGCTCACGATCCGCGTCCAACTGGCCCTCGGCGCAATCTTCGTCATCGCCGCAATTCCGAAGATCGCCGATCCGCCGTCGTTCGCACACATGATCTACAACTACCGCCTCGTGCCGGCCTCGCTGATCAACCTCAGCGCGCTGGTGATGCCGTGGGTCGAGCTCCTCGCCGGCCTCGCGCTCATCCTCGGCGTCTGGAAAGCAGCCGCGCGAAACGTCATCGGCATCCTGCTGGCGGTCTTCATCATCGCCATCTCCATCAACCTGTTCCGCGACAACGCCATCGACTGCGGCTGCTTCAACGTCGCCGATCGCGGCAAGACCCACGAACAGCGCATCTTCGACATGAAAGTCGACGTCGTCCGCGACCTCGGCATGCTCCTGATGGTCGCGCAGCTCTGGTGGGCCGGAAAGCGCGAGCCGGACGAAGCGCCGCCAACGTAGCGCCGCCGGCTCGGCGGCTGTACCGCCAGCGGCTCGCTGGCATGTCTCGGTTCGCGCCGCCGAGCCGGCGGCGGTCCAGCCGTCGGGCCGACGGCGCTACGTTAAACGCCGCCGCTTCGCGGCGCATAGGTTCTCAGCCGGGTGCGAAGGATGTCCGACGGGCTGATGAATCCGGCCACGCGTCCTTCGTCGTCGATGACGGGGCAACGGTCGATGCCGGCGTGGGCCAGGCGGCGGATCAGGTCGAGCATGTCGTCGGCGGCATTGGCTACGATGACGTTCGGCTGCACGTGCGCGGCGATCGGCTCGTCCATCGTCGCCGATTGCGCGGCGACGTCGATGGCGGTGGAGGGAAGGATGCCGAGGAGTTTGCCGTCTTCGTTGACGACCGGGTAGGCGCGGTGGCGGCTGCCGGCGATTCGCCGCGCGGCATCCAGCATCGAGAGGTCGGCGCGGACGGTCACGATGCCGGTGTTCATGATGTCCGCGGCAGTCAGGCCGGCCAGCGGATCGTTCGCTTCGACCGGCTCGCGGAAACCTTCCTCGTGCATCTGCAGCTCGGTCAGGCTGTGCGGAGCGATGCGGCGCGAGAGACTCGTCGCGATTGCGACCGCGAGCATCACAGGCAGGACCAGACCGTAGTCGCCGGTGGTCTCGAAAACGATCAGCACCGCCGACACGGGACAGCGCAGAAACGCGGCGAAGAACGCGCCCATGCCGATGAGCGCGTAGGCGCCGGGATCGACGTGCGCGTGCGGCAGAACGAGCGCGGCGGCGTGTCCGATGCTCCCGCCGAGGGCTGCGCCGATGAAAAGAGACGGCGCGAAGGTGCCGCCGATCACGCCGCACGACAACGCCGCCACGAACGCGGCGATCTTTCCGACGAACGCCGCCGCTGAGTCGCGCAATGTCGCGCCGCCATGCAGAAAGAGTGACGTGGTCTCGTAGCCGACGCTGAGGATGCGCGGCACGAAGACGCCGATGCCGCCGACGATCGCGCCGCCGAACGCCGCACGTACCGCGATGTGCGGGATGACGCCGGCCATCACCCGCCGCAGTTTCCAGATCGCCGCGATGGCGATGCCGCCGGCGATTCCGGCCACCACTCCCGCGGCAGCGAATCCGATCAGCTCGCGCAGATCGCTCCACGATGCCGGCGAAACCGGCAGGATCGGCTTGCCACCGAGCATCAGCCGTTCCACGACCGCCGCGGCAACGGCGGCCACGATCGTCCCGCCGAGGAGGTCGCGGCTGGCGGTGCCCATGACTTCCTCCATGGCGAAGACCACGCCGGTAATCGGCGTATTGAAAATCGCGGCGATTCCGGCGGCGGTGCCGACCGGAATCATGCTGCGCACGATGCTCTTCGGCGCGCGGGCGATGCGCGCGATCCACATCGCCGCGCCGCTCGCGATGACCACCGTCGGTCCCTCGGGGCCGAGCGGCGCGCCCGCGCCGAGGGAGATCGGAGTCAGAGCAAGCGTGGCCAGGATGCTGCGATCGTCGAGGACGGCGACGTCGTCCTCGTACGCGCGGCGCACGCGAGCCAGATTTGCGCCGGACGCGAACGGAGCGATCCGCCGGATCACCAGCGCGATCAGAAACGACGCCACGGCCGGCACGGCGATGACGAGGACATAGCGCAGCGGGGTATGTTGATCGAGGGCCGCGCCGATAAGCATCGCGCGCATGGCGTCGACCAGCTTGTGAAATCCGACCGCGACGATGCCGCACGCGGCACCAGCAACGACCAGAAGAAGGAGGGGAAAGCGGCGCACTAGAAAAATCGAAGTGTGAGATCGATCAATTTCTTCTTGAAGTTCGTATACGGCGGATACAGAAGCTGAATGGCACTGAAGCGCGTCGGCTGCTCGAAGACGCCGCGCGGGTTTGAGAACGCTTCGAAACCGAACTGGCCGTGCGCCTTGCCGACGCCGCTCTCCCCCACTCCGCCGAACGGCAGGTTGAGCTGGTAGAACTGCACGAGCGTGTCGTTGATGGCCGTGCCGCCCGCGGTGGTCCGCCGCAGCACGTCGTCGATCACTTTCCGGCTGCGGCTGAAGAGATAGAGCACCAGCGGCTTCTCGCGCGCGGCGATGATGCCGAGCGCGTCGTCGAGCGTGCGGTACGTCATCATCGGCAGCAGCGGTCCGAAGATCTCCTGCTGCATCACCGGCGACTCCGGATCCACGTTCGCCAGCAGCGTCGGCGCGATAGCGCGCTGATCGAATGCGCCGCCGGTCACGACTTCCGCGCCGCCCTTCACCGCGTCATCGAACAGATGCTTGATCCGGGCGGCGTGGCGGTCGTTGACGATCAGTCCCGTCTCCGGCGCGATCGCGGCGCGCAGCTTTTCGACGAACGGCTTCTCGATCGCTTCATCGATCAGCAGGTAATCGGGCGCGATGCAGATCTGACCGCAGTTGAGGAACTTGCCCCAGGCGATCTTCTTGGCGGCCTCGTCGAGGTTCGCGGTGCGGTCGATGATCACCGGCGACTTCCCGCCCAGTTCGAGCGTGACCGGCGTCAGATGCTCCGCCGCAGCTTTCATCACCACGCGGCCGACGGCGGGGCTGCCGGTGAAGAAGATGTGGTCCCACTTCTTCCGCAGCAGCGCCTCGGCCACGCCGGCATCGCCTTCGATGACCGCCGCTTCGCTCTCGTCGAACAGCTCGCCGATGATCCGCTTCATCAGCGCGCTCGTGTGCGGCGTCATCTCCGACGGCTTCATCGTCACGCAGTTGCCGGCCGCGATCGCCGACACGAACGGCGCCAGCGTCAGATTCACCGGGAAGTTCCACGGCGAGAGGATCAGCACGACGCCTTTGGCCTCGTGCACGATGCGCGAGCGCGATCCGAGGAGCGCGAGCGGCGTGGCCACGCGCCGAGGGCGCATCCAGCGGCGCAGGTGCTTGATTGCGTGCCGCGCCTCGGAGACGACCGGGTAGATCTCGGACATGTCCACTTCCGGCGCGGGCTTCTGGTAGTCGGCCCAGAGCGCGCCGTAAAACTCGGCGCGGTGCGCGAACATCGCGTCGTGGAAGCGGCGGAGCTTCTCAATCCGCTCGTCCGCGGACGTTTCCGCTACGCGGTCGCGGTTGGCCCGCTGCTTCGCGTAGATGCGTTCGATGTCGTCGGATGCGGCGGCGAGGGCAAAGCGCGGATCGATGCTGACCACGATGGGCAGTCTACCGCGCAATGCCAACGCCGCGAATGTGCGTCATCGTAGCGCCGGCGGCCCGCCGGCTGGACCGCCGCCGGCTCGGCGGCAAGTGAAGCAGACGCGCCAGCGAGCCGCTGGCGGTCCAGCCGCCGAGCCGGCGGCGCTACGAGATGGCGCTACGAGAAGAAACTACGGAAAGTCGATCTCGTTGATGTCGGTGAAGCGGAAGAACTGATACTGCCCGGTCGATTTTTCACGGCCGACGAAGTCGACTTCGTTACCCGAGCAGCTGTCCTTGAAGTAAACCTTCAGGTGCGCGCCGGACTTCATCTCCACATTCGCCGACATCACGCTGCCGAACTGGCAGCACTGCGTCGCGGTCGCCGGCACGGCCGGCCCGAGAATGCGCGTGAATTCAGTCTTGTCGGGGGTGAAATCGGTCCCGTCCTCTTTGCAGAAGTTTGCATTATCCGTGCGAACCGGATTGCTGAAGACGGCCGCGTTCGCGAACTGCGCCGTACCGATATCGACGATATGCGTTTCGTTCGTCTTCGTTTTGATCGTTACGGACGCCTTCTCGGTGAGGTTCAGATCGAACGTGCCGTTGGCCTGCGTTGTAATCGACTGCGAAAAGGGGAGGAACGCGGGATGATCGACCGCGACGACGGCGGGAACCCCGATCGGCAGACTGAGGGAGGCCTGGCCGCTGCCGTTTGTGATCTGCGACTTACCTGCGTACGTGACGGTGGCGCCGACGACGAGAACTCCGTTCGATGCGTCCTTGACGGTGAAGAGAGCCTTGGTCGTCGGTCCGGTCCCGCTCGCCGGCGATACGGCGCGGCGGCGCGAGGTCTGCGCCATGGCAGGAATCGCCGCCAGCGCGATCAGGATGCAGATGGAAATGCGAGAAACGAGAGTCATGAAATCTCCTTTGTTCGATCGCGCCGCGAAAAGCGCAGCGCCATGGCATGGTAGCCGAACGGTATACGAATCGGACGCGCCAAACGTCCCCTGACGGGCGCGGCTATACTCCGGCGGCGTCGCGAAACTCATGCACCTTTTCGACACGTACACGATCCGTTCCGTCACCTTCCGCAACCGCATTTTCGTCTCGCCGATGTGCCAGTATTCGAGCGAGGACGGCCTCCCCAACGACTGGCACCTGATTCACCTCGGCAGCCGCGCCGTCGGCGGCGCGGGACTGGTGATGGTCGAAGCGAGCGGCGTCTCCCCCGCCGGCCGCATCACGGCCTGGGACAGCGGATTCTGGTCGCAGGAGCATGCGGATGCGTTCCGGCGCATCGCCGCGTTCATCGAAGCCAACGGCGCGGTCTCCGGCATCCAGCTCGCGCACGCGGGACGGAAGGCGTCGACCGACGTGCCGTGGCGCGGCGGACGCGTGTTTCGCGATGGTCCCAATTCATGGCAGACGTTGGCGCCGAGTCCGATTCCGTTTCGCGACGGTGAACCGGTTCCACACGAGCTGACGGCCGCAGAGATCGACGAGATCGTCGCGCAGTTCGTCCGATCGACGGAGCTGGCGCTGGATGCGGGATTTCATGTCGTCGAGCTGCACATGGCGCACGGCTATCTCCTGCACGAGTTCCTCTCGCCGCTCAGCAACGTTCGGACGGACGACTACGGCGGATCGCTCGAAAACCGCATGCGTTTTCCGCTGCGCGTGGCCGAACGCGTCCGGCAGGCGTGGCCCGATCACCTGCCGCTGTTCGTGCGCATCTCGGCATCCGACTGGGCGGAAGGAGGATGGGATCTGCCGCATTCGATTGAATTCGCGAAGCGGCTGCGCGACCTCGGAGTCGATCTCATCGACTGTTCCAGCGGCGGCGCGGTGCCCGGCGCGAAGATCGAGCTTGGCCCCGGCTATCAGGTGCCGTTCGCGCGCGCGATCCGCGCGGAGGCAGAAGTCGCTACGGCCGCGGTGGGATTGATCACCGAGGCGCACCAGGCGGACGAAATCGTCCGCAGCGGTTCCGCGGATGCGGTGCTGCTGGCGCGGGAACTGCTGCGCGATCCCTACTGGCCGCTGCACGCCGCGCGCATTCTCGGCGTCGATGTTCCATGGCCGGATCAATATCTGCGAGCGAAGCCGTAAGGAGCCATTCATGACCACCGCAACTCTCAATGCCGCGCAAAGCGGCACGTTCCCCCTCGGCGGCGACCTTCCTGTCCACCGCCTCGGCTTCGGCGCGATGCGCATCACCGGCAAGGGCATCTGGGGTCCGCCTGCCGATCACGACGAATCGCTGGCCGTGCTCCGCCGCGCCATCGAGCTCGGCGTGAATCTGATCGACACCGCCGAGTCCTATGGGCCGCATGTAAGCGAAGAGCTGATCGCCGAGGCGCTCTATCCGTATCCGAAAGGCCTCGTCATCGCCACGAAAGGCGGCCTGGAACGCACCGGTCCGGATCAATGGCCGATTAACGGCCGCCCCGAGCGACTGCGGAAGGGCGTCGAAGGCAGCCTGCGCCGCCTGCGTGTCGAGCGTATCGATCTCTGGCAATTGCACCGCATCGATCCGGATGTCCCCGAGGAGGATCAGTTCGGCGAAATCCGAAAGTTCCAGCAGGAAGGCAAGATCCTCCACGCGGGATTGTCGGAAGTGACGGTCGAGCAAATCAAACGCGCCCGCAAGTTCTTCGACGTCGTCTCGGTCCAGAACCGCTACAACCTCGCGGATCGCGAATGGGAAAAGGTTCTCGACTACTGCGACCGCGAGAACATCGGCTTCATCCCCTGGTTCCCGCTTGCAACCGGCAAGCTCGCCGGAAAAGGCGGACCGCTGACCCGCATGGCCGAACGCCATCACGCAACGCCGGCGCAAATCGCGCTGGCGTGGCTGCTGAAGCGATCGAAGGTGATGCTGCCCATTCCTGGGACTTCGAAGGTGAAGCACCTGGAAGAGAACATGGGCGGTGCGGCGATTTCGTTGTCCGACGAGGAGTTTGCTTCGATCGGAGACAGTTAGACGCCGTCGAAGAAATCGACGGTTCCCGTCTCCAGCGAGTACTCGGCGCCGACGACAGCGAGTCGTCCATCGCGGATGAGGCGTTCGAGGATTTCGGAGCCGTGCCGCAGATGATCGGTCGATACGCGAACATTCGCGCGAACGGCCTCGTGGATCAACGCGGCCGGATCGAGGTCGCCGCGGACCGCCATCACGCTTTCCACCGAGGGGCGCACGCGGTTGACGATCGATTGCAGGTTGCGAGATTGACTCGTCGCCTGCCCCGTCAGCTCTTCGAGCGTCGCGGTGATCGCGCCGCATTGTGTGTGGCCCATGACCACGACCAGCGGCGTTCCAAATCGCGCCGCGGCAAATTCGACGCTGCCCACCTGCGACGGCGCCACAATGTTGCCCGCCACCCGAATCACGAACAGATCGCCGAATCCGAGGTCGAAGACCAATTCCGCGGGAACGCGCGAATCCGAACACCCCAGCACGATCGCAAACGGCTCCTGCCCCGCCGCCAGCGACGCGCGATGTCCATGATTCGCCAGCCCCTGCGCCTCGACAAAGCGGCGATTGCCTTCACGCAGGCGGATGAGTGCTTCGGTTGCGGTGATCATTTAGATTTCGCCGATTCCTTAGGCTTCAACATCCAATCAGGACGTTGCGACGTCGAGGCAGGCACAGGTTCAAGGGCTTCCCAAACCGAGGCGTCGTCGCGAGTGCTTAGCACTTCTGCCTCGATCAGGTCGTCGATAGCGTTCTGTTCAAGAGACGTCATACAACGGGGGACGATCATAACTCGGCGACTTTCGTAGTGCCCCACTCCGCCCGCACCGCGCCGTAGTAGTCGACGTCCACGTGTTCGCCCCATTTCACGATGTGCTGGCGCATCGTCCCTTCGCGTTTCATGCCGATCTTCTGGAGGACGCGGCCGGAGGCGGGGTTCTGCGTGAAGTGGAAGGCGAAGACGCGGTTCATGCCGAGGGTGTTGAAGACGTAGTCGACGATCGCTTTGGCGGCCTCGGTGACGTAGCCGCGGTTCCAGTACGGGACGCCGATCCAGTAGCCGATCTCCGCGCGGTCGTGATTTCGATCGACGTGCAGGCCGATTGCGCCCATCACTTCGCCGCCGTCGCGCGGGGCGATGGCGAAAATGTGATTGTCGGACGCGTCGTCGTGGCCGGCGATCCACTCCGCCGCCGCTCCCTCGGGATACGGATGCGGAATCAGAAGCGTGCTCGCCGCGACTTCGCGCGCCGAGGCCAGTCGCTGGATCGCGGGCGCGTCGGTGGGAACGAATGGACGCAGCACCAGCCGCGGGGTCGTGATGGTCGGGCGAGGCATTCGAAATAGGGCCGGGAATCGCCCGGCCCCACGAACTTTACTGTTTCTTGTCTTCCGGTTTCACGGCGGGTGCGGCGGCCGGCATCTTGAACATCGCCGCGTCGACCTTCGGATTCAACTCGATTTTCTCGAGCGTGATGGACTGTCCGCCCATGCTCTCTTTGCCCTTCACATGGCTTTCCATCGAATAGGGCATCGTGATTCCGTCGACGGTCTTGTAGTCGCCGATCGTCGTTTCCATCTCCAGGTCCTGCCCCTGAACGTTGCGCGTCGCCTCGGTGCGGATGATGAGGTAGGTCTCGGCGTCGAGGTAGATGTTCGACTCTTTCCCTTCCTTCGTCGTGACGTGCAGCTTGTACGTCGGCGTTCCCTCGGTATCGACTTTCCCGACATACTCGACCTTGTTGCCCTTGGCCTTGTAGTCGAAGGTCGGCCCGTCGAAATCAGCCTCGACGCGGATGTCCTTCAACTGCTCCTCGGTCATCTTCTGCGGATCCTTGTTGCCCATGAACGGCATCAGGTTCCAGCCGGTCGTGCCGTCGTAAGCCGAGGTTCCGGTCATCCCCTGGATCACGAAATCGACGCGCATGTCCGAGGGACGCGCCTTCACGATCGTGATCGGCGCCTCCATCGGGCCCATCTTCATCTTTCCGGTAAGGCGCATCGACTGGATGGCCTTGAGCTTGTCCTTGCCGCCTTCTGCCTTGAGATTTTTATCGAGCAGCTCATCGACGGTCTGGCCGAACGCCGAGACCGTGAGCAGAACGGCGCAAAGGGACAGCAGTAGTTTCTTTGACATGAATCCTCCTGGTTGTTTGGAACGCCTGTCGATTGTGACATACGTCCGAGAAGCGCCCGAGGTTGCGCTCAGCCGCTGGCGACGAGGTCGCGCACTCTGCCACGGATGTCGTCCGGCTCGGCGATGAGGCGATCGCGTTCGGCGGCGTCGAGGAGGGAACGAAGGGCACGATAGGCATCGCCACGGTCGGAGGTTTCGCGAAGGATGGCCGCAGGATCGACGCCGCGCGCCGACAGCCATTCGTCGACAGCGATGCGCGTCTCTGACGGCGTCTCTCGGAGGAGCGCGCGCGTATCGCGCCGGAGCGCTCGCGCTCGTGCGATGCGCGGCCAGGCGATCGCGAGGAGGATCAGGATTCCGGCCGCGACGCCGATGAGCGGCAGCGACTGGCGCGCCGCTTCGATTGGCGAGTTGCTGGATGGCTGCGGCGCGTGCGGCTGCATCGTTGCGGCGTCGGCTGCCTGAACGAGCAACGCCCGCTGTTCGCAGCGAAGCTCGCGCCGGGCGCCGGCCAGCGTCAGCGTCTGCGCCGTCAGCGGCGGGATGACGAACATCCCCGACGTCGCCGGAAAGATCAGGTAACGCCAGCGCCGCGTCATCACCGCCTCGTCGCGCCTCTGCACGCTCACCGCTCCCTCGGCAATCTGCACGCTTCCGTCGACAGCCTGCGCGAACGACGGCGGCGATGCAGCGCGCAGGTTCGCGGCGCCGGTCATGGTCACGTCGACTGCCACCGGTCCGCCGTTTTTCTGCACGGGCGTCTGGCATTGCAGCGAGATGTCGCCGACCGCTGCGACAGGCGGCCCCGGCGGAATCGGACGCGCCTCGATCGCGAGCGGCGACGAGCGGCGAGTCACATCGACAACGCTTCCTTCGAACAAACGCAACGGATTGCCGAAGTTGAGCGGCTTCATGATCTGCGCTTCGATTCCGAGCGGATCGACGGTAAGCGCGCCGCTGTGCAGCGGGAAAAGCGCCACGCGGCGGATGACCAGCTTCTGCATGGCCACGCCGCCGAGGAACACCTGCTGCGCGGTCTGGCCGCGAATGTCGAGCTCCTCGACCCAGAAGTCGGCAAGCTTCGGCATCTGCGCGATCCCGTGCTGCTGCACGTTCGCGGCGTTGTAGATGGTCCAGGTGACGATGACCTGCTCGCCGGTGAAGACGCTGCTCTTGTCGGCGTCCGCGACGACGAAAATCGGATCGCGTCCGGTGGCGACGAGCTCGTGCAGGATGCGGACCGGATCGTTGCTGCCGGCGGCGAGGTCGGGCAGGACCTGAATCGACAGCGGCGCGAGCGTCTCGACCTGTCCGCCCGCGCCGTGCAACGTCAACGGTCCGACCAGCGCCGCGCCGGCGTGAACGGGATGCGCGACGTAGCGCAGCACCTTGCGCCGCGACGACTGCCCGTTGATCCACGAAAACTCCGACGACACCGACGGCGATCCATCGATCACGAGGTTCTGCAGCGGGAGCTGGAGATTGTCCGCCGAGGCGAAGGCGTCGGTGAGAGTGAGCGTGATGGTTAGGGTGTCGTCTGCTGAGAGCGTGCGTTTGTCGACTTGGAGATCGCTGGCTGCGACGGGCAGAGCGATGAGCAGGAGAAGAAAGGCAATGTTGAATGTTGAATGTTGAATGTTCAATGTTGAATGAAGAGGACGGCGCGATTTGCGCAGCCGCCTCCATTCAACATTCAACATTGAACATTCAACATTCAACATTCGCCTTCCCGCCTCAACGCGTCACCAGCCAACATGCAACCGCTCCCGCGAAGGCCTGTGCATCCGAGATAGCTCTTCCTGCTCCTGCTGCTGCACCGACCGTAGCAGTCCATCGACATTCGGATCGTTCTTAGCCTGCTGCTGCGCGCCGCCCGGCTGCGGCGACGGTTGCGGTTTCTGCTGCGGCTGCGGACCGCGATCCTGTTGCGATCCGCTGCCGCCGCCCTGCTGTTTCTGCATGGCCTGCTTGCGGCGCAGGGCGATCTCCAGATTGCGTTTCGCGGCGGCGTCGTTCGGACGAATGCGCAACGCGTCGGTGTAGTCGCGGATGGCGTAGTCGAACGCATTCGCGGAGAGCGCGCTGTTGCCGCGATTAAAGAGCGCGTCGGCGCGCAGCAACGGATCGGCGAACGCTTTGGCGATCGTCGATGATCCCGCCTCGCGATTTCCCGCGGCGATTTGCGACGTGCCGAGATTGAAGTCGCGGGTTGGGGTTGGCGCGATCGATGCCGATGTTGCGAAGGACGTCTGTGCGTCCGCGTACTTTTTTTCGCCGAACTGCTTCACACCGCGCGCGGTGGCGGCGTGCGAGTTCGTTTCTCGCGTGAAACGATCGACCAACGGCAATGTGATCAGGAGCAGGATCGCGGTTAGTTTCACTTCCGCCCCCCGCCCGCACAGACAAGAGTGTCTGTGCCACACTGGCTTTCGCCTGTCTCACAGATGCTGCCGGCTCGGCGCTGACAATGTGGCACAGACACTCTTGTCTGTGCGGTGCTCGCGCGGCTCATTCCGCACCTCGATTCGCGAGCGATCCGAGGAACATGGCCACGCAGGCGAAGGCCAGCGGCCACTGATAGCGCTCGATCGGAACGCGCACGTTGCGCTGCTTCAACGTCCCGCCCGATGCGGCCAGCGAGTCGAGCGCGTGCTCGCCAAACGGGTTCGCGTAGAACCTGCCGCCCGTGGCCGCGGCGATCTTCTGCAAGGCCTCGGGGCGCGCACACGTCGTCACCACCTGTCCGTTGTCGTCGGCGAGATCGCCGCCGCTGTCGGGCCGCGGAATCGTGCTCCCCGCCGCGGTGCCAATGAGGATCGTCGACACCGGCACGCCGCGCTGCGCGAGCTTGGCGATGGTGTCGTCGAGTCGCGTGCTCTGGTCCTCGCCGTCGCTGATGACGACGATGTCGCCGCGCTGCGCCGTATCGCCCGCCAGCCGCAGCGCAGCCATCAACGCCACGGAAAGATCGGAACCGGGATTCGAGACTTCGCCGGCCTGAATCGAGTCGAGCAGCGCTTCCACAGCATCCCCGTCGCTCGTCAGCGGCGACACAACCTCGGCCGCCGACTCGAA
>Ga0157375_10003840_pt1 | contig 13035 bp, 11 predicted proteins | sample M35metaG_FD_115311 | JGI IMG/M metagenome (GOLD analysis project Ga0157375, IMG submission 115311) | Miscanthus rhizosphere microbial communities from Kellogg Biological Station, Michigan, USA - M3-5 metaG | ecosystem: Host-associated > Plants > Roots > Rhizosphere > Soil | place: USA: Michigan...
GAATTCATCTGGCTCAGGCTCGCCAACCGCCACGGACTGATCACCGGCGCCACCGGCACCGGCAAGACCGTTACGCTGCAAGGCCTGGCCGAGGGCTTCTCCGATGCGGGCGTTCCGGTGTTCTGCGCCGACGTGAAAGGCGACCTTTCCGGCGTGGCGGAGGCCGGCGAGCCCAAACCCTGGATCGAGGCGCGCGATAAGGAGATCGGTTACACGCAGGACTATCGCGCCTATCCCGTGATTTTCTGGGACCTGTTCGGCGAGCAAGGCCTGCCCATCCGCACGACCGTTTCCGAGATGGGCCCGCTGCTGCTGTCTCGCCTCATGGATCTGAGCGACGCGCAAGAAGGCGTGCTCAATATCGCCTTCAAAATCGCCGACGACGAAAAGCTTCCGCTCTCGACGCTGGCAAACTTGCAGACCCTGCTCGAGGGGCTTGCCGCGCGCGCCGACACGCTCACCACGAAATACGGCAACGTCACCAAAGCCTCGGTCGGCTCGATCCAACGTTCGCTGCTCGTGCTCGACCGGCAAGGCGGGGCGCATTTCTTCGGCAAGCCCGTCCTCAACATCAAGGACCTCATGCTGAAGGACGGCGGCCGCGGCTATATCAGCGTGCTGGCGGCGGAAAAACTTATGGAGTCGCCGCGGCTCTACGCGACGTTTCTGCTGTTTCTCCTCTCGGAGTTGTTCGAGGTGATGCCGGAGGTCGGCGATCCGGAGAAGCCCAATCTCGTCTTCTTCTTCGATGAGGCGCATCTCCTGTTCAAGGACGCGCCGAAGGCGCTGCTGGAGAAGGTCGAGCAGGTCGTGCGCTTGATCCGGTCGAAAGGCGTCGGCGTCTATTTCGTGACGCAGAACCCGCTCGACATTCCCGACACCGTCTCACGCCAGCTCGGCAATCGCGTCCAGCACGCATTGCGCGCCTTCTCGCCGCTGGAACAGAAGGCGGTGAAGGCGGCGGCGACGACCTTCCGCGCCAATCCCGCCTTCGATACCGAAAAGGCGATCATGGAGCTCGGTACCGGCGAGGCTCTGGTCTCGACGCTCGATGAGAAGGGCCAGCCGAGCATCGTCCAGCGCACGCTGGTGCGTCCGCCGAATTCGCGCGTTGGTCCGATTACCGACTCCGAGCGCAACAAGGTCATCGCCGCGAGCCCGGTCGAATATCCGGAGAAACCGGCTGACAGCGACTCCGAACAGGCACGCCTGCAGCAATGGGCCGACGGGCCCGCGGACGCCAAAGCCGCCAGTGCCGACGAGAAGGCGACCACGAAGACGAGCTCGGGAGGTGCCTCGCGCAGCGACAGTTTCTGGATGACGCTCGGCAAGACCATCATCAGGACCGGCGTGCCATTGGCGACGAAAGTGCTGACGGATGCGCTCAAGGGCAAGGGCCGACGCGGCGGGGGCGGCTTTACCGGCTTCGGTGCGCTCGATACCGGCGGCGGCTCGAAGAGTGCCGATCAGTCGAAGACCGGGACATCGGCTGAGGAAGAGTATGTCCCGTTCAAGAGCATTCCCGACGAGCGCGGAATCCTTGGCGGTCGCAAGCGGTCGTAGTGCAGCTTCACCGACTCCGACCGATCCGCCCCTGATCACCCATGCTCACGCTCGACGGCATCACGCTGCGCCTTGGGGGCCAGCTTATTCTCGACAAGGCCTCGGCGTCGTTGCCGCCGAAGGCGCATGTCGGCCTGGTCGGCCGTAACGGCGCGGGCAAGTCGACGCTGCTCAAGATCGTCGCCGGGGTCTATGAGCCCGACGAGGGAAGCGTCGAGACCCCGTCGGGCACGCGGATCGGCTATGTCGCGCAGGAGGCGCCTGGCGGCAAAGCCACCCCTTACGAAACCGTGCTGGCCGCGGCCGAGGAGCGGGCGGAACTGCTCGCCGAGGCCGAGCGCGCACACGATCCGCACCGTATCGGCGAGATCCACGAGCGGCTCAACGCCATCGACGCGCATGGGGCTCCCGCGCGCGCGTCGCGCATTCTCGCCGGCCTTGGTTTTCCGGAGGAGGCGCAGCATCAGCCGCTCGACAGCTTCTCCGGCGGCTGGCGCATGCGGGTCGCGCTGGCGGCGCTGCTGTTCTCCGAGCCCGATCTCTTGCTGCTCGACGAGCCGTCGAACCACCTCGACCTCGAGGCTGCCGTGTGGCTGGAGTCCTTCCTCAAAGCCTATCGCGGCAGCCTCATCGTGGTGAGCCATGAGCGCGATCTTCTGAACAATGTCGCCGACTACATCCTGCATGTCGAGCGCGGCGGGCTGACGCTGTACCGAGGCAACTACGACTCCTTTGCGCGGCAGCGGACCGAGCGCGCGGCGCAAACCGAGGCGATGCGCACCAAGCAGGAGGCCAAGGCCAAGAAGCTGCAAGCCTATGTCGATCGCTGGCGCTACAAGGCGCACACCGCGCGCCAGGCGCAAAGCCGGCTCAAGGCGCTCGCCGCGATGCAGCCGATCGCCGAGTCCGTGCGGGACGCGTCGGTCGTGTTCGATTTTCCGAGCCCGAAGGAGCTCAAGCCGCCGCTCGTCGTGCTCGACGGCGTCGCCGTCGGCTACGTGCCGGGTGCGCCCGTGCTGTCGCACTTGAACCTGCGTATCGACCCCGACGACCGCGTGGCGCTGGTCGGCCGCAATGGCAACGGCAAGACGACGTTGGCGCGGCTGCTCGCGGGTCAATTGGCACCCGAGACCGGCGGCATTGTTGCCTCCGGCAAGTTGCGGGTCGGCTATTTCGCCCAGCATCAGATCGAGGAGCTGATTGCCGACGAGACGCCGCTTCAGCATATGCAGAGCCTGTTGCTCAGCGCGTCTCCGGGCGAAGTGCGCGGGCAGCTCGGCCGCTTCGGCTTTTCCGGCGAAAAGGTCAATGTTCCCGTGCGCCAGCTATCGGGCGGCGAGCGTGCGCGGCTGTCCCTCGCGCTGATCACGCGCGAGGCGCCGCATATTCTCATTCTCGACGAGCCGACCAACCATCTCGACGTCGAGGCGCGCGACGCGCTGGTCGAGGCGCTGGCCGAATTCGGCGGCGCGGTGGTGGTGGTCAGTCACGACCGGCATCTGCTCGGGCTGATCGCCGACCGGCTGCTGCTGGTAGATGGCGGCACGGTGGCGGCGTTCGACGGCACGCTCGACGATTATCGCGACACGATTCTTGGCGTGGGCGGCGACCGAGCGGAGGAAGGCGAGAGACCCGCCAAGCGCGACAAACGAAAGGCGGAGCGGCGCCTGTCAGCCGAGCTGCGCGAGCGCAATCAGGCTCTGCGCAAGCAGGCCTCACAGGCCGAGGCCGAGGTCACCCGGCTTTCGAAGCGGCGCGCCGAGATCGACGTCCAGCTCGCCGCGCCAAAAGCCAATGGCGGGCCGTCGGTCAGCGAGCTGATGAAGACCCGCGCCGAGGTCGAGCGCAACCTCGCCGCGGCCGAGCATCGCTGGCTCGAAGCAAGCGAGGCGGTGGAGCGGGCGAGTGCTGCCGGGGCGAGCCGGGGATAAGGGTGTGGATAGACCGCGTGGTCGCGCATACGGCTCACCGCAATTCGCCGCAAAGCGCGGCAATTTTCGGCGTCGATTCCGCAATCAACCGGAATTAATCTACGCTATTGCGGCGCGAGATCGAACATCTCCTCGACATGCGCCCAGTTGATGAGATGGTCGAACCAGGCTTCGAGATATTTCGGCCGGTCGTTGCGATAGTCGATGTAATAAGAGTGCTCCCACACGTCGACGCCAAGCAACGGCCAGCCGCCGGTCACCAGGGGATTCTCGCCGTTCGGCGTCTTGGTGATGCTGAGTTTGCCGTCCTTGATGGCTACCCAGGCCCAGCCCGAGCCGAATTGAGTCTTGCCGGCCTCGATGAAGTCGTTGCGGAATTTGTCGAAGCCGCCGAGGTCCCGATCGATCAGGGCAAGCACCGAGCCCGGCACTTTCTTGCCGCCGCCGCCCTTCTTCATCCATGGCCAGAAGTGGATGTGATTGAAGTCCTGGGCGGCATTGTTGAACACGCCGGCATTCTTGCCGTAGCTCGCCTTGACGATGTCCTCGAGGCTCTTGCCTTCGAAGCCCGAGCCCGGCAGCAGCTTGTTCAAATTGTCGACATAAGCCTTGTGGTGTTTGTCGTGATGATATTGCAGCGTTTCTGCCGACATATAGGGCTGAAGCGCTTCATAGGCGTAAGGCAGGGGTGGAAGTTCGAAGGCCACGGCTTTGCTCCGGCAGGTTGTGAGAGGTGGGAGAATTCCGCCGAAAGCTAAAGGTTCCGTTGCAGCGAGGCAAGCCAAGCTATTGATTTGACATTTGGGCCGGTGGGCGCGGAGCCCCTGAACTTCGCGCCCGGTGCCGAGGAAGGTTCGCTATATCAGTGCAGGGATCTGACGCTTTCGACTTTGCGCCATCCCTGCTGAACCCTGGATGAACCGGCAATACAGGATCGGTTCAGGCTCGCAGCCGGTCGGTTACTTGATGAGCGCCTGGAGTTCCTTGAATTCGGGCGTGCCGGCGCGCTCCAGCCATTCGAACATCACCATCTCGCTGTCGACGATGTCGGCGCCAGCCTTCATCAGGCGGGCCATGGCGAGCTTGCGGCTTATCTTCGAGCGCGAGCCAATGGCGTCGGCGACGATGAAGGCCTCGAAGCCTTGCGCCTCGAGGTCGATGGCGGTTTGCAACACGCAGACATGCGCCTCGATTCCGCCGATCACGACCTGTGGCTGCCCCTGGCGGCGAAGCTCATGCAGCCTTTCGCGCAATGCCTCATTGCGGAGACAGGAGAATTCTACCTTGTCGACGACGAAGCCGGCATTGGCGGCGGCTTCACGGATTGGATCGACGGTCGGTCCCAGGCCTTGCGGATATTGCTCCGACAGGGTGATCGGGACATGCAGCATTCTTGCCGCGCGCACCAGTCGCACGCATCGCTCGACGACGCGGTCCTTGCCGGCAATCGCGTTCAACAGCTTATCCTGGACGTCGACGATGAGGAGCTGGGACTTGTCGCGGTGGAGCAGCATGGAGAAGCAAGAATGATGGGATTCGCAACTCTGGCATAGTCGGAAGCCCGTCATCGCAGCGCAAGCTAAAATCCGCGGAATTCCAGCCTATCCCTTGAAAGCATGAGACCTTTCAACTTGCTTCTGCCAGAAAACAAATAGCGGCGCTCCGATGATCTCCAGGGCCGTGAAGCCTATGAAGGGCACCGGCGGAAGGCCAACAAACGCGACGACAAGGCCTGGCCGATGCCGCCGAGGAACACGGCGCCCCCAAAGGGCCTGAAACAGCCCGGTCTGTCGCTCGATGGACGGCACGAGGTAGAGCATCGCGAGACCAAGGCCCAGCCAAACGCCGCCAAAGAATCGGAGGTTGCTATCGAGCAGCGGCGATCGAGGCAAATCAAGCGCAGCGTAAAGCGGGTCGTCGACGCCTGTCATCGTAATGATGCCGGTGGCGATTGGAATCAGACTGAGAATGGCCGTCGCCACCTGAAGAAGCCTTCGGCTCATGCATCCCTCCGGGTCGCTCTCCGCGCAAGCGACTCACTCTTGAACTCAGTCACCAATTTGAGCGCGAAGGCGTAGGCGAGGGCCACTTCTTTCAGCCGCTCGAAGCGACCGCTCGCGCCGGCATGGCCTGCCTCCATATTGGTGCGCAACAGAATGAGCGGGTCGCCGGTGCCGAGCGCGCGCAGCTTCGCCACCCATTTGGCCGGTTCCCAATAAGTGACGCGTGGATCGGCGAGGCCGGCCAGCGCCAGAATGTGCGGGCAGGTCTCGGCGCGCACATTGTCGTAAGGCGAGTAAGCGGCGATGGCGCGATAGTCGGTCTCGCTCTCGATCGGGTTGCCCCATTCCGGCCATTCGGGCGGCGTGAGCGGCAGGCTCGCATCGAGCATGGTAGTCAGCACGTCGACGAACGGCACCTCGGCGATGATGCCGAGGAACAGGTCGGGCGCCAAGTTGGCGACCGCACCCATCAGCAAGCCGCCGGCGCTGCCGCCATGCGCGACGATCCGCCCGCGCGAGGTATAGCCTTGTTCGGCGAGGAACTCGCCCGCAGCGATGAAGTCGGTGAAACTGTTCGTCTTCTTCTCGCGCTTGCCATCCTTGTACCAGCGATAGCCCTTGTCCTTGCCGCCGCGCACATGGGCGATGGCGTAGACGAAGCCGCGATCGACCAAGCTCAGCGCATTGGTGGAGAAGCCGGCCGGAATGCTCATGCCGTAGGCGCCGTAGCCGTAGAGGAGCAGGGGCGCCGAGCCGTCGAGCTCGGTCGACTTGCGATAGAGCAGCGACACCGGCACCGTCTCGCCGTCCTTCGCCGGCGCCATGACGCGGCGCGTGAGGTAGAGCGACGGGTCGTGGCCGCTCGGAATTTCCTGAGTCTTGCGAAGCTCTCGCGCCCGCGTATTCATGGAGTAATCGAACACCTGTGCCGGCGTCGTCATCGACGAATAGGTGAAGCGCAAGGTCGGCGTGTCGTATTCGTAGCCGTCAGAGACGCCGAGCGAATAAGCTCCCTCGGCGAAAGCGACGGCGTGCTCTTCGCCGTCGGCGAAGCGACGTACGACGATGCGCGGCAGGCCGTCCTCGCGCTCGAGCCGAACGAGAAAGTCCTTGTAGGCGACGACGTCGAGTATCAGCCGCCCGGGCTTGTGCGGCTCGATCTCCCGCCAATGCTCGCGGCCAGGCGTTTCGACCGGCGCCTCGACGATTCGATAATCCTCGGCGCCGCTGGAATTGGTCAGGATGATCAACCGTCCCTCGTGATGATCGACCGAGTAATCGTGCTCGGGCTCGCGCGGCGCGATGAGACGTGGCGGCGCGGAGGGATCGGCGGCGTCGATCAGGCTGATCTCGGCCGTCTCGTGATCGTGCACGCTGAGCAGAAGGAAGCGGCGGTCCTGGGTCGCGCCGAGGCCGAGGAAATAGCCCGGATCGGGCTGTTCGTGGATCAGGGTGTCGGCGGTAACGGCGCCGATCGCATGACGCAGCACACGGCGCGGGCGATGCTCGTCATCCAGCCATATGTACAGTAGCGTACGGTTGTCGGCCGCCCATTCCAGCGACCCGTTGGAATCGGCGATGCGGGACTCGAGGAGAGCACCGGTGGCGGCCTCGATGACGTTGACGGTGTAGAACTCGGAGCCCTTGGTATCGACGGCATAGGCAATCAGCTTGTGATCTGGGCTGTGAGTGACGCCGGTGATGCGGAAATAAGCGTACGGCTTGGCAAGTGCGTTGCCATCAAGCAGGATCTTCTCGTCGCCGCCTTGGCGAGGCATGCGGCAGTAAAGCGGATGCTGCCCGCCAACGACGAAGCGGCTGTAATAGGCGAAAGCCCCGTCGGGAGCCGGAACCCCGGTGTCATCCTCTTTGATACGGCCCTTCATCTCGGCGAACAGCGTCGCTTGGAGCTGTTCGGTGTCGGCCAAGGCGGCCTTCGAATAGGCATTCTCGGCGTCAAGATAGGCCCTGATCTCGGGATCGAGCAAAGCGGGATCGCGCATCACCGCCTGCCAGTTGTCGGCGCGAAGCCATGCGTATTCGTCAACCCGCTCGATGCCGTGATAGCGGGAGGTTGACGGACGGCGAAGCGCGCGCGGCCGACTTAGCGCCGACCACGCCGCTTGAACTGATTTTGCATCCATGCTGGCGATTACGTGCCGCTTTTGCCCTCGGTGTCGAGGTCCAACGCGCACCCATTGATGCAGTAACGCATCCCTGTCGGACCCGGCCCGTCGGGAAAGACGTGGCCAAGATGTGCATCGCAGTTGGCGCAGCGCACCTCGATTCTCCGCATGCCGTAGGAATGATCCTCGTGCGTGATCACCGTGCCCTCGGCCGCTGCCGCGGTGAAGCTCGGCCAGCCGGTGCCGGAGTCGAACTTGGTGTCGGAGCTGAACAGGGGGGCTCCGCAACAGACGCAACGATACATGCCGTCGCGCTTGTCGTTGTAGTAAGCATGACTGAAAGCCCGTTCCGTTCCATGCTGGCGGGTAACATGGAATTGCTCCGGCGTAAGCTTTTCGCGCCACTCAGACTCGGATACCGCAAGTTTGGCGACGTCAGTGTTGGTTATTTTGTCGGCTTTGCTCATAGATGGAACACTTTTCCCGGTCGTTCGTATTTATCCCACCACAATATAAGCATCAGAACCGACCCGCCGAAGATCTTAGGCTCCATACTCACGCAGTCTTGATTTCGCGACCCGTCGTGGCTTCCACCTCAAGGCTGAGTTGGGCAAGTTGGCGAAATGTCATAAACGCCCCGCTAGTTAAAGTTAAGCAGCGGTGCGAACCAGCTTGGGTAAACAGAAGTCGTCGCTCCGTTTATCATGACCGTCCTAGGATCAGTCTTCATTAGAAGAACGCATTGCTGTTTCATGGAGGAGTGGTTATAGAGTGCAGATCAGCTTCGGTCGTTAGATTGCATAAGGTTCTCTAGTTGCGAAACATTGTAACTACATGCCACAAAAACGGCGTAATCTGATGACTCAACAATCTTGTGGGCCCGGAAGATGCACTTGCGCTCGTAAAACGCGGGATGCTTGGGAGGACCGGGGGTTTAGGCGGATCAAGGAGCCACTTCATGGAAGCGAATCTGGAGAAGAACGAACTCGTTGAACTCACCGCTGAGATCGTCTCAGCTTATGTCAGCAACAACACGGTCGTCGCTACAGACCTTCCTGGTGTCATCCACAATGTGTTCGACGCGCTGAGCAAAGCCTCGAGCGCGACGGGCCTGCCCGCCAGGGAAGAGTTGAAGCCCGCGGTTCCGGTCAAGAAGTCCGTCACGCCCGAGTACATTATCTGTCTCGAGGACGGAAAGAAGTTCAAGTCGCTGAAGCGGCATTTGCGCACGCACTACGATCTGTCGCCCGAAGAGTATCGTGAGAAGTGGGGCCTCCCTCACGACTATCCCATGGTGGCGCCGAACTATGCGGCGGCCCGTTCCGACCTTGCAAAGCGCATGGGTCTCGGCCAACGGCGGCGCTAAGACTCTAGAATCGCTAGACATTATTGGATGCTGCTCCGCAATCGGCGAGCCGCACTTCAGCCCGTTGCCGTTACCCAAGATCGGGTAGTTGGCCCAACGGCTACCACAAGCCATTGTGATTCCTTATGAATCCGGCTTTCCCCGCTTGCAAGTCGCCCGAGTTATCCACATAGTCGCAGAAACACAAGCGATTCGGCGGCCGTTCAAGGCTTGCCGCAGGGGGAATGCCATGCTGTCCGGACGTGCCTTTCGGGCCCAGCTCGTAGTGAAAGGACAGCGCGAACTCTTCGACTATTGGCTTCTGTCCGCGGGCATCCGCCGCATGCCCGCGAGATCCGATTTCGATCCGTTCAAGGTCCCGCATCTTCTTCCGCATATCGGGCTGATCGATGTCAGGGATGGCGTGGATGGCGCCGCTTTCAAACTGGCCGGGACGCGGCTGCACGATATCTACGGTCAGGAAATCACCGGCAAGCGGGCCGGCGAAGTGTTTACGGGTGACCAGGCAGATTATTGGCATCGGATTCATGCCAGGCTGGTGGCAAAGGGCTTGCCGCTGAGCGGTGCTGTGAGGGGACCGGCCAAGGGCCGCGACCATATCCTATTGTTTTGGTTGAGGTTACCGCTGTCCGATGATGGCGGACTGGTCGATCGCATCCTCTGTTACGACGTGGCGGCTCCATCGACGAGCGAGCCCGCTCTGCGCGAGCGTACGCTGTTCTGCTATCCCCGCATTCAGCCGAGGGCCTTGCCGCGGCGGGTGCAATTCGGCTGAGCCTCGATCCGGCTTAGGCCAGCCAGTTCTCCTCTGTAGGCGCTCATCAGGCCGAGATGCCGATTGAGGTCATAGCTCCAGTGACCCGATAGAGCGCGCCTTCGCTCGGCCCTAAGCGCCTTGCGGAGCTTCGCCAGCAGGTGGCGGCAGCCTTCAGGGCTGCGGCTTGAGCCTCACCGAGGTTGGAGCACTGTTCGCCCGCGACCGGACGACGGCGGCGCATGCGTGCAGGCTGATCGAGGATCGCCGCGGCGATCCCGAACTCGATGGACGACTCGAGCATCTCGAGCGCGCCGTTGCCTGCCTGTTCGATGCACTGATGGCGCGGCGGGGCTAGGCGATGAAAGCCAAAGTCCCCGCCGAGCGAGAGCACGACGGCGATGATTTCGGCAGCGGCACCAGCTGCTCGCAGTCGCGGAAAGGGAGGTCGAGGGCGTTCGCCGGGCCGTCCTCGTGAACGACGCGGAAAGCCCGCTCGGCTAGCTGAAGAGCCGGAAGATCGGAACGGCAGGGCGTTGATAAGCGACGACCAATACGCCGCCGGGGAACGCTTGCGCGCCGATTAATGGTTCGTCCATCTCAGTCCGCGCGTGACCTCAAACTGGTCGGCACTCGCACCCGCGGAGCGGACCGAGGGGCGCCCTCCAACGCCGCGGCGCTTCGCGACGAGGTGCTCGCGGCAAAGGAGCGGGTGATGCGCGCTCTGATGGCTGTCGGTCCGGAGGTCTCTGGCGTGCTGGTTGATATCTGTTGCGAGCTTAAAGGCCTGGAAGACGCGGAGAAGGAGAATGGCTGGCCGCATCGGGCCGGCAAAGTCGTTCTTCAGATTGCCTTGACACGACTGGCCAGGCACTACGATCGGTAGCGAGACGCAAAAGCCGGCGCGGCGAGGTTTGCGCCATTGGGGAAGTGAGGACTAGTGGCCTACGCTCGATGCATGGCGGTCGAGCGGGAGGGCTGAGGGGAAGTCGTGACCAGCCCTTCGCGTCCGGTCATTGCGGCCTGCGTTCGCCGAGAGCGAACTCGGCGTCGGTCCTGATCCGCCTCACCATGGCCATGAGACCGTTCGACCGCTGCGGCGTGAGATGCTCGTTCAAGTGCAACAAGCCGAGCTTCTCGCCGGCATCGATGCGTTCGATCTCTTCAGCCGTCTTGCCCGAGTAGAGAGAAAACAGAATTGCGATCAGGCCCCGCACGATATGAGCGTCGCTGTCGCCGACAAAATTCAGGCGAGGGTGGTTGCCGCTCCGATCCACGTGGGTGGAGAGCCAAACTTGACTGACACAGCCCTGCACCTTGTTGGCAGGAGTACGCTCCCGCTCCGACAGCGGCTCGAGTCTGCGGCCAAGCTCGATCACGTAGCGGTAGCGGTCTTCCCAATCGTCCAGGAGTTCGAAATCGATAAGGATTTCCTCGAAGCTCGAGGCCGTCTCGTTTACCGCGTCCATGACCTGAATATAGGTAGGAACCGCGCCGGTCGCGACCGGCTTAAGCGACAAAAACTAGGGGCGCGCAAATTGGGAGGGAAAGGGCTCAGACCTTCCCAATTGCGCGCCCTTGGCAGGCGGGGGGTGCCAAACTTGCAAGATCTTGCAGGCGGGCGGCGGTCCGTCGTCGCTTAGGTGCCGGCTGAGTCGGGTCCCGACCAAGCCTCTTCGCGATCTTCCGGATTGAGCGTGTCCTGCGAAGCGTTCATGTCGAAGCGGATAGGCTTGGCGAAGGCAGCCGCATCGGGCCTCTGCATCTCCGGCAGCGGCGACTCAAGGCGAGTCGGTTCCGCGGTATCGGCGGCAGCGCCCGCACCTGTCTTGTTTTGCACGAGATCCATCAACATGCGGGCGCCGAACTCAGCCTTCTGCACGAACACGGCGAACGCATCCTTGCCCCTGGCACAGGTCTCTGGGTTGCGGTCGCAAAAGCTGGCGACATCGTTCACCGCCGCCTGCGCCGTGCCGTAAACCTCGCTCCGCTGCCGATCATCCGTCGGAAGCAAGAGCACAATGATCATCAGCCAGAAGGCCGCCCTGATAAGGAACAGCATTGCTTTGCCCTCTCTGTTTACGCTTGTTGCGGCTTGGCTGCCGCTATCATTCCCCTTAACAGCGCCGACTATAGCGCAAAGGAAATAAGGGAGTTTCACTGCAATCAATAAAGTTTGAGACGAAAATTCCGGTCGATTCTTTGGATGACAAGATTAGCATTCTCCTAATACTTGATTACAATTCATTTGCGAAATGTCTCAAATTTTACCGATTGCTTCTCGCGGGTCCGCCTAGAGTGGGCTTTATCTCGATCATCGTGGGATCGAGGGCTGGGCCCCCGGCTTTAAGCTTCCTTAAGCGCGGGCGCCAATACTGACCGATAAGATAATCCGGGGACGCGAGCGGCGCTTGGTCCACTCCGAGATGCGCGTGTTTGATCGTGAAAGTTGGCGCGGGCTCATAGCCTATTTCAGCTCGCTCGTGCATGATAGCGCGCGTGGCGATCCGCTGATGGCGGCGCGCCACCAATCGTTCATTGCCTCGCATTTGCTTAGTGGGCTGCTCGCACTCTGCGTCTTTCCCATCTACCTCGGGGTCGGCGGCAAGCCGTCGCTTTACGGTGCCGCCGCGTTCCTCTGGCTGCTGTCGCCGATCGGCATTGCCATCTTCCTGGCGCGGACCGGGCGATTCGCCGCCGCCCATTTCGCCTCGGCGGCGAATCTCGCCGGACTGGTCGCTTATTGCGCGTGGCTCACCGGCGGCCTCTCCTCCTGGCTCATTCCCTGGATGGTGGTCGTGCCGGTCGAGGCTGCGCTCGCCAACGATCGTCGCATTGTCGCCTGGGCCGCTTGCGCTGCCGGGCTCGGCCTCGCCGTTCTCGCCGCCGCCCCAGCATTCGCCCAGACGCAGGCAGCCGATCTGCTGCCGCTCTCGCCGAGGCTGCTGTCGCTGATCGGAGCTGCCAGCGCCATGAGCTACGCCGCGGCGTTGGCGGCGATGGTGCAACTCGTGCAGCGGCGCTCGCAGAGCGCGGTGCGCGCCGGCGAAGACCGCTACCGGCTACTGGCCGAGAATGCGACCGACATGATCACCCGGCATGACGAAAAAGGCCGCGTACTCTTTGCTTCTTTCGCCACGCAGCAACTGTTCGGCGAGCCCGCGCAGAAGATCGCCGGCGACGGCCTGTTCGAGCGCGTGCATGTCGCCGACCGTCCGGCCTATCTCACGGCGCTGTCCCGCTCGTTCGCCGGGAACGAGTCGATCGCCGTCGAGTTCAGGGTCCGCCGCGC